>SDBV01006858.1_pt1 | contig 15684 bp, 11 predicted proteins | sample 2277081 | NCBI WGS metagenome assembly SDBV01 (sample SAMN10402039, study PRJNA504765) | marine sediment metagenome | isolation source: marine sediment core GS10_PC15, 223 cmbsf | place: Arctic Ocean: Southern Knipovich Ridge | collected 2010
TTCAGGTTGAATCCGAAGCCCGACATGCCGTCGCTGGCGGCGACCTCGTCGACGATGATGTCGATGTCGCGGGTGTTGCCGATCGGTATGTTCGGCGTCGTGGGCTCGATGCTCGAGAGGAGGCCGCCGGAGCCCGTCGGGTTGCCGGTGGTGTCGGTGTCGACGGCGACCTGGAAGACCTGACCCGGTACGGGGTCATTGACGCCGGGCCCGCTCGGGATGTCGATCTGCCCGTCTATATCGGCGACTGTGATCGGCTGGCCATCGATGTCGGCGAAGACCGCAATCCGAACGTCGAGCGCACTAGATTCACCCGGCTGTCCGACGGCTTGAAAGGTGATGTCGGCCAGGTGAACGCTGCCGGTCTGGCCGCCGATGGAAATCAAGTTGAACTTGACCGTGTCGGGGTCGGATCCGTCGTGCTCGAAATCGAATACGCAGACACCCGCATCGAAACTGGGTTCTCGGGTACAGCCAGTCGCATCGATCACGCTGGGGTCATAATCAACCTCGATGGTCACCGCGCCCAGCAACTCCGGCGAGACGACAGCGTCAACCGGTATCGAGACGCTTTGACCGGGCTGGATGGTGTCGGAGCCGATCGTCACCGTATTGTCCACGACTCCGAAGCCGGACCGTGCAAGGCTCAGCACGGTCACGGCGGAGAACACCATCGCCGCTACGAGAACGATGGAGATTGAGAGCTGGCGTCTGTTTCCGATGAACATACTCGTGATTTAGAAACCTTTTATTGTGCCAACGCTAATATGCTTGCGAGCCATGGGCCGCGGGGTGCGACCACAAGACCTTGCGGGATTACTAGCCATCTATTCGCCTAACTCCCTTAACCGAGATCACGCATCAGTCGTTACACGGCGTTGGCGATGTGGCCACATCGGGAGGGTCGGCCTCCACAGATGCAGATCGCGCCTTCGTCACGGAAAAGCCGTCATCTCCCCGGATCAGGGAAGTGACGACCCCTCGCACGTGCCCCCGCAGCAATGACTGTTTTTATTTCGTAAACATAATGTATGGGGCGGGTTGATTAAGGTCAATGAGGATCGCCGCCATATCGCTAGTTGTAACCAACCTTTAACCGCTTCTGCGGGATGCTGATCTCTTGACACTCGAATTCGCTACTTCCATCATCAGCCTAACTATGCGACGCCCGGTCCTCCTCCTTGCCGCGCTTCCGTTCCTGCTCGCTTTCGCCGCCTGCAGCGACGGCGACGACGTCTCGGGCACCGCCACGCCGGTCCCCAGCAGGAGCGAGCTGACTCCGCCGCTGGAGGGAGGAACCCAGCCCCTCGGGCCATCTGAGTTCATCAACTTCCGCGAGCTGGCCGAACTCCAGCTGCCGAAGCCGGAAGATCTGCCGCCGCCGCCGGAAGACGCCGATGGCCCCGAGTTCAATCCGCCGCTGGCGCCGGAGTGCCCGGAGGAGTGGCTGGAGTATCCGCGGTCGGCGGAGGGGTTCGTCATCTGCTACCCGCAGGGCTGGGAGATCAACGGCGACGGCTACGTCACGCTGCCCTTCCAGGACCGCTGGTATAGTGCCGGCATCTACATGTTTGATGGCGACGTCCAGGCCGCGCACGTCAGCATCTACGCCATCAAACCCCGGGCGCGTCCTTACACCTACACCCTGGATTGCGACCAGCCTTACGCGGTCACCTTCGCCGGCCAGCCGTCCGTGCTCTGCCCGGACGCGCCCGGTGCCGTCTTCCCCGAGCAGCGCATCATCTCCTACCACACCAGGACCGATCAGTTCGACTACTTCGTGAACATCGTCCCCTTCTATATCCATGACTCCGGCGACGGGACATACGGTGACTCCGTCGACTCTGACCTGGAAGAGCTGGCGATCGAGATCGCCCACACCTTCCAACTGACCGAGCCGGTTCCGCGATGACCGCGAGTCTGCGCTCGCTCGCCCTCCTCCTGGCGATCGTCTCCGCCGTTGTGCTTCTCTCGGTGGGCTGTTCCGGGGACGACGACGATTCCGCCGACGGCACCGAAACGCCGACGCCGTCCGCCACGCCGTCCGCCACGCCGGATCCCGCCAGTCCCGCCGCCAGCCTGGCGCCGCTCACGACTCCCGAGGATACCCTCCGACTCGGCGAAGCGGACAGCCTCTACACCGTGACGCTCGCTCAAGTTACCGACCTCCTGCCGGGCATCGACGCGCTCGCGGTCGGTGACTTCAACGGCGACTCAGTGGACGACCTCTTGATCGGAGCCCCGTTCGTCGACCGGGCGGACGACCCCGCTGGCGCGGACGCTGGTGAGGCGTACGTCATCTTCGGCTCCGCTGGTCTTAGCGGCGGCCTTGACCTCGCCGGTGGAAGCCCGGACCTGCTGGTCCGCGGCGCCATCGGCGGCGACACGCTGGGCTTCGACGTCGCAGCCGGCGACCTCAACGCTGACGGCATCGACGACATCATCATCGGCGCCGCCGCCTCGCATAGCCTCGAGAACATCAGGACGGATATGGGCGAGACCTACGTCATCTTCGGTCGGCCGGACCTCGGCGGCGTCGTCGACACACTGCTGGCCGAGCAGGACTTTTCACTGCTTCCAGCGGAGGGCTTCGCGCGGCTCGGATCGAGCTTCGCCGTAGCCGACTTCAACGGCGACGGGATCGACGACCTGGCGGCCGGCGCTCCCTGGGGTGGCCGCGAGCCAAACACGCCGCCCGGCGGACCGCGCACGACGGTGGGCGAGGTCTACATCGTGTTCGGCGAAGAGGGCCTGAGCGGTCAGCGCACGGTGGTCCGCGAACAGCAGGATGTGCTCCTCTCGGGCGCTCGGGAAAACGATCGCTTCGGAGAATCCCTGGCGGCCGGAGACGTGAATGGCGACGGCCGGATGGACCTCATCGTCGGCAGCGTTGGTTTCGAGGCGCCCGGCCGGGGCGACGGCGCCGGCGGCGTGTTCGTCTTCCACGGCTCGTCGGACTGGCCCGAACGCCTGGCGATCGACGACGCCGATCTCGCCGTGCTGGGTACTGAGGTGGACCAGGAGCTGGGCGAGGGGGTGCAGGCGGCTGACCTCGACGGTGACGGCAAGGATGAAGTGATCGCCGCCGCCAGGGGCTCTGACGGGCCCGGCGGCAGGACAAGGGCCGGGCGGATGTACGTGCTTGACGCCGACGGCACCGGTGAGATCGACATTAGTGAGAGCGCGGCCGTCGTATACGGCCCTGACATCGGCAGCAGACTACCGCTTTCGATAATGGTGGGTGACGTGGACGGAGACGGGGCGCTTGACATCGCCGCGTCCACGACCTTGACCTCGACCACCGAGCTAACCTTGGAGAGCGTCGTCTACGTGCTCATGAACGTGGCCGCGACCGGCACGAGGGATCTGAGGACCGACGTGATCGAGACGCTACTCATCCAGCCCGCGGCCGAGAACGACGGCACCGGCACCGGCCTGGCGCTGGGCGACCTGAACGGCGACGGGAAGCCGGAACTTATCGTCTCGGTAGCCGGTGCTCAGGCTTCGGGAGCGCAGGCGGACCGGCCCGTAATCCACGTCCTGAGCCTGAAGTGATTCCACGCCGGTAGGCCCGCCGCAACTGACTGGCACGCACGGGCGCGTCAATGCATAATAAATGATTGCAATCCAGGTGGAAGGCCGATCCGGAGTGGCGCGCGCCGTCTGGGTCACACACGAGGCTCCTCATCTCATGCATAACGCGAAACATCTACTGCTTCCCTCAGTCCTCGTCGCTGCCTTCGTGATCGTCGCCTGCGGCGGCGGTGGCGACTCTGTCGAGGGCGACGTCAGCTGTGCGCCCCTCAGCGCCCTGAGGGCGTACCGCTACGAGGCGATCGGGGTAACCGAGTTGAGGGCGAGCGAAGATCCTCCGGCGGTCACCTCAGGAGCGCGGCAACCCTTCCGCTTCGTCATCGAAGTCGATGGAGAAGTGCAGGCACCGGACAAGATCAGCGTCGTGACGCGGCAAGGCGATGGCGTGGACTTCCAGTCTGGGCAGACGGTAGCGATCGCAGATAATGAATGGGTGTTCCTTGGGCTCTGGGTCGAAAGCGTAAGAGGTCCCTACGCTATTCCGTACGTGCCCCTGGATACGTGCAACGCGATCGTTCCTGATCTGAACCTCGCTGAACTGCCCTTCACCTCGGAGGACGTTAACGGGATCCCCAGCCGCCGATACCAGTTGGAAGTACCGAACGAGTTCTTCGGCCGGCACCCCAACTTCCAGGCGGCCAGCGATGCCGCTCGCGTGATCGAAACCGTCACTGTGGACGTCTCGATTGCCGAAGTAGCCAGGTATCCCACCAGGCTGAGCGTGAAGGGATCGGGTGACTATTTGGACGGCAACCAGATACTTGCCGAGGTTGGCTATGAGATTTCGGACGTCAACGCGACCGATATCGAGATCGAGCCCCCGTGCAGCGATGATTGCAGATGACTTCTTCTGACAGGTACTCACTCCCGGGCGCCGCGTTCGTTGTCAAACGGGCGCTGGCATCAGTCGCCTCGCCTGCCGTATTCATCAGCGTGCTCGCCCTTCTCGTCATCGCCGTCGCGGCCTGCGCGGACGACGACGACGGAACGCCTTCCGGCAGTGGCACCGCTTCACCGACGTCCTCGCTCTCGGCCACTGCATCACCCTCTCCGTCTGACAATGGCAACGGCAACGGCAACGGCCAGGTGACTCCAACGCCCGGCGCCAGCCCGGACGGCGAACCGTCTCCGTCGCCCAACAACACCGGAGAGGGCACCGCTACCATCGACGGCGTCCAGTATGACTTCTCGGTGAGCACGTGCGCGATCCAGCCGGACTTCGTGTTCGTGGTGGGTTTCGGAACGGCGCCCGATGGCAATCCGCTCATCGGGAGCGTCATGGGGGCGCCGGACGCCATCGAAGTTGGCATCGGTACCAACGCGTCTTCTATCCTGGACCTCCCGGAGCAGGTCTTCAAACTGGGCAGCTTGGTGGCGGGATCGACAGTAGAGTCGGTCGATATCGATGTGACAGGGTTCGACCTGACGGTGACTGGTATGTTCGTTGACCTGCAGGCTCCCGAAGCCCCGCCGGTGCCCGGCACGTTCAGCGTCTCCTGCACCTGAACCTCAGCTCGGCTGCGTCCCCCCGTGGCGGGTCCGCCACCGCCGCCTTAGCGGCGCCTTCGAATCAGGTAGCCAACCAGGCCCACGGCCAGTAGGGCGCCTATCGCCGCGGCTGCCAGCAGAACGATGTACAGCTCGTCACCGCCGTCATCACCATCATCGTCCGTCCCGGATACAGTCGGCGTAGAATCGGGGTCTTCCCCGCGGCAACGCGGCAGTGACTCCTCGGGGACCACCTCGCCGTCGTCGTCGAGAGTGAACGTCAGCGTCCCTTCTGCGGGAGCCTCGTCATCCTGCGCCGTCACCCTCCACTCGAACGTCCAGGTCTGATCGGCTGCGGGCGCGAAGCCGGTCGGCAAAGCGGGGATTCCTCCGGGGAAGATCTCGACTCCTAAGCCGTCACGCTGGAAGGAGATGCGCTTACCGAGGCCCCGATCTTCCGGCGTCGTAATCTCGAAGCTGAAGCCGCCGCCCTCTCCCGAGTTGTCGATATCGACCGGTTCCGAGAAGCAAAGCTGAATTACATACGGGACCTCCGCGAAGACCGAGCCATCCTCCAGACTCAGGAACGTCACCCGCAACTCGTCGTCGCCTTCCTGGGCATGCGCCGGTGCTGCGGCCAGTGCCAGAAGAATCGCCGCGACGCCCGCGAAAAGGACGGCTACCTGACGCAGTATTTTGACCATCGAGAGGCAACGTATCACAAATTGCCTCTATGATTCCGGTTTCGCCAAGAGCACCAGCACTTCGCCCCGCTCCTCGTTCGCCCGCGCGGCGGAAACAACGACGTCATCACGGCCGTCGCCGTTGAGGTCGGTCGTCAGGATCGGCGGCGTTCCGTGCACCTGTCCGCCGAGATTGTCTCCCGCAGCGCGGCCGTAGACGACCTCGACGCCTTCGGCTCGCTCCGGAAACGAACCGTCCGGACCGCCGCGCACGATGTACACGGCGCCCGTCCCCGGCGTCCCGGCGTTATCGGGCCCCTCCGGTGCTGCCAGCAAAGCGTCGTCGTATCCGTCTCCGTCCAGGTCACCGGCCGCAACGGTGCGCCCCAGCCGGCTCTGTGGAAGGCCCGTCAGCACCGGCACATCGCCGCTCCCCGAGTCGATCGTCTCCGGTGGCGCGGCCGAGCCGAAAACGAGCGCCACCTCGCCGCTGATGTTCTCGAGGTTGTCGGGGCCGTCGGCGCTGACGGCGCCCAGCACAAGGTCATCGTAGCCGTCGCCGTTGAAGTCGAGGCCCGCCGCCGAGTGTCCCAGCTGATCGCCCGGATCGATGCCGAAGATGGTTACAGGCGGCGCACTATCCGCCAGGTCGATCTCGCCCGCCAGCACGCTCGTGAAAACATAGGTCTCGCCAGCGTCCTCTCGTGAGTTCTCCGGTCCGTCCCCGAAAGTCGCGACCGCTACGAGGTCCACGCGGCCGTCACCGTTGAAATCGGCCGCCGCCAGCGCCTCGCCCAGGCGGTCGCCTGCCTCCGCGCCGTGAAGCGTCGCGTCGGCTGCCGGTCCCGGCGGACCGTAGAATATGTGCACGGCGCCCGCGTCCTCGCGCGCGCCGCCGGGCCCGTCGGCAAGGAGCGTGCCCACCGCCAGGTCGCCTGTGCCGTCACCGTTGAAGTCGCCCACCTCGATCGTGAACCCGAGGAAGGCCCCTTCGGCTGCGCCCGACACGAGAAGCTGCGAATCGCCCAGGGCCACGGCCGGAACCTCTCCAAGCGTCCCCGCGCCCACGATCAGGTAGACGCGGCCGCCGCCCGCAGCGGGTGCGCCAATGACCAGGTCGTCGACGCCGTCGCCCGTGATGTCACCGCTGGCGAGGGAGCGGCCCGCCTGTTCGCCAACCACTCCGGTCAGCACGATGTCCGCATCCTCGACACTGATCTCCTCCGTACCATCCGCAAGCGGGCCCAGGAAGACGTAGACGGAGCCGGCGTCCTCGCCGCCGGGTGTGTCGGTGAACGCTGCGCCGAGCGCCAGATCGAGGCTGCCGTCGGCGTTGAAGTCTCCGGTGGCTATGGACGTCAGCGCATCGTTCGCCGCGGCGCCGGTGAAGACCGGCCCGGCGGAGAGCCTGTCCGTGGGAGGGGCGCCAGTCCGTGTTGGCGAGGTCGTGGGTGTCGGCGTCGGCTCGGCCGGCCCGGAACCATCGTCGTCCCCGCAGGCGGAAGACAGTGTCGCCAGGAGAAGTGGGCAGAGGAGCAGAAGCACGGATCGTCGCACCTGCTAAGTGTCCTATAAGGCTTCGGTCTGCGGCAACGATCCGGCCCCGCGCTGCGCGCTTTGCTATACTCATCCGCGATGCGCGCTGTTACGCTCGCCCTCGTTCTACTCTCGGCGCTTCTCGCTGCCTGCTCCTCTGGCAACGACGATTTGCCCTCCAATTTCTCAACGGGCGCCAAGCCCTGGGGCGTAGCCCTCGACGCCGATCGCGGCCGTCTCTACACAGCGAACGAGGGCGAAGGCACCGTTTCGATCATCGACCTCGGCAAGCGTGAGGCGATCGACACCGTACCGGTAGGCAGCGGGCCCTCGTCCATAGCCGTCAATCGCGAGACCGGCCTCGTATACGTCACCAACGCCTTCACCAACACCGTCGACGTAATCGATCCCGAGGCGGCAGAAGTTGTCGCTACTCTGTCCGTGGGCGCGAAACCCTGGGCGATCGCCGTTGACGAGACCGCTAACCACATCTACGTTGCCAACGCCGACGGCGCTTCGGTCTCCGTGATCGATGGCGGGACCAACACCGTCGCCAAGACCCTGACCGGCGTCGACGAACCATGGGGCGTCGAGCTGTCGCCCGACGGCACCGAAGTGTACGTCTCGGACGCCGCCAACGACCGCGTGGTCGTCTTCGACAAGAAGTCGGGCGACGTCACCGGGGGATTTGACGTCGAGGGCCGGCCCCGCGGCCTCGCGCTCGATTCCGCGGCGGGCTTCCTCTACGTCGCCAACGCCGAGGCCGGCACCGTTTCCGTCGTGGACGTCGAGGCCGGCGCGGCGATCGCCAGCATACCAGTCGAAAACGTCCCTTACGCCGTGGCGCTCGACAGCGAGCGGGGCCGCGTCTACGTTGCGAATTCGTTCTCCGCCACCGTCTCAGTGATCGACACGGCCACTAACCAGGTGATCGAGTTGGTTCCAGTCGCAGCCGGTCCGTGGGACCTCACGGTAGGCCCGGACGGGACGCTCTACGTGGCCTGCTCAGGCGCTAGCCAGGTAGTCGTGCTGACGACGGACGATCTCGGCGGCTAGGACGCGGGCTAGGGGCGCCAGATCGGGTCTGAGTCCGCCACGTCGTTCGTTGTCAGCCGCGTCAGGCCGAAGCCGTCCGCGCTGATGATGCAGATCTCATCGCTCTCCGGCATCTCGCAGACGTAGGCGAGCTGGTCCCCTTCCGGCGACCAGCGCGGTGTCATCTCGGTGCCGCGAGTTGTCGTCACGCGCGTCAGGTTCGATCCATCGGCGTTGACCGTGTAGATGTCCCGGTTGTCGGCGATCTCGGCTGTGAAGGCGAGACGCGAGCCGTCCGGCGACCAGTCGGGATGCCTCGCGAAGACGAAGTCCGGCGTCAGCGCCACGTCACCGCTGTCGTCCACGTTGAAAACGTGGATCGACGAGCCCTCATCAGAGATCGCCTCATAGGCTAGCAGCCTGCCGTCTGGCGACCAGACCGGCGCCTGGTCAGCCGACTCTGCCGACGTGATGCGGGCGAGGTCGCTGCCGTCCACGGCGATCGTGTAAATGTCCCCGTTGCCGGAGCGGTCGGAGACGAACGCGATCCGCGAGCCGTCTGGCGACCAAGCTGGTGAGAAGTCGCCCGTTGACGAATCGGTCAGCCGGCGGGTATTGCCCCCGTCGGCATCCATCACGTAGATCTCGCGTTTGCCGTCGCGCTCTGACTCGAATGCGATCTGTGTTCCGTCCGGCGACCAGGCCGGCGCCAGGTCCCGTGCTGGCTCGTCGGTCACGGCCAGTGGCTCGCGGCCCGGTTCGGCGACGTATATCTCGCCGTTCGTCGGCCGGAACCCCTCGAATGCGATCTGCGTGCCGTCGGGCGACCAGGCCGCCGCGCGGTCGCGCTTGGTCCTGTCCGTCAGCGGCGCGGTCAATCGGCCACCCAGAGATCTGACGTAGATGCGCGACTCCTCGCCGCCGTCGCCGCTGAAGACCAGGCGGGCGCCGTCCGGCGACCAGTCCGGCAAGGCGTACTGGAGGACGCTTCGCGAAGTGATCCGCTCGACGTTTTCGCCGTTGCGGTCCATAACGTAAATATCGTCGCGCAGGTCGCGCTGCGAACGGAAGGCGATCTGCGAGCTGTCCGGCGACCACGCCGGCTCCGAGTCGAACGCTGGATGGTCTGTGATGCGCGTGCGGTCCGAGCCGTCTGTGGCGATCGTGTAGATGTCGATGTTCCCGAGATCTTCGACGACGAACGCGATCGCTGAGCCGTCGGGCGCCCAGGCCGGTGCCACTTCCGGCAGCGGGCCGGATGTGACCGCGCGTGCGCCGGAGCCGTCGGCGTTCATCGCCCAGACGTCGGAATTGCCCGCCCGGTCCGACTCGAAGGCGATCTGTGAGCCGTCGGGCGACCAGGTGGGGTAGAGGTCGAGCGCCGAGTCGTTCGTTATGCGTGTCGGCTCGGAGCCGTCGGCGTTCATCACGTACACCTCGGAGTTGCCGTCCCGCGTTGAGATGAAGGCGATCTGTGTGCCGTCAGGCGACCAGGCGGGAAGGCTGTCCGCGCCGGGATCGTTCGTGAGCGCCTTCGGGCGGCTGCCGTCCGCGTTCATCACGAAGACGTCCAGTTGGCCGTCGCGCACCACCGTGTAGGCGATCTGCTCGCCGTCCGGGGACCAGCGCGGGTTGCTGCTGCGCACGTCGTTCGGCTGAGAGATGCTCACGTCGTGCAGGGCGAACTCGTTCACCATGCGGATCGTCGACGTGCTCTCCCCGGAAACGTAAGCGATCTGAGCACCGAGCGGCGTCGCCGAAGGCAGCGGCGTAGGTGTCGGAGAAGCGAACTCGCCGCGGGCGCTGCAGGCCGTGAGAAGTGCGCCGAAGGCGGCGAGGGATAGAAGGAAGGCGATGAGGCGCGCACGACCGCCTCGCTCTTCGGCGAGGGCCTTTGGGGCGGAGGGGCAAAGTGGGATTGGCACGCTGGTTGATCGTATAGCGCTCAGGCACGCGCATCAACACGAAGACCGTGCGAGGGCTAGCTTGTGCAGGGCGTCTCCGCCGGCTCGGCCACGTCTCCCAGCAGTCTCAGGATCACCAGCGCGTCCTTCGCGTCGACGGCGCCGCTGCAGTCCAGGTCGCCGCGCAGTTGCGTCGGCACTGCGGCCGCACCCGGCGCCGACAGCGCACCAATCGGCGGGCAGTCAGTCGAGAGCGGCGTCTCGAGGTTCGCGGCGAAACGGATCAGGATCAAAGAGTCGCTGCCCGTGACCGCGCCGTCACAGTCGATGTCGACCGGGTCGAGTGGCTCGGGTGTCGGCGATGGGCTCGGTGTCGGCGTCGGCGACGGTGATGCGCTCGGCGTGGGCGTGGGCGTCGGTGATGGGCTCAGCGTCGGCGTTGCAGACGACGATGGAGATGCTGTTGGCGTTGGCGACGGCGTCGGCGACGGTGACGGCGACGGTGACGGCGTGGACGTCGCGGTGGAACAGGACGTACCCATGTAAATGATCGGCTCGGGCGAGCCGTCCGGATCCTCCGTGAACCCGCATTCGCTGTCCTGCGGGCGAGTCCAACCGGCGGTGGTGAGCGCCGCCATCACGCTGGCCCCGTCGTACGGGCCGGCGTAGCCAGTCGAGGCCTTGAAGAGCGCGAGAGCGCCGGCGACGTGCGGCGTGGCCATGCTCGTGCCGCTCATCACGGCGTAGCTGCCCTCTGGCGACGTCAGGAAGGTCGACATAATACACACGCCCGGCGCGGCGATCTCCACCAGCGGACCGTAGTTGCTGAACCAGGCGAAGCTGTCGTCCGGGTCCGGCAGGCCGAAGCCTGTCCAACTGCATGTCTGGCTCGCAAGCCCGCCCGGCAGCCCGTCGTAGTCCGCGAACGCGGAGACGGTGACGACGTCTGCGCAGTTCGCCGGGCCGCTGATGCTCGCGTCGGCGAAGTCATTGCCGGCCGCTACGGCATACATCACGCCTTGCGCCACCGAGTTGGCGATGCCTGCGCACAGCGCCGGATTCGGGTCGCCACCCAGGCTCATGTTCGCGACCGTGAAGTTGATGCCGGGGTCGAGGTCTTCCGGGCCGTCGTCGAACTCCATCTTGCGTTCCGTCACCCAGTCGACGCCGAGGAGGACGTCGTCATCGCAGCCGTAGCCGTCCTCGCTCAACACCCGCACTGCCCAGACGCGTGCGCCCGGCGCCGTGCCAACGGCGCCGATCTCGTTGTCGATCGCCGCCGCCGTGCCCGCCACGTGCGTCCCGTGCCCGTGTTCGTCTTCCGGGTCGCTCGCCGTGTTGCAATCGTCGTAGACGGGATGGCCCGGCGGGTCGTCCGGAAGACGAGCCGCGTAAGCGCCGAACCCTGCCATGGCGTTAAGGTCCGGGTGGTCCAGGTTGATGCCGGTGTCGATGATCGCGATATCGGCGTCAACGTCTGGCCCTGCTGGCAGACCGATGCCGGCGGCGGCGTTCTCCTCGCCGTCGATGCGGTCGACGCCTTCGACCAGCGTCTGGAAGTTGTTCAAGTGCAGCGCGATCCGCACCCGCCTCACGGGCTCGACCAGCGTCACCGACGGCGCCTGCGCGATCTGCGCGGCGCGCTCGGCGGTCATCTCGGCGGAGAAGCCGCTGACGGCGCTTCGATAGGCCGCGCGCACGTTGACGCCGAGGTCCCGCGCGGCCCGGCCCGGGTTCGTGCCCGGCTCGAAGAGGACGATGTAACGCCCCGGTATCACGTCTCCATCTGCGGACGAGGGCGCCGGTGTCTCCAGCTCCTCCCGAAAGACGAGCACGCTCAAGAGGAGCAAGGGTAGAAGAACGAGTACTCGCTTCAAGACACGTCAGTCATGGTGGAGTTGAGGGCATGCGGGGTCATCCATCATTGTCGCCCAAACGGCCACGTCAGCCAATACTACGCGCGGCGGCTCAATGCGGATCCGGCGCTAGGTGTCGCAGTCGGGCGGCTGCTCCACATCACTGGCGCTGAGGAGCACGCTCCGGGCATCGGCGGCGTCGACGACCGAGTTGCAGTCGACGTCCCCCTGCAGGGCCGGACCGCCGGACGCTGGCCGCACGCCGCCGGATCCTTCGCCGATCGCTGGACATCCCGGCGGCGTCTCGACGGTCAGCCCGCCGACATATCGCAGCAACGCCAGAGCGTCTGTCGCTGTCACCTCCTCATCGCAGTTGACGTCCGCCCGGGCGAATGCGGGCGATGGCATCTCGGTCGGTGACGGCGTCGCCGTAGGCGCGGGCGAGGGAGTCGGACTCGGCGTGTTGGTTGGCGCGGGAGGCGGCGACGGCTCGGCCTGGTACCCGCCGAAGTCGTTCGTCCAGTAGTAGCCGTACGTACTCCCTGGCGTATAGACGAGCGCGATCCCCATCACGAGGTAGTTCTCACCCAGCATGTTCGAGTTATGACCGGGCGAGTCCTGCCAGGCGTTGAAGGCCGCCTCAGCCGTGACGTAGCCAGCGGCGACGTTCTCGCCCTTCCAGGTGTTGTAGCAGTAGCCCGAGTCGCACATCCGGTCCCACGGTGATCGGCCCAGCGAGTCGATGTGGCTGAAGTAGTCTTGCTCGCCCATGTCGGTGCTCATCCACTCGGAGGCGGCCTGGATGCTGGAGTCGATGCTTATCGGGCCCAGCCCGTTCTGCCCCCGGTAGTCGTTGAGCAAGACCATGAACGCCTGCTCTTCGGGGTCGAGCTGAACGCTGGCTGTCGCGCCCCGGCCGAGGCCGCCGGCGAGCGAAGCTACGGTGAGCACGGCGGCGAGGATAGCGCCGCCCAGGACGAATCTCTTGAGCACTCGGTGAAACTCCCTTCAAAAAGGAAGACACCGCACGTAAGGAGGGGGTTACCGCTGGCGGGTAAGGGAAGGTTCAGGCTTGGTGAAGTCGCGCCGCCGGCTGTTGCCGGGTCAGCTGCCGAGGATACGCAGCTCGCCCTCGTAGACGGGGTCGGGGCCAACTTCGGCCGCCGTCTGCGAAACCGCTTCTTCCACCGGCAGATCGTCGATCAGAAGGCGCTGGAGGAGGATTGTGGTCGCCGTGTCCGTGTGACTTGCTGAGATCGGCTTGCTCCAGCTCACGAACGCTGACGCACCGCGGTCCAGGAACGCCTCGGCCGTGCGCTGGGAGCGCAGGCCGTCGCATCCCATCATCACGATCAGCGCGCCGCCGAAGTCGCCGCGCATGCTCTCCTCGACGAACGCCGGGCCGATGCCGAACAGCGGATCGGAGTTCTCGTCGTAGCGTGCAATGCCTAGCCGGTTCAGCTGCTCGTCCGAGTACTTTCCTTCGTCGTACGCCTCGCCCGTGAACAGGCTTACGTACTCAGTCCCGGTCCGTTCGCCCGTTGCCTCGTCTACCTCTGTCGTAATCCCGGCGTGGACGCGTAGGAGAACGAGATCGTAGCCGCGGTCCGGCAGCGAGCGGTAGATGTCGACCGTGACATTCTCGCCCGCGATGTAGTCCACCGTATAGCCGGCGGCGGCCAGCGTGCCGCGCGCCTCCGAGATGAAGTCAGGGCCGGGGTTAGTGAGGCTGAGCTGATCGACGATGACCGCTCGTTTCACGCCGTCGTCGGCGGCTGAGTCATCGCCACCGGTCGTCAGCAGCAGCGCGAGCGCCGCTGCCAGCACGACGATGAGAGCGCAGGCGCCGGCGAGCAGCGCGGTTCCTCGTGGTCTGCGTGACGAAGCTGCCGGCTCGCTGCCGGTAGTTTCTCGCTGGTCCCTGTTGCGGCGGGTCATCGTGGTGCCTGGCCTGTCAGGATAACACTGGCCTGCATGGGCCCGTTTCTATCGCCGTCTGCTAGCCCAGGCCGCGGCCGATCCGGCCCAGATCAGCGCCACTATCGCGACGACGATCAGCCCGAGGAGCGCCGCTCCCGTTCCGGCGCCGTCTCCGCCCGCTCCCGGAACGGCGATCTCGACCAGACCACCGACGGGCCCGGTCGGCGTAGGCCCGATCGGCGTCGGTGTGATCGGCGTCGGTGTGATCGGCGTCGGTGTGATCGGCGTCGGTGTGATCGGCGTCGGTGTGATTGGCGTCGGTGTGATCGGCGTCGGTGTGATTGGCGTCGGTGTCACTACCAGCGTGTAAACGATCGTGCAGGTGACGATCGCCCCGTTGGGGACGGCCATGTTCAGGCAGTCGGACTCGTCCTTCTCGTATCCCGCCGGCGCGGCCGCAGCGACCCCGTAGCCTGTCGGCGCGCGCTGGGCGACCCCGAAGGCCGCCAGCGCGGTCTCAGCGATCACGTATGCTTCTGGTGCTGTCTCAGCGGCCACAACGACCGCTGGCGTGGTCGCTGTGCAGGTAGTGCCGGCGACGTTAAAGCGTTTGACGATGAAGACGGCGGGCGCAGCCTCAGTGGCGTTCTTCGGGTTGGGGGCGACGATGCTGCCGCTGTCGCAGACGAGAGTAACGCTGACGCTCGCGGCGTCGTCGGGCACGAAGTCCACCTGGACGTTGATCGTGGCCGAGGTCTCGGTGTTGGTGATGGTGCAACTGACGTTGCCGCCGTCGACGAGCAACTTGCTCACGCAGTCAGCCTGGTTGGCGACGTAGCCAAACGGGGCCGGCGACTCGGTCGCTGTGCAGGTGGCGCCGGCGTTGAAGCCGGTGACGGTGAAGTTGGCCGGGTCGGCCTCGGAGGCTGTCGTGTCGTCGTTGGCGACGGAGCCGCTCGTGCAGAGCAGGCCGACCGTGACGTCAGCGGCGTCGTCCGGCACGAAGTCCTTGAAGACGGTTACCGTCCCGATGCGCAGTGTGTTTGTGATTGTGCAGTTGGCGTTACCACTGGCGGGCAGGTTGACGGGGGTTGTACAGCCGGCGACGGTGTAGCCGGCGGGCACGGGGCTCTCGGTGGCGGTGCAGTTGGCGGAGCCGGAGATGCCGGTAACGGTGAAGACGGCGGGTGAGGCCTCGCTGGCGGTCGTGGGGTTGGGGGCGGCGATGGTGCCGTCATCACAGGAGAGGGTGACGCTAACGGTGGCGCCGCTATCGGGCACGAAGTCCTTGTTGACGGTGAAGATGGCCGGGGGAACCAGGTCGTTGGTGATCGTGCAGTTGGCGCTGCCGTTGGCGGGCAGGTTGACGGGCGTGGTGCAGCCGGAGGCGGTGTAGCCGCTGGGCACGGGGCTCTCGGCGGCGGTGCAGTTGGCGGAGCCGGTGATGCCGGTGACGGTGAAGACGGCGGGTGAGGCCTCTGTGGCGTTCGTGGGGTTGGGGGCGTCGATGACGCCGTCGTCACAGGAGAGGGTGACGCTAACGGTGGCGCCGCTATCGGGCACGAAGTCCTTGTTGACGGTGAAGGTAGCGGAGTTGAGGTCGTTGGTGATCGTGCAGTTGGCGCTGCCGTTGGCGGGCAGGTTGACCGGCGTGGTGCAGCCGGAGGC
>SDBV01006859.1_pt1 | contig 15684 bp, 13 predicted proteins | sample 2277081 | NCBI WGS metagenome assembly SDBV01 (sample SAMN10402039, study PRJNA504765) | marine sediment metagenome | isolation source: marine sediment core GS10_PC15, 223 cmbsf | place: Arctic Ocean: Southern Knipovich Ridge | collected 2010
TGAAACCTTTATCTCTTAATTACCTCAATCCCTCTAATGCTCGTTTACTTTAGACGCCCTTTCCGAAAGCGGATTGCAAAAGTAATACTTTATTCACTCTTTGCAATATTTATTGCCTGAAAATATCAGTTTTAAATATAGTTTGCTTTCTGTTCGGGCCAACGGATACTATATTAATAGGAACCATGAGCTCCTCTTCAAGATAATTGATATAGTCTATTAATTCGGAAGGCAGCGATTTGTAATCAGTTAAGCCTGTAAGGTCAACATTCCATCCTTTAAAGGTTTTGTAAACAGGAGTGATATCTTCATTACATAGGTCAAATGGCATAGCATCTGTTAAGGCGCCATTTTTCAATTTATAATGTGTGCAGACATTTATTTCATCAAAAGTATCTAGTACGTCAACTTTCATCATAGATAATTGAGTGACTCCATTTATCATGATGGCATATTTTAATGCAGGAAGGTCAATCCAGCCACACCTCCTGGAGCGACCGGTTGTTGCGCCATACTCATTCCCTTCTTTTCTGATTTTCTCTCCAACTTCATCATGAAGTTCTGTAGGAAAGGGTCCTTCGCCAACTCTAGTGCAATACGCTTTGAAGATACCATATACCTGGCCGATTTTTGACGGAGCAACTCCTAAACCTGAGCAAACTCCAGCGCATGTAGTATTCGAGCTGGTCACAAAAGGATAAGATCCGAAATCAACATCCAATAAAGAACCTTGTGCTCCTTCAGCAAGAATAGACTCGTGAGCATCAAGAGATTGATTTATCAGATACTCCGTATCAACGAGCTTGAACTTCTTTAGAAAATCCAGGGCTTCGAAAAACTCAATTTCAAGTGGTTCCAGATCATATTCGAAATCATGGAGCTTTAATATGGATAAATGCTTGCTTTTAAGCTTTTCGTATTTCTCCTTAAAATCATCAGAAATGGCGTCTCCTATTCTTAATCCAATACGAGCTATTTTATCCTGATAGGTAGGGCCGATTCCCCGTAAGGTGGACCCGATTTTCTCATCTCCTTTTGATTTCTCAAAGGCCACATCTAACAGCCGGTGAGTTGGCAGAATAATTTGAGCTCTTTTTGAAATAAACAAATTATAGAAAGGTTCGATCTCGAATTTTTTTAAAGCTTCAATCTCTTTTCTAAAAATTACAGGATCTAGGACTACCCCATTTCCAATAACATTTTTTGTGTTATTTCTGAAAATTCCAGATGGCACTTGATGAAGAACATGTTTAATGTCATCAAACTCCAGGGTGTGCCCGGCATTTGGCCCTCCCTGAAACCTGGCTACCACATCATATTTTGCAGCTAAATAATCAACTATTTTGCCCTTGCCTTCATCTCCCCATTGAAGGCCTAATATTACATCAGATTTCATTTTTTATGATTTTACAAGTTCACTGAAGGCGTGATCTAGGTCAGATACAATAGTAAAGATTGAATCCAGTTTTGTGATTACTAAAAGTTTTTCAACCGACATTGAAGGTTTAATTAAAATAACCTCTCCCCCTATGTTTCTGAATTTAGTAAGGATTGTAATTAAAACTCCAATTCCACTACTATTAATATAGCGCACATCTTTTATGTCGATGGCACAAAAAATAATATCATCATTAATTGTGTCATTGATTATAGATATCAACTCTGGCCCATGATTTTCACCAATCAAATCGCCAGATAACCGAAGCACAAGTACATTATTTTCTATATTATGGCTGTATTCCATGAAATTTAGTATACGAACTATATTAAAAATGCCCTCAAAAAAAGACGTACAAAGTTATGAATTGGATTAGTTTTTCAAAGCATTAACTAATTCATTTATAATTTAAAAAATCAATGGACATCAAATCGAGCCACTTCTTCAATGCCATCTATGTTTTCAAGTTTTTTTGTAAGCACATTAAGATGTTTTGTGTCTTGTATGAAAAGTTGAATGCTTCCTTCAAAAATCCCATTTTCGCTCTCTATCGATACGGATCTCATATTTACTTTCAATTCAGCGGAAATAATTCGTGTTACATCATTCATCAAGCCTACCCTGTCTGTCCCTTTTAGTTTCAGGCCTGCAAGAAATGAAACTTCAGTTTGCGATGTCCATTTAGCTTTAACTACCCGATGCCCATGCTTGGAAAGAAGTTCTGAAGCATTTGGACAATTGACTCTATGGATTTTTATTCCTTCATGTGTAGATACAAATCCAAAAACATCATCGCCAGGAATCGGATTACAACAAGGTGCGATAGAATATGATACAATATCCATATCTTCACCAATTAATAATTGATCTCTTTTTTCTCCTTTAACTTCTTTTATTTTTCTTTTAAGCGATTCAGTATCCGAAATACTTTGCTGAGCTTGCTTTTTTGGCTTGTCAACTAAATTTTTGATTTTCTTTATTTCCTTCGAATCAATTTTACCCTCGCCGACGAGGAAGTAAAAGTCAAGCGTGGATTTTAAGTTAAACTGATTTAATAATTTATCCAGATTTTCACTATTTAACTCAAGTTTTGCTTGCTTAAGTTTTCTCATTACTATTTCCTTTCCATCAGAGGCAGCGCTTTTCTTTTGTTCTTTCAGCTCATCTTTTATCCGAGTCCGTGCTTTTGACGTAACGACAAAGCTCAACCAGCCATCATTGGGTTTTTGCTTATTTGAATTCAGAATTTCTACCTGATCTCCGGTTTTTAATTTATAATTAATAGGAACGAGTTTTTGATTTACTTTAGCGCCAATACACTTGGCGCCAATTTCTGAGTGAATTTCGAAGGCAAAATCAAGCGCCGTCGCCCCACCTGGAAGTTTTTTAAGTTCCCCTTTAGGGGTAAAAACAAATATTTCTTCATTAAAAAGGCTGTGTTTAAAGTCGTCAACAAATTCAATGGCTGAAGCGTTTTCTCGACCTAAGATCTCCCTGACTTTTCGAATCCACACTTCCAGGCCAGATTCAGAAGAATAATAATCACTTTCTTTATATTTCCAGTGGGCTGCATATCCCTTTTCAGCAATTTCATCCATTCGCTTAGTGCGTATTTGAACCTCAACCCAAGAACCGGTTTTACTCATTACTGTAGTGTGTAGTGATTCATATCCATTAGATTTCGGCGTACTGATCCAATCTCTTAGTCTATCAGGATTAGGTTGATAATAATCTGTAACGACACTGTATACTTGCCAACATCCCGCTTTTTCCATTTCCGGGGGCAAATCCAAAATTATTCTTATTGCAAAAAGGTCATAGACTTTCTCAAACGGAATTTCCTGTGACGTCATTTTATTCCATATTGAGTATATGGATTTTGGCCGTCCCTTTATCGTGAATTTTATATTTCGCTTATTGAGTTCTTTCTGTATTGGATTTATAAAATTCCTTACAAACCTATTCCGGGGAGCTTTCGAAGCATTGATTTTATCAACGGTTTCTACGTATTTTATAGGTTCGCAATATTTCAAATATAGATCTTCAAGCTCCGACTTTATAGCATATAGTCCTAATCTGTGCGCCAATGGAGCATACAAATATATTGTCTCTGAAGAAACCCTTAATTGTTTATGCCTTGGCATACTATCAAGTGTCCTCATATTGTGTAGTCGATCGGCAAGTTTAACCAGTATTACCCTTACATCATCCGATAGGGTAAGAAGCATTTTTCGGAAGTTCTCTGCCTGCTGTGAGGTGCCATAATCAAAAACGCCTGAAATCTTCGTTAAACCATCAATAATTCTGGCAACTTTTTTTCCAAAAGGTCGCTCGATATCTTCAATTTCCATTTCAGTATCTTCTACCACATCATGGAGCAAAGCAGAAATTATAGATGTAGTTCCAAGTCCTATTTCTTCAACACAAATCTGGGCAACTGCTAATGGATGAGAAATATAAGGTTCGCCTGATCTTCTACGCATATTTTTATGCGCTTCCTGTGACATCTTAAACGCTCTTTTTATAATTTTTGCATCGTCATCTTTCAAAAAAGGTTTTGCATGCCTCAGTAATTTACGGTATTGTCTTATAATTTCCTTCTTCTCCTGTTCTATCTCAATCTCCGTCATATATTTTTTATTTGCATTTCAAAGTAAAAAAGAATCGTTACCAATTGAAAATAAAATATTTTTATGTACTTTTGCATTCCATTTTTGATCGCTGCGGATGTGGCGAAATTGGTAGACGCACTAGACTTAGGATCTAGCGCCGCGAGGCTTGGGGGTTCGAGTCCCTTCATCCGCACAAATTTCAAACCCTCAATAGCGTTCATAAGTTAACGAAGTTGAGGGTTTTTTCATAATTTAAACATTTAAACATAATTCGTCTTGGACATTCAACTAGAGAAAAATTCAAGCACAGAGGCCTTAATTAAAATTAATTTAAAGGGAGCTGATTATCAACCAAAATTAAAAGAAAAATTAAAATCCTATAGTAAAGAGGCAAATATTAAAGGATTTAGGCCGGGAAAAGTTCCGATTAGTCTTATTGAAAAGATGTATGGGAAATCTATAATGGTTGAAGAGATCAATAAACTTCTGGTAAATTCTTTAAAGGAATATATCACTAAGAATGATTTAAAGATTATTGGAGACCCTTTGCCTAACAATGAAAAAGCTCAGGAAATTGACTGGGACACTCAAACAGAATTCGACTTTGAATATTCTGTTGGTTTGATCGATGATTTTGAATATAACTTAGGAATCAAAATCAATAAATATCAGATTAAGCTAGATAAGAAGGTGATTGATAAAGCTGTAGAAGATTTAAAACAGCAATATGGAAAAATGACAAATCCTGAAGTTAGCGAAAGTGGAGATTCCATTTTTGGAACTCTAGCTCAAGAATCTTCAGAATTCTCAAAAGACGGATTAGTATATATTGATAAAGTCGCGAAAAAACTTCAGAAATCTTTTATCGGGGTCAAGAAAGAAGATGTCATCAAGGTAGATATTGAGAAACTTTTTGACGACGAAAAAGATCTTGTTGAAGTTATCGGATTGCCCGAAGAGGAAATAAAAGCATTGACGGGAGAGTTTGAAATTACAGTTAAAAATGTAAACCGGGTAATTCCTGCTGACATGAATCAGGAGTTTTTTGATAAAATTTTCGGGGAAGGCAAAGTAAAAACCGAAGAGGAGTTTCTTGCCGAACATAACAAGATATTTGAAGAAAATTATGATAAAGAAAGCGAGTATCTGTTAGCTCATCAGTTACAGGAGAAATTAATAAAAGAAACTAAACTGAATATTCCTGAAGATTTCTACAAGAAATGGATTCTTGCCACCAATCAGGAATTGAAGGAAGAAGAACTGGAAAAAGATTTTGAACATTATGTAAGAGATCTTAAATGGACACTTATCAAAAACCGTATTGGTGAAGATAATGATCTGAAAGTAGAATATAAAGACACAGTAGATTACACCAAAAAGATGTTTCAAACTCAATTCGGAGCAATGGAGTTGAATGAGGAAATGGATAAACAAATGGATGTGATGGCAAATAATTATCTTCAACAAAACAATGGAGAGAATTATATGAACGTGTCAACCCAGCTTAGGACAGAAAAAATAATAGATGTTTTAAAACAAAAAGCTGAAATATCCGTCAAGAAGGTGACACGTGATGAGTTTACTAAAAAAGCAGAAAAATAATTATTTACATAAGACTATCTAAAGAAAAGTCCTTTCTACAAAGGGCTTTTTTTTTAATTTTGTAATTGTGTAATTTTGTATTAAGAAAACAATATACTGATGATGGATAAGAACTTAAATCAAAAAGAATTTAGAAAGTTTGCTGTAAAAGGACAAGGGCTCAATGGGAACACTGTTGATAGCTACATCCAGGTAGTAGAAAATATGACTAGATCAGTTATCGAGGAAAGACCTACAAGGTTTGCTGAGATAGATGTTTTTTCAAGATTAATTATGGATAGGATCATATTTCTTGGTCTTCCTGTCGATGATAATATTTCGAATATCATTACAGCGCAATTGTTATTTCTTCAGTCAACTGACGCGAAAAAAGATATTCAACTTTATGTGAATAGCCCGGGTGGCTCTGTGTATGCTGGATTAGGAGTTTATGATACGATGCAATATGTATCTCCTGACATTGCAACAATCTGTACAGGCTTGGCTGCTTCTATGTCTGCAGTATTGCTTTCTGGTGGTGAAAGCGGGAAAAGATCAGCTTTGCCACATGCCAGGATTATGATTCACCAGCCAATGAGTGGCATGCAGGGGCAAGCTTCTGATATGGAAATTTCATTGAAACAAACACTTTCTGTTAAGAAAGACCTTTATGATATTCTCTCAAAGCATTCAGGTCAGAAATATGATCAAATAGAAAAGGATTCCGATAGGGATTTTTGGATGAAAGCAGCCGAAGCAAAAAAATATGGTCTGATTGACGAGGTACTAGAAATCAAATAAACAACTATTATGACGCAAGTTACTTGTTCTTTTTGTGGACGAAAAAAGAAAGATGTCGATTTGATGGTTTCGGGAATCCACGCCCATATCTGCAATTATTGTATCGATCAGGCTTTCCAGATACTTCAAGAGGAAAAAAAGACTAAAGAAGTCGACGGTAAACCAAGTTTTAACCTGGTAAAACCAAAGGAGATGAAGGAATACCTTGACCAATATGTTGTTGGTCAGGATGAGGCGAAAAAGGTAATTGCAGTTGCGGTATATAATCATTATAAAAGGTTGATGCAAAAATTCGATCTGGATGACGATATAATAATAGAAAAATCGAATATTATCATGGTGGGAGAAACTGGCACAGGAAAAACTTATCTGGCCAGAACCCTGGCAGATATGCTCCAGGTTCCGTTTTGCATTGCAGATGCCACTGTACTTACCGAAGCCGGTTATGTTGGGGAAGATGTAGAAAGTATCTTAACACGTCTATTGCAGGCAGCAAACTACGAAGTGGAAAATGCCGAAAGAGGTATTGTTTATATTGATGAATTAGATAAAATTTCACGAAAATCTGACAATCCATCCATAACGCGGGATGTGAGTGGTGAAGGCGTGCAACAAGCAATGCTAAAATTGCTAGAAGGCACTTCCGTAAACGTACCACCTCAGGGAGGGCGAAAACACCCAGATCAGAAAATGATAGCTCTTGATACAAAGAATATACTTTTTATTTGTGGTGGAGCTTTTGACGGAATTAAAAGAATTATAGAATCAAGGTTGAATACTACTCCTCTTGGGTTTACTTCAAATAGCGAAAGTGATGATAGACATCACATTGAAGATGAAAATATGTTGAGTTATATTAATGCCCGGGACCTGAAGAGCTATGGATTGATCCCGGAATTAATTGGCCGATTGCCTGTACTCACCTATTTGGAACCGCTTGATAAGGAAACACTAAGGCGGATTTTAACTGAACCGAAGAATGCCTTGGTTAAACAATATACAAAGCTCTTCGGGATGGAAGATATAAAGATTGAGTTTAGAAAATCGGCTTTAGAATATATTGTTGATAAGGCAGTTGAATACAAACTTGGCGCCCGTGGACTCAGATCAATTTGTGAAGCAATTGTAAACGATGCTATGTTTGAATTACCATCAAGTAAAGATGTGAAAGAGTTGGTGATTACCCGAGCATATGCAATTGAGAAGTTCGAGAAATCCAGAGTGAAAAAATTGAAGGTTGCCTAGTGTGTTATGAGATCATTTCTGTTCCTTATACAGTGATGATCTCATAAATTTCTTTGGCGGTATTTTTTGAAGCATTATCCCCACTCAGGGCATCTCTTAATTTTTTATATCCACTATTGATTTGATTTCTGTAAGACTCATCCTCCAGAATACTCCTGAGTACCTCAGAAATTGATTTGGAGTTGACCTCTTCCTGTAAGAGTTCTTTTACAATCTCACGATCAACAATCAAATTTACCAATGATATATATTCAACCTTTACAAACTGCTTTCCGATCAAATAATTCAGTTTGCTCGTACGGTAAATTACTATCTGAGGGACATCAAACAAAGCAGTTTCGAGAGTGGCTGTGCCGGAAGTAACTACGGCTGCTTGCGAGTTAAAAAGCAAATTATAATTGTCTTCAATTACTGGAATTATATTTGGTTCATTCAATGCATCAGCATAAAGATCTTGAGGCAAATTTCTGATCATAGACAATCCAAATGTCTTTTTTGGAAAAGTACGTGTAACTTTAATCATTTCTGGCAGAAGCTGTATAAGTTCCTGTTTTCGGCTTCCCGGCAACAATGCAATTATACCATCTGTATCAATGATTTTATGTTTTAAAAAAAAATTCGCCTCTGGCTCAAAGGTATTGACAGCATCCATTACTGGATTACCAACATATTGAGCATTTACATTAAATTTGGCGTAAAACTGTTTTTCAAAGGGTAAAATCACAAACATCTTATCAATAGTCTCTCTTACCTTATGCGCTCTTTTTTGATTCCATGCCCAAATTTTAGGGGATATATAATAAAACTTTTTACCAGGAAGGTTATGAATTTTTTTTGCGATCCGAAGATTGAAACCTGCAAAATCAATAAATATAACGGCGTCTGGTTTGTGCTGTTTTATGTCATGGACGCAAACAGACATATATTTTTTGATTTTAAATATACTTTTCATTACCTCCACCAAACCCATGACCGCCATTTCCTTATAGTGAACTATAATTTCGGCGCCCGCTTCCTTCATATAATCCCCACCAAAGCCTCTGAATGAAGCATCTGGATCCTCCTTTCGTAGAGCCTTTATCAAATTGGATCCATGTAGATCTCCGGAACGTTCACCGGCAATAAGGTAGTATTTCATTTGAGTTGGTTTTGGATTAATACTTAATTGTCATCCATAATACTCTGCATAGTTATTTTTTGTCTCCTTGAGTTTAATACAATGTAAGGTGCATTTATTATTGGTCAATTTTTTAATTTTTGGCTCAAGAATATTCCAGAATTCAACAATCATGTTTTCACAACTAGGTAAAATACCTTTCATAAAATCTACATCTAAGTTGAGGTTTTTATGGTCAACTTTTCCAAGTATCTCCACTTTAATAATTTTATTCAAATCCTTGAAATTCATCACAAATCCCGTTTCCGGATCAACCAAACCCTTCACTGTCACCGTCATATCAAAATTATGCCCATGCCAATTTTCGTTAGCACAAGCGCCATATATTTCTTCATTTTTTTCCTTGCTCCATTTTTCATTATACAATTTATGCGCAGCACAAAAATGAGCATCCCTACTTATATATATCATCACAATTCCTTTATATACCGCCACAAAAATAATAAGATTTTACTTCTCTTCTCGTGATAAAGTTTGAAACATCATTTAGCCGTGAATCTTATGTGCGATCCTAAGTTGATTTGATTAAATTGCAAAAAAAACCAAAGTATGATTATTGTAACGGGCGCCGCAGGATTTATAGGAAGTTGTCTTATTGGCAGGTTAAATAAAGAAAATTTCAATTCAATTGTAGCTGTTGATAAAATTGACGCCCTTGAAAAAAATAAAAACCTGGCAGGGAAAAATATATTGAAAAAAGTTGATCGGGATAATTTTTTCTTTTGGCTTGATCACAATTTTGAAGAAGTAGAATTTATTTTTCATATAGGCGCCATTACAGACACTGCGGAATTTGACAAGGAATTGCTGAGGAAATTCAACACAGATTTCACAAAAAAAATATGGAGAAAATGTGTTAGTTACCAGGTGCCGTTGGTTTATGCCTCCTCTGCAGCAACATATGGCCTGGGTGAGCTAGGCTATGAAGATCAAGAAAAACTAGTTGCTGATCTTCAGCCGCTCAATCCATATGGAGAGTCAAAAAATGAATTTGATAAATGGGCGTTAAAGCAGAAAAAAAAGCCACTGTTTTGGGCGGGATTGAAATTCTTTAATGTCTTCGGACCAAATGAATATCACAAGGATAGAATGGCCTCGGTAGTAATGCATGCGTTCAACCAAATTCAGAAAACTCAACAAATGAAGCTTTTCAGATCTCATAATCCCGACTTTAAAGACGGTGAGCAAATGAGAGACTTTATATATGTAAAAGATTTGCTTGAAGCTTGCATATTTTTAATGCATCACCGAAAAAATTCAGGTATCTACAATCTTGGTTCCGGAAAAGCCAGATCTTTCCTGGATCTTACCAAAGCAGTTTTCAAAGCGCTGAACATTCCTGAAGAAATTTCTTTTATTGACACCCCGGAAGACATTCGGGATAAGTATCAATATTTTACCGAAGCTAATATGAGCAAAATCAGATCTATAGGATTTGATCATAAATTTCATTCACTCGAGGAAGGAGTGGAAGATTATGTAAAAAACTACCTTGCGCAAAGTGAGTATTATTGATTCGGATTTTGCTTAATTTGTTGAATCATTTTCCGATTCTTCAAAGTCAAAATATTCATCTTCCAAATCCGGTATTTCCTCTTCAACCCGGGAGCTTTTCTTTTTGAGGTCTTTCCATTCAGCTCCTTCGTCCAAAAAGTCCTTTTTAAAACTATCTTTTAGGGCTTTTGTATCAAATGATATTTTATAATCTGAAGTATTGCCGGTAATTTTCAGTAGCAAACTCATCCCCTTCCTTGCATTTTGATTGTAATCCCGCATCTTTCGAATTCGGATAAAGTTTTTTAAGGGTACCCTCAAGTGATAGTCAATATCTTTATCAAAAGTATGTGTGCCACTGATCAAAATATTTGAAATATTAGATCCAATTTCCATTTCAGGTAAATAAATAGTTCGGTTTTCAATTCTGATTTCATTGGTCATTCGTGAGAAACGCATTTTTGAGAGACTCTCTTCTTCGACAAATTTAGACAGCTTCATCATTGGCACAAAATCATTTAATTCTCCATTGGAAATTGAAGTTTCAATATCCGCCACAAGCGATTCACTGTTTAAAGCAAGGTTTTTATCAAAATTCATATACAAATAAATATCAGTATCCAGCTGTCCTTTCAGATTTTTATCCACCAACCAGTCCTGATTGAAGTTCTTAAACACATAAAAAATACTATCGACATCAATGTTATTAAGATTGACTTCCAGTATAGTTTCGACAAGATTGTCTTTTTTACTATTGACTGATCCACTGACATTGACCCGACCTCCCATCGATGAAAAATACACATTATTAAGCACAACGATTTGCTTATTTATTTCAATCTGTCCCTTCATTTCTCTACCATGGAACCTTTTGAATTTAAGGTGGTCAATCTCGCAATTGAAATCGAGTGAAATTTTTGGGGATATCCTGAATTCGTAGGTTTTATTTTTAGTTGTGTCGCGCGAGGCAAAATTGCTTTTGAGTAATTCATCAAAATCCAGATATCTGGATTGAAGATCGGCCTGCATTTTATACTCCCGATTCTTCGTCATTAAAACTTTAGAGATATCCTTAATAAAACCATTTAGCATAAAATTGCTATTGCCCACATATCCCTTCAGGTCACTAATAGCAAGATCATTTTTTTTCAGCATCAAAGACCCGTTGATCTTATTGAATGGCAATTTTTCACCTGCAAGAACGAAACTTACATTTTTTAATTCAACTTCTCCTTCCGCCATTAAATTGTCAGTTAATTTCGGATTTTTCAATTTCCCATTTATACGAAAATCCATTTTTAGATTTCCAAAGGCAGCTTTGATGTATTTTTTGGGGAATAAAAGTAAAAGTGTGTTTACATCGGCTTCTCCTTTCAGCGATAAGTTAATCCGAAAATCATCAAAGTTATGTAAAGTCATACTGCCCTCTAATATTTTCTCCTCCAGCTCACAAGAAAAGTCTTTTATATCCAGTATATAATTGCTTGGTTTATTGGTTTCTCCAGTGGTAAAATTCCCTGTTAGGCTAACATTATTTATCTGCTTTTTATACTGAGGGTGAAAAAATGAAGCATGATCAGCTCCGAATTTCACTGTGGTCTGAATGTTTGAATTTTGGCCATAATTTCCTTTTACCTGTCCAGAAAAATACACCACCCCCTTACTATTATAATCCTTGAAGTACTTAGAAAGGTCAGTGGACAAAAGAGAATTTATCGTTCGGAATGTAGTGTTGACTCCATCGATATTTAAATCAATATTTTTTTGGGCTAGGTCTATTTTTCCGTTTACCTCAAACTTGCCCCTATCTACATTCAATTTGCCTGAATTGAAATTATAAATCCGTTTTTGAAGATCCAATTCGAAGTTTGTTTCAAAATCGATTACCTTATTATTCAAAAACGTCCTTTTATTTACCCTTATCTCATCAGAGACAAGACCTCCTCGTGCTGATATTTTAAGCAGATGGTCCAGTCGCGTTAATCGGGATTTAGCATTTTTTACATAAACAGCCACATGATAACCGGATTTTTGATCCAGGTAATCTATCTTCAGTTTTTCCCCTGTTAGGCTATTCAAGGCAAACTTGATCCCTTTTGAAGATGTGTCCTTTTTATAGAAAAGATAATTTGGAACACCATTTTTATCTATTTCCAGGTTCAACTCAACATCGGATAAATGAAGGCCATTAATTATATAATTCTTATGTAAAACATCAAGGGTATTAAATGTTATACTTATCTGTTTTGCCTTCCCAAGTATCCCCTTATTTTCATTATTGCTTTCCTTAATCGTTACGTTTTGCAGATTGATAGAAATATTCGGAAAATGACTAAAAACCGAAATATCTATTTTTCCGACATCAATAGGTGTATCTATATGCTTGTTTGCTTCCTGCAGAAAATATCCTATCAACTCATCTTTATAAACAATTGATAAAATCACTCCAATACTGATTAACATGGAAATAATCAGTATTACCCCTGCAAGAGTCCTTTTAATGATTTTTATGATATTCATTTGACTTCCAAAGACTTAAAAATTGGGGTGCAATTAGTTTAAAACAAAGAAAAGCAATTATTGGTCCAAATGACGATTTTAAATTGATTTTATAAGAAGAGAATTTGTATTAATCGAAATCTATTTTACCTTTGCATTCCCAATTTAAGAGGGTTGAAACACCATCTTTTTAGGAATCGGGCTCTTAGCTCAGTTGGTTCAGAGCACCTGCCTTACAAGCAGGGGGTCGCTGGTTCGAATCCAGCAGGGCCCACACTGATAATCAAGCACTTACGATAAGAATTGTAAGTGCTTTTTTTGTTTATACATACAGGATACATACAAATCGCTTTATTTATCTAAATCAATTCATGTATGTGCAATTTTTTGAGTCTGGGCAATGAAGTCATAAAAAAAACCGCTCCATAAATGAAGCGGTTGATGTGAAGAAACTCAATATTATTAGGCAGCTACACCAGAGCCAATATAAAGGCTGTCCGATACGGCTGTGCCAGCTGCAGTTATAAACGCTATGAACAATTGCAATGTATCGCCTGAATAATCATTCGGGATAGGCAGCGTTTGTGTTGCAGTGTCCCTTGTGACTCCATCAGTGGTGAAGATGGCCTCACCATTTGTCTCATTGTAAATCAATAGCATTACCTTATCTGTGGTTTGTGCTCCACCTATAGGTGAATTGTCAGTCCAGTTAATGGTTACCTGTCCAGGTGTGGCAACATCCAATAATGGATTTAAAGCGCTTGGTAATGCGCCTTTACTAATACGAGCATTTCCATATTCAATCGTAAAATTTGGAGCTACGCCGGTAACGCCATTTTTTAGATTGTAGGACATGGCTGCATTGAATTGGGTTTGCTTTATTGCAAAAGCCCGAAAGCCAACTTTTACAAAGTCCTTCATTGGCTGTAAGAATTGCAACACAGTAGTAAACTTTGTCCTTTGGTTTACCTGGCCTTCAGTTCGGGGATTGGCGACACTGGCAGGTTTTACACGCATATAATCTATGCCTTTCCAACTACCACCAATAACATTCCCGACCTTGCCGGAAAAGCCCCCTAAGATTCCTTGTTTGATAACTCCCATGATATACTATTTTAAAATTAAACTTAATTGCAACTTGGATTTGGTATGGACTTAATACGACCATGCCGTTATCCAATTAATGTACATCAAGAATCAGGAATTAGTTAAGGGGTGGGTGCTTATGCTTTGGAATGCTGCTTTATGCGCTGCCACTTTTTCATAAATATTTTTAAAAGAGAAAAGAAAAAGGAAAAAAAGAAAAGAGAAAGCTGATCTTCATTCAGGCGTGGGTAAAAAGCAAGGCTCGCTGAGGTACGAAGCGACTTGTCTTGGCCTTGCTTTTTAAACTGTGGGATGGCCTGTGCGGAGCCTGAATATATTCGCTGAATCATTTTATTTATTTTCCAATCATGATGGGAAGGAAAAAATGCAACCCTATAATGCAGCTCGTAGAAACTAAACTCGACCCAAAAGAGCTGAAGGATGTAATCGGTGACACCCATATGAACAACGCCTATGAAGAGCGAACGCCCGCTAATAGCTACCTGCTACCGATACGGGCCCTGTAAACGTAAGGTAGATATTACAGCAGCAAGATTTTTGACTTTGACCAATCGAGAGTGGCATGGTTTTTAATTCGGACAGGTACAGTAAAAGCAAATGTATGGTTCATAAATCAACCAATTCGCAAATATCAGAAGCATCTTATTAGTTTTCTGCTTTTACAACACCAAAGTCGGTAAATTTTGGATAGCTCAAGTTATATGATTTATTTATTATTTTGAAATCATTATATTTCAGAAATCATTATTTAGATGGTAAAATATTGAATTAAACTAATTGTTTTAATAAATTGTAAGCAAAACGAATACTTAGTTGCCTAAACGCCATTTTTTTACAACCATACTTTGTGGGATATTTTTGTCTACTATAAATAATTCAATATGAAAAAGCCAACCTTAATATTTTTATTCCTGAGCCTATTCCATATATCATCACAAGCAAACACATGGAACATTTCTACTGCAGGAAATGATGCTAATTCAGGGGCCAATGGATTCCCATTCGCCACCATTCAAAAAGGAATTGATAGCGCTATTAATGGAGATACCGTACTGGTTCAGCCGGGGACTTATGTCGAAAACATTAATTTCAATGGAAAGAATATTGTGGTTGGGTCTTTATTTATTACCACACAGGATACTTCATATATTTCATCCACTGTTATTGATGGTAATAGAAGTGGTTGTGTTGTCTCTTTTAGAAATGGAGAAGATGACACTGCTGTATTATGTGGGTTTACAATAACTAATGGATATGGCGATGAGGGAGGCGGAATAAGATGTGAGAATGCACATCCAAGACTATTGCATTTAATAATTACGAAAAATGAAGCATTTATGTCTGGTGGTGGGATTAATTTATTAGGTTCCAATTCTTTTTTATCTGAAATAATTGTTGAAGGAAATAAGGCGAATGATGGAGGAGGCGGTATATTTTTTTGGTGGGGATCAAATGCAACATTAGAAAATGTTTTAATTAATGGGAATTCTTCTTCATCTGGAGGTGGAATAGACATATGCTGTGATTCAAATCCAATAATCAAGAATTCAACAATTACAAACAATGTTGCTTCATCATATAATGGTGGAGGTGTATACAATAGAAGCATTTGGCTGTGTTCTAATTAACGATTGTTTTAAGTTAAGTTCAACTTTGCCAAAGTTTCATCGTTCAGAGCTGTTCTGAAACTTCTAACTACGGGGCATCTATAGGTTCTTTTAGAGAATTTC
>SDBV01006860.1_pt1 | contig 15683 bp, 14 predicted proteins | sample 2277081 | NCBI WGS metagenome assembly SDBV01 (sample SAMN10402039, study PRJNA504765) | marine sediment metagenome | isolation source: marine sediment core GS10_PC15, 223 cmbsf | place: Arctic Ocean: Southern Knipovich Ridge | collected 2010
TTTATGGTTTTTGGTATTAATGAGGATTGTGTCTTTATTAATTTTTCAAGTTTTTTTTTTGGCATTTAAGCCTTTTTAAGGATAGTTTTTAATTTTCATACCATCCATTCAAAAAGAAAAAAGACTTTAGCGCAAAATAAAACAACCACAAGGTTTTTTACTGGTGCTTTTACTGAAAAATATCTCTATAAAAAGAAATTTATTGTATGAGTTTATAGATTTTTGTGCTTGTCTTTTGGTTCTCGTATACTAAGTCCTTATTTTTGCTTTCTATTTCCTGAAGATATTCTTTGCTCAGTATGGACCTTTTATCAAGCCTGAAATTCTGATTTACCCAGATGTAATTATAGTTATCTGTTTTTAGGTCTGAAGGGAATAGTGAAGTCCTGTCTATGTGGTATTGTATGCATTGACTGCCAACAATGAACACATCATCCTTATTGGTGTTTGACTTTACCCAGTTGAAGTCTTCATTGTAGAAATCCCAGCTTTTTGAAGCTATTGTGAATTTTGCTGCTTCTGTTATGACAAATCCCGCAGAAATTATGATTATTATAAGGGGGAATAATGTCTTTATTTTGTATTTTGCTGTTATCCTTTCCATGCCAATACCATAAAAGAATGCTAAGGAGATGATAGCAGGCAGCAGAATTCTTGAAACAAAAGGACCTACATTAATTATGTACGGGACGAATAATATACCATATGACAGAAGCAGCATGTAAAAAATGCTTCCCCTGTTTGTTCTTAATCCGAAGAGCAATGGAATGATAAAAATAATTGTCGCTACCAGGAATACCGAAAACAAAACAGGTAAGTAAGGTATGTCTATGAAAAACAAGGTATTGTAATTGCCATCAGGAATTCCGAAGAATCCAAGGTGTGTTGCAATGTATGTGTTTATTGAAAATAAATGGGTTATGTCAAGTGTTGAATATGCCTGCTGCTCAAATCCCTTGAATATGAAATTTAAGAAAGGCCATATTGGATTTCCAAGCAAAATCCAGTTTCTTATGAACCACGGAAGGCTAATAATTATAGGAATTACTGATACAATAGCAGAATTTCTTAAGACTAGTTTTTTATTGCAGTTTTTGTATACTATAAACAGTATGACTGGTATAACAAAAATACCATGGTATTTTGTCAGTATGGCAAGCCCTATTGATATGCTGCTTAAAACAAGATGATGGTTTAATGCAAAGTATATGCTTAGAAGGACAAAGAAAGTGAGCATTGATTCCACATAACCCAGGATGCTGTAGTCTATGAAAATTGGTATGAATGACATGAACAATATGCTGTAAAACAATGCCTTTTCATTCAGGAATTTTCTTAAGATTAGGTATGATACTATTAAGGACATGCTTCCGAATAATGGAGCTACAAGCTTTAGTCCAAAGTCACTTCCAAATACAGAGAAGATTGAACTGAATAAGGCTGCAATGATGTGGAACAAAGGAGGGGCCCAGAATGGCTCATTTCTTCCAAGAGGCTCAAAAAGTGGTATTTGGGCGTTGTCTCCTATAAATCTTGATACGGAAAAATGCCAGCATGCATCTCCTGAGACAGTATAAAGTGAAATTAAAGAAAAGCGCATGATTATTGCCAGGATTATTACGATAATTGCTAGTTTTGTATATTTGTCCAGTCTTTTTATTTTATTTATAATTTCCATTTTTAGTTATGGCACGATATTTTTATTAAAGAAGGATGATTTTTTTTAGTTTTTTTTATTGAAATCCAATTCTTCATCTTGCACATAATCAATATCTTGTTGTAGGGCAATAAAAGCTTTTTGGCATTCTCTGCCTAAATAAGCAGCATGATCCGGTCTTTTTATCATTCCTTTTTTAAGAGCAGTCTGGTATATATCTGATGGCTTATTCCCTGTTATCTTTACAAGAATATGGTTGTCCTGTTTGCAAAAACCTGCAACAATTTTTTTATTTTCCCTATCTGCCTTTATTAAAAAATAGCCGTCATTATCTATTTTGAAATCCCGGATTTCATCATAATCCCCTTCTATCTCCTCTGTTTGCCGGTCCTCAGTTGGTTTATTAAGTTTCAAACAAAATCCCCTATAAAGTTAATGAATCATTTATTTTAAATCTTTCTAATAAGATTTATAAATCTATTGTATTCCCCTTTTTGAATGAAAATTTTATTATTGCATCCCCTGTACCCCAAAGATAAAATATTTAGAAAATCAATGAAACGTGTGGGGGCTGTCCTGCCTCCCCTGGGTTTGGCATATATTGCTTCTATACTTGAAAAAAAAGAGCATGAAGTAAAGATAATTGACGGGCCAGCACTTGCAACTGTTGAAGGTTATAGTTTTGAGGATCTTGAAAAAGATTTAAAAAATTTTGATCCGGATGTTGTTGGTGTTACTGCTTCTTATTCCCAGCTGGGATATGCAAAGAAGGCACTAAGTTTAGTGAAGACAATTATTCCCAAGTGTGCAACTATCTTAGGTGGATCTTTAGTAACCTCTATGCCCAATGTACTTAATGAGATCAAAGAAGCAGATTATGGTGTTTATGGCGAGGCTGATTTTACATTTCCGGAAATCCTGAATAAGATTAAAAATAAAGAAATTTTGGAAGGTACTGATGGCTTAATCTGGAGGGAAAATAACGGAGTCAATTTTTTGAAGCCAAAACTGATAATGGACCTGGATGATATACCTATGCCTGCCAGACATTTGCTGAAAATGAAGATTTACAGGCCTTCTCCTGCGAATTACAGGAGGCTGCCTGCTACAACAATGATGACAAGCAGGGGATGCCCCTTTCAATGCATTTACTGTTCAAAATCAATTGAAGGAAATGTTTTTAGAGCACATTCTGCCAAGAGGGTTGTAGATGAAATTGAATTGCTAATTAATAAGTATGAAATAAAGGATATACAAATTTTTGATGATACATTCACATTTATACAAAAAAGAACTGAGGAAATATGCAGGGAAATTATTGAAAGAAAGCTGGATATTGGGTGGAATTGCATGACCAGGGCAGATAAGGTAGATTTAGATCTGCTGAAGCTGATGAAAAAAGCAGGATGTTATGAGGTAGGTTTTGGAATAGAATCTGGTTCAGAGAGAATCCTAAAATTTATAGGCAAGTCATTGACAAAAGAACAGATAAAGAAGGGAATAAGGGATGCAAAAGAAGCAGGACTTGATGTCAGGGGTTTTTTTATGATGGGCTTTCCAACAGAAACCAAGGAGGAGATACTTGAAACTATTAATTTTGCAAAAGAGCTTGATGTAGATGTTGCACAGTTTATGGTAGCAACTCCGCTTCCCGGGACAAGGATGTGGGAGATAGCAAAAGAGCATGGAATAATAAATGAATCTGAATGGCGGAACTTTACTTTTTATGCACCTGATAAAATGCCCTTCTCTTCTAACAATCTAAGTGATGATGAATTAAAGGAGTTTTATAAGAAGGCAAACAGGTCCTTTTATCTAAGGCCTAAATTTTTATTAAAACAAATTTTAAAAATAAGGAGCATTAAAGATATAAGAAGGAATTATGAAGCTGTTAGAAGCATTTTGGGATTATAGTTTGGTGTTTAATAATTTAATTATAGCTTTTGCAAATTCCTGCACATCTTCCTTTTTAACAAGGATTCCATTTTTTACGACTTCTGGATGCGAGCATATATTAAAGGCGACAACTTTTTTGCCGCATGCCTGCGCCTGTGCCGCAGGTATGTTAAAACCTTCCCATAAGGATGCAGTTGCGTAAACGTCACAAGCAGCATAATAACAAGGAAGGTCTTCATCAGGAACGAAACCAGTAAAAATTATATCTTTGCCTGCCATTATTTTTAGTTTTTTATAGTAGCTACTAAAAGTGGGTTTTCCTACAATCATTAGTTTAGCATTTGGAATCTGTTTTTTTATGATATTGAATGATTTTAGCAATAAATGAATTCCTTTGTGAGGTGCAATTCTTCCGACGTATAGCAGGACTTTGTTGTTTTTTAAGTTATATGTTTTTATTATTTTATCTGGATTTACTTTTTTATTAAACTTTTTTTTGTCTATTTTGTTGTATATGACTTTGCTGTCTAAATTTGAGACCTTTTTTAAGTCTTCTTTTAGATATTTACTTACAGAATAGGCTTCATCAACATTTCTTAATGTGATGTTTGTAAGGAAAGAAAATAATTTCATGTAAAATTTCTGATAAATGTTATTTAACAATCCTGTTGTGTTAACACCATGGTTAAAATAAATATATTTTATCCTGTAATGCTTTCTTGCAAGGTATGCCAGCCAGTTCATTGGGTAAAAATGACTTATAACTACGTCATAATTTTTTAGTTTTTTGTAATATGATAATTTTTTGGCGTCCAGAAAAAAAAGGAGCCTGTATAGGCGTTGCAAGGTATCATTTTTAGGCATTCCTAATTCTACAACTTTATAATTTTTGGGCTTTATTTTTGCTTCAAGAGCAATAACTGTAACTTTGTTTCCTTTTTTTACATAATCTTCTGCTTGCTGCTCTGCAACCCTATCAATCCCGCTATAATAATTGAATGTGGGAGTCAATATTGCTATCCTCATCAAATCTCACCAATTAATTTCAGTAGTTTTAATTTCGTAACCATAAAATAACCAGATGCAAGCTGTTTTATGCCTAATTTTGAATGCCCTTTTGTTCTGTTGATGAAGGTTATTGGTATTTCCTTTATCTTAAATCCCTTTAGATGAGCTTTGAACAGTACTTCTTGAACGATGGAAGGGCCTTTTGACTGCAGTTTTTCAGTTTTAATACCTTCCAATACTTTTCTTTTGAAGCATCTGAAACCAGAGTTGCAGTCTTTAACTTTTAATCCTAATAGAAGCCTAATGTATAGGTTAGCAAAATACGTTACTAGCTTTCTTATGAGGCCTCTTCCAATTTCCTTGCTTGCTTTAAGCTGCCTTGAGCCAAGAATTAAATCAGCATTTTTCAGTTCTTTTAACATTAAGGGAATATATTTTGGGTCATGACTAAAGTCTGCGTCCATCTCTATTATAATATCTGCACCATGCTTTAGGCAGTATATGAATCCATCTTTTCCTCCAGAACCTCTGCCACGATTTGTTTTTCTTAGTAATAAATGGACATTTTTTTTCTTTTTTGATATTTCTTGTACTATTTTCCATGTACCATCCGGGCTGTTATCATCGGCAACAACTATATGGAGGTTTTTTATCTTCAAGTTTAGAATTCCATTTATTAAATTAGCAATGTTTTCTTTTTCATTGTATGTTGGAATCATTACGAAGGTTTTCATTTTTCAGATAAGCTTTTTAACACCATTTACCATCTCATCAATATCCCATTCTGCAGGGTGAGTGCATTTTGTCTGGTATGAGCAGTATGAATTTCCTTTTCCAATGAGCTTTATTCCCCTACCGTACAGTTCTATTTCTGCAGCACTTGTGGGATAAAAAAATGCCGCAATTTTCTTTTTTAATGCTATTCCTATGTGCATTGCAAGGCTGTCTGATGTGATTAAGATATTACATAGGTTTACCAAGGAAGCAAATTCCATTAATGAGTTATTGCAACCAGCGTCTATAATATTTGTTTTTACAGATGCTTTTATTTTTTCATTCCTTTCTTTTTCTTCCGGACCGCCAAAAAGCAGCAATTTAACATTTTTTACTTCATTGTTTAAATTGTCAATCAGCTCTGCAGTTTCCTCTATGCTTAATTTTTTATCTTCCCAACGTCCACCTGCGCCGGTATTTATTCCAATAACTAAATCATCATCATTAATATTGTTTTTTTCAGCAAAATTCTTGCCAAAGTTTAATTCTTCATTATTTAAGATTAATATTGGCTCCTGTTTTTTGTATTCCAAACCAAGAATTTTGTATAATATCTCCGGGTAAGTGTTTTTATTCAGGGCTTTAAGCTCATCTGCTTTCTGCTTTCCAAATTTTGAGATTAAACCAATATCAAACCATAAAGCCGAATCTTCAGTGTAAGATAATTTATCATTATCCAGATAAGCGCCAACAAGCTTTTTATGCTTAATTTTTGTGGCTAATTTACATGCATCCAAATCATCATCTAAATTTATTATTAGGTCATATCCCTTGCTTTCTAACATATTTGCATTTTCATTAATTAGATATATATCATACAACAAATTGTTGTTCTTGAGCACACCAAAAGACTCTTTTTTTGTGACCCAATCTATTTTACAATCTTTATATTTTTCTTTCAGCCCTGGAAGGATAGAAATAGTTCTAATAACATCCCCTATTGCTCCTAGTTTTATTACCAGTATGTTCATCATTTAGAGCAGGCAAGAGATAAAGATTTATAAAGATAATTATTTTTACAACGATATATGAAAATTAATAAAAAATACCTTGAAGTATTTATTTTTCTAGCTGTTTATTTATTTGCTATTTATATGTGGACTCTGCCTTTTCAGGACAATAGAACTCCTTATGGAGAATTTGATGCTATCTCTCATTGGGGGCTTGGAGATTTTATTGCTCAAAGAGACAGGACATTTGTTTATCTGCCTCCTTTCCTGGATTATCCTTATGGCACTGATAACGAATTTAAGCCTCATACTTTATGGTACCCTCCGCCATTTCATACAGATTTTGCAATAATATCTGCGTTTTCCAATGATAGAATGGTACCAATATACCTTACAAATGCAATATTTGCAAGTTCTATACTGATTTCAGTCTTTTTTGTCATAAGAAGATTGTTTGGTTTTCTGCCTGCAATATTGTCTTCATTTCTACTTACCTTTTCAATGAGAGACATTATGCCTTATCTTTGGGGCCAGTGGCCTGAAAGATTTGCTTATGCTTTTGTTCCTTTAATATTATACTGCTTTTACATGTATTATACTACTTATTCCAAGGAAGAAAACAAGCCGATTTACCTGTACATGATGTCCTTGCTTCTTGCTGTTAATGTGTTTATTCATCCTTTGGTTTTCTTCCATTCTTTAATAGGTATTTTTGTGCTTGGAGTTGCATTAGCTATAAAACAGAAAAAAATACCTTTTAGTTGGAAGCATATAGGATTAGCTTTACTGTTTTTTTTGGTTTTGTTTGCAATATTCCCCTATCAAACAGGAAATGTTATTGTTTCTTTTACTAAAAGCTCTACTCCAGAAGAAATGAAACATTCAATTGTTTCAAGATTGCTTCAATGGGCACCTAATGCAGAGGATTTTGTAGGCTCTGTTCCAGCATCATATTTCTCCTTTAAAGATATGCATGGTTTATGGACATTGCCTTTTCTTTTGATAGGACTTTTGATTTTAGTGATAAGAAGGGAAAACAGGGATATATTTCTTTTGGCTTGGTTGATTAGCTTATACTTGGTGCTGCATAGAGATTTGATTGACAAATTTATGTTCCTGCATAGATCTCTTTCAGCATCTGCGCATATCTTTGTGCCAATAACGGTTATTGGAGCACTTTCATTATTCTCATTAATTAAATTGCCGAAAATATATAAATCTTTTTTAAAATATGGGGCAGCGGTCTTAATTGTTGTATTAACTATAGTTTATAATTTTCCTGCAGCACATTCAACACTTGATAATGCTTATGATCATCCTTTCTTAAGACCTAATGCTGCACAGATTGAGGTTAGCGAGTGGATTAAGGATAATACTACTGAAGATATTAATGTGTCTGTAATAGGGCCGTATCCAGACATAATGAAAAAGGCATCGTGGATGGCTTCTTATTCCCATAGGACAAGCCATTATTTTGAGGGATTCCTTACATGGCCTCGATATGAGGAAAACAGGGAAGAAATTATTAACTATCATCTGCTGAATGATTATGTTGTTTTTGATTATACTGATATAGCATTGTTGAGCGATAAGAGCCTTGCTGAGCAGTGGCTTTCATTTGAGAAACAACAGATGGCAAATCATACATTATTGTACAATAAGGATAACATAAGGGTGTATAAGTATGAATCTTCCTAAGATTGAAAATCTCGGATTTCTTGGAGTTATTGTAGCTGTGATACTGGTTTTTTTCTATTCCATACTTGGGTTCTCAGGAATGATGGCTGCATTAGGAATAATATTGCTGTTTATTGTTCCGTTTTACCTGATATTGGATAATTTCAATCTTGGCCAAGATGAGAAAATAGTATTTTCATTTTTTATTGGAGTGGGAATATTTCCAGCAATAGCATACTGGCTGGGAATGATTATATCACTTAGGATAGCTATTTTCATTACTTTTATTTTGTTGATTGTTGTAGGTTTGCTGGTTAGGAAATTCTATAAGAAATGATTCTGGTTTTGTTAAGTTTATTACTTCTTTTCAATAAAATAAACTCTTCTTGATTTTCCCTTTATTAATGCAAAAAATGGCATGAGTACTTTAAGTATTGTCCTGGCAAATGCCTTTCCAATAATATTTCTTTCCATTAATTTTATGTAGTATTCAAGTCCTGGATGCGCGCCGTAAATCATTTTTATTTTACAGCTTTTGAATGGCTTTGCTATCTCATCCGGGTCTGGGATACCGCAATCAAGATGTTCCTTAATATTTTTATAGGTTGCACTGTTTTTCGGCCATTTGTTCAAGACTTTTTTATCCCATTTGCTCATGCCAACTGGACAGGTAATGATTACATGCTTATTACTGACTCTAAGCATTTCCTTTAATGCCTTTTGTCTACTACTTGTGGGAATGTGCTCTATGCTGTCTACTGATATCACAACATCAAATTCATTATTCTTAAATGGGAATTTTTTTGATGCAGAACTACTAATTTCCCTCAGATATTTGTTTTTATGCTTTTGAAATTCTATATCCATGCCAGTAACAGAATGCTTGAAGAATCTTGTTATACCTTTGCTTCCAGAACCCACTTCCAGAATTTTGAGATTTTTATTTTGCTTTCTTATTTTCCTCAGCTTAGAAACAATTGGTATGTACCTTAACTTCCTGTTTATACTCACTTCTAACGGAGAGTTATGAAGAATCTCTAGAACTTTGCTCTTTATTTCCATTTTCTAAGGTTAATTACGACCCCAACCAATATCAAAATCAATGGAAGCACAACTGAATGATATTTTATATTTAATCCCATCAGGCCAGTATAGTAGCTGAATATTCCGATTATTGCTGCGGATAAAGCAATGCCAATGATGAATCTTTCCAGAAATCCAAGCTTTTCTTCCCAGTAAAGCATAATAAAGTAGCCTGGAAGCGCAAAGAGCCAGAATAATGATAAAACCATTCTAAATAATACCAATATGTTTTCTTTATAAAATGCAATCTTGAATATTATTAATAACAATAAAAAAATCAAACCAATGTATTGCAGTTCCTTTTTTACTAAGTTAAAAATCACTTTCTTCAATGCAATCAGCTCCAACATTATTATTTTTTAATATTACCACAGCATCATTCTCAAAAACAATCTGAGCATCTTTTTTAATCATCTCATTGGCTATTAGAATATTATACTGTGCAAATACCTCCTGCCTTGAAACCTTGTCAAAAACAAGATAATTGAATGTGCAGATATCTTTTGGACCATAAAAATATTCCCGCGGTACTGATTCTACGGCAGGTTCAAAACTGAATAGGCTGTTCATTATTGTCACCCCTCCTCCTGTGTCTCCAGGCAACTCACTTACATAAGACTTTTTAATTTTTCTGTCCTGGATAGCTTTTACAAAATCATTAGGATCAACCTGATAATGAACCCTTTTTGAGTTTCTTAGAAGGGCATCCTGGCTGTAGATATCGCCGTAGAAAAAATAAATTTTTGAGTCCTGCTCTGTATTTTCACTCAGCCATTTTAAGGATTCCCAATGATAATAGTCCATTATGCCCTGGCTTGTAACTTTGTTAAGATAAGGTATTGAGGGTATTACCTGGACATCTGTTTGCTTTAGTGCAGGAAGTTTTACTGCTCCGGCAAGCAAAACAACAAAGACAATAACTATAGCAGAGGTATAGACAAAATTCCATTTTTTTACTATAAACTTAAGGAGAACATAAATTCCAAATCCCATGAATATAGAGAGATAGATTGGCCAGAAGAACCTTACCTGGAAAGATCTTAATCCAAAGCCAATGTAGTTTAGAAATCCACCAATAAGCATTACAAGGCCTAAAATTAATGAAACATGGAGGACTTTCAGTTTAGAGATGGAAAAAATAAATCCAAGAATCATTGGTATCAACAAAAGTCCAAATCCTGCTATGTAAAACCCAGGATTGCCTTCCCATACAGGATTGACAGCAAAAGAATAGGCTTGTGATTTTGCCCATGTATTCTGGAAAATTATCAAATAATAAAATGATATTACAAAGAAAATTACCAAAGATAGTATTATGTTTTTAATGTCGTCCTTATTTAGTTTTTTTACAATTAATTTTACTGCGAAGAATAGTGCCAAAAATATAAATGCAAAGATTGTTTCAGATGTATGGGTTAGGGCAGTTGCAGAAAGCGCTAATGCCACAAGGATATATCCATGTTTGATATTCATCCTCATAATGCTCCAGAAAAAAAGCACAAGGAATGACTGCGACAGAATAGAAGGCCAGTGCCCCCACAGGAATCCAATTGATACAGGAAATGAAAAAATAAGCATTGATAATGGAAGTGATATCAAAGCTACTGTTTTGTTGAAATTCCTTATTATAAAATACATGATAAGGCTTGCAATAATGGCAAAAAATGTTACAATAAAATATATGGAATCATAGACTTCTATTCCTGCACTAAAAGATAATATCACAGCCAGATGATACAATACAGGAGGATACACTCCAACAGAGCCTTCAAAACCTTGTGATATGTAGAATGCTTCATGCCTGAAGTTGCCCATATCTTTAATTGCTTCTGCCCTTATCTGGTGCTGGAAGGTATCAGATGCGCTGTAGGCAAAAGGAAAGTCATGCTTTATTTTATGGTCAAACAAGACTCCAGGGCCCAGGAAGAGTATTACAATAAAGAAAGTTGAAAGTATTATTTTCTCAAGATCTGTTTTTATTTAGACCACCTTTCCTTTTCATGAAAATATAAATGAAATAAGATAAAATTACTATTAAAGTCAAAGAGCTTATAATTAACCCCATTTTATACTTTGGAGGAGAATACTTAAAGCTTATGGTATTATCGTTTCCATCTAGATTTACAACACTTACAATACCATTTGCTCTGTAAATCTTTTTTTCTTTTCCATCATTATTTAATGCTACCCACCCCGGAAAAACACTAAATTTTTCACTTAAAACAAGAAATCCCCGTTTGCCTTTAATATCTATATGCAGGTTATCATAAGTTTTCTGTACTAAATCAATGTTTTCTACTTGGTCATATTCTTTGTAAAACTCTTTCATTAAGTTTCCTATTTCTTCAATTGTAAAAGATTGTACATTTTTGGTTATGTCTGGAAATAATTTTCCCCCAGAATTTACATAATTTTCAAGCAAATAGGATGAACTGCTGTCAACAGACCCGGGCAACAGAATTATTGCATTAAATTTATTCAAAAATTCCTGATTATGGCCATCTATTTTTTGCTCACCTAATACTATCGTGGTGCTTGAAGGGTTGAAATTGTTATTTAGCATTAAAGCATACATGACTTGTAATGACTGGTCTTGATTGCCAACAATAAGTATAGCATTGTCTACTACGAATGCCCTTGGCAAGACAAGTTTGTTTTCGTAAAGATAAGGCCCACTAGATTTCAATGGCTGGCACAATGGAATATCATTTTTATCTAAGCCGCAATCATCAAATTTTTTTACAAATTTAAATCCAGTGATGTTCAATGGCTGCATGGACGTTAAATATTTCATATTCAAAACTCCAAATAGTTTTGCTCTTTGGGAATTTGCAATACTTAGGTAAACTGGCAGATACTCTGGTAACCAAATATTGTCATAACCATAAACGTCTTCTAACTTCAATGGTACACTAACATGGCCAATCCCCCAATCTATACCATTAGTTTCGAAGTTGTGGAATCTGAACTTGTCAGGCTGCTTAGAAATATACTGCAAAACATGATTGTTCTCTATCTGTTCTTTAATGCTAGCTGTTTGTTGAAAATATTGCCCTTGCGATAAAAATATCCCCATCATTAATACTGTGAAAATATAAGGAATATTTTTTTTTAAATTACTATTTTTGAATATCTGGTTTTTATTGATTATAGATAAGATATAACTCATGCCATATGCAGCAAGGACAGACGCACTTAATATAAAAATAAAAAAAGATTTATAGATTCCTTTCTGTGTATCGAGAAAAGGAATATTCTTCCACATTAAGTGATATGCCGGAGATGCTGTAAGAATCAATATAACCAATAACATCATTCCAGTAAATAGTAACACGTTCTTTTTCCTATAATAAAAAAGTGAAGGAATGGCTAATAATAAGATTAGAATACTAACTGGACCATTTAAGAATATACCGGATAAAGAAATTCCTCCACTAGTAGACCTTTCGTAGGTAAAAGGCGCGCTTCTAGATGAAATTTTGACAAACTCTGAGCTTGGAAGAACTTTTATTGCAGTAAGTCCAAGCAACACCAAAGAAACTATTATTCCTATAACCAACATTTTAAAAATTCTTTTTTTCATATCCTTTCCAAAGATATGGAAAAACAAAATGTATCCAAAAAGAATAGTAGTAAATAAGAATATAGATTGGCCTCCTGAATGTATTTGAAGTGCCATCAATAATCCAGTTATGATTGAGTAAGTAAGCCATTCTTTACTCCTTACTGATTTTAGGGCGAATAATGTTATCAATGGAATTAAGGAATAAGGATAAAGAATGTTTACATGTCCAACTTGCGTTTCCCCAAGTATAAAAGTATTGGCCATGAATAAAATAGAAGATGCAAGAGCAATTTTTTTGTCTAACTTTAAATAAACTATCAGGAGATACATAGAAATTCCTGCCAATATGACGTGGAATATAATTGAAAGTTTTATTCCCAACCAAGAATTTGGAGACAGCAATAAAAAGATAGTTTGTAATGAATATAACGAGACTTGCGGCTTAATAAACAAGGGGGTTCCGCTTAAGAAGAATGGATTCCATAGAGGAGTCAAATCGTGTTTATTTATCAAAGAGTCCCTAATAATGTAAGCATTTACAGCATTATATGCTACAAGATCCCCTGATTCAGGGACGTTTTTAAACCCCATATCGCCACGATACGGCATTTCATAAAGATTCAACCAGTTATAGAATATGAAAAATGCTAGAAGAATTATAATTAAAAGATGATATTTATGTTCTTTTATTTTCATGGAGGATATTATTTTTAGAGATAATCTAATTGTTTTTCGTCTTCTTTCCACAAGCCCAAAGCTTCATGTGCCCATTTAAACGGCTTCTCTTTTTTATCAATTAACTCAGAAATTATAGAGATAAATTTCTTCCCTACGTTTTCTCCATATATATTCTTAGAATTTTTCATCTTTTTTTGCAGACTTTCATTCTTATATACATATTCTACCATCTCTACTATGGACTTATCACTTACTGGAGGAACTAATAAGTTTGATTTTGCTTCGTTTACTGTTTCCGGCCTGTCTGTGTTAAACCTGCAAGTCAAGCAGACATTGTTCATTAAATTCATCTCTTCCTGAACTCCTCCTGAATCAGTAAATGCAGCAAAGCAATGGTCTGAATCAAAGAACTCGATAACATTAGAATATTCCGGCCATACTTCAGTAAAGAGGAAATTCTTGCGATCCTGTAATTTATTTATAATATCCCTAAGCCCATAAACATCCAGCGCTTTTCTGGTTGCACTCATCTCGATAAAGTTTACATTGTATCCCTTTTCAACAAGCTGCTTTATGCCTCCAATTATTGCCTTAAATCTTCTTGGAGTAAGATTACCTCTCCTATGAATATCTGCCCGTATCCATTTTCCTTTTTCAAGCTGGGGATATACATTAAAGATACTTTTCTTTATTTTTTCCTTCCTTTTTATCTCTAAAGCATCTACTACTACCCCCCCCGTCACCCAAATATTCTTTTCAGGATAACCCTCTCTTAAAAGATGCTGCTTGTTTATTTCATGGGGGGCAAATAAGAATTCAGAGCCTGCAGCGGATGTGAAAGTGTCCCATTGCTCTGGGAATGGTTCATTTCTCAACAGTTGCCATTCACCATTGAATTGCTCATCAATAAACTTTTCCGGATCAACTTTCCCAGCTTTTTTCATTATCATAGGAGTCATAGAACGCAATCCTGCTTCATTCTGAATTGCTTTTTCGTTCCTTGAAAACATCCATGCAGCAGGAACAATACTAGTCATTATGGTATCTCCTAGAACTACTGGAACTACTGTTACATCCCGCCACTCTTTTCTTAAATATTTGCCTATCCAGCTAATCTTAATCATCAGCTCTGCTGATTTTTGCACTAAATCTCCCCTAATTGCAAGATTTGCCCCTACATACCCACTTAAATTGAATTCTTTTAATCCGTGGGTGAGAAGATTGTCGTAATGCTGCCCAGAATTTATTATGAAAAATGGCAGATTTTTTTTTGCTGCCTCAACAACAGATCCATAAAATTTATAGAAGCAGGGTTTAGTACCCATAACAAAAAGCAACACCCATTTTTTTTCTTTTTTTGCTTTATCCATTACTTCCTTTAGCAATGGTTTATTTAACCCTATTGGAAGCATATTAGACATAAGATATTCTGCTTCTGTAATATCTTCGCATCCAAACATAGAATCGTATGAATCTTCTATTTTCACTTTTCCCCCTTCTTTTCAAGAACCATAATAAGTCCCACCCCATTCGGCATATTAAAACAGGTAATCAAACTATTTTCCATTTTATTTATACTAAGCAATATCTGGTTTAGGAGGAGGTTAAATACATTGCCTTTTTGTAATCTTTCTTTTACTTTTAGCTCCATGGTCCCATTTTTTTTGTTTTTGAATTTCTCTAAAACTCTTGCAAATAAAACTAATGGATAGACAAAAAAATGTATATAACTTATCTTTTTTACTTTTAACTTGCCTGCAACTTTAATCAACATTTTTTTTGAATATCTCCTTTGGTGCGTTAATCTTGTATCATCAAAATTCCATAAGTAATTGTGTGCTGGAACAGTTATAATGACAACACCGTTTTTCTTTAATACTCCGTAACATCTATCTATCACTTTTTTGTCATTTTTAACATGTTCTAGTATATCTAATAAAATAATTAAATCAAAGGTCTCTTTTGGAAACTTCAGATTTTCAGCATCCATCCTTTTAAGTTTAAAATTTCCCATGCTGCTACACATTTTAATGGCGAAATCTGAAATATCTATACCATACAATTCCCCCTTGCTTTTTAATGATTTTAATATAGATCCCGTACCACACCCTACATCCAGGATTTTTAATGATTTGTTTTCTTTCTTTACAAATTTATTGATTATTTTATTTATTAAGTCTTTTTTACCTAACCAGTACCAATAAATATTTTCTATACTATGCATCAATAAATAGTCTTCTTTTTCCATTTTATTAGCATATAATTCAATCAAAGTTTATATTTTCCAAATATATGATTTAATTTTATTTCAAATAATTCGCTTAGAGTTTTAAAGTGACTTTGCCAAGTAACTTTGGTATGAAAACTAATACTTGTTTGTAAAATAGATTACAAT
>SDBV01006861.1_pt1 | contig 15680 bp, 8 predicted proteins | sample 2277081 | NCBI WGS metagenome assembly SDBV01 (sample SAMN10402039, study PRJNA504765) | marine sediment metagenome | isolation source: marine sediment core GS10_PC15, 223 cmbsf | place: Arctic Ocean: Southern Knipovich Ridge | collected 2010
CGACGATAGTTACGGTGGTGACAAAGAGCTTGAATTGCTTCTGCTTGATTCTAAACATGCCAAACTGCTTGACTACCGGCGTGGCAGCCCGGACGGTGTCGAGCTTGAGGGCTTCTGAGATCAGCTCATCGTAGCCAGGAAAACCCAACAGGTTGCCGGTACGGACAATGATATCGCCGTAAGAGTCATGGCTGGCCGAGTGCAACTGCTTGACGAAGCCGCCGGTTACGCTGGAAACCACGATGAGCATAGCTACGGATAAAGCCACCGCGGCGATGGAAAAAAAGGCTAGCCTTTTCTTCTTCAAGTAGCGACAGGCTAGGAAGAGTTCAAAGTGACGCAGCATAAGAAGGTCCGCTGGGAAAAATGAGGCGAATATACCCTAGAGGTACGACATTTTAGCCCAGATGTCAATTGTTAAAGAAGGCTTGAGGCTGAAGGCTGGAGGCTGGAGGAAGAAAGAGCAAGAGTTCACCACGATCTCGGTCCCGATTGGTCGGGTCCCCGTGTGCCGGGAGGAGGAAGAAAAGATGGATGCCGGATCAAGTCCGGCATGACAGAAAAGAAATCCCGGTCCCGATTTATGCCGATGTATCGGGACAGGTCCGGACTCGCGATGACCCCGGCGCAGAGCCGGGACAGGCCCCAGCGGGGAAGGTCTGGCCAGAAGCGGAGATTTTATGCTTGTTTTTGGCTGACTTATGAACGATAAAACCCTTGAGTTTGCCCAGCTGTGAGCGTCGGGCAAGAACCCTCAGATTGGCAAGGACAAGAGTAAAGATGCCCAAAAGCAAGCGGACAAGATCAAAGCGAATCGCTATTTATGATACCACCCTGCGGGATGGGGCTCAGGCTCTGGGTGTATCTCTGAGTCTCAAGGATAAGCTCTCGATAGCTGCCCGGCTGGATGATATCGGGATCGACTACATCGAGGGCGGATATCCGCTGAGCAATCCCAAAGACCGGAGCTTCTTTCGCGAAGCCAAAAAGCTCAAATTCCGCCATGCCCGGATTGCAGCCTTTGGTATGACCCGCAAGCCCAAAACCCGCCCGCAAGACGACAGCTCGCTAAAGGCTCTAAAGTCCTGCCCGGCGGAGGTGCTGACCATCGTGGGCAAGAGCTGGGATATGCAAGTTCGCAAAGTGCTGCGGACCTCGCTGGAAGAGAATCTGAATATGATTTGGGATTCGGTGGCATTCTTTGGCCGAAGTAAGCGGGAAGTAATCTTCGACGCTGAACATTTTTTTGACGGCTACAAGCATAATCCCCAATACGCTCTGGAGACTCGCACGAGAGCCGCCGGGGCCGGGGCCGATTTAATCTGCCTGTGTGATACCAACGGCGGGACACTGCCCGCAGACATTGGTAAAATATTTGGCGAAGTCTCTCAAGCGATAGATGTGCCCTTGGGTATTCACACTCACAACGATTCGTCTTTGGCAGTGGCGGGGGCGCTGGCGGCTGTGGACCAAGGGGCGGTGCAGGTGCAGGGAACTATCAACGGCCTGGGCGAGCGCTGCGGCAATGCTGACCTGACGGCGGTGGTGGCCAACCTGCTTCTGAAAATGGATAAGAAATGTTTGCGACGCGGCTCGTTGCGCAAGCTCACTGAGCTTTCGAGATATGTGGCGGAGATCTCTTTGCAGGATAGGCCTGATAATCAGCCATTTGTCGGGACTGCGGCTTTTGCCCATAAGGGGGGTATGCACGCTAGCGCCATGCAGCGAGATACGGCTAGCTATGAGCATGTCAAGCCCGACGACGTAGGCAATACCCGGCGGATTATCATCTCCGAACTCTCCGGGGCTGCTACCATATTGGCCAAGAGCGAGAAGTTGGCCCTTATCGAGGATCGCAAGGTTCTGCGCAAGGTTCTAAAGCAGGTTCAGGACCTGGAGAACGAGGGCTATCAGTTCGAGGTGGCTGAGGCCAGTTTCGAGCTACTGTTGCGCAAGGCTCTGGGCAGTTGGCACAGTTTCTTCGAGTTGGATCACTACCGCACGGCAATCCTGCACACCCCGGCGAACCAGACCAAGACCCAGACGGAGGCTATCGTTAAGCTGCGCATCGACGGGATAATCGAACACCGCGTGGCAGAGGGCGACGGCCCGGTCAATGCCCTGGACGAAGCCCTGCGCCGTGGACTGCGGCCTCACTACCCGGCCATCAGCCAGATGCGACTGGTGGATTATAAGGTGCGAGTGATAAACCCCCGAGCTGGCACGGCAGCGAAGGTGTGCGTGGTGATTCAAAGTCGCGACGACGAACACCAGTGGGGAACGGTTGGTGTGAACGAAAACATCATCGACGCTTCCTGGTTAGCCCTGGTGGACGCGGTGGAATATAAATTGTTGCTGGAAGAAGATAAACAAAAAGGCACAAAGTAAGAGAAGGAAACTCGAATTGCAAACAACGAATGGTCAGATGGATAAGGTTTACGACCCCGCTCGGGTTGAGAAGGATATCTACCAAATGTGGCTGGATAAGGACTGCTTTGGGGCTAAGGATAGCTCGGAGGCTGAGTCTTATTGCATTGTGATTCCGCCACCGAATATCACCGGGGCCCTGCACCTGGGCCATGCTCTGAACTGTACTATCCAGGACATTCTTATTCGCCGAAAAAGAATGCAGGGGTTCAATACCCTCTGGCTGCCGGGGATGGACCATGCGGGCATCGCTACCCAAAGCGTGGTCGAACGGGGACTGTTGAAAAAGGAAGGTAAGACGCGTCATGATGTTGGCCGAGAAGAGCTGGTGAAGCGCATCTGGGCCTGGAAGGAGGAATTCTCCTCCCGGATCAGCAGCCAACTGCAGTTGATGGGCTGTAGCTGCGACTGGAAGCGTGAACGCTTCACGTTGGATGAGCAGTGCGCACGGGCGGTGCGAGCTACTTTCGTGAAGTTTTTCGAGGAGGGGCTGATTTATCGGGGCAAACGGCTGGTCAATTGGGACGTGCAATTGCAGACAGCCGTGGCTGACGATGAGGTCTTTCACGAAACGGTAGCCGGGTATCTCTGGCACATCCGTTATCCTTTGGCTGATGGTTCGGGGCATCTTGTCGTGGCTACGACTCGGCCCGAAACCATGCTGGGCGATACGGCTGTGGCTGTGCATCCCGAGGACGAACGCTACAAAAAGTTGATTGGTAAAAAATGTAAGCTGCCTCTGACGGACCGGGAACTAACCATCATTGCTGACCCGATTCTGGTTGACCGTCAGTTCGGCAGCGGATGCGTAAAGGTTACGCCCGCCCACGACCCGAATGATTATCAGGTGGGTCTGCGGCATGGCTTGGCCATGGTCAATATTCTCAATCCCGACGGCACGATCAATGAAAACGGCGGTGAATATGCTGGGCTGGACCGCTTCAAGGCTCGCAAAATGGTGGTCGCCGATCTCGAAAAGTTGGGGCTGATAGAAACCATCGAGCCCTACGAAACAGAGATCGGGCATTCAGACCGCTCGAAGACCCCCATCGAACCATACCTGTCGGATCAGTGGTTTGTACGGCTAGACGAACTGGCTAAACAGGCTTGCGAGTTGGTCCGCAAGGGCGACATAAAGTTTTTCCCGAATCGCTATGCCAAAACCTATTTGGATTGGCTGGGCGAAGGGCGTGACTGGTGCATTAGCCGACAGCTCTGGTGGGGCCATCGCATACCCGTTTGGTATTGTGTCAATCGGGATTGCTATGACGCGGAGCAGTACGACTCTTGCGAAGTGGGCTCTAGCGATGCCGAACGAGCTCAGCGACGATTTTTCTTTAGCTCAATGGAAGAGCCGACGTCGTGCCCGAAATGCGGTAGCTCAGATATAGTCCAAGAGGACGATGTACTGGATACGTGGTTTAGTTCAGCCCTTTGGACACACTCTACGCTTGGTTGGCCGGAAAAGACCCAGGCCCTGGAAACTTTTTATCCTACCGACGTGTTGGTTACTAGCCGAGATATTATCACGCTGTGGGTGGCGAGGATGGTAATGACCGGCGTGCACAATGTCGGCAGCATTCCTTTCCATCATGTCTACATTCACTCTAAGATCCTGGACGGTAAGGGCGAGGGCATGAGCAAGTCCAAGGGCAACGGGGTGGACCCGGTGGAGATCATCAGCAAGTACGGGGCAGACGCGATGCGTTTTAGCTTGGCCTACATGGCTACCGAGACCCAGGATATCCGTATGCCGGTCCAAAAGGAAAAGCAGGCGGACGGCTCGGTGATCAATGTCTCGGAGAAATTCGACATTGGCCGAAACCTGTGCAACAAACTCTGGAACGCGGCTCGGTTTTGTATGGGCAATTTGGAAAACACATCCGCCCAGCCTTGGGAAAAGGATGATCTGCAGTTGGAGGACCGCTGGATATTGCACTGTTTGGCAGAGACTATCGAACAGGTGGACGCGTCTCTGGATGGCTATCGTTTTGCTGAGGCGGCTGGTAAACTGTATGAGTTTTTCTGGAGCAAACTGTGCGACTGGTACGTAGAAATGATCAAGATCAGGACGGCGTTGGATACACCTTCGGGACAGACGGCCCGGAAGGTTTTGGCGGTGGTGCTGGATCATACGCTGCGAGTGTTCCATCCGCTGATTCCTTTTATCACCGAGGCTCTGTGGGAGAGATTGAACCAAGTTGTGGCGCAACGTCCCTTCGCCGACGGCTCTAAAATATTAACTCTAAGCGCCTGGCCCAAGGTTCAGAGCGAATGGAAAGACCCCGAGGCCGCCGAGGCTATGGATTTGCTAGCCAAGCTGATTCGGGCTGTTCGCGATACTCGCAATCATCACGGCGTAACGCCTGGAAAGAAGGTTGAGCTGTTGATGATAGCTGATGGTAAGCAGAAGGAAATCCTCGAAGCCAATCGCCGGACAATTTGCCGGCTGGCTCATATAGGTGAACTGCGGGTACAAAGCGAAGCTCCCAAACCCGCTGGTGCGGCGGCGGTGCTGATTGATGAATTGCAAGGGTTTATCCTGGGCATTGTCGATCCTCAGAAGGAACTGGCTAAGCTAAGCAAACAGCGGGAGCAGTTGGCGGGGCGCATTACCATGACTCAGAAGAAATTAGCTAACGAGAACTTTGTCCAGCGTGCTAAGCCTGAGATCGTCGAGAGAGAGCGGGGAAATCTCAAGGCTTTTCAGAAGCAACTCTCGGCGGTGGATGAACAGATTGAACAGCTTGATTAGGCAGCTGGGTGAGGCATGAGAAGTGTACGCTCTTCGGGAGATTAAGCTATGCAAGTAGAAATGCAGTTGGTCCGCATCGTGATCAGCGAAAACGACGACCAGCAAGTTATTATTTTGAAGGAAGCTAAGGGAGATAGGCATTTCCCCATAGTCATCGGTATCACTGAGGCTGCGGCAATCGATAGACGACTCAAGAAACAAGTTACGCCGCGACCGCCGACACATGAGCTGTTGGCTTCGGTTATCGAAAAACTCGGCGGAGTAGTAGAACGGGTGGTCATAAACGACCTGCAAGATAGGACGTTCTTTGCTTTGCTGCGGATCAAGCAAGGTGAAAAGGTTCTGGAGATTGACTCGCGACCTTCCGACGCTATTGCCTTGGGAATAGGCACGGGGGTGCCGATTTTCGTTGAGGAAAAAGTTCTGGACGCCCTGGGGTAATAAGAGAGGCTTGGGGAAGAAAGAGGAAGAGTTCACCACGATCCCGGTCCCGACTGGTCGGGAGGATTAAATGGGAAGATAATGCAGATTTTTACCACGAAGAACACGAAGGATGAGGAAGATAATACAGAAAGATAATTAGCCATCCCGACAAATCGGGAGCGGGACTTCGCAGCGTAGCAGGGCTTGAGGGCTAGGCGTTGACGTGGGAGGGATTGATCTTCTTTAGGGCAGATATGGCAACTCGACTGATTTCCTCATCATCATGACGAGCTAACTGGCCCAGGGTGGTGAGAGCCTTGGCGGCTTCGGGGCCGATGCGTCCTAGAGTCCAGGCGGCACTTATCAGGCGAGAGCGTTTGGTAGAGTGCAGAGCTTTTACTAGGCCTGGCACGGCAGCTGAGCCGATCTGACCCAGAGCCCAGGTCACCTCGGCATAAACAGTGGGGTCCTGATCATCAAGTTTCTGCAAAAGGTTGGACACGGCTGAAGCAGCTTTGGGACCCAGCTTGCCCAGGGCTCGGGCGGCAGAACTGCGGGTGAGCTTGGCTTTATCATTCAAAGCTCTGACAAGAGCTGGGACGGCGTCGGAACCGATCTTCTCCAAAATCTCCATGGCCAAATGTCCGGATATGGTGTCGAATCCGCTGAACTTTTGAACCAAGTGATTGGCGGCGTGCCGACCGGAAGCGGCTAGCGACTCGGCGGCGGCTCGGCTGGTTTGGGGATCACCAGACTGCAGAGCCTTCAACTGCTCGTCGAGTCCGGGTAGTTGGGGACATTCGTGCTTGGGAATCTCAAAGATCAACTCGAACTTGCCGAGCTTTATCTGCTCATCGCCATGGAGGATTCTGCGGGACTTTATCTTTAGGCCGTTGACGTAGGTGCCATTTGTGCTTTTCAAGTCCTCCAGCAACCACCCCTTGGCCGACCAGCTTATCTGGCAATGGTGACGGGACACCATCGGCGAGGGCAGAACCACAGCATTGTCGGAGGCTTTGCCAACAGTGGTGACTCGGCTGCGGCGCAAACGGAAACTCTCCCGGAGCCCCTGGGGACCCTTTGTAACCGTCAGACAGTATTTGGGTTTTATGTTGCCATAGACCGAAGCCGAAGCAATCACCTGCGGCCCCTGCTGGGGGATGCGAAGCTCCGCACCGCAGTCTGGGCACTTGGTCAGTTTGCCGGCATCGGAATCCCTGGCTCGAAGACGGCGACCACATTGGCAGGTTACTGGAATAGACATTGCGCTACTCGCAAATCAGCCCACGAACTTGAAGACTGAAGCCATCCCGGTGAATCCCTTCACAGTTGCACGTTACGCATATCTTAGTTGTTGGCCAAATACCTGTAGAGAATTGATTTTCCCCGACCCATGCTCAGCGGTACCTGGCGCCTGGTAAAACTTGGTGACTGTATTATACGATAGAATTGTGCGAAATAGAAGAGATTTTTACAATAATTTTTGCGAAATTAAGCGACAGTAAACCTTCCTATCTAGTTGTGCTGCAAGACGTTATGGTTCCGACAGGCTTGTGGCTGTTGCTTACAGAAAGCTAATCTTTAGCCCCATATTCTTTCAAGAGCTTGATTATCCGTGCATGGCCCTTCTCTTTGGCAATGCTCAAAGGCGTATAATCTTTGCCATCCTTACTTGTTCCCTTGGCGTTCACATCTGCTTTGTTTTGAAGCAACAGCTTGACAATCTCCGTATGACCCTCCCCAGCCGCCGCATGCAAAGCCGTCACGGCGTCGATGTCTTTGGCATTCACCTCCGCTCCTGCCCCCAGCAGCAACTTGATAATCTCCGTGTGGCCTTCCTGAGCCGCCATCCACAAAGCCGTCACGCCATCGGCGGTTTTGGCATTCACATCGGCTTTAGCGGCCAGTAGGATCTTGACAGTCTCCGTATGGCCCTCCTGAGCTGCCATATACAAAGCCGTCAGGCCATTGGTGTCTTTGGCGTTTACGGCTGCATTAGCGGCCAACAGAACCTTGACAGTCTCTGCATGACCCTTCCAAGCTGCCATATACAAAGCCGTCACGCCTTTGGGTCCTTTGGCGTTCACATCGGCTTTGGCCTCGAGCAGGGCCTTGGCAATCTCAGTATGACCCTTCCAAGCTGCCATATACAAAGCCGCAAAACCTTTGGTGTCTTTGGCGTTCACATCGGCATTAGCGGCCAACAGAATCTTGACAGTCTCTGTATGACCGTCCCGAATCGCCCCATGCAGAGCCGTACGACCTTCGGCGTCTTTGGCATTTACATCTGCTTTGCTTCGAAGCAACAGCTGAACAATCTCCGTATGACCCCTCGCAGCCGCCACCATCAAAGCCGTAAAACCATCGGTGTTTTTGGCGTTCACATCCGCTTTGACCTCGAGCAGGGCCTTGGCAATCTCAGTACGACCCTTCCAAGCTGCCATATACAAAGCCGCAAAACCTTTGGTGTTTTTGGCATTCACATCGGCATTAGCGGCCAACAGAATCTTGACAGTCTCTGTATGACTCTCCCGAATCGCCCCATGCAAAGCCGTACGACCTTCGGTGTCTTTGGCATTTACATCTGCTCCAGCGGCCAGCAGGATCTTGACAATCTCAGTATGACCAGACCAAGCTGCCATATACAAAGCCGTCACGCCTTTGGGTCCTTTGGCGTTCACATCGGCATTAGCGGCCAACAGAATCTTGACAGTCTCTGTATGACCCTTCTTAATCGCTACTATCAAGGATGTCCAGCCATCGGTGTCTTTGGCATTCACATCGGCTTTAGCTCCCAGCAGCAGCTTGACAATCTCCGTATGACCCTCCCCAGCCGCCGCATGCAAAGCCGTCACGCCATCGGCGGTTTTGGCATTCACATCGGCTTTGGCCTCGAGCAGGGCCTTGGCAATCTCAGTATGACCATTCCAAGCCGCCTGCCACAAAGCCGTCACGCCGCTGGTGTGTGCAGCGTTCAGCTCAGCTTTGCTTTCCAGCAAGACTTTGACAATCTCAGCATGACCATTCTGTGCCGCCACAAACAAAGCCGTCCTGCCGTCAGTGTCTTTAGCCTTCACACCCGCCCCTGCTTCCAGCAGGGCCTTGACAATCTCCAGATGACCCTCCTTAGCCGCCATCATCAAAGCCGTCACGCCGTAGGTTTTACGTTGTATATTCACATCCGCTTTAGCCTCCAGCAGGGCTTTGACAGTCTCCGTGTGCCCCCCCGCAGCCGCCTGCCACAAAGCCGTCACGCCGTTGGTTTTATCTTCAGCGTTCACATCCGCTCTGCTCTCCAGTAGGACTTTGACAATCTCTGTATGACCCTTCTGTGCCGCCATAAACAAAGCCGTCCTCCCGTCAGCGTGTGCCGCATTCACATCGGCTCCAGCCGCCAGCAGGGCCTCGACAATCTCTGCATGACCATACGCAGTCGCAACCATCACAGCCGTCACGCCGTTGGCACCTGCGGTGTTCACATCCGCTTTGTTTTCCAGCAACAGCTTGACGATCTCCGTATGACCACTCTGTGCCGCCATCCACAAAGCCGTCACGCCATTGGTGTGTGCAGCATCCACCTCTGCTTTGGCGGCCAGTAGCAGCTTGACGATCTCAGTATGACCATTCTGTGTTGCTACAATCAAAGCTGTCACGCCTTTGGTGTTTTTGGCATTCACATCGGCTTTGGCGGCCAGTAGCAGCTTGACGATCTCAGTATGGCCACTCTGTGCCGCCACAATCAAAGCCGTCACGCCATCGGTGGCTTTGGCGTTCACATCCGCTTTGTTTTGAAGCAACAGTTTGACAATATCCAAATGACCATTTTGAGCCGCCATCATCAAAGCTGTCACGCCGTTGGTGTGTGCAGCATCCACCTCTGCTTTGGCCCCCAGCAGAACCTTGACAGTTTCAGCATGCCCCTCCTTAGCCGCCATCATCAAAGCCGTCACGCCATCGGTGTCTTTGGCGTTTACGGCTGGTTTAGCGGCCAACAGAACCTTGACAGTCTCCGTATGCCCCTGTGCAGCAGCAGCATACAAAGCCGTAAAACCTTTGCTGGTTTTGACATTGACATCCGCTCCTGCCGCCAACAGCAACTTCACAATCTCCGTATGACCATCCCAAGCCGCCATATACAAAGGTGTCCAGCCATCGGTGTCTTTGGCGTTTACATTGGCTTTGCTTTGAAGCAACAACTGAACAATCTCCGTATGACCCTTCCCAGCCGCCGTGTACAAAACCGTAAAACCTTTGCTGGTTTTGGCATTGACATCCGCTCCTGCCGCCAACAGCAACTTCACAATCTCCGCATGACCCTTCGCAGCCGCCATCCACAAAGCCGTAAAACCATCGGCGGTTTTGGCATTCACATCAGCTTTGGCCGCCAGCAGAACCTTGACAGTTTCAGCATGCCCCTCCTTAGCCGCCATATACAAAGCCGTAAAACCTTTGGTCTCTTTGGCGTTCACATTCGCTTTGGCCTCGAGTAGGGCTTTGACAATCTCCGTATGACCCTCCCAAGCCGCCACAATCACAGCCGTATAACCTTTGGTGTTTTTGGCGTTCACATCGGCTTTGGCGTCGAGCAGGGCCTTGACAATCTCCGTATGACCATCCCCAGCCGCCGTGTACAAAACCGTAAAACCTTTGCTGGTTTTGGCATTGACATCCGCTCCTGCGGCCAACAGAACCTTGACAGTTTCAGCATGCCCCTCCCAAGCCGCCATATACAAAGCCGTAAAACCTTTGGTCTCTTTGGCGTTCACATCGGCATTAGCAGCCAGCAGGGCTTTGACAATCTCCGTATGACCATCCCAAGCCGCCATATACAAAGGTGTCCAGCCATCGGTGTCTTTGGCATTCACATCGGCTTTGGCCTCCAGCAGGGCTTTGACAATCTCCGTATGACCCTCCTGGGCCGCCATCCACAAAGCCGTCACGCCATCGGTGTCTTTGGCGTTCACATCGGCACCACTAGCCAGAAGGGACTTGACGCTGGCTAGATCTCCGCTGGCGGCTGAGTCGATGAGTGTTTTTGCCTCATCATCAGCTCCAATGGCTGGGGATGCTATGACAAGACCAAGAAACAGAATGCAAAACAGTTTAGTTTTCATCTTTAGAGAGCTCCTTTTTAATTTATTTATTTGCAGTTCAACAATTTTCCCTGACTATCGCGTTCAACTCGGCTCATCGTGGCGCTTACGGCGTCCAATCGTCCGAGGAGGCTAAGCCGAGCTGTAGAGAAACCGGCAAAGTGATAGTAAAAGTGGTACCGTGGCCGAGAGTGCTCTCGGCTTCGATGTGGCCGTTGTGCTCTTCGATAATCTTCCGAGCTACGGCTAGGCCCAAACCTGTGCCTCGATGTCCCTTGCTGGAACGAAAGACCTCAAAGATATTGGGCAGTTCCTCCGGATCAATCCCGCAGCCGTTGTCCGCGACCTCGACCAACACCACGTTGGTGGCGGGGACGAACCGGCTACTCAACACAATGTGTCCCTTGCCGGCTTCGGCGGCGTCCAAGGCATTGGACAAAATGTTCAGCAAAGCCTGGTGGAAGCCGTCACTGTCAATCAAAAGCAGGGGAATATCCTCGCCCGGCTGATATACCAACTCAACCTGGGCTTGCTGAGCTTGGGGCGTGACTAACTCGAGGATGTCTTGGATCAAAGCGTTGAGGTCGACTTCCTCGAGCTGAGGCTCGCGCTGCTTGGAGAAAGCTAACATGTTCATAGTCAGGTTGTAGATGCGGTCCAAGTTTCGACTGACGATTCCCCAGCCCTTTTGGGCGGTATCGGTGTTGCCGGATTTGAGAGCCATTTCCACTACGTCTCCGCCTCCGCGAAGGCCCTGCAGGATGTTCTTGATATGGTGGGAAAGATAAGCGACGGTCTCTCCGGTGGCAGCGAGTCGTTCGGCCCGCACGCCGGAACTGTAGAGCATGGCGTTTTCAATGGCTAAGCCGACCTGATGGCCCATGGCTCGCAAAAGGCTCAAGTGCTCCGCGGTATAGGTAACATCGGCTACGGAGCTGTCCAGGTGAATCACGCCGAGTATCTTGTCGCGGGCGCTGATGGGTACGCACATAGCTGAGCGGATACCCAAAGCGAGGACACTTTTTCCGCCGCTGAAGCGTTCGTCCCGCTGAGCATCGGACGAAATAACGCCCTGGCGGTTGCGGATTACGTGGTTGACAATGGTGCGGCTGACAGTGATTTGTTCGCGGTCTTCGCCCTGACGGGTGCGCACGGCTTTGGGGATTAGACTTGTGCCGTCTTCGCCCAGCAAGAGGATAAAGGCCCGCTCGGAAGGAATGACCTCGAAGATAAGATCCATGGCCTTTTCCAACAATTGGTCGAGATCAAAAATGGAACTGATGGCTGAGACCAATTGGTACATCACCCGCAGGTCGTTGGCGGCTTGGTCTGGAGCGGGGGGGATAGTGCGGACTAAATCGGACTCGCCGGGCATGGACTCCATGATGGTCGAGTCGATCTTGTGCTCGTGAGGATCGAGCTGAACCTCCTGGGGCTCGGCTCGAAAGACCGATTCAACGGAACTGCCGAAGACAAGAATCGTGGATCCGCAGCGTATCTGGTCGCCGACGCGAATCTCGCTGGATTGGTCTATTTTGACTCCGTTGAGATAGGTGCCGTTGGCACTGTCGAGGTCTTTGAGGAACCATCGGTCGTCCTGCTCGATAAGCTCGGCGTGGCGGCGTGACACAGAGGTGTCTGTTATGGCAATACTGGGCGAGTCTCGCCCGATCAGGCCATAATCTTCGCCCAACTGGAAGGCCTTACCCTTATCGGGTCCCTGAAGAATGTAAATCTGAGCCATGACTCAACACTCGCCATTAAGAAAGGGATTGCTTCCCCGCTCAAGACCAATGGTAGTCTCTTGGCCGTGACCTGGCAAGACTTTAGTATCATCCGCCAGAGCCATTAATTTATTGCGGATAGACTGCAAAAGCAGCTCATGCGAAGCGCCGGGGAAATCGGTGCGCCCGATACTGCCAGCAAATAGCGTGTCGCCACAATAGACGCTGTCGTCCTGAGCGTCATAAAGCCCAATCGAACCGGGCGAATGACCGGGAAGGTCCAAGACTTCCAAACACAGAGCGTCGATCTCAATGCGTTCGGGCTCAGTGACCAAACGGTCGGCCTTGGGCCCACAAATGGGCAGAGCGAAAAAAGCTGAATAATTTTTCAAAGGGTTTCGCAGCACCTTCTGAGCGTCGTGGCCGACAATGAGCTTAGCCTGGGGATGAGCTTTGAGTAGTTCCTTGAGACCGCTAATATGGTCGTAATGGCCGTGAGTGAGGACTACAGCCTCAAGGGAAAGGTCCTCGCTACTTAGAAAGTCCAACAGAGCAGCCGGCTTGTCCCCTACGTCAATCACCAAGCAACTACGTTGGTCAGCTGAGCTAAGGACGTAGCTGTTAGTTTCCATTTTTCCAAGGGTGAACTTTTTTAGCAGCATGGTGTCAAACACTCCGTTGACAAGTATCCGGAGGCGAGTGCTATTGGGCTACTGAAGCGAGATACTCTTCGATTATCTGCTTAGTCCGGCAGGAATCCGAGCGATCCGTTCCCAGGCCGAGTATCTTCCGTTCCCGCATGGCGTTCTCGGGAGAATCGGAGGCGTGGGCGCCATTGCGCATCAGGTCCTGAGCGAATTCCGAGCGTGCGGTTCCGGGCATCGCTTCGCTGGGGTTGGTGGCTCCGAGGCGGGTGCGAACTTTGCTTATAGCATCGGGGCCGCGATAAAGGATGGCCAGGCACTTGGTGTGACTGGTGGTTTTTCGCTGTTGAGGATCAGTGATTTCGTTGAGCTTTACGCCGGTCATGTAATGAACGATGCGTTCGAACTCGTACTGTGAGTTTAGCTGCTTGAGCTCATCGGCCATGTGGTCGTAGATTTCGTCACTAATCTGGAAACTAAAGGTGTTGGATAGGGCTTTTTTGAGGCGTTTTTTGACCTGCCCCTTGAGTTTTTTGACAAAAACATCACGTAGCTGCCCGTAAAACTCGATGCCCTGACTGGCGGTCATGCTGACGACCTCTGCGCCGACCATGAACAAGCCGGTGCGGCTAAAGACATCGATAATATTTCCGGCTCGGCCGCTGGGTCGCTCGAAATTGTCCGGCTTGAGCATTACCAGGGAAGTTTCAATATTTTGGCCTTGGGGAAAGGTGAGTTGATCTTCCAACAAACCGCCGTCGGTCATAGCGTACTTGGCGAACAGTTCCAGGTGCCTTTTATTGGCTTGGTCGTTGGGAGCGGTAATAGCAGCCGGCTCGAAATAATCCACATTACCCCAGACATCAAAGACCAAATCGCCATAAGTCCCCCGCAGGGTGTCGCCCACAGGGGTGCGAGTGAAAGAACCGATGACTTCGTCCTTGAGGTGCTGGCGAGCATCGTCTCCGCGGAACAGCAACAACATGCAGCGAGGCAAGATGCCAAAGCGATTGTTGCGACTGAAGTTTTCTTTGATGTAATCAAACCAACCTTGGCCCAGGGCAGAATCAGTGGTAGTTTCCCGCAGGTCGCGAGCGTAGGTATCGACGAACTTATCGGAGAAGACGTACATGCGGGCTCCGACGAGCTCGAGATTGCTCAAGCGCAACAGCCGACCAATGATACCGCCGGTACGGCTCTTGATAATCGAATAGGGGGTTATAAGGGCATAAGTCAGTTCATTTTTCATCGAAATCACCTTGCAATAACAAAGCCTAAGACTACGGACATAGCCTAGCCCGAAAGCTCACCAAAGTCAACAAAATCAGCGGGGCGAAGTCTTCACCAGTAGAACTATTGACCAGAGAGGTAATCTAGGCTAAGCTCTTACAACCTTGCGATGCAAAAGCTCATCGTCGGGGGCGTAGCTCAGTTGGTAGAGCAACTGCCTTTTAAGCAGTAGGTCCCAGGTTCGAGCCCTGGCGCCCTCATTATCCAAGTTGTAGGCACTTTTGTAATCCATGATTAAGAAGGTACGAGCCCGTGGTAAGCGCAGAGCAACTGCTAAAGCTGACGGAGCGAGAGGCAGCGGATCTGCTGGGCAGAGAAAATGCGGATGTAGCTGCTGAGCTGCTGGAACGAATCGAGCCAGGGCGTTCGGCTAAGCTGCTGAGTCTTTTGGCTCCACAGGTGGGGGCTGACATCATCGAGCACATGGAGTTGGAATACTCGACGGCTGTGGTAGAGCAGATGGAGCCACAAGCGGCAGGGGGGTTACTCAAGCAAGTCATGGACGAATACTCTGCTGACGTGCTGGAGGGCATGGAACAGACACAGGCGACGGCAATCATCGAGCTGATGGCTCCGGACGACGCGGCGGATGTGCTGGCGGATATGGCTGAAGACCAGCGCAGAGGAGTTTTGAAACAGCTGGATCCCCAAGCTGCCGGGGGATTGGGGCAGCTTCTGCGCTATGATCCGGACTGTGCCGGGGGAATCATGACCACCAAGTTCGTGTCTCTAGGCGGAGACAGTACGGTGGAAGAGGCTATCGAGAGGATCCGCAGCCGAGCCGGCGAAATCGAACAGATATATTATACCTACGTGGTAGATGAACATAAGCGGCTGGTAGGGGTGGTTTCTATGCGGAAGCTGATCCTGGCTAAGGGCAATACTCAACTGCGCGAGGTGATGAAGGCTGAGCCGATAAGTGCTAGCGTTAATGACGACCGCGAACAAGTGATTGAACAAACCAGAGAGTATGACTTACCAGCTATTCCAGTGGTGGACGACGGAGCGCGGCTGGTGGGCATCATTACCATCGACGATGTGGTTGACGCTATGGACGAAGAGTTCAGCGAAGACGTGCAGAAGATGGTGGGCGTTAGCGGCGAAGAAAGCGTGCATACGCCTTGGATCAGCTCGCTTCGTTCGCGGATGCCTTGGCTGCTGGTTAATCTGTTTACAGCTACGGTGGCAGCTACGGTGGTAGCGGTTTTTCGCGGGGAGATTGAAAAGCTCGTAGCTCTGGCTGTGCTCATGCCGATCATAGCCAATCAGGGGGGCAACACGGGGCAGCAGGCGTTGGCGGTTACGATTCGGGCGCTGGCCTTGG
>SDBV01006862.1_pt1 | contig 15677 bp, 6 predicted proteins | sample 2277081 | NCBI WGS metagenome assembly SDBV01 (sample SAMN10402039, study PRJNA504765) | marine sediment metagenome | isolation source: marine sediment core GS10_PC15, 223 cmbsf | place: Arctic Ocean: Southern Knipovich Ridge | collected 2010
AAAAGAGAATTTTTAGCTGATGCATCAGCCTCTCTTTTAACTCGTTATCCAGAAGGCTTGGCTAAGGCTTTGGAAAAAATATCACAAAACAGCCAGCCATTAAAAAAAGCCAGTGGCGCGACAGCTCATTTATATATTGCCAGTCCTTTTGGCACGAAAAAAAATATTACAAGTAAACTTTTTTCCACTCACCCGCCAATTAAAGAGCGGATTAGTGCTTTGAAAAAAATGTAAGCCCCCATAGTTCAACGGATAGAACACCAGCCTTCTAAGCTGGTTATAGAGGTTCGACTCCTCTTGGGGGTACCATTAATAACTAAAAAACTATGACGAAAAAATTCTTAACTTCTGAATCTGTCACCGAAGGGCATCCTGATAAATTGGCTGATCAGATTTCAGACGGCATTTTAGACGCTTTATTAACTAAAGACCCTTATTCAAGAGTCGCTTGCGAAACTTTAACTACCAAAGGATTGGTAATTATTTCCGGAGAAATTACCACAAAATGCTATGTGGAAATACCACGACTTGTGAGAAAAATTATTCGTGAAATTGGTTATACTCATACAGATGATGGACTTGATGCAGACACTTGCGGAATAATTACCCTGATTCACTCTCAATCGCCAGACATTGCTCAAGGCGTTTCTCGAAGCAAAAAAGAAAAACTAACAAATTTAGGAGCTGGTGACCAAGGCTTAATGTACGGCTATGCCAGCAATGAAACAAAAGAATTTATGCCTTTACCGATTGTTCTGGCTCATAAATTATCTAAAAAACTGGCTCAAGTTAGAAAACAAAAAGTCCTTCCCTATCTTAAACCAGACGGCAAAAGTCAGATTACTATTGAATATGAAAACGGAAAAGCCAAAAGAATTGAAAATGTGGTTATTGCTGCTCAGCATAGTTCTAAAATTTCTTTAGAAAAAATCAGAAAAGATATAATTAAAAAAGTTATTCAACCGGTTGTTCCTAAAAGATTAATTGATAAAAACACCAAATATTTTATCAATGCTACTGGTCGTTTTGTCTTAGGCGGGCCAGCGGCTGATACTGGTTTAACAGGAAGAAAAATTATTGTTGATACTTATGGTGGAGTTGGTAGTCATGGTGGCGGCTGTTTCTCTGGTAAAGACTCTACCAAAGTTGACCGTTCAGGAAGTTATGGAGCTCGCTGGGTAGCTAAAAATATTATTGGCGCTAAATTAGCTGATAAGGTTGAGGTGCAATTGGCCTATGTTATTGGTGTGGCTAAACCCTTGTCGATTAATATCAATACCTTTAATACTGGTAAAATATCTGACGAAAAAATTGCTAAAATTGTTAATAAAATTTTTGACCTGCGCCCAGGCATGTTAATTAAAAACCTAAAATTACGCCGACCGATTTATAGACAAGTAGCCGCTTATGGACATTTTGGCAGAAATGATTTAGATTTACCTTGGGAAAAATTAAATAAAGTTGCTGCATTGAAAAGGTTAGCAAAGATATAAGAACCTGCTTCGCAGAACCTTGAAATTAAAAAACATTTTAATTTTAGAATGTGGCGATCATAGTTCAATGGTAGAACAGCGGATTGTGGTTCCGCTAACGAGGGTTCGATTCCCTCTGATCGCCCTTTTTTATTTCCTATAAATCAAAATAAAATAAATACAGGTTCAACCTGTATTTATCCATCTACCTAACAGGTTGAACCTATTAGGTATTTATTGTCTATATTTTTTATAAACCAATAAAAGAATTATAAAAATAATTGCTAAAATAACAGCGCTGATAATAAAATAGGGCTTCAATTTACTAAAATCAATTGTTCCTGCGCCACTAGCTAATATTTGACGATTCACTGACTGAACTTGTTTATCAATCTTTTTTTCTTGAGCTTGAACAAATTGAATGTCTTGATCAGAACGCGGTAATAATCGCAATTCATCATTACTTTGATTTAAAACTCCGATTATTTCAACATAATCCCCTTCATTAATTCTAGATTTATCAATTAAAGTATATTGTTTAATGTAAACTACTATCTCTCCTGTATCATCGTCAATAAATATTCTCTGGCCCGTTCTTTCAATCACCTGCCCTTTTATTTTAATCAAATTCCCAACTAACTGAGAATCAATATCATCAACAGCTATTAATCGAGGATTAATTGTTGACCCATGATTTAATATTTTAATATCCTCCTGAGTTTTAGTTTTAATTCTTTTTTCTCCACGCGATTGAGAAATAATACCCTTAATTAAAATTTCATCACCAATTGCTAATTCAGGAAAATCCTTATAATAGGAATAAATCTGAATACCGTTAATATAAAAAAACTGTTTACCTAAAATGCCCGGCTCAACAATAACTATTCCTTGGGTTTGTACGCTTGTATCTACTAATAAATCTTTAATTTTGTCCGGACTAATTTTAATAAACTCAACTGCTAAAACTGATTGGGAAATAAAGAATAAAAAAAGTAAGATTAAAAATTTTGCCTTTTTATTATTTAAAACTATTCTCATAAAAATCTTAATTGCCAATAGAAACAGTTAGCTCTGGCTCTTTATATTGGGCAATAATTAAATAATCTAACAATGTGTATACGTCTGTCGACTCTAGTTCACCACCCCGTAAATAAATATCACCTGCTTGATTTAAAGTATCAGTGGTTTTTTCCCAATTCACTATTTCATCTCCATTCGCGTCTACAAAACGTGATTTGTGATTATTATCAGCTACCCAAACTTCATAAGTATCCCATTCATCCCAAAACTGTTCCAAATTATAATAAGCTTCTAAAAATGGTATTCCTTCTTCATTACTTTCTAAATTCACTCCTCTATAATTATAACTTCCTTTCTGGTTTAAACCAAATCTCCAATAATTGTCAGTATCTTGATATCGATAATTAACAAAGGCTTGGTTAGCTTCCCTTGCTGTGACCGTAGTTAGTTTCATTCTGGCTTTAATATAAAGGTCTCTCATTTGCAAATCTTTTGGGTTTAAATATCCATAATTCGTACCTATTCCAGTGGAATAGAATTTAACATATCCTTCTTTTGATTGCCAAACGGCATTAAATTGATCATATTCTGATTGTCTATAGGTTTCAAAATCATCAAACCAAGTAAATACGTCTTCGCCATTACCAATGTAAGTAGCTGAAGGATTATTATAATATATATAAATAGTTTTAGTTCCATTGGCTGGAATAGAAGGAACTTTTGCCCAAAAAACAGCTGAAGTAGAGGCAATGTATGATTCATTCCAATAATCCAAAACTGTTTGTCCGTCAGAATCAGTAAAACGGACATCTGAAAAATCAGTATTCATTCCTGTTAAATAATTCATTTCTATTTTAACCGGATAATCAACCAATGGATCTGTGCTTGTAGTATTTGTTACATTGGTAATTGTAATTGTCTTTCTATTGTCCCAATTAAGAAAACTTAAATATGAATTACGAGCTTGAACAGCCACCACTGTATATCCCTCTGATTTGTCTGTTAAAATAATTGGTTCTGGTAAGGTATATTTGGCAATCATTAAATAGTCAACCTGAACCCAACTATCACTTCCAATATCATCACCTCTTAAATAAATTTTTCCTTTTTGGTTTAAGTAATGCGTGGCAACTTCCCATTTTGTTCTTTCTAAACCCTCATTAGTAAAATCGACTTGATGGTTAGTTTCATAAGCGCGCACTTCGTAAATGCCCCACTTATCAAAATAACTAGTCATTACTAGGCTATCATCAATATTTAAAATATTATTTGCTTGACCGACATTCTCTGTATTAATATTTTTATCAAAACGAAGGCCTCGATACGCGTTATTTCGAACACCATTATTTATTCCAAATTTCCAATAATCATCATCGTCAAAATTATTAAGAGTAGGAGTACTGTTATTATCAGAATGCCTATAATCAATAAATGCCTGGCGAGCAAAGCTTGGACTTTTACTGTTTAAACTCATTCTGGTTTTAATATAAAAATTTTTAATCTCTAAATTTTTTGGACTTATATAACCATTATCAATTCCTGTTGGAGAACGAAAAAACTTAACATAACTCTCTTGTTCGTTCCATGTGATATTATATGGTGAATAGTCATATTCTTCAGCGCGAATAGTTGAAAAATTGTCAAAAAACTCAAAAACGTCTTCACCACAACCCCCGTTTTTATTACAATCACCATAAACTATATCATCGTTGTTAATACTATCATTGCTATAATATTGAAAAATAACTACTTCTGAATAAGCAAAAATTAAAGGAACTTTAACCCAAAAAAGAGCAGATTCATTTTCTGTATAATCTTCTTCTCGATAATAAGAAAGAAGGGTCTGACCATTAGAAGAAGTAAAACGAATATCTGAAAAATCTGATTGCATCTCTTCTGGTAAATAAGCAACATTAATCTTAATCTGATAATCAATTAAATCATTAGCATTTTCTTTGTTATCAATAACTAAAACCTTTCTTTTGTCCCAGCCGTTTAACCAAAGCCCGTAAATACCTTGAGGATTTGGATTTTCTTGAATAAAAAAATCATTTGCGTTATCATCTGTATCTTGATTTTCTTCTCTTTGTAAAGATTGATTTTCAACTGGGGCTGTCAAAATAACATCATCGCTATTTTTATCTTCTTTAACATAAGAAACATTTCCCCAAGCCACTGCGTCAATATATTGTTTTTTTAATTCATCAGACGACTTGCCACTCGGGCTTGATGAATAAATAACAACTGAACCATCTGTATTTGAAAGTTGACCACTTGGATAAGGCTGATTTTCATTAGTTTTAACCTGCCAATCAGCTTGAAATTCAGAAACATCATAAACACCAATTAAATAATATCCCTGGGATTGAATAATTGCTCCGCCTGGAAATTGTTTTGACCTATGTGGTGTTTCATCCCAACCTTGAGTTGAAGAATAATAGGCAAAATACCAATTATCTAAAGAAATATTATCATTTGTTGGATTATATAATTCAACAAATTCTTTATTTCCAGATATTTGAATTTCGCTAATGACCAGTGATTCAATGGCAATAGAATGGGATTTAATATCTGACCATTCTCCTATATTGCCTGATTTATCAACGGCTCTAATCTTAAAAGGATAAGTTGTTCGTTTGGTTCCAGCTAAATCATAAAGTTGATTTGTAGCTGTAACTGTTTCATCTCCCCAATCAATTTCATAATAATCAACTCCTGAGAAATTATCAATAATTTCGTCCCAAGAAAGTCTTAGGTCTAATGGGGCAGCTCGTTCTTGAACATCAAGATTAATAACTTTTCCTGGCGGTGTTTTGTCAAAAATAAAATTTATTTCTGAGTAATTACTTTGAATATTTTCTGCGCTATCTTTTGCGCGCGAACGAATAAAATATTTATTATCCTGTTGTTTTAATAAATCAAGCGGCAAATTATAAGACCATGTGTTATTTTCTTTGTCCAACATCACCCCTTTACTAATCCATAAGTCATCCCTGTCAGCATGCCATTCATGAACATCATTATCATCTAGATAATCTGAATTTTCTCCTCTTTTAATCTGAATTTCTACTTGCTCGGTGTCTGGAGAGATAGTGCCGCCAATTGTCTCTGGTAAGGAAGCAGCATTAAAGATATCGCCTGGATCAGTTATACTTGAACTTGGTCCAGTAGTGTCTATTATCCAAGTGTAAGTAGTTGCATTTACCTGTTCTTGCCAATTACCAGCCGCATCTCTGCCAATAACAGAAAGAGTATACTCTCCATCAGACAAACCTAATAAAACGATATGTTCAAAGTCTTCTTTTTCATCACTATAAGCGTCATTGTTTAATTTATACTTATAATGCGTTACATTATCACCGCTAACTGTAATGTCAGTTGCAGTTTCATTAGTCGAATTACTTGGCAAATTGCCTATCTCCGCTGTAGGCAGTATTGTATCAGGAGCTGCTAAAGTAGTAAAAGTAAAATCTTCTGAAACAGCTTGATTATCTAAACTATCTTTTGACTCAACTCTATAATAATAAAGTGTAAAAGCGTTTAATCCTGTTATATTTTGACTATGGCTAGTTACAAAATTTGTATCAAGAGTTGTTGAACTGCCATAATAAGTGGTTAAGCCGTATTCTACTTGGCTATTAGAATTCTCATCTGTGCTCCAGTTAATAGTTACTGAACTATAAGTAATATTTGATGCTGAGACATTGGAAATAACAGGAGCTATAGTATCGGTTATTACTTCCTCATAATCATCGTCACAAACATTGCCAATTCCATCATTATCTTCATCTTCCTGATCTGCATTGGCAATATTAGGACAATTATCTTCTGTATCTACAATACCATCACCGTCTGTGTCCACCACTTGTTTCGCGCTATTCTCTTGTCCTGGGGTTCCACCCTCAGATGAACTCTGCTCCCAAATCCCATCACTTTTCTTTTCTACACTATTTCCATCACTATCACCTCCCCATTCGTTTAAATAAGTCACTTCATTTATAATATTACCCTGACCATCTTTAAGAGCGATTGTTTCGGAAGTATTATGCAAAGAATAAGAACTGTCAAAAAGCGTACCAGAAAAATTTGAATAATCAAGTAAAAATTGATCTGCATCATCTGCGATAATTGCGTACGCCCCGCCCACTAATGTCCAATCCCCTAGTTTTAAACTTAAATTATGGTTGGTTTCTTCTTCATAAAATTTCCAGCCATTTAAATTAATTTCTGAAGAACCTGGATTATATATCTCAATCCATTCATTGCTCGAGTCTAAACCAGACGGATTATACATTATCTCATTAATCACTACATCTTCTATTTGATAAGCCTGATAACTTGGAGAAGAAGAACCTCCACCACCTCCACCGCCATAATAAACTCGCGGTTTAGTTGTTTGGGTAGTTTCAACAACTGGCGCTGTAATTTGATTCATTAACCCCTTGGTAGGCGTTGTAGTAATAAACCAATCATTATTATCCTGATTCGTGTCCTGGCTATCCTGAGTCCGCGCCAAGGCCTGCCCTTTTTCCGGCTTTGGGGCATTATCGCCAGTATTTCCATTATCAAAGTCTCCATAAGTTACTGAATCAATAAGATTATCTTTATATTTTAATTTAATAATATCTCCACCATCATTAATAAAAAAATTTATTTCTTTACCATGTTCTAAAACGACAAAACCATAGGGAGCAAGGACTATTTTTCCTAAACTTTTTTCTTTAGCTGTATTGTCCTCTATACTCCAATCAGATAAATTAATAGACTGATCTGTTGTATTATATATCTCTATCCACTCTATCTCCCCGCTGTTTGGATTGGGTACAAATTCATTAACTAAAACATTGCCAAATTCAAAAACTTTATCTATTAAAGGCTCTTCTGTTTCTTCAACTTTTTGAATAGGTCCGACCTGGTCAATTACAGGTTGGTCAATCACAGGTTCAACCTGTTCTGTTTCAAATTGAGTGTCCTTTTTTGGTTCTGAAATAATTTCTTGTACCTCTCCAAAGTGTTTAACTAACAAACCAATATCTTCTATTATTTCTTCAGTCGTATCTATTTCTTCAGCCATTTCTTTTATGTTTTCTTGTTTTTCTTTCTGTTTTTTGGCTAAAATAGAGTTTCTATTAGACACTTCATCCATTTCTTTGCTTTTAATATCAATATATTGTATTGATTCTTCAATATCACTAACAGCCGCTTGTATTTTTTTATTCTCTAAAACGATTTTTTTTAGTATATCACTAGTCGCGTCAATTTTAACAGTACTCCCAGTAGCTAATTCTATTCCGTCCCCTAAAAGATCAAAACCATCTTTAACCGCATTAAAAACAGATACTACCCTGCCTAATCCAAGATATTCTAAAGCAAATCTTTTGGCGACTTGAGGAGCAAACTCAACGGCTAATCTTTTACTAAAAGCAAATCCAACCTTTTTTCTAACGTCAGCCTCTGAAAGGGTCATTGGCAGTTCTGATTTGCCATAAGAAGAAACAACAATGTCGACCTGAACATCTTTCAAGGTCTCTTGTTGAAATTGGGTGTAGGGAAAGAAAAAATATCGATTATCCCCATAGTTTCTACCAAAAATGTTTGTATTAATTATCTGATTAACTACTTCTCCAGCCTCTCCTAAGGCCTGAGTAAAATCTTTAACCTCCTTAACGGCAAATTTTTCCCAAAAATCACCTTTGCCAAATTTATGAATTTTTGAAAATTCTGTAATTGTTGAAAAAACATCTCCATGTTCATTAATAATTTCTTCTAAATTAAAGCCATCTGGAGTAATATCTATAGAATAATAACTTGTATCATATGTCCAATCAGGTCTTACGTGATAGGTTAAACTGGGGCGACCAGCACTCTCAAACATTTTTTCAACAAAACCCACAGATGTCCAATCACCTGATTGTGGGCCCTTTTGAGTGTGATAAGTGAAGTCGAAAGATTCCTGATTTTCAACCTGATATAAAATATTTTGAATCATAGAAGCCATTATTTTGTCATCTGTAGAATCAAATTTTATTGGTATCTTAGCTCCGATAAATTTCTCTCCTTTATCTAAATCAACAAAATATTTGGCTGGAATTATACGTACGCCATTATGATCTGCTTCTGCTACTTGTGGTAATCCGCTCTTCTTTCCTACACCAATATAAATTCCCACTCCACCCGGATAAATTTGTCCTGGAACCAAAGAAAATTTAAAATCATTATATCCAAACATCCTTCCGTCTTCCGAGGTTTTATATAAAATTGTTCCTATTGGTAAAGCATGGGTTCTATTTAAAATAAAAAATAATAATAAAAATAGTATTATCAAAAAAATAATACTTTTTTTATTTATAATCATAATTAATAAAATTTAAATCATTAAATCTAAATGGCTTCAAATTAATAATTTTCTAAAAACGTATTGCTTATATATTCCTCCATCTCTTCCTCTGTTAGTTCATCTTTCCCATATTTTTCACCAGTTAATGATTCTAAAATATTTTCTGTATTAAGCCTAATAGAGATGTTTTTGTCATTTAACAGTGGTTTTAGCTTATCAACCATTGTCATATCTTTTGCTTCCTCGTATAAATTAATCATTTCGTCTATTGTTTCTAGAGACTGACTTCTAATTGAAACATCTTTATCTTCATCTAAGGCAATTCTTAATAAATCTGGCATTTTATCAACGGCTCCTATGTTTATTAACCCCTTGCTGGCTGACCAACGAGGAACAGTTCCCTCTTCTTCCATAATTTGTATAAAAATATCAGCTGCCTCTTTAACTCTTCCATTTCCTAGGGACATGACCGCCTTTTTTCTATACTCTAAATCGGCATCTGAAGAACGGGCTATTTGCATTTGTACTTGAATTATCTTTTTATCATCTGTTGCCTGTTCTAATAAATATCCAAACGATTCTTGACTTAAATTAATGGGATTTTCCTTGTCATAAGTAACTACATAATAGAAATCTATTTCTATTTTATCCATTTCTTCTGCTTCATTGCGAGATAAAAGATAAAAATCCTTTAAAGCCTCTATTCTTTCTTCTTCTGTTCTATTTTTATCTAAAACTATCTCTACAGCTTCTTCTCTTTTTGTGGATAAAGAGGCTTTTAATCCCATGGCTAAATAGGATTCGCACCCTTCTCTTCCTTCAGCAACACATTTGTCATAACTTGTCTGGGCTATTTTCATTTGATCTTCTGAGGAAACATTGTAAAAAATGTAAGCACCATAGGCAATCTTAATCGCATAAGCAATAACAAAGCACATGATAACTATTAATATAATTTTGACTATTTTTTTCATAAAATTTTTAGTTAATAAAAAAATACTGCTAAAAAGCAGTATTTATAAAATTTTGGATTCTAAAATTCGCGGAAAATTTACTCTCTCTCTCTCTCTCTCTCTCTCTCGTTAAAATTAGACTGTACTAAAATCATATTTAAATAGTTTTCTACGTTTTTTATCTAATCTTAATAAAAAAAGTCGCAAAATAAGGGCTTTAAAATTCCTGCTTATAAATATAAATAGTTATTAATTTAATTCTAACGATATATTAACTATATCAGATTATATCGGAATAATAAATATAAACTGGTAGTACCCATATTTGGGTACTACCAGTTTAAGTTATATAAAAATATTGTCAAATAAAATTTTCGCCAACTTTATTTCTAAAAAATCGGTGCTCCTTCGGCGTAATAATCAACCTCTTCAGGCTCTACCACCACCACTTCTGACCAATCAAATCCTAGTTTTACTAATACTTCCGGCGAACTAACCCATCTCTTTATTTTTTGATCAAGAAAATAAACTTTATCTTGTCCCCTGCCTCTAATCAAGTAGTTTTCGGGTAAAACATCAAGTATTTTTGTATCCTCAAAACTAACAATTTCCTCGGCTTGTCCGTAATAATGAAGAATTTGACTATTGGGCATGTGTCTTTTAAACCCTGAAGCTGTAATTAAATAAACTTCTGGTTCATCTTGTTTTTTAACAAATTTTAATAAAGGAACATCTCCTAAATTTGTAGTTAAAGAAACATTATCCCACTTTCCTCCTGCTTGAGTGAAAATAGCAGGAGTTCTTAACCAAAAACGATAATTATTTAACTTAAGCCAAACCTTAGGATTATTATCTGTTTTAATAAATTCAGTTCCTTGAATTTGGCTTGTTCTTTTTTCTTCTTCAAAATATTGCAAAAGAGGTTCTTCCACATAATCAGATTTTGAATAAATACAATAATTAGGTGGGGTGCAATCCACATCTAATATTTGTCTCTGCCAAGAATCTTGAAAATGCTTTGAATTAACATCTTCTAATTTAGTCCAAAGTAGGTAATGAAAACCTGAACTGCCAGTTAAATACCCATATTTATACTCATTATCAATCCCTTGAGGCTGATCAACCAAGCCCCGGGTATAGTTTTCCCGGCGGCTAAGCGAAGCTGATTCTAAAATATTTTCAAGTAATGCCCATTGTCTCTCCTTATCGTTTACATTAGTATTTACTGCCGGATATCTATTAAAGTCATTATAGTAATTGTCTAAAACTTTTTGGGTTTTTTCTAATTCAGAAACTCTGGTATTATCTCTTCTTTCAAGGCCTTTTTCTGAACGATCTTGTAATTCAAGGCTTAAACAAATCTCTTCAACGCTGGGCGAAACATTTTGGTCATTAGTAGATAAAAATATTTTTAAACGTAATTTTTTATACAAACCTTCTGGCTCATATTTAACATTCCAATCTAATGGACGTTGTTGAATTTCATCTTCAAAACTAACAAAAAGCCTCACTTCAGTTCCTTTGGGGTAATTATAAAGGACGCTGGGAGTTAAAGAATAAATATACTCTCGAAAACGAATCTCTCTGGTCCAACAAACTCCAGAAGACGAAAATTCACCATTTTCTTGTTCTCTTAAAAAAATCTTATTATCTTCATAATCAACCATACTATAATCCATGTCACATGAACGCTCAGAGCGAAAATCCTGACACCAATAATCCTGTTTAATTGGCGTAGCCAATGCCAAAACTAGCCTAGGAAATAGAAAGGCAATAAAAAAGGCAATAATTAAAATTGTTATTGCTTTATTCATTTTCATATCAATATTTTAGCAGAAAATAGGCATTTTGTCAAGATGTCTTTTTTTGTATAAAAACAGGGCCGCTGGCTTTTATTGCCAGCGCCCTGTTGTGAATCGGTTTAACGCTCCGATTAAAACGTTATTTCAACTTAGTAATAGAGTGAGTAGGTGTCTGTTGGCAAGATGTCAATCAAATAACCATTGGTCCAATCTAAGTAAGAGTTACCTTCATAGCCACTATCATGATAATTACCACGAGCTCTATCAGTCCATAGGAAATCAACTGTATATTCACTTCCATTATCAAGCTGGACAAGCTCGGTGGCATGATCAGCTAAATAGCCAGTCAGGTTATCATTGCTTCCATCTGTGTCATTAGTGTTATACAGACTGACACTAATACCAGCTGTATCTTTGATCACATCAGTTGCAGTCGCCTTTAGTGTGAATAGAACAGTTGTACCTCCTGGAATGGAAATTTCAGCAGTCGGTTCAAATAATAAGACACCATCAGAACTTTCCGTTAACGTAGAGCCAAAAGTCCCTGTAGAAGTAGTGGCGCTACTAATGGCCCACACACCAGGAATAGCTGTACCTGAAGTATCCTTATAAAGTTTGAAACCATTGAAGTCTAAAACATCACTACCAGAATCACTGATTGTAATATTCCAACTAAGTTTCTTTAAGTCTACTTCACCAGCTGAATCAGCAGTAACATTGAACTTATTAATGACATTAGTCCCAGGAATCAAAGTTGAAGTTGCTAAAGCAAGTCCTTCAACTGTTGGGCGAGTCTTTCTCAAGTACATTGGATTACCATCAGCATCATCTAATTCAGAACCTGCGTCACCATAAATGGCCTGAGAAGAACCAACAGCCTTACAGTTGTCAGCAGTGTCACAATCAACCCCGAGTATAAACTCACGACCAGTTGTAGCGACATCAACATCAAAATCATCAAAAGTAGCTTTAATAGTTAAAAGAGGTTCAGTATTTTGAAGAATAAGCCAATCCATATTAGTAAATCTGGCAGTACCGCTGGAAAGTTGACCAGTAGTAGTAACAGTTATACCACCAGAATCATAACTAATGGATATTCCTGTAATACTTCCTTCATTATTAGCAGTGACTAAACCAACTGTTAATTCTTGAACAGTCCAATCTTCTCTAGCAGCTGAGAACTTAATCTTAGACATAACTACATCACTAGTACCAGCTAAGACAATATCAGAAACAGGAGTGGAACTGTCTTGAGTAATGGTTAAAGAACCAGCAGTAGTAACGATGGTATAACGATCTGGTTCTGCAGAACCACTAACAGAGTTAACATCTCCAATTCCACTGGTAGCAATCGCATTATCATCTGAGTCATAGGCACTATAACCACTTTCTGGAATAGCAACCGCAACCCAGCGTGCTTCAGATTCAGAGCTAACATCAAACTTAACAACAAGCTTTTTAGTCGCTCCAGCAGTAATGTCAACATCTAAGCCGTCAAAGGTAGTTAAACCATAATCAGGTTCAGCTGTAGTATTGGTTAAACTCTTTTCTCCAAGTTTAGTAGCATCATCCCAAAGGGAAACTTTGATAATTTCTCCTTTTGGAGTCTTGTCTTCATTGGCAGTTAAGAAAGAGTTACTAGTGTCGTCAACATAAACTCTGACTTGCAGCTGCTTAACGCTTATAGCAGAAGCATCGCCAGCAGTTAAGTTAACGCCAACACCTTCTACTTCAGTAGCGCCTTTAACAACAGTTAAACCAGTAACTGGTGTGGATGAAACCACAGCAGTGAGAGATGAAGCCTCCATGGTCTGGTCATCTCCAGTAAGTGTAGCTGGAACAACATCACTCTGTAATAAATAATCACCAGTAACTACATCTTTCATATAAACTTGAGTAGCACTATATTGAACATCAGAACTGTCAACGTTAATATAAGCTCTAAGTTTATGGCCATTAAGATCAGAAGATGTGCCTAAATCAACAGTAACGGCTAAGTTTCTGGTCACTCCAGCACTTAGGTTAAAGATGTCTGTTAAGACATAATCCGTTGGATCAGAACAATTTTCTGAAATAAGCTTAGTTATGGAAGTGCCAGTTTCTCCCCAATTAGTTGGGGAAGTAATGGACTTACTCATTACAGTTGAACCAGTATCAGTGTCTTTAATTCTTAAGTCGCTGATAGTACTAGTAGTTGCACCAAGCAGCACATTGTGTCCTGAATCAATACAAAGACGGACTTCAAGCTTTCTAACTTCAAGAGCACGGTCAGCAGTTATGGCAAATTTGAGCAACTGAACATCACCAGTGTTTTTAGCAATACTGCCAGTAACTGGACCATTATCAGTTAAAGTAACTGTACCACCTTGAAGAGTTAAAAGAGATTTAAGGGTGACAGCTTGCCAAGTGCCTGAGCCGTCAGAAACGGCAGCACCATAACCATACTGTTTGTCAATAGAAAAAACATGGCCTGCTTCTTCAACCTTAGTGGTTAAAGTGTCATCAACCCGACCTCCTAAATCAGCTTTAATACTGAAAGTTCTATTCTGCCCCTCAGTAATAGTATAAGGGGAGTCAAGAGTTAAAGTAACAGTATCATTTGATTGAACGCCAGAGGCAGAAGCCAAAAGTGTTCCCTCATGATAAAGCTTGATATTAGAGATATCTCCTCTGGATAATGAACCAGTCATGGTTAAAACAACCTGATTGAATTCAACATCCTGAGTTCCAGCGGTTAACTTTAAAGTAGCGACTTCTGCATTTGTAGCTCCAACAGAAGGATTAGAAGGAGGTGATCCAGCAGCAACTTCAACAGTACTCACGTCTGTAGCACCACCAGTAAATGTTGAACCTGTTAATGGCAAACCAGAAACGGTAGCAGAAGTTTCCACTGCTTTTAATTGAAAAGCGTGTAAACCACCTGCAGTTGGACTGGATTTAAAATCACCTTTTAAAGTAAGGGTTTTACTGGAATTAGCAGCAACGCTAACAGAAAGAGTTGGGAATTCTATTTCATGAGAATCAGAATTAAGGGTACGAGCAGTAGCCGTAATTCTGGTATTACCTTCATAGAGATATAAAGCATCCCAGTCATCATAAGCTCCAATTCCTGTTCTCTTGAAAGTTAACCCTGTTACGTCAGCAGCAGTTGAACCAGCAGTAAGTCTCACTGAAAAAACTGAAACATTGCTAGCCCCTCCAGGTAAAGTCGCTCCTGTAACAGAAACCATACTTACTGTTAAAGCACCTGCTTCAGCAGTAACACCAAGCCAACCAGGAGTTAATAATCCTGATTCAACGCCGGTGACTGATGTGCCATCAGCATAGGTTTCATCAGCTTCAAGAGTTAAAACATCTGCTTCCCTATAACGGTTGGCTGTAAAAGCGGCGTCTGAAATAGCGCGCTTTAGCCCGCCTTCAACAACATATTTCTGAACTGTGCCAGAATATTTAAAGACAACGCCGTCAGGATGAGTAGCAGATGTAGTAAGGTTTTCACCCATATCATAGTTAAACTTGGTTAACAGATCATCTGGAACCCAAGTAACTTTTGACCAGCTTGTATCACTGAATAAGCCTTGATAGACCTGTTCTGACAAAACTGGGCGCAAAACTGCATTTTCAACATAGAAAACCGCAGTTGCGTCTTTGTCACCTAAACTTGCGGCTGTTCCGCGAAATAGTGCACCGTCGCGGAAAGGCATAGCATTTGCATCAGCATAAGCAGCTAATTCCGAAGAACTAACTGTTTTTACAGTTGCATAGCTTGCATCATAGCCCCAAGAATGATAGACATTAGCATGTGGAAATACACGTTTATTTGCGCCTTGAATATAGTAAACAGCTGAACTGTCAGCGGCTTTAACTAAATCGCCATCAGCGATTGTTACAGCGCTAACAGGTAAAACTGCTACAAAGCTCAAGAGCATTGAAACGGTAGTTCCTAAAGCAATCAATTTCTTAAGTTTATTCATTTTAATTAATCATTTTAGCAATAAATAGTAGATTTTAGGTCTAATTAATTAAGTTTGACCTAATCATTCTATTTACTGTTAGAATATATTTTATCCCGCCTTTTTCTTAAAACTCTCAG
>SDBV01006864.1_pt1 | contig 15672 bp, 9 predicted proteins | sample 2277081 | NCBI WGS metagenome assembly SDBV01 (sample SAMN10402039, study PRJNA504765) | marine sediment metagenome | isolation source: marine sediment core GS10_PC15, 223 cmbsf | place: Arctic Ocean: Southern Knipovich Ridge | collected 2010
GTTTCGGCCCTGGGCCGGGCAATTGCGCTCGAAACGGGCGCGCTCGAAACGGGCCGTTGCTTGGTCCCCGGATCTGAGTCCGATCCCGCGCCGCCCACACCTGGCACAACAGAAACCACCGGCTGAGAGACCTCCACCTTGGCTACTGCGCTGCCGCACCGACGACTGATCCCCCTGGGCGACGCGCCCACGGTCCCCGCCACCGGCGACGGCCGCCCGAGCGAGCACCTCAAACAGGTGCCCGCCTCGAAGGCCGTTCGGCAGCAGGTCCGGCAGCGGGCAGAGGAGTTGGCCGCTGATCTGGACAAGTCGCGGCCTCTGGTCCGGCACGAAATGGAATCGCACGCCGTAGCGCTGCTGGCCTCCTTGAAGCTGTCCGAGGCGTACCTCGGCTGGACCATGGTCACGCTGGCTTCGGCCTTCTGGCGCGACCAGGTGGCGGCGGTGCCTTGTGACCGGCGGTTGCTGTTGCTGCCCGACTGCCTGCGAAACGAAAAGGTCTGCCCGGCCGACTTCAACGAGTTGGGGCTGATGTGCGAGGATTGCGGGGCGTGCGGGCTGAGCGATCTTCGAGCGGACGGCCATCGCCGGGGATACCGCGTGATGATCGCCGAGGGCTCGCCGACGGTGATGAAGATCATCCTCGGCGGCCACGCCGACGCGTTGCTGGGAGTGGCCTGCCTCGACGTGTTGGAAAAGACGCTGGACAAGATCCTGCTGGCCGGCATCCCCTCGATGGCCGTGCCGCTGTTGTGCTCCGGTTGCCGCGACACGTCGGCCGACGAAGACTGGATCCGGCAGATGATCGACACGCCCTACCGGCCGGCCGCCGCGCAGACGCGAACGTATCTGCACCTGATGCGATGCGCCGCGCAGATGTTCGAGCCGGAGCAACTCCAACGGCTGATGCCCCGGCTCCGCGGCGGGCCTTCGCTGGCCCAGAGCAACGGCCAAGGCATCGAGGGGATCGAGCCGATCGCTTGCACCGAGGCGATTGCCTACGATTTCCTGGCCACCGGCGGCAAGCACTCGCGCCCGTTTATCACCTTGGCCGTCTACGACGCGCTCGGCGGCGGCCAAGGCACGGCGGCCGACGGCGCCGAGCACGTGGCCCGGCTGCCCGACGCCGTGAGGCGAATGGCCCTGGCGATCGAAACCTTCCACAAGGCCTCGCTGGTACACGACGACATCGAGGACGACGATGCGTTTCGCTACGACCGCCCCACGCTGCACCGCCAATACGGCACGGCCACCGCGATCAACGTGGGCGACTACCTGATCGGCTTGGGCTACCGGCTGGTGGCCGACCGCCGCGACGAGCTGTCGGCGGAAACGGTGGCCGACCTGCTGGTCCAATTCACACAGGCACACACCAAACTGTGCGAAGGCCAAGGTGCGGAACTGATCTGGCGCGACGCCCGGCAGAAGCGACTGAAGCCGCTGGACGCCTTGAAGATCTACGCCTTGAAGACGGCGCCGGCCTTCGAGGCGGCGCTGATGGCCGGGGTTCGCCTGGCCGGACCGGTCGAGCCCTACCGCGAGGCGATGGTCCGCTACTCCCGGCACCTGGGCGTGGCCTATCAGATCCTCAACGACCTGGACGATTGGCAGGAGCATCGGCCCAACAAGCGACACAGCGGCCGCGACCTATTGGGCGGCCGGCCCACCGTGCTCTGGGCCCTGGCGTTGCAGGTGCTCAACGACCGGGACCGGCAGGAGTTGGAGTCGTTGATCGGCGACGCCGGCGACGATCAGCAGAGGGCCGACCAGCAGAGGATCACCCGGGCCGACGAGCTTTACACCCGGGCCGGCGTCTATCGCCAGGCCTCGGCGTTGGTCGCCAAGCACCACCAACGGGCCCAAGCCGCCGCCGACGGGCTCGATTGCGAGCCGCTGAGGCGCCTGCTGCACTTCCTCGCCGACGCCATCCTCGACCGCCGGCCGTTGGCCATTAGTGAAGAAGGATGAAAATCGCCCACCTCGTAGCCGGCGCCGGCGGCATGGTCTGCGGCAGTTGTCTGCACGGCAACACACTGGCGGCGGCGCTGCGAGCGGCGGGCGAAGACGTGGTGCTGGTGCCGCTGTATACGCCGCTGCGGACCGACGAGGTGAATGTGAGCCTCGATCGGGTGGCCTTCGGCGGGATCAACGTCCATCTGCAACAGCGCTCGGCCCTGTTCCGCCGCACGCCTCGGGTGCTCGACCGCTTGCTGGATCGGCTGCTCAACCGGCCCAAGCTGCTCCGCTGGGCCACCCGCCGAGGCACGGGCGTTCGCCCGGAGCAACTCGGGGAGCTGACCGTCTCAGTGCTCCGGGGTGAGCAGGGGCGGCAGCGGAAGGAACTCGAAAAGCTGGTCCGCTGGCTGGAAGATGAAATCCGCCCGGAGATCGTCCATCTCAACAACGCCTTGCTGGCGGGCATGGCCCGAGAACTCGGCCGGCGGTTGGACGTGCCGGTGGTGTGTACGCTTGCCGGCGAAGACGTCTTCTTGGAAAAGCTGCCCGAGCCGCACCGCCGGCAGGCGAGGGAGCTGTTACGCCAGCGCTGTGCGGAGATGGCCGCTATGGTGGCGATGAACCGATACTACGCCGACTTCATGGCCGAGTGCCTTGCGATACCGCGGGAGCGGATCCACGTGATCCCGCCCGGGCTGAACCTCGCCGGACACGCCACGCCGCAGGATACGCCGCGGCGACGGGATACGGCCGGGGTGGCCCGAGAGTCGGTTGCGATCGGCTTCCTGGCACGGATCTGTCCGGAGAAGGGACTGCACCATTTGGCCGAAGCGTTGAAACTGCTTCACAACGATCCGGAGCTGCCGCCGGTCCGCTTGCAGGCCGCCGGATACCTGGACCAGGCCGACCGGCCGTACCTCGAAGCCATCGAGCAGGGGCTGGCGGAGTGCGGCCTGGCCGATAGGTTCGAGTACGTGGGCGAGCCGGATCGGGCGGCCAAGATCGAGTTCCTGCAATCGCTGCACGTAATGAGCGTGCCGGCGGTTTGCCCGCAGAGCAAAGGGCTTTCCGTGCTGGAAGCCTGGGCCAACGCCGTGCCGGTGGTGTTGCCCGACCAGGGGGCGTTCTCCGAGATGGTCGAAGACACCGGCGGCGGGCTGCTGTGCGAACCACAGAATCCCCCGGCCCTGGCGGCGGGACTGAAGCGGATGATCCGAGAGCCCGATTTCGCCGCCGAGTGCGGCCGCCGGGCCCAGCAGGCGGTCCACCAGCGATTCCATGCCGAAGGGATGGCCCGGCGGACGATCGAGCTGTATACTGCGATCCTCAGCGGCCGATAGTCGCCGCATGGAGAGTTTTCCGAACACACGGGTGGTTGAAATGCAACGTGCACAAGGACCCTTGCCGTTGATCCGCGTCGACGATTTCCACAAGACGTACCGTGAGACCGTGGCGGTCGCCGGATTGAGCTTCGAGGTCGCCCCGGGCACGATTCTCGGACTGGTCGGTCCCAATGGTGCGGGCAAGACCACCACGCTGCGTGCCCTGGCGGGGATCATTCCGCCGACGCGTGGCCGTCTGACCGTGGCCGGGCACGACGTTGTGGCCGAGCCGATCGCCGCCAAACGACAGATGGCGTACGTGCCCGACGATCCGAAGCTCTTCGAGACGCTGACCATTTGGGAACACGTCGAGTTCGTTGCCTCCGCCTACCGCGTTGCGGACCACGAGTCCAAGGCCACGGAGTTGCTGCGCCTGTTCGAGCTTCAAGAGAAACGCGACACGCTTGCCCAGGAGCTCTCCCGCGGCATGAGGCAGAAAATGGCGATCGTCTGTGCTTACCTGCACGATCCGCAGGCGGTCCTGTTGGACGAGCCGTTGACCGGGCTGGACCCCCGGGGTATTCGCACCATGAAGGACTCGATCCGACGGCGGGCCGAGCAGGGGGCCGCCGTAATCCTCAGCTCGCACCTGCTGGCACTGGTCGAGGACGTGTGTTCCCATTTGCTGATCCTGGATCGGGGCCGGAAGCGGCTCTTCGGACGCATCGACGAGGTTCGGGCGTCGTTCTCCGACATGGACGCCGATGCGTCGCTGGAAGAAGTCTTCTTTCGCGCGACCGAGGCACCGGATTCCCCGCCGGATGACAGGTAGGGTGGGTGCTCGCACCCGCGCAATAAGACCGAGACAAGAAAGACACGTGGGTGCAAGCACCCACCCTACGAAACATGGACCGAGCACTGTGGAAGCTCTTGAGGTTGCGGTTTCGGGGTATCCGACGGCGGATGCTTCGCGGAGTGAAGACCCCACGAGGGGCGATTCTGTGCGGACTGGGCGCACTAATGATGATGCTGTGGCTCGGTTCCGTCGTCGTAGGGGCCGTCGTAAGCAACGAGCGATCGGACCCCCAGAGCGTGCGGACCATCGTGCCGCTGGCCCTGTTGGGAATCTGCCTGATCACCGCGATGACGTCCGGCAAGCAGAAGAGCGTCTACTTCTCTCCGGCGGAGGTAAACTTTCTCTTCAGCGGCCCGTTCTCGCGGCGCGAGCTGTTGGCCTACAAGATTTCCGGCGGTGCGATGGCGGCCACGTTCAGCGCCTTGTTCCTCTCGGTGGTGCTCGCCCGCCATGGGACCTGGTGGATTGCCGTTTTTCTCGGCTGCCTTCTCTCGCTGTGGTTCATTCAGTTCTTCAGTACGGCCGTTATGCTGATCTCTCAGACGATCGCCGAACACGCCTACTCGCGGGTGCGGCGGTTGGTGTTGCTGGGGGTGCTGATCCTGGTGGCCGCGGCCGCCGGTCCCGCGCTGGCCGGCGGATTGGATCAGGGGGTCTTGACGGCGGTCAAGGCGTTTGGAGATTCAACGGTCGGATTCTGGCTGCTGGTCCCGTTCGAGCCGTTTGGCCGCACGATCGCGGCGGAGCACTTGTTTGGGGATCTCATCGGCTGGGCAACACTCGCCATGGCGATCGACCTGGCCATGCTGGGCCTGGTGATGCGCCTGGACGTCAACTACCTGGAAGCGGCCGTCGCCATCAGCCAAAAACTCTACAAGCAGCGACAGCAGGCCCGACGGCGGGGTACGGCCTGGGTCGCACAAGGCGGCGCGGGGTGGCGCCTGCCGCGGTTTCCCTGGCTGGGTGGGGCGGGGCCCATCGCGCGACGACAGTTGACCACCGCCATCCGCGCCGCCCGCGGCTTCCTGGTCCTGCTGCTGATCATGAGCGTCTTCATCGGCGGAGCCCTGTTTTCCTTCGGCAAGGAGTCGGGCCACACGGCACTGGTCGCGCTGGGATCTCAGGTCCTGATGTTCACGATCATCTTCGCCCGGCTCTTCCCTTTCGACTTCCGCGGCGACATGGACAACCTGGAGACGGTCAAGTCGTTGCCGCTTGGATCGGTGGCGATTACGGTCGGTCAGTTGGCGACGCCGGTGCTGCTGATGACGGCGATCCACCTGGTGCTGCTGGTGATCGTGGGGGCGGCGACGCCGACCTCGCCGGTGCTCTTGCTGGCGATTGCCCTCTTCACGCTGCCGTTCAACTTCTTGCTGTTCGCCGTGGAGAACCTGTTCTTTCTGTTGTTTCCGGCGCGGACGATGGCCGCCACGCCGGGTGACCTGCAGCACATCGGGCGAGCCATGGTGGAGATGTTTGCCAAGATCATCACGTTGGCCGTCTGTTGTGGTGCGGCGGCCGGCTTCGGCTTCCTGGGATACCTGATCGCCGGCCAGTCGCCCGTCGTGTTCGTGGCCGTCGCATGGCTATCCTTGGCAATCGCGGCGGGTATGACCGTGCCGTGCGTCGCCTGGGCCTATCGCAAATTCGACGTCAGTCTGGACACGCCCGCCTAGAGGCTTCTATGTCGTATCTGGCAAACCTAACGTTGCGTTTGGCCGCCGGGGCCGCGGAGTTGCCGGAAGAAGTCCGCGCGCGCCATGCGGCCTACGTGACGGACAGTCAGCGCGATGACGGCGGGTTCGCCGGACGCCAGGGACCGGGCGACCTTTACTACACCAGCTTCGCACTTCGCACGCTGGCGATGTTGAACGTGCTCGACGAGCAGACTGCCCTGAAGACGGCCCGGTTCCTCAACGACCGACTCGCCCAGCAGTTGCCCGGCATCGATTTCCTCTCGCTGGTCACCGCCGTGGTGCTGGTCGAGATGGCCACGGGCGTCGACGTATTCGCCGAGGCGGGCCGCGACCTGCCGCAAAGCGTGATCGATTTCGTGGAACCTCTGCGACGCGGCGACGGCGGCTACGCCAAGACCCCACGCGGCGGCCAAGGCAGCACCTACCACACCTTCCTGGTGGCCGTCTGCAAGCAGACGGTCGACGTACCCCTGGACGGGGCGGCGACCATGATCGAACTGGTCCGCTCCCGGCAGCGCGACGACGGCGGGTTCGTCGAGATCGCCCCCATGCGCCACAGCGGCACCAATCCGACCGCCGCGGCCGTGGGCCTGTTGCAGATGCTCGACGCCCTGGATCGGCCGATCCGAACGGCGGCCGTCCGGTTCCTGGCCGGCATGCAAACGGCCGAAGGCGGCTTTCGGGCCAATACGCGAATTCCCGTGGCCGACCTGCTGAGCACGTTCACCGGCCTGGTGGCGCTGGACGACCTTCAGGCCGTCTCGGCGATCGACCCGGCGGCCGCGCTGCGGTTCGTCAAATCGCTCGAACAGCCCGAGGGCGGCTTCCGAGCCGGCGCTTGGGACGACGCGGTCGACGTCGAGTACACTTTCTACGGCCTGGGCACTCTGGCGCTGCTGACCGTCGGGGAGGGTTGATCCCTCGGGCGGTACTGTGGTAGTAACCTCAAACATCGTTGAGTTTTTGACAAAGATTCTTAGCCAACGGGCCGTAACACATTGGCTGCACAGGTCTTAGGGTTCAGGTTATTAGGAGGTTAGGCTGTTAGGGTTGCGAGGACAGACCCAATTTCCCAATCCCCTAATCCCCTTTGGTTGCGGCTACCGGCCGCGCTATGGTACGCTGTGACCATGCAGTTAACCGTCCATGACATCGCCCGAATGACGGAACTCAGTGCGGTCCGCACCGACGTCGACCTGGCCGAGGTCCGCCGCCTGGCCGACCATGCCAAGAAACTCCGTTGTGTGATCGCCTACGTGCTGCCGTGCTACATGACGCACCTGAAGGCCCTTTTGGAGGACACCCCGGAAGTGGGCCTCGGCGGCACCGTCGGATTCCCGTCCGGCGCCCATACCACGGGCGTTAAGGTGGCTGAAACCCGGCAGTGTTTGGCCGATGGGGCGGTCGAGCTGGACATGGTGGTCAACGTGGGCATGCTCCGCAGCGGGCAGGTCGACTACGTGGAAGACGACGTCCGGCAGGTGGTCGACGCCGCCGAAGGCACGCCGCTGAAGGTGATCCTCGAATGCCACTATCTCAACGACGACCAGATCCGGCAAGGAAGCGAGATCTGCCTACGCGCCGGGGCCGCCTACGTGAAGACCGGAAGCGGCTGGGCCGAAACCGGGGCCACGTTGCACAACGTGACGCTGATCAAGTCGGTCGTCGGCGACCGCCTCGCGGTGAAGGCTTCCGGCGGCATCCGCGACCTGGAAACACTCGTTCAGATGTACCGCCGCGGCGCCCGGCGATTCGGCATCGGCCTGGCCGCCGGCGTAAAGATCCTCGAACAATGTGCCGCCTTGCCCGGCGGGGTGGTGGAAGTGTAAAGAAAACAACGATCCGATAGAGGGCTGAATGACGACAACACAGATCTTCGCTACCGCCGGAAATATAGTTTGGAGAAATCCGTGGTTGTCCTGAATCCGTGGGGAAATGCAGGCCGATTGGCTCCCCACGGATTCAGGGCAACCACGGATTATGGTGGCCCATGTAGCCTTCTGTCGGGTCGTTGAAAGAAAAACGGTTCTTCAGGCAATTTCGTGGCTGCCCGGCGAGACAGCGGATTCACTTGCCGAAAAAGTACGGGTTCCTCTTCTCTGGTGTTCACGATGCTCAAAAGACGTGGAATCAGAGAAGAGGAACCCGTACTCCTCCGTGCGGTCAGCTTCGATGGAGCCGAAATGGAGCCCCGAGAATTCCGAAAGAACCCGAAAAACAAGCCGTTTAACCGCCGCGGCTGCGCGGCGTGATTTCCCGGCGTGGCTGCCGGGGCTAAACACTCTCAGACGACGACCGTATGCTCCAAGACTCGGCGATCCTGACCCCTGACTCCCCGCGGAACGCAGTCCGCGGGCGTTTCGTCCGAAGTTGAAAACCCTGACCCCTGACCCCTGACCCCTGACCCCTGACCCTTGACCCCTGACCTCCCATGACCATCATCGCCTACGACCTGGGAACCGGCGGCAACAAGGCGTCGCTTTACGATGCCGACGGCCATCTGCTCTCTGCCGTATTCGTGCCCTACGAAACCCGATACCCGCAGGCCGGCTGGCACGAACAGCGGCCGATGGACTGGTGGCAGGCGGTGGTCCGGAGCACCAACAAGCTGCTGGCCGACGGGAAGACGAACCCCGCCGAGATCGAGTGCCTGGCCATCTCGGGCCATAGCCTCGGCTGTGTGCCGCTGGACGCCGACGGCACGCTGCTGCGGGAGTCGACGCCCATCTGGTCCGACAAGCGGCCCGGCAGCCAGGTGTCCGAGTTCTTCGAGCGGGTCGATCCGGTGCGGTGGTACCGGCTGACCGGCAACGGGTTTCCGGCCCCGCACTATACGGTCTTCAAGATCCTCTGGTACCGCGACCACGAGCCGGAGACGTTCCGCCGGATCGACAAGATCATCGGCACCAAGGATTTCATCAACTACAAGCTGACCGGCCGGATCCGGACCGACTATTCCTACGCCTCCGGCAGCGGTGTGTATGACCTGTTGGGCTGGGACTATTGCGATGAGCTGTTGGCCGCCGCCGGCTTGCCCCGGGAGCTGTTTCCGGAAATCGTCCCCTCGACGGAAATCCTGGGCGAGTTGACCACCGAAGCGGCCGGGCAGTTGGGACTGCCGCAAAAGATCAAGGTGGCTGCGGGTGGGGTCGACAACTCGTGCATGGCCTTGGGGGCGCGAAACATCGCCGAGGGCCGCGTCTATGCCTCGTTGGGGTCGTCGTCCTGGGTGGCCGTCTCGGCGGACAAGCCGCTGCTGGACGACCAAACCAAGCCCTACGTCTTCACCCACGTGATCCCGGGGATGTTTACTTCGGCAATCGGTGTGTTTTCCACTGGCACGTCGTTCAAGTGGGTCCGCGACCACCTGTGCAGCAACCTGGTGACCGAGGCCGAGCGGGACAGCAAGAGCGCCTACGAACTAATGACGGCCTTGGCCGAAAAGTCGCCGGTCGGCGCCCACAAGCTGTTGTTCAACCCGAGCTTCGCCGGGGGGTCCTCGCTGGAGCCCAGCCCCAACATCCGCGGGGCCTTCCTGGGCATGCAACTGGGCCACACCCAGGCCGACCTGATCCGCTCTGCCATGGAAGGCATCGCCCTGAACCTGCGAACGGCCATCGACGCCCTGCGAGGCCTCTGCCACGTGTCCGACGAGATGGTCGCCGTGGGCGGGGGAAGCCAAAGCAAGCTCTGGCAGCAAATCTACGCCGATGCGATGAACGTCCGCGTAGTGAAGACCAACGTCGGCCAGGAAGCCGGTTCGCTGGGGGCCGCGGCGGTGGCGGCCGTGGGCGCCGGGCTGTGGAGCGATTTCCGGCGGATTGACCAGGTCCACCAGGTTCAACACGTCGCCGTGCCGGTGCCCGAAAACGCGACAAGATACGAAAGGCTCCTGCCCCTGTTCCAACAGGCCGGCCGCGACCAGGCCCGACTCGGCGATCGGCTGGTGGAGTTGGATTGGTGAGCGGTTGCGGGTAGAATTCTCAGGGACGTGTGCGACCGCCGGTCGAAGCCTTTTGGTTATGGACCTTGATTCCCCGCAGATCTCACCATGAGTAAGCTCCTTGTCGAAAACGTCAGCAAAGAGTTTCCCACCCGTAGCGAGCCGCTGGTGGTGTTGCGGGGCGTGTCGCTTCAACTCGGCCAAGGCGAGAACGTGGCGATTCTCGGTCCCAGCGGCTCGGGCAAGAGCACGCTGCTGAGCATCATCGGTACGTTGGAGCCGCCCAGCGATGGCCGCGTGGTCCTCGACGGCCAGGACCCGGCCCAACTGGACGAGCCGCGGCTGGCGGCCTTCCGCAACCGCCGCATCGGGTTCGTCTTCCAGGACCACTATCTGCTGCCGCAATGTTCCGTGATGGAAAACGTGCTGCTGCCCACGGTGGCCGGCGGACCGACCAGCCGGCAGGCCGTCGATCGGGCGGACATGCTGCTTCAGAGCGTGGGGCTCAGCGATCGGATTGAGCATCGCCCGGCGGAGCTTTCCGGTGGCGAACGCCAACGTGTGGCCTTGGCCCGGGCGCTGATCAACGGCCCCGACCTGCTGTTGGCCGACGAGCCAACCGGCAATCTCGACCGCACCACCGCCCAGCGCGTGGGACGCTTATTGCTCGAACTGCAACAGCAAGAGCAGATGATGCTGGTGGTGGTCACCCACAGCCGGCGGCTGGCGGCGATGATGAATCGACAGATCGAGTTGGATGAGGGGAGGTTGGGGGAAAAGGTGAAGGATGAAGGATGAAGGATGAATGATGAAGGATGAATGATGAATGATGAATGATGAATCATTGAGAACTTGTCGATGTCTTCGCTACGCCTGATTCTTGCTTCGCTGCTGTTTCATTGGCGGATGAACTTCGCCGTGGCCTGTGGCGTGGCCGCCGCCGCGGCCGTGCTGACCGGGGCGCTGCTGGTGGGCGATTCGATGCGGGGAAGCCTGCGGCAGTTGACCTTCGACCGGCTGGGCCCGATCGACGAGGTGCTACTGGCCGGGCGGTTCTTTCGCGAGCCCTTGGCCGGAGAATTGTCCGGAGAATTGGCCGAGCAGGCCGATTTCAAGGAGCATTTCCAGGCGGCCGTCCCAGTCATCATCGTTCGCGCCAGTCTCGAAGTTGCCGACCAGCCGTCCGGCCGCCGCGTGAATAAGGTCAACCTGATCGGGTGCGATGCGCGGTTCTGGGCGCTCGACGAAGACCAGGCCCATCAACTGACCGGGAACCAGATCGTGCTCAACGAGCCGCTGGCCGAGCGATTGGACGTGGACCAGCGCGGCACGGTCATCGTCCGGCTGGGCGGAATCTCGCAGATCCCCGCCGAAAGTCTCCTCGGCAAGACCGACGCCGCACTCGAATCGATGCGTCTGACCGTGGCGGCGAAGATTCCCGCTGAAAAGGGATTGGGACGCTTCAGCCTGCGGCCCGGGCAACGGTTGCCGCTTAACGCCTACGTGTCGCTGGAGGCTCTGCAACGGACACTTCAGCAGCCCGGGCGGGTCAACGCCGTGTTGGTTACCGGCAAGACTACCGGCGACGATCCGCCGCCGGGAAGTCACGAGTTGCTCCAGGATCTGTTGCACCCCACGCTGGAGGATTACGGCCTGGATGTCGAAAGAACCGATCGGGCCGACCTGAGCTACTTCAACATCACCTCGGATCAGATTGTACTGCCAAAGGCCGTCGAAAAGGAAATCTCGCGAGTTCTGGAGAAAGAAGAGCTTCAGCCCGTGTTGACCTACCTGGCCAACAAGATCGACGCCAGGCCCACCGATCCCAATCTGGCCGACCCAAGCAAAGACACGAGCGGAATCGCCTATTCCACCATTTCCGCGATCGACTTCACGGAGGAGCCTCCTTGGGGGCCGCTGCGGGCTCTTGATGGAAGCTCCATTGCATCGCTTGACGACACCGATGACAAGAAGAAGATCGTGCTGAATCAGTGGGCGTTCGACGAGTTGATGAAACCCGAGTTGGGCGACACGCTCTACGTCACCTACTTCAAGCCGGAAAGCACTCACGGAAGAAGTATCGAGCAGACCGAGCAGTTTGAATTGGCGGGCGTCGTGCAATTGGATGGGGCGGCCAAGGATCGGCACCTGACGCCTACCATCCCCAAGGTGACCGAGGCGGATTCGCTCGCCGACTGGGAGCCCCCTTTCCAGCCCTTCTACCCGAGCCGCCTCGACCTGGAAAACGAAGACGGCTCGGACGGTCCGGATGAAGTCTACTGGGACGAGCACGGGGCGACGCCCAAGGCCTTCGTCTCGCTGGCCGTCGGCCGGGAATTGTGGGGTAGCCGGTTCGGGCAAACCACCTCGATCCGAGTGCGGCCGCGCCAGGGGATAACCGTCGAGAGTTTGACCGAGCAACTCGTGCAGGGGCCAGAAGCCCTGGACCCGGCCGCGCTGGGCTTCGTCTTCGAGCCGGTCAAGCAACAAGGGCTGGCCGCCTCGGCCGGCACCACGCCGTTTAGCGTGCTGTTCCTCTCGTTCAGCTTCTTTCTGATCGCGGCGGCCATGATGCTGGTGGCGTTGTTGTTTCGCCTGGCGGTCGAGCAACGGACCCGGCAATTGGGCATCCTGGTGGCCGTGGGCTTTGGCCGCGGCAAGATCGTCCGGCTGCTGGCCGCCGAGGGGCTGCTGATTGCCGCGCTGGGAAGCCTGCTGGGCGTGCCGATCGGGATCGGCTATGCCGCCTTGATGCTGCTGGGGCTGCGGACCTGGTGGCTGGCGGCGGTGGTCACGCCGTTTCTGCGACTCCATCTGACGCCCCCGGGCCACAACTTGCCGATCAGCCCGATCATCGGTTTCGCAAGCGGTCTGATCGTGGCGCTGTTGGCCATCGTCTGGGCCGTGTGGCAAACCCGGCACGTCGCGCCCCGCCAACTGCTGGCCGGCCGGATGGACGACGCGAGTTCTCTGGTTGCCGGCCGGCCACGCTACGCCGGCAAGCTGGCGGCGACCGTCATGCTGCTGGCTGCCGTAACGGTCGCCTTAGCGGCCATGCGGCTCGGCGAGGAAATGCAGGCCCTGGCGTTCTTCGGCGCCGGGGCCCTGGTCTTGATCGCCGTGCTGACGTTCGTCCGGGCGCTGCTTCGCTCGGGCGCCACCGGACCGGCGGTGACGGCCGGGCGAGGGAACCTGTTGCGGATCGGGCTGCGCAACGCCGCCCGTAATCCCGGCCGCAGCACGCTCAGCATCGGGCTGGTCGCCTCGGCCTGCTTTCTGATCGTGGCCGTCAGCGCCTTCCACCTCGACCCGGCCGGGCAAGTGCCGAAGAAGGACGGCGGAGGCGGCGGCTTTGCCGTGGTGGCCCAAAGCGATCAGCCGATCTATCACGATCTCGACACCCCCGAGGGACGTGGTGAGTTGGGTTTCTCCGATGCCGATTCTCGACTACTGGCCGATTGCCGGACGATCGCCCTGCGAGTCAAACCGGGCGACGACGCCAGTTGTCTGAACCTTTACCAGCCGCGGCAGCCCCGCGTGTTGGGCGTGGCGAGGAAAATGATCGAGCGAGGCGGTTTCGCCTGGGCCGGCTCGGACGCCCAAACGCCCGAGCAAACCGAGAACCCTTGGCTGCTGCTTAACGAGAATCTGGGCACGGACGACGACGGCACGCCGCTGGTGCCGGTGGTGATCGACAAGAATACGGCCATGTACTCGCTGCACCTCTACCAAGGCGTCGGCCAGACCTACGAGGTCACCGACGGCCAAGGCATACAGTTGCGGCTGAAGGTGGTCGGACTGTTGGCCGGCAGCATCTTCCAAGGCGACTTGCTGATCGGCCCGGCGGCCTTCCGCAAGCATTTCCCGGAGGTCAGCGGATACCGTTTCTTCCTCACCGAAGCCACGCCCGATCCGACAAAAATCACCCCCGAGAAGACACAGGTCCTGCAAAACGCTTTGGAAAACGCCCTGGGCGACTACGGCCTGGCCAGCGAAACGACCGGCGAGCGACTGGCCGGCTTCCTGGCGGTTCAGAACACCTACCTGCTGACGTTCCAGAGCCTGGGCGGGCTGGGTCTGTTGCTGGGGACGTTTGGGCTGGCGGCCGTGCAGTTGCGCAACGTGTTGCAGCGCCGCGGTGAACTGGCGTTGATGCGGGCCGCCGGTTTCCGACGGTCCACCTTGGCCCAAATGGTGATGCTCGAAAACGGCCTGCTGCTGGTCGCCGGACTCGGCGGCGGCCTGTTGGCGGCGCTGGTGGCGGTGTTACCCCACCTGGTCACCCGCGCCGCGTCGATCCCCTGGCTCTGGCTGGCCGGCACGCTGGGCCTGGTGTTGGCGGTCGGCCTGATCGCCGGCCTGGCCGCAGTCCGCGTGATCCTCACCGCCCCGCTGTTGGCGGCGCTGCGCCAGGAGTGAGCGGGCTGGCGGCGCGAGTTCTTGGCTATTTCTCTTTCTCTTCGCCTTCAACCTTCCACTCATGGATGCCACCGGCCCAGCGCTCTTGCGACTGAATTTCGATACGGAGGCCGTCGGTCGTGATCGGATCCAATGTGGTCCGGTTGTACCGATCGATCTCGACGCCGTACTCGCTCGGATTCGGAACCGCCCTCCACGCGTTCCCGTCACGATACAGCAGCGTCCATGACTTGGGCAACCGGCATGCACCGCGGCCCGTATCGTCAAACCAGTAAAGCTCGCTTGCGCTTCGGGTTAGTGTGGCGCGGCTAATCGGGCGCAGAGTCCTCGACCACCAGCCGCACCAGCCCTCGAAACAGGCGCTGCAGCACGTCGCCGAACGGGTTGTCGTTGATCAGGTAGGTCCAGGTGGACGAAGGGCCGCGGAGGCCCTCCTTGTCGAGGTCGATGCCGGCGGCGGTGATCTCGGCCGAGCGGAACGTGCGGACGATCTGGCGGTCGATCCGCTCGAGCATGTCGGCGTATTCCCGCCCAACCCGCTTGTGGAACTCGTCCAGCGGTGACTGGTTGGCCAGCACCGCCAAGTGGATGTTCTCGCGGATATCGGCGACCCGGGTGAGATAGTCGGCCCAGCAGGCGTCGATCCCGAAGAGCGTGATCTGCTTCTCCACCCGGAGGAGGACCTCTCGGCCGACGCCCGCGGCACGCAGCTCGTCGTAGCGCTGTTTTGCCCGGGTGGTCAGCAGGTCCAACGGCACTTCGTCTTTGAGGATCTCCTGACGCCGCCGGTGCACCGCCAGACGCTGATGCTCGATGAACGAGGTGTATCGCCAGAGCGTGCGGCGGATCTCGAAGGTCTGCTCTTCGATCGTCCGTTGGGCCCGGCCGATGACCCGGGTGACGGCCGGATCGTCGATCGGTTCGTCCTGTCGAAGCGCCCGGTACTGCGGCGGGATCAGGTCGCTGATGCCGAACCGCTTGACGAGGTCGTCTTGGAGGCTGACGTAGAATCGCGACGAGCCGGGGTCGCCTTGTCGTCCGGCCCGGCCCCGAAGCTGGCCGTCGATCCGCCGGCTCTCGTGCCGGTTGGTGCCGATGACGTAGAGTCCGCCCAGGTCGACGATTCGCTCGCGATCTCTTGGTGGGTCGCCGCCCAGCCGGATGTCTGTGCCGCGCCCGGCCATGTTGGTCGAGATGGTCACCGCGCCGGGCGTCGCCGCCTGGGCCACGATTTTGGCTTCCCGCTCGTCGTTTTTCGCGTTGAGGATTTCGCACTTGACGCCTGCCTCGGCCAGGCCGGCAGCAAGCTCCTCCGATTCCAGCACGCTGGCCGTGCCGACCAGCACGGGCCGGCCGGTCCGCTGAAGCTCGACGATCTCGGCGATGATCGCCCGATGCTTCGCTTCGGAGTGCGTGAAGACGACGTCCTCCTCGTCGGTGCGAATGCAGTTGCGGTTCGGCGGGACCACGACGACGCTC
>SDBV01006865.1_pt1 | contig 15670 bp, 14 predicted proteins | sample 2277081 | NCBI WGS metagenome assembly SDBV01 (sample SAMN10402039, study PRJNA504765) | marine sediment metagenome | isolation source: marine sediment core GS10_PC15, 223 cmbsf | place: Arctic Ocean: Southern Knipovich Ridge | collected 2010
CCTACCCTTTTAACATTTTTTTAACCCCTTCAGTAATCAATCCTGTGCCGTAGGCCAGTAATTGAATATAGGAAGTGAATATACTGAGTATACCCACGTAAAGATTGGATGTTTTGATGGCTGCTTCTGTAAACACAAAAACACTAAACAGAATATTGAGAATCCCACCAAAATAGAACAGATCAATGCTGATAAGTGGGGTTACAAACAGCCAAATTGATTCTGCAATTAAAAAAAAAGCTGGAAACCAGTGGATAAGCTTAATCTCATCGGGATAAAATCGTGAAACGTTTATTCTTGCCCGACCAAAAAAACGTAATTGTTTAAAAAATTGCCAGAAGGATGTTCTTCTTTTGTGATACACGAAAGCTTCTTCAATTAATCCGACTTTAAACCCCTGTTGAATAATACGAATACTAAGTTCAATATCTTCACCCATCCGGGTAATTTTATACCCTCTTGTTTGAGTATATACTTCGGCAGAGATTCCCATATTAAAACTACGGGGATGAAATGTTCCTGCGTGTTTCTTGTTGCCCCTGATGCCCCCGGTTGTAATAATACTTGTCATGGAATAGCTGATGGCCTTTTGAATGGAGGAAAAAGTGTCCGTGGCTCTATCAGGACCTCCAAAAGCATCTAATAGATGTTTATTTAAAAAACTATCCACCGTTTCCAGGTAGTGGTTCGGGAGTATGCAATCCGAATCAAAAACAATATAATAATCACCCGATGCTTTAGCGAATCCATAATTCCTGCTAAATCCCTGCCCGGAATTCTCTTTGTAATGATATTTTACCGGCAGGACTTCTCCATATTTAGTTACAATCTTGTCACACTTGCGATCCGAGCCATCTTCAACGATCAGGATTTCATAAAATTGCAGGGATTGCAGGACCATGCTTTGAAGAAGTTCATCTACTTCCTCAGGCCGGTTATATACGGGAACAACTGCTGAATACCGGATCATACAAACAAAGGAAATCAGGTACGATCAGAAATAATATATTCCTTCCTTTTTACATTTTGAAGGGTAATCAATTCAGCCAGGAATCCTGCAAGAAATAATTGAACACCAATCAACACTGCTACGAGGGCCAGAAAAAACATGGGTTGCTCCGTAATATCGCGTTCGACGGGAATTTTTGATATGTAAATCGCTTCAATTTTATCCCATATAATTTTGAGGGTAAAAACGAAACCAAATAAAAACGAAAGTGTTCCCCATGTACCGAAAAAATGCATGGGCCTTTTTTTGAACCGATATACAAAGGTGATGGAAAGCAGATCGAGAAAACCATAAACAAAACGTTCCACACCATATTTTGTATTGCCGAATTTCCTTGGATGATGCTCCACAATCTTTTCACTTATTTTATTAAATCCCTGCCATTTGGCAATCACCGGAATATACCTGTGCATTTCCCCATACACATGAATGTGCTTGACAACAGTCAGTTTGTAAGCTTTCAGCCCACAATTAAAATCGTGCAATTTTATTCCTGAAATGATCCTGGTAATGAAATTGAAGAATTTTGATGGCCATCGTTTGGTTATCGGGTCATGTCTTTTTTTCTTCCATCCCGAAACCATATCATACCCGTCATTTCGGATCATTTTAATAAGGTCGGGAATTTCTTCCGGACTATCCTGGAGATCTGCATCCATGGTTATTACTACTTCGCCCGACGCCTTTTTAAATCCCGAATCCAGGGCTGCGGATTTTCCATAATTCCGATTGAATCGAATACCACTTACATTTGAATTTGTTGTGGAAAGCTCAGCGATTGTATCCCAAGTTCCGTCTTCACTTCCATCATCAATAAAAATCAATTCATAACGAAAGCCGTGCGTTTGCATCACACGGCCTATCCATTCCGAAAGTTCATTTAACGATTCTTCTTCATTGTAGGCGGGTACCACAATTGAAATATCGGGATTTTCATCCATAGATTATTATGCTGTTAAATATCCTCTGCCGGGTTCGAATTTTTAGTGATAGCAGAAACAATCAATGAGATAATGAATCCTAAAAAGACCATCACCACAAGAGCTATAGGAAACATGATTTCAGGGACCATGAACTTGCCTGTAATCTCCATTGCCTGTTCAATCTGTTCATCCGACAATCCTTGTTCTTCCATTCCCTCAATTTGTTTGTCCCTGATTATTCCCAATACTGAATCATCGATAAATTTTACATAGATATAGGAAAAAACAACGGATATTATTCCGGAAATCAGCGCAACCAGTGTGCCAATGCCTAAACCCTGGCTGTATGACATATAGCCATCGCCATTATCCTTAAAATCTTTATGAGCCATCACGATACCTCCAATTAAGAAGATATAGGTCACATAACCCATATAATCGTTCCCTTCCATTCCGGCAATGATTGTTATGACACTCCATGCAATCATTACCAGGCCAAGGTACAGGCCCCAGCGCATCGATACCTGCTTAACTGTTACTTTTTCAAGGTCAGATGGTTCATCTACAGCGATTTCGTTTTCAAGATTTTTATTTTCTTCGTCCATAATAGTAGTTATTTATGTTGTTTTTCTTAACAATATTGAAATAATTAATGTCAATATAAAACCAATTGGCATACTTTTCAAAAAATAATCAAATGCAAGGTCGAGAGAAGTGTTATTTGGTAATCTATTAAGTTGAGAATTAAAAGTATCCTTACCAACCATCTCGGTCCAAATCTCCATATTGCTTATCAATTCATCAGTTTTTAAAGAAATATATTCTGAAACAAATGAAGGGTCAATTATCCCCCCCCATATCCAGAGCAGCAAGCTGGTAATAAATGCGATCATCACATAGCACACTATGCCAATGGAAAGGCCCTGCCAAAAGTGTAATTCTCCATTGGATTTATCCCTGAATCCCTTGATTGCAAAAACAAGAAACAATGCAAACAAAAAAATACGAAGGTCAAATAAAAACGGGATCAACAAGGGATGCTGACCGAGATAAAACAAACCAGTAAGCGTTATGAACAAAACAATGGCCCCTAAAAGTCCATATCGTCCTGCTATACGTACCATTGGAGAAGGGCCTGTCCCGGAATTAGTCAATGATCAATTGTTTTTTATTATTAAATACGGCTTTAACTTTACCGGTAAGTTCTTTCCCAAACAAGGGAGAATTTACGGATTTTGACATGTTGGTCTTTTCATCGAAAGTCCAAACTTCATTTGGAGAAAAAACCGTCAGGTTGGCCGGGTTACCCTCTGCTATCAAAGGTTTCTCTAAACCCAATATAGCTCTCGGCCCGGCAGTAAGTTTTAGGACCAACTTTTCAAGGTTGATTACCGTACCCATCCTGGCGAAGAAGGGCAATACAGTTTGGAGGCCTGTAATTCCAAATTCTGCACGATCAAATTCCAGTTTTTTGCTTTCTTCATCCTGCGGACGGTGTGCCGAAACAATTGCATCGATGGTATCATCATTTACTGCCAGTAGTAATGCCTTGATGTCTTTCTTATTTCTCAAAGGTGGGTTTACCTTAAAATTGGAATCGTAGTCTTCCAATTCTTCATCAGTGAGCACGAGTTGGTGTGCGGCAACATCGCACGTTACATTCAATCCGCTTCTTTTCGCCTTTCGGATCAAGTCGACTGTCCCAGCTGTTGAAACATTCGAAAAGTGTATTTTACCACCTGCGTACTCTAATAACTGCAGGTCCCGGGAAACCATTACTTCTTCCGAAATTGAAGGCATTCCTTTCATTCCCAGAATCGTACTCATCTCTCCCTCATGCATAACCCCAAACTTATTCAGGTATATATCTTCCGGGCGGTTAATTAGGATTCCATCAAATTTCTGCAGATATAGTAATGTTTTTAAAAGAATGTCCGTTTGCCAAACAGGTTGTGTACCATCTGAAAAAGCGATTGCTCCGGCTTCATGCAGGTCAATCATGTCTGTGAAGTCCTCACCTTTCACATCGTGGGTAATTGACGCAATCGGATATACCTGGGTTATCCGCCCATTGTTTCCCGATGTCAGATAAGTAATATCATTCTTTGTTTGGATAACCGGTTGGGTATTTGGTAATAGTGCAATACCTGTAAAACCTCCATAAGCAGCTGCAATTGTCCCGGAATGAAGATCCTCTTTATGTTCATAGCCAGGATCGCCAAACAAAGCATTCATATCGAACCAGCCGGTGCTTACCTTTAAATCATCTCCCTCAATAATTTTGTCCGCTTCGGGTAGGCGTGTCCCAATAAACTTAATACTTCCATTTCCAACCAGGATATTACGTTTCTTTAAATGATGTTTTGACTCCTGGTCAATAATCTCGGCATTCCGGATAAGTATTTTCATTCAATTACTGCTATAAAAAAATTGACTTACCACTTCACATGGTGATTTTAGAGAAATCGAATAAACATAATTTCGATCAGCAGAAAAATCAAGGCTAAAATAATAGCAATTTTCCATAAAGGAGTACCTTCATACTGTTTCCTGACTTCTGATTCAAATTCTTTGTCGTCAGATGTGCTGAATATTGTTGTCTTTTTGTGGTTGGAAAAAATTGAATGTAATTCTTCAGCGTTTACCTGTTGTAAAACAGATTCTTTGTTGTCGAAGTTAAACGCAACCGTTGTAAGAAGTTTATTATCAATAGTGATGGTATAAAATCCAGGCTCAAGAATATCACCAGGTAATTCAAGCAGTGCTTTGCCTCCCTGAAATCGTTGTGCCGGAATAAGTTCTTTGTCGCCACTTACCATTTTTATAATTGTATTTTGATTTACAGAGTCAACATTTACAGAAATTAATGGCTGGTCAACTGTATGATAAAGGTCTGAGATTTCTGTTTTACTGCCAAAGGCAATTTTATACATAACCGGAACAAAAATCGCATGGTTTTGAACACCCGAATAGGCGTCGTTGAGAGGGCCGGCAAAAATATAAACATTTCCATTACCAATCAGATGTGATAAAAAAGGGATGCCATTTTTGAATCGTAACAAGGCAGTACGGTCCGCGCCCCAGTTGATTACCCGTGAGGCAGATGGCATTGAAATAACTCCACTAACGTCCTCAAATACATTTTCGTAAAAAGGATTGGCCGTATCAGGACCAGCAAGTCCTACCTGGTAAACTGTATCCACGCTCGTCAATTTCCGGCTGCTGATCAGAGGTGCATAAGAGTCAATATCCGGATGCAGAGAGGGTATGATGACCAGGTGTCCACCATTGGATAGGTATTTCAAAAGCATTACTGAAAGGGAGGCATCAAAACGATCCGAAGCATTTACAACCACCAGGTCAGCGTACCCGATGCGGCTGTAATCTATATTTGTAAACCGGTATGAATGGAAATCGAACAATTCAGGGTTTCCATAAACATTTGAAATGACGGTGCTATTTTCCGCTGAGCGAATTTCAAGAATCTTTATTTTATCACCTTTGTCAATTGTAAAATAAAAATCATTGTCAAAAGTGACCGGATAATCTTCAATATTGATGCGGCCTGTATTGATTTGTTTAAGATTAAATCCAAGGTCAAAAGAAAATTCTGCTTTCGATTGAGCGGGTATATCCACGGTAGCGCTTGAATTCTGAACATCGTTTAAAAATACTTTGATTGGAAGTCCGTTTACATCGTTTACACCCGAATTGGAAATCACTATATTCAGGGTAACTTTTTCGCTGCCCAAAATAAAAGGATTTTGAAGGTAAACAGAATCAATGAACAAATTGGAAGTTGATTCAAAATCCAAAGGAAAAATATTCAGGTTTTGCAAACTGTCCATTTTCTCTCCACTGACTTTACCCATCGTTGACTTCTGAAAATCAGAAATCCAAAAAATATCTCCTCCACGTGCATTCGACTCCATACTTGATGTTATTCTCGACCATACTTCATCAAATGAACGATACGATCCGGTAGCCCCGATTTCTGTTGTAAGGTCAATCAGTTCATTGCCACTTTTAAAAAAATTGGAGTAAGAGGCAAAATCATTTGTAAAAAATTTAAAATTAGTGCCCGTCGGGAACAGACCCGGTAATTTATTGATAAATGATAACCCGGCATCAAGGGCACTGTAATCAATACCCACCTGGTTGGTCATGCTGAAAGAATTGTCCAGGTAAATGTAAACATCTGAATTAGCTGCGCTTTGCTGCCGTGCGGGTATAAATGGTTGTGCAAAAGCAAAAACTAAAAAAGCTATAAATAAAAGTCTGCTTGCCAGGATAAGAAGGTGTTTTAGTTTAAGCTTTGAAGTACTGGCTTCCTTTACATCTTTCAGAAATTGTGTACTTGAATAATACACCCTTTTCGTTCTTCTGAAATTAAAAAGATGGATGATTATCGGAATCGAAAATGCAAACAGGCCGTAAAGAAACTGTGGGTACAGGAAACTCATCGGCGCCAAAAATAACAAATCAATAACTACCTTAATCGAATGCTTGTGAAAAATACACTGAAGGGAGTTGGCTCCCGATAGCTTTTGGGATCAGTTGGTTGTTGGTAATAAACTGGAAACAAGAAACTTAAATTATTTAGTCATTTCCATTAGCAGATCTTGTTGAGTGATAATATGAACCTGGTTGTATTCATCGCGAACAAGGATTGCCTGGTGATCATTGTTTATAACCGAAGAAAGAACATCGATTGTGTTGTCATAAGCAACAAATGGCATTGGCGAATCCATAATATCCCCAACCTTTTTATCTTTCGAATCGGGGTCTTCGATCAATCTTTTCAACAGGTTCGATTCTTTAATACTACCTACGAACTGTTTTCCATCCGTTACAGGTATTTGAGAAATCCCTTTTTCAGAAAGTAATTTTATTGCATCAGGTATCATGTCATCGATATGCACTGTAACCAGCGAATTTTCTCCATTTCGGTGACTTATTATATCCTTTGCAGTAGAGAACTCATGCTCCTCCAAAAATCCCCTGTCCCGCATCCAATCATCATTATATACCTTGTTGAGATATCTTGTGCCATGATCGGGGAGAATAATAACCATTACATCATCCGGGGTCAGGTGTTTTTTTGCATATTCAAAAGCGCCATACACAGCAGATCCGCTGGACCAACCCACAAATAATCCTTCCTCGCGGGCAAGTCGCCGGGTCATGATTGCACCGTCTTTATCGGTCACTTTAATAAAATGATCAATAAGTTTGAAATCAACATTTTTGGGTAATATGTCTTCCCCAATTCCTTCCGTAAGATAGGGATAAACCTCTTTTTCATCGTATTCACCCGTTTGTTTATACTTCGTAAACACGGATCCGTACGTATCAATTCCCACGGAAATTACACTACTGTTCTTTTCTTTCAGATACTTGGCAACACCACACATTGTACCGCCAGTGCCAACTCCTGCTGCATAATGTGTTACCGCTCCATCTGTTTGTTCCCATATTTCAGGGCCGGTGGTTTCATAATGGGCTTTAAAATTTGATAAATTGTCGTATTGATTAGGATAAAATGAATTAGGGATATCCTTGTGCAACTTCATCGCAACAGAGTAATAAGATTTGGGATCGTCCGGTTCTACATTTGTGGGACAAACTATTACTTCGGCTCCCATTGCCCTCAAAATATCTATTTTTTCCTTTGATTGCTTATCGGCAAGTGTAAAAATACATTTGTAACCTTTGGCAATGGCGCCCAGGGCAAGGCCCATCCCGGTGTTTCCTGATGTACCTTCAATAATTGTACCCCCCGGTTTGAGTAAGCCTTTTTTTTCGGCATCTTCGATCATTTTGATTGCTATCCGGTCTTTCATCGAGTTTCCCGGGTTGAAATATTCAACTTTCACCAGGATTGTCCCTGGGATCCCTTTTGAAATGCTATTGAGTTTTACCAGAGGCGTATTGCCTATGGTATCGATTAATGAATTATAATACATGATTGGTAAATGAAATTTCTACAAAATTAATGAGAAGAAATGGTCAGACCTAATCCAGATAAGCTGGAAATAACAAATCCAAATTAAATAATTCAATATACTCCAGCTTATATAAAATATATAACGGTATGTCAGTTTATAATTTTACGTTTTCCTGTCAGAGAAGCAGGATGGGATTTACCTGTTTCTCCGAAAAGGACCTCCGATTCCTATCAGGACGTTTGTTGTTTGATTATTTTGGGGTTAGTGGCTGGCAAATACCACACAATAGAAATTTGTTATTAGTTTAACGAAGGGCTTCCGGCGAGAAGATAAAGAACCGCCATCCTGACAGCTACTCCATTCTCGACCTGTTCAAGGATAATGGAATGATCCGAATCAGCTACATCACTGGAAATTTCAATGCCACGGTTGATGGGGCCAGGATGCAAAATGGTAATTTCCTTATTCAAACCATCGAGTAATTGTTTATTGACACCATAATAAAGAGAATATTCCCGTAGTGATGGGAAATATTTGATCTGTTGTCTTTCCAGTTGGATACGAAGGATGTTAGCCACATCACACCATTCCAGTGCTTTTTTAATTTCCAATTCCACCTGGACACCCATTTTAGCAATATATTTTGGAAGGAGGGTATTGGGCCCGCAAACCATTACTTCAGCGCCCAGTTTTTGAAGGGCAAATATATTTGAAATAGCCACCCTGCTATGTAAAATATCTCCAATAATGGCTACCTTAAGGCCATCCAGTCTTCCGAATATCCGTGCTATTGAAAATGTATCCAGTAAAGCCTGCGTAGGGTGTTCATGAGTACCATCTCCCGCGTTAATGATATTCGCATTTATATGTTTTGCCAGGAAATGTGGTGCCCCGGGGCTTGCATGACGCATCACAACCATGTCAACCTTCATTGCCAGGATATTATTCACCGTGTCCAGCAGAGTTTCCCCCTTTTTTACAGAACTTGATGAGGAAGAAAAATTAATAACGTCTGCAGAAAGACGCTTTTCAGCAAGCTCGAAGGACAGCAGGGTCCTGGTAGAATTTTCAAAAAATACATTTGCGATTGTCACATCACGAAGGGAAGGCACCCTTTTGATGGGCCGGTTAATTACTTCTTTGAAATTTACCGCCGTATCAAAAATGACCTCGATGTCTTTGCGAGTGAGGTCTTTTATTCCCAGCAGATTATTTACACTCAACTGACTCATGAATGTTCTACGTTAATTAAATAAACACTATTCCCTTTAGCTCCCAGCCCTTTCCATTCAACTTTTACCTTTTGGGTAGCTACGGTATTCACATTCGTTCCTACATAATCAGGCTCGATAGGAAGATCCCTGCTATACTTTCTGTTGACCAGTACAAGGAGTTCAACTTTAGCAGGGCGGCCAAAAGCCAGCATGGCATCCATAGCAGCCCGCACCGACCTGCCCGTAAACAACACATCATCTATCAGGACAACATTTTTATCTTCAATGATAAAATCGACTTTCGTTTCATTTGCCTGTTTTGGAATATCCCGCCTGCGAAAATCATCCCGGTGAAAAGTAGTATCCAGATAGCCAGTTGGTAATTGGTGGGTGGTTAATTCTTTTATCCTGTCTTTTACAAGGTCAGCCAGGTAAATGCCACGGGGCTGTAATCCTAAAATTACAGTATGCTTAAAATTCTGATGATTTTCGATAAGTTGCTGGCAAAGTCGATCGACTGTGATTTGAAATAATCGCTCGTTGAGGATAAGTCGCTTTTGCATTCACTGCAAATATAGAAAAGCCAGGCAATAAAAAATATACTCAGGGTAAATGTAACCTAAGTATTTACTTGTATTCTATCTTATTTATAAAAAAAACACGACGGTTCAATTTCACACCCTGGTCCCTCAGGTTTTTAATATTTTGGGTACCGTAAGCATAAAAGGTGTTGCCATACCACAATTCAAGCCCGCCCATATTTGAATATGAGTTTTTAAGGACATCATCCTGGAATGAAAGTTTAATGTTATCGAATGATTTTCCTTCAACTACTTCATTTCCCTTGATTATTTTAGTTCGAATTTCATTGTCATACATATAAAATAATACAATATCGTCTTCCCTGACATCGGCATGAACGTACTGATCAAGTGATAAACTTAATACATCTTCTATCTGAAAACTGTTATCCCAAAGTATCTTCCCTTTGTTATTAAATCCAATAACGATGGCATGTGTATACCGATAACCTGCGAAATATGAACCATAATTGCCTGGCGATGAGTAAGCACTAATGCCAGCATAAGATGCAGTATTATTGTATTTTGGATAAAATGCTTCTCCAAGCATAATGTACTGGCCGTTGTTTTCAATTATGTCGTGAACAAGCAACCTATAATTAAACTTGATCTTCTTGCCCTTCACTTTTTTACGTTCAATTTTATTTGCAATGCGCTTTTGCCTTTTCGCTTTCATATAACTGAAAAAATTTTCCAAATCCGCATAGTTATAATAATTAACCTTCTGCTTTTCCTGCGGGTCGATAGTTGCAACAAACAATCCCTGGGAATAACTGGACCGCTTACCCGAATAGGTGCCTGCTATAAGGCTTCCATCATAATCAAATTCTGCTGCTCTTCCAAAAACCAGGCTCCTGTCAAATTCAGGGTCGAGTTTGGTATTACTTAGCAAGTTCCCTTCAAAATCGTACGTCTTTATTCCCAAAGTATTCCTTCTATCAAAAGTTTTTTCGCTTACAATTACTATAAATGTCTCTTTTTCCTCCTCAACCTTTAACTGAATCAACTCCGTTCTGTTCTCATATATTCCCGGAAGCACTTTTGATTTTTGCGTTTCAAGGTTATAGTATATTACCAATGGGTTTGAATTGAAATATCCACCCAACAATGCCGCTTTAGGAGTCATTTCAAATTCTGTGAGTTGAATTGGAACAAGATTTTTTATGGTAAAGTGTGTTGTATCCCCATTTTCCAGGTTTAATTTAAGAATTTTAAGATTCTTGGAGCCATGCCTTTCATATTTAAACAATAAATAAAAAGCGCCATCCTCATAATCATACCCTCGATATTGCCAGAACCGGTTAATAAAATAATCTATTTCCCACCGGACTTCCAGTGCAGTATCAAGCCCAATTAATTCAAATTTTAGATTTCCTTCTTTATTCCTTTCATCCGTTGGCCGGACCATCAACAACCCGTTCTCTTCTCCATTGATCAGATCAAATGGTTTATCGAATATATTAATTTCAACTTCAAATCTTTTGGTTTGATCCACATGCGATTCTCTTTCTTTCCCAGGCTCTTGTGAAAATGCACAGAATGAAAGAAAGGATAAAATTCCTGCAATACTGATACCCTGAAAATTACCCATGGCGGAACATTTACAAGATAAATTTACGGATTGTTTGCAATCCGGTTGCCTGTTAACATGGATTATTGCCCCTTTCCAATGATAATTTCAAATTCTTCTTTTCTAACCGGTTGTACTGAAAGTCTTGTATTTTTAACTAATGCCATCATATTTAAACGCTCATCTGATTTTACATCCTGCAGGCTTACAGGATTTTGTAAGGCGTATTCCGGTGCAACATCTACCACTACCCAACGGTCATCATCAATGGTAGGGTCCTGGTAAAATTCTCTGACAACTTTTACCACCCCAACTACGCTCTTTTCATTTACACTATGATAAAATAAACACAGGTCCCCCTTCTTCATACTTTTAAGGTTGTTTCGGGCCTGGTAGTTCCGGACACCATCCCAATAGGTCCTTTTATCCTTCAACATGTCCGACCAGGAGTAGTCTCCCGGTTCTGTTTTTATTAACCAATAATTCATACTTTTAGGTTTACTGCTTCAACTATTTAAATAAATTTAACAAAAAGTCTGATATTTTTGTATGAAAACAAATGAATGTTACTTTTTAAAAGATGGATAATAAAGACATAATTTGGATTCTCAGAAGAACCGCAGATTTAATGGAACTGCAGGATGAAAATGAATTCAAAATCCGTGGCTATAGAAATGCAATTTATAATATCGAAAGAATTCCTGAACGACTCGACCACCTCGACCTGAAACAACTTGAAAAGTTGAATGGAATAGGTAAGAGTATTGCAGCCAGCATCAATGAAATCACCTCAACCGGGGAGCTTGAAGCACTCGGCCAACTGGTAAAAGATACACCACCGGGAATTATTGAATTGCTGGGCATAAAAGGTGTAGGCTTAAAAAAAATTAAAACCATGTGGCAGATACTTGGAGTAACATCCGTTGACGACCTGTTGATTGCCATCCAAAGTGACAAGATCAAAAGCCTGAAGGGGTTTGGTTCAAAAATCCAGGAAAATTTTAGTCGTACACTCCAGTTCTATCTGGAGAACAAATCAAAATTGCACTTTGCCAAAGCAGAAATGATTGCCAATGACCTGATTAAAAATATTACAGCACAGAAAAAGGTAGAAAAGATAGAATTTACAGGCCAATTGCGTCGAAAAATGGAAACCATTGATCGGATTGAACTGGTAGCCCTGGTAAATAACCGGGCAGGATTTTTAAAGGATTTGGGTGCATTGGATACCATTGAAATAGATAAAATAGCATCTGGCCCTTTTCGTGTTTGCGGAAAGGTTTCAGAAACAGATACTCCATTTGAATTATTTATATCTACAGAAGATAATTATGTGAGGGATTTGCTTCTTTCCACCGGAACCGCCGGCCATCTTTCGCATCATAATGATAAGAATGAGTCTCTCCTGCAAATTGCAACCGGCAACAATATTTCGAGTGAAGCAGAAGCATATAAAAATGCCGGATATCCTGAAATCCCACCTGAATTAAGGGAAAATTTTATCGAATTTGAACTGGCAAAAAAAGGTATGCCCGAACTTCTTGAAACCTCAGATCTTAAAGGAATTATTCATAGCCATACTACCTATAGTGATGGAAGGCAAACGATAGAAGAGATGGCCAATTATTGCAAGTCATTGGGGTACCAGTATCTCGGTATATCCGATCATAGTAAGGCAGCCGCATTTTATGCCAATGGGTTGGATGAAGACCGGGTCCGGCAACAGGAAGAAGAAATTGACAGGTTAAACAAAAAAATGAATAATTTCAGGATATTCAAAGGAACAGAAGCTGATATTCTGCCCGATGGAAGTATCGATTTCGATCCTGAAACACTGGCAACGTTTGATTTTGTGGTTGCGTCAATTCATTCGGTGCTCAGCATGGACATTGTAAAAGCTACCGATCGAATCATTCGGGCTGTAAATGACCCTTTTACTACAATGCTGGGCCACATGACAGGCAGGTTGTTGCTCATCAGGGAAGGATATCCCATTGATCATAAAGCTGTAATTGATGCCTGTGCAGAAAATAATGTGATCATCGAAGTAAATGCGCATCCTCATCGGTTGGATATTGATTGGAGATGGATCCCCTACGCACTGGAAAAAGGGATTATGATAAGTATCAATCCGGATGCACATGAAATGAAGGGATTTCACGATATGTATTATGGCGTTGCAGCGGCACGGAAAGGCGGATTAACAAAAGAAAGAACTTTTAATGCACTCCCAATTAATGAAGTTGCTGAATATTTCGAAAACAGGCAAAAAATTGCCATGCAGAAAGCGAACATTGCATCCTGATCTTCATTTTGAATGAGAGCTAATAAAATTTTAGTTCTTCGATTGTCATCTATAGGTGACATCGTTCTGAGTACCCCGGTCATTAGGGCGCTGAGAACACAACTTGATGATACTGAAATCCATTATTGTACAAAAAAAGAATTTGCCCCACTATTGACGGACAATCCATATGTTGATAGAATTCAGCTACTGGATAACTCTCTTTCAAAGCTGATCATTCAATTAAAAAAAGAGAAATACGACCATATCATTGACCTGCACAACAATTTCAGGACCGGGATCATCAAATTTTTATTGAGAAAACCGTCTTTGAGTTTTAGAAAACTGAATTTCGAAAAGTGGCTGATGGTCCGGCTAAAAATCAACAAATTACCCAATATTCACGTTGTTGAAAGGTATCTGGATACCATAAAACCACTTGGAATCAAAACCGACAGTTTAGGACTGGATTACTTTATCCCTGAAAAAGATATCGTTGACAAAAATTGGATACCGGGTACACATCGGGAGAAATACGTTGTATATGGTATTGGAGGACAAAAATCCACAAAACGTCTGCCATTTGATAAAATGATAGAACTATGTGCAAAGATCAATATGCCAATTATCCTTGTAGGTGCAAAACAGGATGAAGAAATTGGGAACAAACTTGAAGACTTTTTTATAAACATTCCAGAAAACAAAGAATACGAACCGGGACTTTTGAAAATGAACAAAAAAACGAAGGTCTATAACGCAGCTGGAAAATTCAATATCAATCAATCTGCTTCGATCATTAAAGGGGCAGAGTTTGTATTCACTCATGATACGGCAGTCATGCATATTGCCGCAGCTTTCCGGAAAAAGATCTTTACAATATGGGGAAATACGATCCCTTTATTTGGAATGTATCCCTATCGTACAAAATTCTGGGTTTTTGAAAATAGTAACCTGGAATGCAGGCCATGTTCTAAAATCGGTTTTAATAAATGTCCAAAAAAACATTTTAAATGCATGAATGATATCGTGTTTGATTTTTATCTTGAGTAAGCAAATAAAATAATTCAGTAATGAAAAATATAGTACTTGTAAGGCATGCCAAATCCAGCTGGGAAAACATGTTATTATCCGATCACGACCGACCTCTCAACCCTCGTGGAAAAAGGGATGCCCCGATCATGGGGATTCGCCTGAAAGAACGCGAAGTAACGCCATCGCTGATCATCTCAAGTACCGCAAAAAGAGCCAGGTTAACAGCCAAAAAGATTGCTAAAAAAATAGGGTTCAGTAAAGACCGGATCATGTTAACGAAAGCATTGTTTCATGCAGATGATGACTCTATTTTCGAAATCATAAAATCACTTGATGATGCACATGACATTGTAATGCTTTTTGGTCATAATCCGGGTATAACCGAATGTGCTAATCTTTTGACCGGAACCATTATTGTAAACATTCCCACTTGCGGGGTAGCTTCAATCTCATTCAATTGCAATTCCTGGAGAGATATTGAAAAAAGAGAAGGTTCAATGATCTTTTATGACTATCCTAAAAAACCGCAGGGGCCAGGATGATACGGTTATTATTTATGAAATAATGCGGTTAATTGGTTTATAAGTTTTCCGGATGTTGACATCTGGCTCCAAACTTCCGGAACATTGGCACAAAGAATTGTCTCCATGCTGCCGCTGAATCCTGCGAAATGCATCTGCGCTAAAGTCGGGTGCAACCTGGGAGCAAGGCTTCAGCCGTCGGCGGCGGAAGATACCGGTGAAAGGTTTAGCCCGCTCACATTTTACCCAAAATTGTCATTAGGAAAAATCATTTTGTGCTTCTTATTGCCGAAGGGTGTCGAAGGGCTACAAAATATACTGACTCAGGTCCTTGTTCTTGATCAATTCCTGCAGCTTGTCATTTACCAATTCCTTCGTGATCACAATTTTAGCATTCGGGCCGATCTCTTCGGGAACATCGTAGAGAAATTCATTTAATAAATGACTCATCACGGTATGCAACCTTCTCGCACCGATGTTTTCAACGTCTTCATTGATTTGAAAAGCCATTTCCGCAATGGTTACAAGGGCTTCATCCTGAAAGGTTACTTCCACTTTTTCAGATTCAAATAAAGCTATGTATTGTTT
>SDBV01006866.1_pt1 | contig 15668 bp, 14 predicted proteins | sample 2277081 | NCBI WGS metagenome assembly SDBV01 (sample SAMN10402039, study PRJNA504765) | marine sediment metagenome | isolation source: marine sediment core GS10_PC15, 223 cmbsf | place: Arctic Ocean: Southern Knipovich Ridge | collected 2010
CCCTCCAGGGTCAGTTCTTTTTTATGGCGGACCTTTTCAGCTCTCAAGTATCACAATTACCGCTTGTGGTTTAGCGGTCAAACAGTATCGCTATTCGGCACCTGGATGCAGAGGTCGGCTCAGGCTTACTTGATTTTTGATTTGACCAAATCACCGATGTACCTTGGGTATGTTGGCTTTGCTTACGGTGTGCCTTCCTGGTTGTTCATGCTTTACGGCGGTGTGCTCGCGGATCGCTTTCCGCGCCGTACTATCCTCCTGATCGCTCAAATCGCGATGATGATCCTGGCTTTCGTCCTTGCGGGATTGACCTTCACTGGTTTAGTCCAGCCATGGCATATCATCATCCTTGCTTTCCTCCTCGGTAGTGCAAACGCATTTGATGCACCCGCTCGGCAAGCTTTCGTTACCGATCTCGTCGATCGTTCTGACCTGGCAAATGCAATCGCGCTTAATTCTTCCATGATCAACACTGCCACAGTTGCCGGCCCAGCTGTTGCAGGGTTGACTTATGCAGCTTTTGGTCCCGCTTGGTGTTTCGCAATCAATGGCTTGACCTTCATCGCCGTAATTATCGCCTTGCTGTTAATGAAACTTGCTCCGTTCAAACCTGTGGACAGGGGTGTTTCAATCCTAAAGGAAATCAGGGAAGGGTTCAGTTTCGTTGCCAGTAAACCTACAATCCGCACCCTCATCATTAATTTAGGAATCCTCAGTCTCGCAGGACTAGGTTTTGTGACCCTGCTGCCAGTTTGGGCTGTGGATGTTCTCGGAGGTGATGCAACAACCAACGGCTACCTCCATACCGCACGAGGGCTGGGCGCGCTTTCCGGGGCGCTTTTAATTGCTGCGATCGGTCAAGCCTACTCTAAAGGTAAATTATTTACCGTCGCAACATTCGTAATGCCGGTCTTCCTACTTTTGTTTTCCTTCACCAGAATTCTACCAACATCATTTATCACCCTTTTTGGGGTTGGCTGGGGATTTATGGTGATCATAAATCTCAGCAACACTCTGGTGCAGACGAATGTTACAGATGAACTGCGCGGGCGCGTGATGGGCATTTTTACATTTACCTTCTTTGGTTTGATGCCGATTGGCTCCTTAATCAATGGAGTCATAGCAGACCAGATCGGTGTGCCATTAACAGTCCAGATCAATGCCTTGATCTTGCTTGCTGCCGCGATAGTTTTATTATTGCTTTTCCCTTTCATTCGGGCGCAAGAGTAAGCAAACCAACTAATTGACATAGGACCCTGATGCAAGTCTCATTCACCTAGGAATATTTTGAGAGCTTTTGTCCAATATTCATATCTTTCAATTAACGAAAAACGTGTATAATCAAGGCTGAATTTACTAAGTTCTGTTTCCGAGAGTTTCAGTGACCGGTCAGGCTTCAGTAATCTGGCCGGTCTTTTTCTTTCCCCGGTAAACGAATATTGCTTAAGGTAAATGTGATAATATAAATTTGGGAAACCAGATTTCCAACACATGGAGAATTTATAACGATGGCTGATGACTCCTTAAAAGTAGCGGAAAATGTTGTCGTCATCCTGGATTATGTGCTCACTCTTGATGACGATCGCGAAGTCGATCGCTCAGGTAAGGATGCACCGATGGAATATTTGCATGGATTCAATAATATAATCCCAGGACTTGAAAATGAACTTATCGGATTGTTTGTTGGTGATGAGAAAGAAGTAATTGTACAACCTGAATTAGGTTACGGAGAGCGAGATCCCGATGGAGTGACTGAATTCCCGCGCGACACATTTCCGAATTCCCTGAATTTAGAAGTTGGGGAACCTGTGATGATGCGCGACAAGGATGGCGGCGAGTCAATCCAGGCTTATGTGACTGAGTTGCGTAAAGATACGGTGCTGCTCGATTTTAATCATCCCCTGGCTGGTGAGACACTGCACTTCCACATTAGCATCATTGGACTGCGGGAACCAACGAGTGAGGAATTAGCTCATGGTCACGTTCATCACCCTGACCATAAACATTGAGCAAATCTTCCAATTATATCTTCGATGGAGAGCGTCAAATGAACTTATATTGTGGTAACTTAAATTGGCAAACTACCGAAGCTGATCTGCAAGCTGCTTTTGAAGCCTATGGTGAGGTGAGTTCTGTTACGATCATTAAAGATAAATATACCGGGCAATCTCGTGGTTTTGGCTTTGTCGAAATGACCAATGACAGCGAAGGCCAAGCTGCGATAGAAGGATTGAACGGTAAGGAAATTGATGGCCGTACCCTTAAAGTAGATGAGGCTCGTCCACGCGACGATTCACGCGAACGCGGTGGTGACCGTTATTGATCGATCCTAGTTTCCCCTCGATGACTTGACAATATCTAACTATTCTCCGTTTAACATTTTCCAGAGAGTAATCCGCTCGAATTTAATATTCATCTAACCAGAGCAACCCTCAGATTAGGCTGCTCTGGTTTGTTTTATTTCTTTGAGGCAATTGAATTGGCAAATTGAATGATAGGTTCATTCCTCATGAAATTGATTCATAACCCTCATATTTCCACTCTTCGATCAGATTGTGGATTTTCGAAACCTATCCCTTAAATTTATAAGAAAACCCTGATAAGTTTGTGCACAAAATTTATCAATATTTTATTGAGTTAATTTTCCATTAACACAAAATCCGCAATGTGTAACAATCCGGTAATAATTACGTTCTTTATTAAAGTGAATACTAACAAAAATGCAAGGAGTCCGTTTTTCCGATCCAATTATCAATATCGGGTGGGATGTTATATCATTCTCAATTTCTAGTGCTCTTTACAATCAAAGGAACAAAACAGCTCCAATGAAGTATGGGTTACTCCTGTCAGCCTTTCTCCTTATACTCATTGCTTGTTCTCCTTCTTTGGATTCTCAATCTCTTACCCAATTCCAAAATGATGGTAATTCCACCGAATTAAATAACGAACAAAACGTTCCCCTTAGCACCCTGACCGAGGCATCATTTGCAGACCAGTTTCAGTCATTATTTATCGATCCGAACCAGGTTAAAATAGTAGAAAGCAGTCAGGTCGAATGGTCTGATACCTGTTTGGGGGTCGAGCAACCCGGAGTTGATTGTCGTCCCCAGTCTACCCCGGGATACCGGGTAGTCTTCGAGGCCAATGGCCTTCAGTTTGAGATTCACGCTGACAGTGTTGGCGGTCAAGTCCAACCTGCCACCCTTGGCTTACAATGGACAAGAGAGGGTGGAGAAGATGGGTTATGCGACCGTTTGCTGATCTATCTGCCTGATTCTGCACATGCATGTTGGTGCCAATCAGGGGAGATGAAAGCTGCTTCTGTTAACCTGCAAGAGATTCTCTCGCCTGAAGAATACGAACAATTGATCGATGCACTGAGGAATTTTAGCGAGAACACAATCAATCAGCCATCATCGGATGCGAATGAACCGGTAATGGTCACTTTGACATTTTACGGGCAAGGGAAAACCTTCCCGCAATCAGATGATCAACAATCCTTGTTAACATTGGCTGAGAATATTTTCGCACGTATCACCCCCTAATTGCCCATTGGAATATCATCAACGCATAATTTCCTGATAAGGGTTCAGGACTTTCATCCAGCCTTGACGGCTGGCCACTAGACTTGGAACAGTCTAAGAATTTAATCGGAACGTTAATGATTTTTCGACTTGATGATCTGGTACACCCCTTCAGGTAAGAAATATCTAACTGGTTCCCCAAGTCTCAGTCGTTTGCGAATAAGACTGCCAGATATCTCTAGTAAAGGTGCTTCAATCCATTTCACCTTGAGGCTCAGGCATGGGATCATGCGCTCCAATTCAGGCATATTGATTTCAGCCCCTGGTCGGCGCATGACTCCGATCTCTTTACAGTTTGATAATAGTTCCTCGGGTTTTTCCCATTGTGGTAAATCGCGCAGCGAATCTCCACCCATTAAGAATACGATATCATCAGCAGGATAACGTTCGCCAAGAATTCGCAAGGTCTCAAAGGCATAGTGGGGTGCAGCCCGATCGATATCCACCTGGGAAATTTCGAATTTCGAATTATCCACCAGCGCGGCTTCAAGTAATTCAAAGCGTTGCTTCCATGGGGATATATGCACATCCGGTTTCATTGGAGAAACCGGTGTCAGCACCCACAGAATCCGCTCAAGCTCCAGCTGAAAGCGTGCCTCTTCAGCCAGGATAAGGTGTGCCAGATGTGGTGGATCGAAAGTACCACCAAATACACCGACCCTCATTATTTACCACCTGGAGAATACAAGTTCATCTTGTGTTTCACTCTATGTTCAATCGGAAAATGTTAATCTGACCATTCAAGCTCGTACTCTCCAATGAAAACTGTATCACCTTCTTCAGCACCCAAAGATCGTAATTTATCCTCAACCCCAAGAGATTGTAAAATCCGCTGAAAACGTCTCACGGACTGGTCATATTCCCAATAAGTCATTGCTGCCGCCCGTTCAATCGCCTCTCCCTGGATTCGCCACCCATTGCCTTCTCTGAGGATGTTGAATTCTTGCGGATCCGAATCCAGACGATAAACGGGTATATCGTCGACTTCCATTGGAGGTGGTGCCTCAGTGAGAAGTTGGGCGGCTTTGTACAATAATTCCCGCACGTTCGTTCTTGCGAGTGCCGATATCGCCATCAGTTTGATTGATTTCCCTGCACCTTTTTTTATCAATTGTTTTTTTAGTTCAGGCCAGCGATTATTCGCCTCTGGCATGTCAATTTTATTGAATGCCACAATCTGCGGTCTATCCTCCAATTGTGGATCAAAGAGAGCTAATTCGCTGTTGATTTGAGCATAATCCAGCAGTGGGTCTTCAGCTAACCCATCCAAGATGTGGATCAACACTCGGGTCCGTTGAATATGGCGTAAGAATTCGTGACCTAAGCCAATTCCCAGATGTGCTCCTTCGATAAGACCGGGGATATCCGCCAGAATTAATGAAACTTCTTCATCTAAGATCGCCACTCCCAAATTTGGTTCTAAGGTTGTAAAAGGGTAGGGGGCGATTTTCGGTTTGGCGTTAGTCACAGCTGCCAGGAAGGTCGATTTTCCAGCATTGGGTACTCCGACGATACCAATATCAGCAATCAAACGCAGCTCAAGACGTAAATGACGTTCCTTTGCCGGCTCTCCCTTTTCCGCAATGCGTGGAGCTTGATTGCGCGAGCTCGCGAAGCGTGCATTTCCCCGTCCACCTCGCCCGCCGGGAGAGACAACGATTTGTTCTCCGGGAGAGACCAAATCACCCACCATATCTCCCGTCTCTTCATCGTAAACAATTGTGCCAGGAGGGACATAAATGATTAGATTCTCACCAGATCGGCCTGTTTTGTTATTTCCACCCCCCTTTTTTCCATTCTCAGCATTAAATTTTTGCTTTCGTTGAAAAGCAGCTAAGGTATTCAGGGTTGCTTTCACTTCCAGAAGCGCATCACCACCACGTCCACCATCTCCGCCAGCCGGACCTCCCAAAGGGACATATTTTTCTCGACGGAAATGGACAATTCCATCCCCGCCTTTGCCTGATATCACCTGGATCCGTGCTTCATCAATAAACATGATCTACTAAGCCCAATTCCGATTACACAATGATCAAATCGCGCTCGATTATACCAGCCCACCGCTATTTATCTTGAATTCCCATCCATGGAGGTAAGCAATTTTTTTCTCTCCAACTCGTACCAAATTAGTACAGTTTTTGTGTTATCATTGTGTGGGTTTGCACAAACTGCGAATAAAAGGGAAACTCATAAGTTAAACATTCTAAGGAGGCAACATGCCAGAGAAGGTCATCCCAGATATTGTCGTTGGCCGTTTACCCATATACCTGCGGGCATTGCAGCGTATGCTTGAAGAAAATCGCAAAGTAACCTCATCCCAGGAATTAGGTGAACGACTGGGTATTTCTGCGGCTCAAATCCGCAAAGATTTATCCCAGTTTGGTGAATTTGGCAAACAAGGTACGGGATATTCAATTGACTATCTTGCTGAACAGATCCGCCAGATCTTACATGTCGACCGGGTGTGGGACATGGCAGTTGTCGGCGCCGGGGATATCGGCTCAGCAGTTGCTCGCTATCAAGGATTTTCAAATCGAGGGTTGCGTGTTGCTATGATTTTCGATAACGATCCTGCGAAGATTGGCACTCAGATAGGCTCATTCACCGTGAAGGATACCAAGACCATAAAGGAATCTATTCGGGAGGCTGGCATCCAGATTGCGATGATCGCCACACCGAGTCGAGCTGCCCAGGAAGTCGCCGAAGAGCTTGTTTCCGCGGGTGTGATAGCTATCCTTAACTATGCCCCGATCAATCTCACTTTCCCGGAAAATGTTCGCGTGCAGTATATAGACCCGGTGATTCACCTGCAGCGAATGACCTATTATCTCTAACGTAAATCATTGATCCTCAATAATTGATAATTTTCCTTTCAGATCAAAAAAGTCTCTGGGTTTATTCCAGGGACTTTATTTTCTGATCGTCCGTAAATCAAGGATTATCTAAAAACCTGTTGATTAATTCTGGTTTATCTATCAAACCAGAGGCAAATTACGTTTTATCTTCGGGTAAACGTTCGCATCGAGTGCGATCGCAGCTCCTTCTGCGATACAGGTCAAGGGATTATCAACCAGATATGCCGGCACACCTAGTTCCTTGGTCATCAAGCGATCAATTCCAGGCAATGCAGCGCCTCCACCACAGAGTGCTACTCCGCGGTCAATAATGTCAGAAACCAGTTCCGGGGGAGTTTTCTCCAATACTTTACGAGCAGTTTCCACAAATCTCTTTAACGGGTCTGTTAGCGCTTCAAGGATATCATCATTCGTCAGGTTTAGGGGACGTGGTAATCCGCTCACTTGATCTTGAGCCTGGATTTCTATGCTTTTCTCCTCTTCTTGACGAATCGCAGTCCCAAGTTTGAGCTTAACCCGTTCAGCGGTTGCTGAGCCAATGATCAACCCGTATTTCTTGCGCACGTAGGAGATGATCGCTTCATCCAAATGCATTCCCCCAGCCCTCAGCGATTCTGCCGCCACGATTCCGTACATCGCCAAGACAGCCGCTTGGGTTGTCCCCGCACCGAGACATAACACCATATTCCCTGAAGGAGTTCCAATCGGTAGATCCATGCCCAATGCCGCCGCTAAAGGCTGTTGTACCAAAAACGCCTCTCTGGTCCCAGCCTGCAGAATCGCTTCATGTACCGCGCGACTCTCGACGCTGGTCACGCCAAAGGGGACGGTGATCATCACTTTTGGTCGAAAGAAGCGGTTCGATCCGCTGACCTTGCGAATCAGGTATTCAAGCAATTTCTCGGTGATTTCATAATCTGCGATCACACCGTTTTGCATTGGCCGGGCGACTTCAATCGAATCTGGGACCCTGCCCAGCATAGTTTGAGCTTCTTCTCCAATAGAAACGATCTTTTGCTCGTCAACGGCTATCGCAACAACGGTCGGTTCTTCCAGCACGAGCTTATCACCCGCCGCAATGCGAGTGACCATTGTGCCGAGATCAACCCCCAGATCTTTTGAAAAAACAGCCATAGCCTATTCGGTTTCAGTCTGACTGATCGAAGGCATCCGGCTTCGCTTCCCACCCCTGAACCGACGAACAGCTTCCAATCTTAAATTCGATCGCCTGAGAGCGGCCTCCAATTTAAGGTATGTATCTGTATCCACCGATGGACCTTCTCTGATTAAATCTTCCGCTCTCTTTCTGGCTTCCTCCGCCCGCGCGACGTCTATTTCCGCCACGTTTTCAGCGCTATCTGCCAGCACCGTGATTAAATCAGGCTGCACCTCGACAACCCCTCCTGCCACAGTGAAGACTTCTTCCTCACCCTTATGGCGAACTTTAAGAATACCAAAATTTAAGGTTGAAAGCAGTGGGGCATGGTTGGGTAAAATCCCCATTTCCCCGGCCGTGCCGGGGACAACTACAATGTCCACATCCCCTTCCCATATCATACGGTCTTGCGAGACGATTTCACATCGAATTGGCATTGGCCCTCTTATACAGAAAGTACTGCAGCTTTTTCAACCGCTTCGTCGATTGTTCCAACCATCATGAAAGCCTGCTCTGGAAGATCGTCGTACATCCCATCCAGGATCTCGCGGAAACCGCGTACCGTCTCCTTGAGAGTGACATATCGGCCTTCCAAACCAGTGAATTGCTGGGCGACAAACATTGGCTGAGAGAAGAATCGTTCTATCTTTCGCGCTCGAGATACGATCAATTTATCATCTTCACTTAACTCGTCCACACCCAGGATGGCGATGATATCCTGCAAGTCTTTATAACGCTGGAGAACCTGTTGGACTTCTCTTGCAGTCTCATAATGATCTTCACCAACGACCATTGGATCCAGAATTCGGGATGTTGAAGCTAATGGATCCACCGCCGGGTAAATTCCCTTTTCCACGATTGACCGCTCCAGAGCGATTGTTGCATCCAGGTGTGTGAACGTGGTGACAGGTGCAGGATCTGAATAATCATCCGCAGGTACATATACTGCCTGCATCGAAGTAATCGATCCTGTCCGTGTGGAAGTGATCCGTTCCTGCAGTTCTCCCATTTCCGTCGCCAGTGTTGGCTGATAACCTACTGCAGATGGCATGCGACCCAGTAATGCAGAGACCTCGGAGCCCGACATGCTGAAGCGGTAGATATTATCAATGAACAAAAGCACATCGCGACCCTGGTCTCGGAAATACTCCGCCATTGATAGAGCTGACAAGCCTACACGCAACCGCACGCCAGGTGGCTCATTCATCTGACCGTATACCATCACTGTATCTTTCATTACGCCAGATTCAAGCATTTCGCGCAGCAGCTGAGTCCCTTCTCGGGTTCGCTCACCAACTCCCGCAAACACAGAATTTCCCTGGTGAACGGTAGCGATGGAGCGAATCAATTCCTGAATAATGATCGTTTTACCTACACCGGCTCCACCGAAGATTCCAGTTTTGCCGCCTTTCGTGAAGGGGGCGATCAGGTCAATCACCTTCACTCCAGTCTCAAATATTTCAACTCGCGTGGATTGTTCGGAAAATTCAGGTGCTGGGCGATGGATTGGATAATATAGATCAGATTTAACCTCACCTTTTCCGTCGATTGGGTGTCCCAAAACATTAAAAACTCGTCCTAAAGTTGCTGGCCCTACCGGGACTCTGATAGGTGATCCTGTCGCCACAACCGGTACGCCGCGCGGTAGCCCATCGGTAGAATCCATGGCTACACACCGTACCCAATTATCTCCCAAATGCTTCTCCACTTCAAGCACCAGAGGTTCATCATCTTCTCGCTGGACCTCTACCGCTTCATAGATTTCCGGCAGGTTTTCGCTAGGAAATTCAACATCAACTACTCCGCCTAAAACCTGTACAACTCTACCTGTTGCTTCTGCCATATTTCTTCTCCATCAATCAATGACTTATCATTGTAATTCTGTGACCGATTATTTAACTTTGACTAAGTGCCTCAGCACCACCAGTGATATCCAGCATTTCGTTAGTGATCCCTTGCTGGCGGGCTTTGTTATATTCAAGCTGCAGTCCACCGGCGAGCTCAGTGGCACTGTCGGTGGCGTTCTTCATTGCCACCATCCGGGCTGCATGCTCGCTGGCCAGCGATTCCAGGATCGCATGGTAAACCTGCAAAGCTGTAAAACGCGGCACAATCTCATCCAGAATTTCCGTTTGTCCCGGTTCATATATGTATGATGAGGCTGCACCCCTTTCTGCCCGGGTAAAATCTTGAACACGATCTGCTTCTTCACCGATCTCAAGCGGGAGCATTTTCTTCGCCGTTGGGACCTGGGTGACCATATTGATGAAATCTGTATATACCAGATACACCTCATCGCAATGACCTTCCAAATATTCATCCACTGCCAACCGTCCAATGGCGGAAACATCAGCGAAGGATGGTGCAGCTGGGAGTTTGCTGAACTCAGCAATGATCTGTTCACCACGACGGGCAATTAAATCACGCCCCTTGCGTCCAACGGTGATGTAACTCACTGGAACAGGATAATCTCCAAATTGGTTCAAGGTATAGCGCACGATATTCGTGGTGTAAGCTCCTGCCAGGCCGCGATCGCCAGTCACCAAGACCACCAGCACGTTGTTTACTTTTTCGCGGCGAGTAAGCAGGGGATGCAGCGATTCCCGTCCAGGCTGTCCAGCAATATGGGTAAGAACCTGCCAGGCTTTAGTGGCATAAGGACGCGTGTTTGTCACTGCCTGCATTGCTTTGCGAACTTTGCTGGCGCTGACTGCCTGCAAAGCACGCGTAACTTGGGCTATATTCTTTACACTGCGAATTCGAAGTCGGACTTCTCTTGCGGTTGTCATGATGATCTACTGCCAAGTTGAATTGAAAGTTTTGATCGCTTCGTGCAGAGCAGCCTCACTCTCCTCAGTCAATTCCTTCTTTTCAGCAATATCTTTGACCAGCTCTGAGTGAGATGTATCTATATAACGCAATAAACTCTCTTTCCAGGCTTGCATCCGGTCTACGGGTACCTCATCTGCATAACCGTTCGTCCCCGCAAACAGGATCACGACCTGGTTCTCAAGAGAGACAGGTGCATATTGAGACTGCTTTAATATCTCCTGCAGCTGCTGGCCTCGCTTCAATTGTGCTTGGGTCGCCTTATCCAGATCTGACCCAAATTGGGCAAACGCCGCCAGCTCACGGAATGAAGCCATATCCAATCGCAGTCGGCTGGCAACCTGCTTCACCGCTTTGGTTTGCGCATCACCACCAACCCTTGACACCGAAAGACCGACGTTGATTGCCGGGCGGATACCTGCGTAGAAAAGATTGTTCTCCAGGTAAATCTGCCCATCCGTAATCGAGATCACATTCGTCGGAATGTATGCAGAGACATCTCCCAAGAGTGTTTCAATGATCGGTAAAGCTGTCAAAGTACCACCCGATCCTTTCACACCGGCAACCTTATAATCGGCTGCTTTGTCCATCTCCTGCAGTGCAGTTTCAGCATCATGTTCGCCTAACGGGCCACTATAGACTTCCTTATCCTGGGCTTCTTTCTCTTCAACTTCGTCTCCAGAGAAATCTTTGGGAACGATAACATACTTGTCGGCCAATCTTGCTGCCCTTTCAAGGAGTCTCGAGTGCAAATAAAACACATCTCCTGGGTAAGCCTCACGTCCTGGTGGACGGCGAAGCAGTAAAGATACCTGCCGGTATGCCCAGGCATGTTTCGAAAGGTCATCATAAACCACCAGGGCATGCCGCCCAGACTCCATGAATTCTTCACCCATGGCGCAGCCTGCGTATGGAGCAATGTACTGCAAGGCCGCTGGTTCGTCCGCTGAAGCAATGACGACAATGGTATATTCCATGGCACCATGGCGAGTGAGTACATCCACCGTGCGGGCGATACCAGCTTTCTTCTGACCGATCGCTACGTAAATACATAGCAGGTCCTCGCCCTTCTGGTTGATAATCGTATCGATCGTAATGGCGGTTTTTCCGGTTTGCCGGTCTCCGATGATCAGCTCACGCTGGCCGCGGCCAATGGGGGTCATGGCATCGATAGCGATCAACCCCGTCTGCACCGGTGTATCCACGTCTTTTCTTTCGACGACCCCTGGTGCGATGCGCTCAATCGGTCGGAATCGATCTGTGTTGATCGCCCCTTTCCCATCCACCGGTTGCCCCAAGGCATTCACAACCCTCCCGACCAGGGCATCCCCGACCGGTACCGAGGCGATCCGCCCAGTGGAGTGAACCATCATCCCTTCATCAATAGCGGAGTATTCACCCATGATGATCACACCCACACTGTCGCTTTCCAGGTTGAAGGCAATGCCCATCACACCGTTTGCAAATTGCACCAGCTCCTGGGCCCGCACGGATGATAGGCCATCCACACGGGCAATACCATCACCTGCTTCAAGAACTGTCCCAACATCACTTACTTCGACCTCAGGCTTGTATTCGTCAATTTGCTTTTGCAGGTCTGCAGTTATGTTTTTGATCAGATCCGTCATTATTCCTCCACAAAAATTATGCCGTAAATTCTGCTACTTTATCTGCATCCAATCGTTTGATTATTTCTACCAGTAATTTTACTGCGCTATCATAATCTCCTCGATGGATGATTGAGCTGTCTGAGTGAATATGTCTGGCGGCAACACCGATAACAACGGTCGGCACGCCAGTATTATGCAGATGAATCGCCGCGCCGTCCGTAGCGCCACCCTCGATATAGGACACCTGCAAGGGAACTTCGATCTCCTCGGCAGTTTCCATCAAGAAATCCCTTAGCTTGATATTCGGGATCATGCGTGCATCATAAATCAACACGGTGGGTCCTTTACCCAGTTCTACAGAAGATTCGTCCGGCTTGATTCCGGGAACATCACCTGCGATATCGGATTCAAGTACGATCGCTAAATCTGGATCGACTGCCCGTACGCTGGTCGTTGCCCCGCGCACACCCACCTCTTCCTGGACTGTGGCAACCCCATAAACTCTATTCGGATGTTCAACCGATTTAAGCTGCTCTAAAGTGGAAACGATCAATGCCACCCCGACCCGGTCATCAAATGCCTTCGATAGATAAGTCTTCCCGTTTGCCAGAGAGACAAAATCAGCTCGCGGGATCACTGGATCACCTGGTCTGACTCCAGCTTCTTCTACCTCTTCCTTGCTGATAGCACCGATGTCGATATACATATCCTTTCGTTTGACCACTTTGTTGCGCTGGTCTGCCGACAACAGATGGGGTGGTTTGGCCCCAATCACCCCCACCACATCACCCATCCTGGTTTTGATCACCACCCTCTGGCCCAACAGCACCTGGTCAAACCAACCACCAAGTGGAAGGAAATGGAGAAAACCCTCCTTGGTGATGTGCTTTACCATAAATCCTATCTCATCCATATGACCGGCAAGCATCACTTTGGGTACTTCTGCGCTTCCTTCTACCTGGCAGATTACGCTGCCGATCTTGTCCTGGGATAATTTCCCCAGGGGTACCAGATGTTTGCGGACGATATCCCTCACAGGACCTTCATAGCCAGGGATACCGTTGGCTTCGGTTAGTTCTTTAAGTAATTCCAGGGTGGCATCTGCCATGTTATATGTTTTTTCCTTTCAATGAATGGAAGTTCTTTTGTCAAGGACAGGATAAACCAGGTTTCCTATAACAATCTTTACGCGTGAAGCAAAAGGGCTTGCTTTTCCCTTTCTGGCAGATGTTATTTCACCTTCTTGCTTGCTGTTGTGGACAAAAACGAACGTAAGCAAAGATTTCGTCCTTGCGTTATCCACAAGCGGTCAAATGATACCTGAAAGCGTCCATATTGTCTAGTTATTCACAATTATAATCAGGCTTCTCTATCGTCCCGGCTCACATTCTCAGGCCAGTGAGCCTTTGCATCCTTACCCAGCTCCTGTGAGCGTTCGTAGGCTGCCCACACCGCTCTAGATATAGCAGTTCTGAATCCCGCTTTTTCAAGGTAATACAGAGCAGCTGCTGAGGTCCCTCCTGGAGAGGTCACCTGATTGCGCAGACGGGCCAGGTGCACCGGGTCTGTATCGCGGGTATAGTAATCCACCGATCCGCGAACGGTTTGGGCGACTAATTGTTCTGCTACACGCCGGGGAAATCCAAGGTGCACACCTGCATCGACCATTGCTTCCATGAAGAGGAACACATATGCCGGTCCTGTTCCCGAGAGTGCAGTTGCCATGTTCAAGTAGTACTCTTCCTCGAGAAATATCTCCTCTCCCAAGGCAGCCAGGATTTGCCGTGCCATTTCTCTCTGTTCTTCAGAGACGGCCGGGGCTGCAGTCCAGACAGTAATACCTTCACCGATCTGGGCGGGTGTATTCGGCATGGCACGCACTATGGCATCGTGCTCCAGTATGCCGCTGATCTTGGTGATCGGTGCCCCGGCAACAATCGATAAGATCAACGCCTCTGGCTTGACGACTCCTCGCATACCTTCAAGAACCGTATCCAAACGCTGTGGTTTCACCGAGAGAACGATCACATCTGCAGCTTTGGCCGCTGCAGTGTTGTCTGTTAGCGCCTCGATCCCATAACGGGATTTCAGCTCTTCTCCTCGTTCTACCCTGGGGCCTGAAGCGAGCATTCTAGATGGTTGTGCGACTTCCTGGCGGATTAATCCCGCGATCATCGCTTCAGCCATCACTCCCGGCCCAATAAATGCGATTCTACTGTTGTCGAACAAGGTCAACCTCCAAAAATCTACGAAAAATACCCCAGCGCTAAACGTAATCGCTGCTCAACGTCCTGGGGTGTGTCCCTTGGGATAGATTGCAGTGCCGCCTGGGCTTCAACAACGCTGTAACCCAATGCGACCAGCGCGCTCAGGACCTCACCATCAGCTTCGCTCATCGTTGCTAACGGTTCAAAGCCTTCTTCCTTCGTAATCTTATCCTGCAAATTGAATAAAATCTTCTGGGAGGTTTTCTTCCCCACCCCTGGCACCCGGCTGAAGATCTCTGGCTGTTCAGTAATGACTGCCCGGCGGATCGAATCCGGTGTCAAAGTCGACAAGATTGTCACCGCCAATCGTGGTCCCACCCCGCTGACGCCCAGCAGCAGGATGAAAAACTCGCGGCTTTCAAAAGTTTCGAAGCCGTATAATGCCAAGGCATCTTGCCGGACGATCAGGTAGGTGTGCAGGAATACAGTTTGCCCTGGAACGAGCTGGTCTGAAAGTGGGCTGGGTACATTGACCAGTAACCCGACTCCACCCACCTCGACCACCAGACTGCCTTCTTCAACCTGGCTGATTTTGCCATGTAAAGATGCGATCATTGCCCACCTTCCCACCACTTGAGCACCCTCAAAGCGCGCAGTGTGTTCCAGCGGCTGGGTTTTCCTGCCTGCTCCATCTCAAAGTATACCCTTCCAGATGGGCCCCGCATCATATTCCATCTACCATCGGATTTTCGCTTTTTCCTCAACAGCTTTATGGCATCCGAAAAACGTTCGTCCTTGTGATGTTTTGCCTCCAGCATTTCGCTTTCCTCGTCAGCGTATCTAATAGCTTGCTTGGATCGCCAGACATAATAATCCTGGAAGTAATCCAGGGCGCGCAGGAAATCATAGAACCAGCGCGGCGGGAAGGGCATCCGCAGCATGCGCTGATTGACGATCTCGCCAGTGCGGTCTGATCTGAATAACCTGTGCTGCAGTAAAAATTCATGTCCCTTAAGTCTGGCTGTTTCGATGTCCAACCTCAGGTGCTGGCGGGATTTCTGGTACTCGAGCAGCCCTTCCAGGGCAGAGATCGTGGTGTGGAAAGAGCTGTGCCGATGGCCTTTGTAATCCTCGCAATTCCAACCCCAATCGGGCATTTGCCTCGCGAGCAGGTGGTCTGCCAGATTATCTATTCTTGGGTCTGGATATCGAAAAAATTCCAGCACTGATAAAATCATCCCCGTGACACAAACTTCACTTTGTTGGTGCGACCTGAAATAATTGATGCCACCATCATGATAGACTCCGCGCTCCAAGAGCAGCTGGCAGCCTTTATTCGCCTGCGCATTTGTAGCTGGCAGGCCTAAACGTCTCAAAGCCAGCATGGTATAGGTAGTGGAGATCCATTTTGGACCGTAAATCCCTCC
>SDBV01006867.1_pt1 | contig 15668 bp, 8 predicted proteins | sample 2277081 | NCBI WGS metagenome assembly SDBV01 (sample SAMN10402039, study PRJNA504765) | marine sediment metagenome | isolation source: marine sediment core GS10_PC15, 223 cmbsf | place: Arctic Ocean: Southern Knipovich Ridge | collected 2010
GGTTCTTTTCTCTCCCCCTCAAACTCCCCCTCTCTTTTTCCAAAACTTTTTATTAAGGAGCATATCTGTAATTAGAAAAATTAGTAACAATTAACAGGTCTGATTTTTCTTTTAATACACAAGAATGAGTGATATGAAAAACTTCCTCATAACAATTAAGTCATCCAATTTCTCCAAGGTCTCTATTACTTTCTCAAAATCGCCTCATCCAGTATTCTCCGTGTAGGCAAAAAGAGTCAACTGCACTGCCGGTGGACCTCGTCGGCTATCATGCGCAGGTTTTGCCACGGGGCATCAAGCGGCACGGCGCACTCGGGACCGATAATATCAATATTATTTGCCAGCTTTTCCCGCACATCGGCGGTTATCAATTCGGCTGTGCCGTCTCTGACCACAGCCAGATTACTGGTGCCGCCCATCAGGGCCAATCTGTCTCCCGCCAGGGTGCGGGCAAGGGGTGCGGGTACTTTGGAATCGAAATGAAAGCATTCGATACCGGTGCTCCTGATATAGGATATACGATCCGACGTGTCACCGCAAATGTGAAGCAGCAACGGGCAGTCCAGGCGCAGGCGCAGTTGACTGTGTATGCCAGCCAGAAAATCCCGGTAGGTTTCCGGAGAACAGAGGTCACGGGTACAGTGATCAGCCAGGGTCAGGACATCGGCCCCGGCGGCCAACTGGGCCTTGCCGAAACGGATTGTCACCTCCATCAGGCGGTGCAGGGCTATTTTCACTTCAGCGGGCTGCTCCACGCTGGCGATCAGAAAATTCTCGATACCGTAGATGTGATATGCCAGCGTCCAGGGTCCAAGCACCTTGCCCACCACCGCCACATGATCCCCGAAAGTTTTTTTCAGGATAGCCAGGGCCTTGAGCGGCACGGCGCAGGCATCATTTTCAATGAAGTCAGGGGGAACCTCCAGGGGATCGGAAATGCTGGGGCACAGTACACCTCTGACCGCGGGCATGCGATCCGTGGTTCCCCAATCCACCCGGCAGCCCAGGGCCGACGATTCGTGCACCACGCTGAAGAGCGGCATGACATTGTCGTAACCCAGCACCGTATGGCCTGCGCCGGCCAGGCAGGCCATCTTTTCCGCATCCAGGTGTGCATCAGGAAAACGGGCGCCCAGCTTGTCCATCAGGCCGGTGGTCACTACAGAGGTGGCACTGCCCACGGCCGGGCGGAGAGCCTTGCCGCGCTTGAGCGCACTAAGGAATATGTCCCGTGGTTTCACAGGGATTCTCTCCGGGGAGCGATGGTGGACAGGGGGCCTCCTGCTGATTAATCCTATGAGCTAGCATTGAGTCCCGGAAATAAGACTATAAAGAATGTAGGGGCGCACCCATGTGTGCGCCCGCGGGCAGACACATGGGTCTGCCCCTACAACCTTTGCGAGCTGGCCGTTTCATGGTCATTATCCGGATAACTATCTGGAGTTTAAGGAGTATTATCTTTATTCAACTTTCTTAGGGAACAGAACACTTGCAGAGTGTTTTTTCAACACGCTGCTAGAGTTTGATTCCGAAATCGATAGCTACCAGGATAAATCCCAACACGGCTGCCATGATCAGATAATAGGCCAGGGGGATCAGCGTTTTGCGGATAATTTCGCCCTCCCTGTCCATCAGGCCCACCACGGCCGCGGCGGCCACCACGTTGTGCACGGTTATCATGTTCCCCGCTGCTCCGCCCACCGCCTGCAGCGCCACTATTACCGACTGAGAAACACCGATCTTGGTGGCAACTCCGTACTGAAACAGGGCGAACATCATATTGCTGACCGTGTTGCTGCCGGCGATAAATGCTCCCAGGGCTCCAATAACGGCGGCAAAACCTGTCCAGGTGTTCCCGGCCAGGGCAGCCACTCCGGCGGCCAGTTCCATGGGCATGCTCTCCAGGCCGCTGGTGTTTACTCCCGAGTTGATGAACACCCTGACCATGGGGATGGCGAATCCCAGGGCAAAAGCTGCTTTTACCGATGTCCTGGCGGCTGTAACAGTAGCACGCCCCAGTTCATCCAGCCTCATTTTCTGGATAAAAAAGGTACATAACACCGCCAGGACAAAAATAAAACCGGGCAGATAGAGCGGCTGGGCATCGGCGCTGATACCGGTGCCCAGGATATCCTCCAGCCGGATTGTCCAGGCAGTGAGGCTTAATTTGATTGTCGGCACTGTGCGGCTGAGCACCAGGAACAGGCCCACCAGCACATATGGGACCCAGGCCTTGAACATGGTCATTCCTGGCCGCTCCGGGCCCACCTCTACACTGTAAGTGCCCGACCACTCCGGCTCCCACTGCTCTTTATCGGCAAAATCCCACGGCTCCCGGGGCGTAAGGAAATTGTTTTTGGCGGCTATCACGATGATCCCCAGGCCGATCAGTCCCCCCAGCAGCGAGGGGAACTCCGGGCCCAGAAAGTAAGCCAGCAGCACATAGGGTACGCACAGGGCCAGCCCGGCGAAAATGGCGAACGGGGCTGCTTCCAACCCTTTGGCAATGGATTTCTCCTTGCCGAAAAAGCGTGTCAGCATCACCGAGAGAAACAGAGGGATCAGCACTCCGATAATCCCGTGCATAAATGCCACGTTCCAGCCGATCGCCCTGATGTAATCCATGTACGGTATTCCGGCACTGGCCAGGGCTTCTTTTACAATTGGGTTATCCAGGCCCGTGTGCACTCCCAGCAGGATTGGAGTTCCCGCGCCGCCAAAAGACACCGGGGTACTCTGGATGATCAGCGACACTGTAACCGCGGCCATGGCCGGAAACCCGAGGGCCATCAACAGGGGAGCAGCCACGGCTGCCGGAGTGCCGAACCCGGCGGCCCCTTCGATAAACGCGCCGAACATCCAGGCGACTATCATGGCCTGGACCCGTCTGTCCGGTGATATGTTGATAAACCCCCGGCGAATGGTGCTCACCGCGCCGCTGTTGATCAGCGCGTTGAGCATCAGCAGCGCACCGAATATGATCCACAGTATCGAGACCGTAACCACCAGCCCCTGAATGATCGACGCCGCCACCAGCGTACCGGACACTCCCCAGACCGTCATGGCCAGTATCGACGTGACCGCCAGGGCCAGCGGCATCGTCTTTTTGGCGGGCAGACGGAAAACCACCAGGAATACGAAAACGGTAACTATAGGAGTCAGAGCCAGTAGCGAGTACAAGCGGTTATCCTTTGTTGAAACCGTGATTGCTCTGCCGGAGCTAGGACGGTTGGTCCATTCCGGGCGCGGGGCTTTCCTGGACAAGTTGAAGGTCACACCGAATTTCGCGGTGAACCGCACCTGGGTCAGGTCTGTAGGTAGTCAAAACAAGTGGGACAGTTAGTGCTAAAAGTAAAGTGCACCTCTCAGTAATTGCAACTGATTTCTGCGTTCTTCTCTCCCTGGGTTAAAAACCTTCCCAGTTCTCAGGGTTTCCCGTTTGATCATATCTTTGGGCGCTAGACACTGCTTTCCGTGGTTGCTACTGACATCCGCCGGTGTCAGGTTACCGGGGGACTCGTGGTGGGGTTGATTGTTGTGGTATTCCTCGAACCTCTCAATCTCCAGCTCCAGTTCACCAGTCAGGCAGTAGTACTGCTCTGTTTCTCTCTGAAGGGTAATATGCGGGAAGACACTTCAAATCTTGAATTCTCTGATAAGTAATGGTACCGTTGTTTTAAAAGCAGGCCAGCGGGATGTGGTTTAACAGGAAACTCCGAGGGCTGTGAAGGCTGTAACTTAAGGAAAAGAGCACTGAAGATTCAGTGGCAAATGCTAAGAACTACAGCTTAAGTTTCAACTTTAATTCTGACAACATACGATGGGTAATGCTGGCACTATTATTATACCACTGTTATCAGCCTCGAAGCTCAGTGTTAAGTCTGGCGGCCATCGTATTTATCGGCAATCATAAAAAACATCTCCTCTAACCGCCCCAATGGCCCGGAATGTAATGGACAGATCACCTGTACTGGAGATGCTTGACATATCCAAGTCTTTCCCCGGGGTTCGCGCACTGGAGATGGTGTCGTTGGCGGTTTATGCAGGCGAGGTTCATGTTTTACTGGGAGAGAACGGGGCGGGTAAATCCACCCTGATGAAAGTACTTACCGGAGTTTATCCCAGGGAATCAGGCAGTATCCTGATCGGTGGAAAGCCGGAGGAAATAGACAGTCCGCGGGAAGCTCTCGATCTGGGGATCAGCATGGTGTACCAGGAGCCGTGCGTGGCTGCGCACCTCAGTGTGGCCGAGAATATTTTCCTGGGCCGCGAACCTTGCAGGTACAAACATCTGGGCGTTATCGACAGGAAAGCACTGTATCGGGATACGCTTGAAATCCTTAATACTATCGGTCTTGAGATTCATCCCGATACACCGGTGAGAAAATTGAGTGTCGCTTACCGTCAGATGGTGGAGATAGCTAAGGCTGTCTCCGCAAATGCCCGGATCATAATTTTAGATGAGCCCACTGCCTGCCTGACCGACCAGGAAAAACAGAAACTGTTCGAGGTCATTCGCGCTCTGAAAGAGCGCAATGTCGCACTGATCTATATTTCTCATCGGCTCGAGGAAATTACCGAGATCGGCGATGTCATCACCATTCTGCGCGATGGCCGGGTGGTGGCGGCCAGGCATGTTTCCTCTTCAATCGATGAATTGATTCGGTTGATGGCCGGCCGGGAAGTGACAGAGTTGTTCCCCAAAACATCTGCCCGGATCGGCGGGGAAATTCTGCGGGTGGAGAATTTATGCCAGGGCGGAAAACTGCGAAACATTTCCTTTTCAGTCCGCTCCGGCGAGATTATCGGGCTAGCGGGCCTGGTGGGTTCCGGGCGTACCGAACTGGCTCGTGCCGTATTCGGCGCCGATCCGTTCGATTCGGGACAGGTGTTGGTGGGCGGGCGTCCCGTGGACGTATCCTCGCCTTCGGACGCGATCAGGGCCGGGATCGGTTACCTGAGCGAGGATCGCAAACTGCTGAGTCTCGCCCTGAATATGACGGTCCGGGCCAATGTGACTTTAGCGGCGCTGAAACAATATTGCACGGGGCCGGTTATCAGACACAAAGCAGAATACGCAGCGGTGGAAAACTGCATGAGAACGCTCTCGATCAAGGCGCGGCACCCGGATCAGAAAGTGAAGTTCCTCAGCGGCGGCAATCAGCAGAAAGTTGTAGTGGCAAGATGGATGGTTTCGGATTCAAAGGTGTTATTTTTCGATGAGCCGGCCACCGGGGTGGATGTAGCGTCCAGGGTGGAAATATTTCAGCTAATGAACCGCCTAGTGAAACAGGGCAAGGCGGTGGTATTTATTTCATCCTACCTGCCTGAAATATTAGCGATGTGCGACCGTGTGCTGGTGATGCGCCGGGGCAGGATTACCGCTGAATTGCAACAGCATGAGGCCACAGCGGAAAAAGTGCTGTATTACAGTACAATCGGTTCGCCCGGAAAGATCGATGCCGCGAAACCCGAGAGTAGGAATCCATGAGCGATAACGCAAAAACAGGCGGGCGCAATAAGCTGCTGGAAATCGCTCCCCGGCTTGCGTCGTTTATCAGCCTGATCCTGATGGGAGCCGTACTGACAATTCTCTCCCCCTATTTTCTGACCCTCGACAATTTGTTAGCTATCGGCCTGCAGATGTCGGTGATTGCAATTATGGCGATTGGCCAGATGATGGTGATTATCTCGGCGGGAATCGATCTGTCGGTTGGCTCAGTCCTGGCCCTCTCCGGTGTGGTTTGCACCAGCCTGATGGCACTGGGTTATCCAATTTCCCTGGCTATTCCCGCAGGCGCCGCCGTGGGACTGCTGTGCGGCGCTATCAACGGGCTGTTGATCTCCAGGGGAAGGATTCCGCCGTTTATCGCCACTCTGGGGATGATGGGGATAGCCCGTGGTATGGCGTTGATTATCTCCGGCGGAGTCGGTATCCAATTGCTCGAACTGCCGGAATCGTTCAAGTTCATCGGCGGCGGCAGAGTGCTGGGAATTGTTCCGGTCCCGGTGATTCTTACGCTGGTGCTGGCCCTGAGCGGATTCCTGTTGCTCAAATACACCAGGCTGGGACGGTACACATATGCTATCGGGAGCAACGTTGAGGCGGTCCGCCTCTCAGGTGTTAATGTCAACCGCTGTATCACCTGGATCTACGCAATCTCCGGTTTGATGTGCGGCCTTGCGGGAGTAATCCTGTCATCGAGGTTGCGCTCCGGTCAACCCACCGCGGGTACTGGCTGGGAACTGGATGTTATCGCGGCGTGTGTAATCGGTGGCGCCAGCTTGAGCGGAGGCGAGGGAACTATTCTCGGCGCGTTGATCGGGGCGATGATTATGGGTGTATTGCGTAACGGCTGCAACCTTCTGGACATTTCCGCATTCTGGCAGCAGGTGGCTATCGGGGCGGTGATTGTAATCGCTGTGTTTATTGATCAGTACAGGCATAGACGGGAAAGCGCTAACTAGAATTTCTTCATTTCAGGATAGGATCCGCTAATGAAAACGGACAGGAATATCACCTGGTCTACCGCTCTGCTGGTGCTGACGCTGCTGTTACTGACCACCTGTGGACGGCAAGACGACAACAGGCTCAAGATTCTAGTCTCGCCCAAAGGACTGACTCACAATTTCTGGATGTCTGTCAAAGCCGGCGCGGATTCCGCCGGCCGGGAATTTGATCTGGACATTATCTGGAAAGGCCCTGCCCTGGAAACAGACATTTCAGGGCAGATCGCAATTCTCGAGGATTATATCAACAAGCGCGTGGATGCTATCGTGCTGGCTGCCTGCGACGCCCGGGCGCTGATCCAGGTGGTGGAGGAGGCCAATCGCCGGGGAATAATAGTGATCACTATCGATTCGGGGCTGGAATCAGATATCCCGCTCAGTTTCGTGGCCAGCGACAATGTGCGGGCCGCGAAAATTGCCGCCGATGTGTTGGTGGAGCTGATCGGGGGCGAGGGTAAAGTGGCCTGCATCCCGTTTATTCCCGGAGCCGAAACATCGATCTGGCGAGAGAATGGGTTCAAGGAAGGCCTGGCCCAATACCCTGATGTGGAACTGGTGGCGGTCCAGTACTCCCAGGCGGATGTTGCCACGGCGATGGCGGTTACGGAGAATATCCTCACCGCCTGGCCCGGCCTGGATGGGATATTCGCGGCCAACGAATCCGGCGCAATCGGTGCGGCCCAGGCACTGACTGCCAGAAATGTACAGGGCAAGGTAAAACTGGTGGCGTTCGATGCCGCTCCCAATGAAATTCAGTCGCTGCAAAATGGTACTATTCAAGCGCTGATTGTGCAAAATCCGTTCATTATGGGGTATCTTGGAGTTAAAACGGCGGTGAATGCAATCAATGGCTTAGCGGTGGACAAAAGAATAGACACGGGGATCAAGGTTGTTACCATGGAAAATTTTAATGATCCTGATATTCAAAAAACACTCTTCCCTGTCGGCAAATAATACCGCTCCAACAGTGCGGACAGGCTGTTTTTACTAAACTACCCCGCAGCAGAGTTGCGAGGCAGCTGACAAATCCCCCAATCCCTTTTCAAAAGGGGAGGTAACAACCCCCGTCCCGATTTCATCGTGGACACCCCCTTTTCTAAGGGGGAATTTTACCTCTCATCTTTTTCTACGGCTATGTTCCCCCCCTTTGCCAAAGGGGGGCCAGGGGGGATTTGAGCTGCTGGTCTTACTAATGCAACAGCTTACCCCGCAGCAACCCGCGAGGAATTCTTTCGATTAAATGTTTTGAACTTGCCGCTGTATATCGCCTTGCTTGCTGAGAATCAGAGCAGTACCGCGCCCTGCCCAATGATCAACCTTCAGCCACGGATTGAGCCAGAACGCGGATCGCTCTTGAAATATCTCACACTTTGTGCTGCCACTTTTGGGACAGGTCATTACCACTTCTTTATGGAAAACTGACAGTCTTTACATCTTCCGGCCCGGACACAGCCTCTACTCCACTTATTTCCTTGTAGTTATCCGGGTTCTCGCATTCAGATAACAATATTCGATACTCCCCCTCGTCAAACACGCCAAGCAGCTCGCCGGGTTTTGCGAGCGGGCGGCTCCACACCAGTTCTCCTGTCTGCTGCCTGTAAACAGCCGCCGCCACGCGGGTGCCGGGACTAAAGTCCACCCGGGCCAGGAATTGCGATGGCTCACGGCCGAACAGCTCTGAACGCGTGAAAGTGCGCGGCCAGCCCGCAAACTGACCGTCATCTTTGCCGGGAACGGGCTTCACATCGTAGGGCCAGCACTCTACCCGCACGGTCATGGAACCGGTATCGAGACGCAGGATCCCGACACCATCGCCCTGGCACAGGCGCACCGAATCGGCATTGGCCCGTGGACGGCTGTTCCACCTCCTGAGAGTCTGGTTACGGTTGCCCATGAACTCAACATCAGTGGGGTTGGCCGCGGCGATCATACGGAAGGGATTGCCGAAGCCATCAGTGAAGTCGCCGGTGTAGCCTTCGTTATCGGCCAGTGGTCCGGTACCCGGCTTGGCCGGATAGAACCAGCGCCAGAATATGTTGCCAATTGCAGGCACGCAGAAATTAATCACCCCGCCGGCGTGGTTTTCCACACCCTGACGGGTTAGAGTGCCCAGGTGCTGATCTCCGCAGAGCACCATGGCCCCGGCGCGCCGGAAAGCCTCGAGAGCCAGTTTCCTTCCCGGAGGAGGCCAGCCGTGGGAATCATAGTCCGCCACAATTTTTCCCTCGCCATTGGTGTGGATAGAGCCATAGACACTCTGGCTCAGCACCACTTTCATCGAGGCTCCCTTCCAGTGCGTGGTCCAGTTTTCGAGCATGGCAAGCTGACGGTCTCCGAGAAGCGAAGCTCTTTCCGCGGGGATTTTCAGCGGAGTCTTGAATTTGCGGTCTTCGAGCAGGGCGAAGCTGACTCCACCGTATTCGAAGGTGGTGAAATAGACGCCGATATCGTTGAGCACGGGTGCCGGGTCCGGCGGGTCGGGGTTGTGGGAGCACTGGGTGCGTTCCACCATCCGCACGAACAGCGGATCGCACATATAGCCCCCGTCGCGATTGCCGCCGCTCATGTTGAGCCGGCCACTCCAGCCCCAGACATTGCCCTGGTAGACATCGTGGTCATCCACTTGCAGCAGTGACGGTGTGTTTCGCGTCAAATCCCTGAAAGCCCAGTGCCAGAGGTACCACTTGTAGAGGTAGTCAAGTACGGGGAAACGGTCGCTGCGTTCCGGATTTACAGGCTTGCCCTCGTAGATCTGGTCACCGTTGAAACTGAGCAGGTCAATTTTGGCTTCACGGAGGTTTGATACAGTGGGCTCGAACGGAAACCAGAGGTTCGCCGGGGTCCAGCGGCCCACCACCGGGCCCTTGCCAGCGGGAGCGGAACCCCCATCCGCCGTGCGGCCCATTACTCCCATGCCGGTAAACGCAGCCACCGAGAGAGTACCGCCCAGTTCCGGCTCGCGGGGCACGGTTCCCTCGTAGTAATCCGTTTTACCATCGTGCGCGACAAAAGCGACACGGTAGTCCATGGGCAAGGAACTGTCCCAATTCTCTAATCGGAAAGCCGCGGTGTAATCCGGTATGGTGATACGGGCGCTGTCCGCGGTTTGCCACTGTCCGGAGCGGAAGGTCTGGAGGTATGCTTTCAGCGGTTCGGCCTGACGGCTACGTGGTTCACCCTGGTAACCCAGAGGGGCGAACTGGGCGGTCATCTTGAGTATGCCGCCGGCGACTGAGAAGAGCGTACCGATGATTGGCCCGAACTCGCGCTCCGGGCGCCTGCTGATTCCAGCGCCACCGCAACGGAAATTTCGCAGACGGATCAGCGGAGAATCAGTGCTTTCAATCGGGCTGTAGGCCAGGGCGAACGAGCCAAGGATTTTTACTTCTTGTTGGCGTGGCAGGGTAACGGAACCCACCACTCTGCCAGCTTGGGCATCCATCAGGACGAGCGCCAGGTTGTATTGGTCCCGCCGTTCAGCTCTCGATATATCGAGACGAAGCAGATACCGGCCACCGTTTTCGAGCGTGATATCCCCGGCAAGCGCTGATTCAGCGAGCAGTTTATTCTCGCGAGAGTTATAGTCGGAAGTGTTGTCCCGGAAAGTGAGCCGCGCATTTTTGCCGAGTTCTATAAACGCGAGCAGTCCCCCACCGCGGCCCGAACCGTCATGAACCAGAGCGGCGGCCCGGTGATCCAGCAGGCCTGCACCCGCTCCGACCAGGAAACCCACACGGCAGGGCGATGTCTGGCCCAGGCTTAGTTCCACCGACAACGAGTAGCCGCTGCTGCCGGTGATCACCTCGCGGGTGATAGCATGGACCGTGCGTACTCTATGACGTGGATCACCCGTGGTGGGCCGCAGATATCCGTCGGCCACGCGCCAGTCCTCCAGACGGTTGGCCCAGAGGTTTCTGCCCACCCACACCCGTTCGCGGATTCCTGAAAAATCTTCGATCAACTCCAACTCAGCTTGACCAGCGGCTGAGGCGGTTGAAAGGAAGCCCGTAGCGAAAAGGCTCGCCGAGGTCACAAAGATTGCCAATAGCAGGAGTTTCATCACAATGCCCTCTTTCTTAGCTGTCCCCAGGAACATTACCATCAAAAACAATGCAACTCAAGTATCTTCAGCCTGCTGCTCCAGGGCCGCCCTCCTTAGAGCATCAAAGCAGTCCTGCGCCCTACAACCAAAGTTTTCGATATGGGCAGTTCAAAGATCGTTCGGTACAGCGGGGCCATGAGGTTGATAGTCGATAATTATGCGAATGCAACAGTTACAACTCAGTCCACCGGTTATTGTAAAAACATTCAAGAAATGGTGGGGCATTCAGGACAATTATAAAACTTTACTGCTGGGTATGTCACCAGATTTGATTGAGATGATTCAGACGGTGGGGGCTTGAATTCTCTCAAATGAACTACCCCGCGGCAAGCTATGGGCTAGTTCATTAACAATTCCTCAAAAGCTTTTGACTTCCCAGCACTGGTGGCTTAAAATTATAACGACATGACTGGCAGATTCCTTAAAGACTTCCCCAGAAAACGTTGCCGGAGTGATCACTCGATCCGCCCCTGACTATTACACTATCTTATGTTTCCTGTATCTTGTCCCCTGTCCCTCGTTCTCCTCCACGGAGGCTCTCATGTTTGCAGGCTGTCACAATTTCAACCGTCACGGAGTGAATCGATTCTTTCCGGCCTGCGTATTGGTCGCCATCTTGCTGCTGCCGATTACCAGTCTCTCTCTCGCAGCGGGAACAGAGAGCGTGGCCGGACATCTTATGGAACTGACCGGTATCGACCGGGGCCTCTGCAGCGTGATCGGTGCGGAAAACGGCGACATTGCCTTGAAGCTGGCGGCTGACGGTATGCTGCTGGTCGATCTGCTGGACCCCGATTACAAAAAAGTAGTGCAAATGCGCGGCCGGGCAGCTGAACAGGGTACTTTCGGCAGGTCGTTTACCGCGGACAAAGCATCGATGGCCAGGCTGCCCTATTCAACCAACACAGTGGATCTGCTGCTGGCCCTCCAGCTTTCCGGCGAGCAATTAAACTCTCTCCCGGCAGCGGAACTCGTGCGCGTTCTCGCACCCCGTGGAAAAGCAGTTGTGGGCAGGCTGAACGACAAAACAGCAGGCAGCGAGGCATTCAGCAGGATGCAACTCGAAAGGTGGCGGGACAAGGTAGAAAACGCTGACTTGAGGATTGAAGAGGATGAAATGGGCTTGTGGCTGATCCTGACCAAGCCACCACTGGAAGGCGCTGACGACTGGTCACACTGGGAGCACGGTCCTGATAACAACCCGGTCTCCCTCGACACCGCGATCCGGGCGCCCTACATGACCCAGTTTCTGGGCCTGCCATACTACATTGCCATGCCGGCTGTAACCGCCATAGCCGGTGGGAGAATCTTCACCGCCTCGGGACACATAGCTCACCACCTGCGTGAGGAACCCTGGCTCAACACCCTGATTGCCCAGAACGGCTACAACGGTCTGGAGCTATGGCGCCGTAAGCTTCCCGACGGCTACCTGGTTCACCGCTCGGCGTTCATCGCCACGGAAAACACTTTTTACATGGTGAACCACGACGGTACAGGCTGCCTCATGCTCGACCCGGTAACCGGCCTTGAAAAGGGTCGTATCAACCTCCCGGAACTTCAGGGAGAATGGAAATGGATGGCCCTGGTCGACGAGGTTCTCTACGTGCTTGTCGGCAAGCAGAAAGACCCCCCGGAGACAACCGTGGTACGCAGTCCCGCCAGGGCCTGGAGCTGGGACGACCTGAGTGCGGGCTACTACAAAGAGCGTGTCCCCTGGGGTTTCGGTAATACGATAGTGGCCTACGACCTGGCCACCGGCAAGGTGAAATGGGTTCACGATGAAGAAACACCCATCGATTCCCGGGCTCTGGCCATGGGCGACGGCCGCTTGTATTTCTATTGTCCGGATTCGCACCTGGGCAGCCTGGATGCAGCCACGGGTAAGCTCGCCTGGTCCAACAGCGACGCTCAGTTGAGGCAGTTGATCGAGGAGCCTGGCAAGGGTCTCGTATCGACCCCGGGCTGGCGCACCACCTGCTTCAGCATCTATACGCCCAAGGGATTGTTCTTCGAGGCCCAGACCCGGATGAATGTAGTGGGGGTCTCTCTGGAAGACGGTAAAATGATGTGGCATCGCAAAAAGACTTCCAATAATCCCAACATGCTCTACCTGGACGGAAACCTGATCGTGGGCATAGGTCCACAGGGCAACGTTCAGGTGATCGACCCGCTGACAGGAGCCACCCTGGAAGATCTGGGCTTCCGCAAGCGCTCCTGCGCACGGGTCACTGCCTGCTGGGATTCTTTCTTCTGCAGGGGCTGGCCGGAAGGTTTGACCCGCTATGACAGGATTACTAAAAAGGTGCTCTTTAACGGCGCGGTCAGGCCAGCCTGTAACGATGGAGTGATCCCGGCCAACGGACTGCTCTACATGGGGCCCTGGGCCTGCGACTGCAATCTCAGTCTGATGGGCCGGGTGGTGATGTGCCCGGCGGGTGATTTCGATTTTAAGCCCGCTACCGAACCTGCCGAACGACTCGAACTATTCCGCAAAAACTTGAAGAGTGTGGCAGCGTTTGAAACAACGGACCTGGACTGGCCCACCTACCGCGGTAACAATGACCGCGGTGCCAGCACCCGCGCGATTGTGCCCCGGAATGTGCATAAAGTATGGGAGTACACCCCGGCGGCGGAGTTCAGGCCCAATGCGCCGGTAGCCGCCGGAGGTATGGTTTTCCTGGGCGGTGACGACAGCAGGGTAAGAGCACTCGATGCCGCCACGGGAAAAGAGCGCTGGTGTTTTCTGGCGGGTGGCCCGGTGCTCCAACCGCCAACCGTGTGGAACGGACGAGCCTATATTGGAGTTGGGGACGGCTACGTCTATGCTCTGGAAGCGGCAACCGGTGAAACCCTCTGGCGTTTCCAGGCCGCTCCCGTGTCGCGCAAAATCATGATCTACGGTTCGCTCTGTTCCACGTGGCCGGTTAACAGCGGAGTGCTGGTCCAGGACGGAGTAGCCTACGCGGCCGCCGGAATAATCGACTACGACGGCACTTATGTCTACGCACTCGATGCGGTGTCCGGAAAACTCATCTGGCAGAATACGGGCACCGGGCACCTGGATGAGACCTTGCGCAAGGGCGTATCCGCCCAGGGCGCTCTCACCCTGGCCGGCGGCAGGCTCTGGATGCCGGGCGGCAACGTGGTCTCTCCGGCTTCTTACGACCTGACTTCAGGCAAGTACATGGGAGCCGCCGTGGTTGACGGTTCACCACGGGCCAACCGCGGCGAAGAAATAGGTGTGGTGGCCGGCAAGTACGTGGTGCATGGTGGAAAGCTGCGCTTTTCAGCAGCCGAAAATGTTGTCAACCCGGCTAACTTCAACGTTATCGACATTTCGGCAGCCAAGACCGAGGACAGAGGGTTGTTCCTTCGTAGCGGCAGGATAACTCCGGCCTGGGATGACACCCGGATGGTCCTCACCGACGGACGTTATACTGACCCGGCCTGTTACGGTATTGACGCTATCGATCAATACGTGCAAGCCGGTGACAGGAATGTCCGGCCCGCAAGCCTCTGGCAGTCGACAAAGCAAATGGAGGGCAGGCTGCGGGAAAGCGATACGGTTTCCATGGTGTTGGCCGCCAACGCCCTGGTGGAAGTATATTCCACCGAAGTGGTTCGCAGCAGGAACGCTCGCTGGAGAGTTCGAGCCTCCAGCCTGGCCGACGGCAGCGTAATCTGGGAAGAGGATCTAGGGTCCCCTGCCATGCCCGGCGGGCTGCTTGTTGACCGGGAGGGCCGGATAGTGGTGGTGCTGGAGGACGGCGGGATGGTTTGCTATGCCGCGAGTGGGGATGAAATTTGAACTCTGGACTGAAGATTAGCTGATCACACCACCCTGGGCGGTACGAGCTGCCTGAAAGACCACCGGGGCACGGGCAGGAGTACCGGCAGTAGTATTCCGGACAATCGAGTGACTGGTAATTCTGGTTGTTTTCGCTTTTGGGGGGACTATATACGGGGCTATCTGTAGCCCTGTCCGAGGCAGGGATCGTTATTTGCCCTTATCCGTGTTTGCGGTATTGATCCGGAGTGCCGTGATCAGCGGTCCCTGTTTTTGCCGGCGGTTTTCGCTAATTTCAGGATCCTCACTACTTCCATATCCCCCCCCAAATCGGCATACTTGAACGCTTTGTCGCCATCCATGTCTTCCACGTACAAGTCGGCACCCGCTTCCAGCAGCATCCTGACAATATCCACATTGCCGGCCATCGAGGCACGCATCAGGGAATTGGCCTGATAAGGGTCGTCAGGGTCCCTTTCATCTATGTTTGCGCCTGCCGCAAGCAGCAGCCTGACAATTTCCGCCTGATCACGGTAGGCGGGCAGGACCAGTATTCCAATGTTTTCCCTGGCATTGACGTCCAATCCAGCTTTCAGCAAGTTCTCGATTATGGTCACGTTGTCCTTATTAACCGCATGCTTTAACACGCTTAAACCGTTGGACTCCACTGCGTTGGGATCAGCTCCTTTTTCCAGCAGCAACTCGGCCACTTCCTCGCGGCCCAGGTCGATAGATTGGATCAGGGCGGTAAAGCCCGAGGTGTTGGCCGCATTGATCCGGGCGCCTGCGTCCAGCAGCACTTCCACAAATTCAGGCTTGCCGATGGCGCTGGCCCACATCAACGCACTCATACCGAAATCGTCCTGCCTGTTCACCTCCGCACCCGCTGCCAGCAAGGCTCTCACCCTATCGAGGCGGCCATGCCGGACCGATTCCATTAACGGCGTAAGACCGTGACTGCTCCCGGCTTGCGGTTCCACCGCGGTAAGGACTGGAACCAGGATTAGGGTCATGGTGGTGATGATCCAGCGCGTAAGGGGAAACAGGGAAGCGTAACTCATGATCCTCCATCAGTAGTGTCCCAACGTTTGACGAAGAAAACGCTGTAACTATTATAAATACAAAGCAACAGGCGGGTAAAAAGCATGCATCGACTTGAAATTGGTTTTACATTATGGCCGATCCTATTGGGGAAGCACTTTGTAAGAGAAATGACGTTTATTTTAGCAATCGTAAAAAAGGAACTACGATTGGAATTACCGCTCTACA
>SDBV01006868.1_pt1 | contig 15667 bp, 14 predicted proteins | sample 2277081 | NCBI WGS metagenome assembly SDBV01 (sample SAMN10402039, study PRJNA504765) | marine sediment metagenome | isolation source: marine sediment core GS10_PC15, 223 cmbsf | place: Arctic Ocean: Southern Knipovich Ridge | collected 2010
CAGGGCACCAAGTTTCCCTATCTTTACGCCGTCCTCGTTGCCAAGAAAGGTTTTGGGCTCCTTGAGGACCATTTGGCGCGGATCCAGGCCGGCGCGAGCGACGAACTCACGGTCGAAACGAGTACCGAAGAAGACGTGGACGTCGTCGTGATCCGGCAGACCACCACCAAGAAGACGGGCTATCACACCAAGGACCGCGCCATTCGCCGTATCGCCGGATTCGCGTGGGATTGCACGGCGGAAATCCTCAGCGAGTCGGGGGCCGCCCCGAGGGCCTAGGGCATTTCAAATAGAGCTGCATCCACCTTGACGCCGTCCCGGGTGCCACCGCCAAACTTGTTTGGGGGTGTGGTAGTAGCCAAAATACAACGAAGGCACCCCCAAACGAGTTTGGCGGTGGCACCCATCTTTTGGACGACGACGGAGCAGCGGCAAACGGATCGGTACAGTCTTGATACGCTCTAGCTGCCCGTGTAATTCGCCGGGCGTCCTTCGCGGAATGAGGCGATGCCTTCCTTGAGGTCGTCGGTCTTTATGAGTACGTCTTGGACCTCGGCTTCGGCGTCGAGGGCCTCTTCCAGCGTCATTTCGAGCGCCGTGCGGAGTTGTTTCTTTTGCGCCGCGAACGCGAGCGTAGCGCCCTTCGAGAGCCGGGTGGCCAGGGTCATCGCCTCGCTCATCAGTTCTTCGTCCGGTGCGACCGACCAGGCGATGCCCCAGTCCATCGCGCGCTGTGCATCGATCGTTTCAACCAGCATCGAGACCGCTGCCGCCCGTTTGAGACCTAGGAGATGGGCGAGGAACCAGGAGTTTCCGCCGTCCAATCCCATCCCAATTCGTGAGAAGGTGAGGAGAAGGCGCATCGATTCCGACGCGATCAGGAAGTCGCCCGAGAGGGCGAGTCCAACGCCCGCGCCGGCGGCGGGGCCGTTCACGGCCGTAATTATGGGGAACGGCGCGTTGGTGATGGCCAAGATCATGCGGTTGACGCCGGAACGCACGCGTTCGCCCAGCTTCCCTGCGCTGGCTTCGAGAGGGGTGTCCGAGCCCAGGTCCGCGCCTGAACAGAAGCCTCGACCGGCCCCCGTGATGACCAGCGCGCGCACCGACCGGTTTTTCGACAAGTCGTCGAGAATCTCGATAGTGCCTCCGACGATTCCGCCTGAAAGCGCGTTTAGGCGTTCCGGCCGGTTCAGGGTCAATATACCCACATCATTTTTCTGCTCGAAAATCAGATCGTTATTCTCAGGCATCCGTTTTGTCCCCAATCGGTCGGCAGGTAGCTGGACCCGCCAGTGTATGTCTTCATTTGTAGTCAATAGACTTCGGTATCGATTGAACTCTAAAGAATTTCCAGGGGAAATTCAATGGGCATTGGGGTCACGGGAGTCGGGCAAAAGAAAATTGTTGATAGTGGGCCGAAAGATAGTACTATCTCTCCTTGCCGCCCGGCCCAACTTCGTTGGGCTTAGGGCCGAGCGCCGCTCGGCTAAGGCGAAGCTCCGCTTCGCCCGGACATCGTGTGGGGCGCGGGGCCAATAGTTCCCGCCAACGGGGCATTTGGCATTAGGCTGGATATACCGACCTTGGGAGCAGGCCGCACTTTGGCGCGGCCTCCACGGTGGAGGGTGAAGAGATAGACCAGCAATCGAGCGAAGTTGGCGGAACTACGGCAGCCGCCAATAATCTCCCGTCGGACCAGCCAAAAGAGCCGCCTCTGCCTTCAAACTGGAAGGCGTGGTTTACCGTCTCGATCCTTGTCGGCATTTACATGAACTCCTTTCTCGACCGGCAAATCATGAGTTTGCTTCTCGACGAAATCAAAGACTCCATCGAGGCGAGCGACACACAGATGGGGATGCTCATCGGCTTTGCTTTTGCGCTCTTCTACGCGAGTGTCGGCCTGCCCATTGGATACCTTGTAGACCGGAAGAAGCGTACGTACATCGTCATTTTCGGCCAGATCTTTTGGACACTGGGCTCGTTTTCCTGCGGTTTTGCGGGCCGATACCTGCATCTGTTTCTCAGTCGATTCGCCGTGGGCGCGGGCGAAGCTTCGCTGTCGCCGTCTGCCTACTCGATAATCGCGGACAGCTTCCCTATGAAGAAAATAGCGTTGGCTCTCGGTGTGTATGGAATGGGGGTCACCCTTGGTGCCAACGCGGCGAACCTTCTCGGGGCTTTGGCAATAGACTTGATGGAAGAGGGAAGAGTATATGACTTGGGGATCCTCGGCGAGCGGGTCCGTTGGCAAATTGTATTCTTCGTAATCTGTCTCCCGACAATTCCCCTGACGATCATGATGCTCTTCGTCAAAGAACCCTACCGCCGAAACGTTCGGAGGGTCCAAGCGGACGACGGCGAATGGAATATAGCGGAGCCCCCAAAAGGAGAGCTGCAGGCTTACCTGCGAAAAAACTGGAAGACGGTGTTGTGCCACAACGTGGGATTCGCCTTTCTGGCCTTCTCCGGCTATGGGCTTGGCGCGTGGCTTCCCGCCTTCTACCAGCGCGTCCACGGATTGACGCCGGCGCATTCCGGCTATGTGCTCGGGATTGTCGGATTGATCCTCGGCACGGCGGGCACGGTCTTTGGAGGGTGGGTGGCCGACAAAATGTATGCCCGGGGATACAGCGACGCCAAGATGCGGATCGGCGTTTTCGTGGCCTTGGCCTGGATTCCTTTCGGCCTCATTTACCCCTTCATGCCCAACATACAATTGGTAGTCATCGCCGGGCTCGCACCCGCCTTTATCGGCGCGATGACCATAGGCGTTCAGGCCGCAGCGATCCAAGAGATCATGCCCAATAGGCTGCGGGGCCGGGCGTCGGCCATTTTTCTCTTCTTCAATTCCCTGATTGGGCTCGGCCTTGGGCCGTGGTGCGTGGGATTGGCGACAGACTATCTCTTCAAAGACGAGATGAAGGTCAACTATTCCATCGCTCTCATCGGGTTCGTGGCCCACGCGCTGGCGGCATTGTTCCTGTTCATGGGCATGAAACACTATCGCAAGACGATGGACGAGCTGAAGAACTGGACTTCAAGCGAGGGCGCCTGACGCCGCGCGTTCGGGGTCCGAAGGCATGGCCGGCGTCGATGAACCCTCTGAATACGTGGCCCTCGCTTTGTCCGGGTAGGGCGTAGAGCAGTTGTTGCTGCCTTCGGATCTGAGAACGGCTTGCTCTGTACTTTCTTCTTGGGAAAGAAGAAAGTACCAAAGAAGAACCGGGCGATACTGCGTGTCGCTGTCTTGTGCTGCAATGATCTTAGTGCAATCTGGAGAGGAGTGTTTGGGATGAAGATTCTTGGGCTTTCGTGCAGTCCGCGTAAGGCGGGTAACACGGATATCTTGATGAGGGAGGCGCTCGGTGGCGCTGAACAGGAGGGGGCGGAGACTGAGCTTTTCAGTGTGTCGGGGAAGGACATTCGGCCCTGCGATGGGTGCTGGTCGTGCACGACGAAGGGTGAATGCCACATCGAGGACGACATCAAGCCGTTGCGGCAGATGATGGAGGAGGCGGACGGCATCATCTTCGGCACGCCCGTCTATGTCTACACGATGACGGGGCAGGCCAAGGTCATCATGGACCGGACGAGTTCGTTGGACCTTTCGAATAAGGTCGGCGGGGTGATCGTCGTCGCCGGCAGCCTTGGGATTATAGATCCGGTCAAGGACCTCTATTTCAATATGGTTATCAAGAAGATGCTGCCTGCAAATGTGGTTGCCGTATACGCCGGTGACAAGGGCGAGGTGCGTAAGATGGAGAAGGGGATGCAGGCGGCCCACGATCTTGGCCGGGAGATGGTGCAGATTGCGGCGATGGGCTTTAAGTATCCCTCGGGATTCCGGCGCAATTTCTTTGCCTTCGGAACGCACACCCACTGAGGAGGCGCGTGTCCTGAAGCACAGGGAGATTCTGGCGGCAAATCTTGTGCTGGGCATGGCTTCGAGGCCGTGAATGGGGATTGACAAAGCGTGGGGACGCCCGTTACTATCGACGGCCAGGTTGGATGCGCTTGGCTGCCGGGCCGGAAGCCCGTTTGGCCAAGTATATGAGGGGTCCCGGCGCCCTGGCCGCCACGCAGAAAGGTGTTGAACGATGGATTTCGACGATACTCCAGAAGAAGCGGCATTCCGCAAAGAGGCCAAAGACTGGCTTTCGAAGAATGGTACGTTGCGAAGTGAGACGCGGGTGCGCGCGCGGGGGGAATACGACCCACACGAGGAACTGAAGCGGGCCAAGGCGTGGCAGGCGAAGAAGGCCGACGCGGGCTATGCATTCATCCAGTGGCCCGAGGAGTTTGGCGGGCGGGGCAGTACCATGCAGGCGGTCATCTTCTCCCAGGAGGAGGCGGAATACGCCCTCCCCGAAGACTTCTTCATCAACGCCTCGTTCATGGGGCCGACGATTATGACCTACGCGTCCGATGAAATGAAGGCGCGCTTCCTTCCGAAGATGTTGCGGGGGGAGGAAATCTGGTGTCAGATGTTCTCCGAACCCTCGGCGGGTTCGGACCTTGCCGGCATACGCACGCGGGCAGAAAGGGAGGGCGATGAGTGGGTCGTGAACGGCCAGAAGGTTTGGACCTCGCAGGCCCAGTATTCGGATTGGGCGGTTCTGGTCACGCGGCACGACCCAACGGTACCCAAGCATATGGGGCTCACCTATTTCCTAGTCGACATGAAGACGCCTGGGATCGAGGTCGTGCCCATCAAGCAGATCTCCGGAGCGTCGCATTTCAACGAGGTGTTTCTGAGCGATGTCCGTATCCCCGATTCGAACCGCTTGGGCGAGGTGGGTGACGGGTGGAGCGTGGCCCTGACGACCCTGATGAATGAGCGCTTCTCGACGGGCCGCGCGGGCCGGCCTGATGTCAATGATCTGATTACGCTGGCGCGGGGGATTGAGATCGACGGGCGGCCCGCGATTGAGAGCCGCGCCATCCGCGAGCAAGTGGCCGATTTCTATGTGCGCGCCCAAGGGATCAAGAACATCCAGTTCCGCACGCTGACGGCCCTGTCGAAGGGGCAGTCGCCCGGTCCCGAGGCGTCGATTGCCAAGTATGTTAACGCCAACAAGGCGCAGCATCTCACCGCCCTCGGTATGGACTTGCAGGGGATGGCGGGACTCATCACGGATCCCGATATAGTGGGCGACAATGTCATGTTCGCGAACGGCTATATGGGGAGCCCCGGCGGGCGGATTGCGGGCGGCACGGACGAGATTATGCTCAACATCATCGCCGAACGCGTGCTCAGTCTCCCACCGGAAATCCGAGTCGACAAGGAAGTCGCGTTCAACCAGCTGCCTTCGGGGGGCGCGTGAGTCCGGTTCCGGAAGTAGGTTGAAGTAGCAGGTTTGAGTTACCTGACTCCGCGGGCGCTGTGGCGGGCCGTTGGCATGCTCCGCTCCGCGAGTTGTGTGCACCCAAGATTGTGCCGTTAGCAGAAAAGGTGTGTAAACCTGGAGATTGGTTGAAGAGCAGGCGCAGACGCGAATTGCGGCTGTAGTCTTCACTGCCATATTGATCATGAGTGATTCGAACACAGAACGTCCAGCTGACTCGAACGAAAGCGCCATCGACGACAAGCGGGTGCAACACCGGAAGTATACGTTTTCAGACGGCGAGGAAGTCCCCTACGCGGTCTTTGTCCCAAGCGGCTACGATTCGTCGAAGCCGTATCCCCTCATGCTTTCGCTCCACGGTCTTGCCCGGCAACACGACTGGTTGATGGGATACCATGGCATGCTCGATTTCGCGGAACGGGACGGGATGATCGTCGTGACGATTCTGGGTTATGTCCGCGAGGGGTGGTACGGTTCGAGGGCGGACAACGTATTCTCGGAGAAGAGCGAACAAGATGTGATGAATGTGTTTGAGCTCGTTCGCGATGAATTCAACGTTGACGAGAACCGCATTTATCTTTGGGGGCATTCGATGGGCGGTTCTGGCACCTATCATCTGGCGGCCAAATACCCGGACATCTGGGCGGGTCTGGGCGTGGCGGCCCCCGCGCCGAACGTCTCGCCGGACCAGCTTGAGGCCTTCGCCCATATCCCGATCATCGTGTTGCAGGGCGATCAGGATGGGCTGGTGAAGCCGACGCGCGAGTGGGTGGCCAAGATGAAGGAAATCGGGATGCAGCATATCTACGTGGAGGTCCCGGGCGGAGACCACGCGTTGTTTATCTCGCAGAACCGGGAAACGTTGGACAAGTTGTTCAACTTTTTCAGCATCGTCAGAAAGCGGTACTCGGGCAGTGGAGGTGCGTCATCCTGAATGTGAAGCGTTCGGGCCGGTAGGGATCTAGGACGTTGCGCGGCGGCAAGCGTGAATCGCGTCGTCGAGCCGTTGGAGAAAACGAGAGCGGTCGTTTTTACCAAAGGGGGCGGGGCCGCCGGTCATCATCCCGTGTTCTCTCAGTTGCGACGATACTTCGCGATTGGCAAGGGCGTCTCCAATGGAGTCTTCGCTGAATACGCGTCCCTTGGGTCCCAACACGTGCGCCCCTTTCTCCAGGCACCGGGCGGCGAGCGGGATGTCGCCGGTGATGACGATTTCGTTTGCATTCACCTTCTCGACTATCCAATCATCGACCTCATCGAACCCGTCGCCGACCTGCACGAACTCTATGCCGGCTTCGTCCGGAGTGCGCATCCACGAGTTCGCAACGACAGTCACCGGGACGTCATAACGTTTCGCCACGCGGTAGACCTCGTCCTTCACGGGACAGCCGTCGGCATCCACGTAGATGTGCGTCATCGCAGCCATTTCCTCCGGCGGGTTGGACTTACTTTCGGAGCGACGGGGCAATCTCTTGTTCCCGAGTACCTTCGGTTGAAGAGATTGCCACGCTTCGCTCGCAATGACAAGGCGGGGTGGTTCAGCCGGTGATGTGCGCGGACTTGTTGCGTTGCATGCTCTGATGGCCGCCTCATTCGCGTGCGGCGATGTCGCTGCATCCTGGCGCGTCGGCCTGGTTTCGCGCAAGGTCTAGTAGCCATTCGGGGAAGCCGCCCGCGGCGTCCTCCTCGGCGGTCCGGAACAGCTCACGTGCGACTTCGGGGTTGTCCTCTGCAACGTTTTGGGCGAAGGGGTCTTCGGCGTTCAGGTCGTGGAGCAACACGCCCGTGCCGTCGACCTTGCAGTTGAACCACCAGCGGTCGTTGATGACGGTCGGTGTGGACCCCCAGCCGATGGTGACGTGGTCGCGTGGCCCTTGCCCGCCCTTCACTGCGTAGTCGAGGAAGGACGAGCCTTCAATTTCGGCGGGTGCGTCAACGCCCGCGGCCTCGAGGATCGCCGCGGCCATGTCGGTATGTTGCACAAAGGCGTCGGATGTCGTTCCAGCGTGTTCGCCCTTCGGGAAACGAAGCATCAGCGGCACGTCGAAGACTTCGGGCGCGGACGGGTAGCCCCGTTTCCCCATGAACGCACGGTCGCCGATGGAGTGGCCGTGGTCCGTCGTGAAAATGACGAGGGAGTTGTCGAGGAGGCCGAGCACGCGCATGGACTCCATGAAATGGCCGAACCAGCGGTCGCATAGCGACACGGAACCGCAGTAGTTCGCCTGGGTCCGCTTCAAGATCTCCGGGCCCAACTCGGAGGTGTCGGCGTAGCCGGAAGTCACCTGCTCGCGTCCCTCCTCGGGCATGTACATCTTGCGGTAGTGGGGCGGGATGAGCCATGGCTCGTGCGGGTCGAAGGATTCCACGGTAAGGAAGAGCTTGTCGGCGTCTTGGTTCTGTTCGAGCCAGATTGCCGCTTCCTGCAACACCTTAGGCGAGAAATACTCCCGTTCTCCCCGCCGGTCGTGCATGTTCATTATGCACCGCTGGACAAAGCGCACCGTCCACTCGTTCTGCATCTCTTTGGGCAGCCAGTGGTCCACCTCTTCCTGGCTAAGCCGCGGGCCCGAGCGGTACGTGTCGGTCTCTTGTCCACGCAAGAATTTCCATTCATCGAACCCACGCCAGAAATTCTTTGACGGCTTGAACATGTGATAGACATCCGACACGAGCCCGGTGCGGTAGCCGGCCTTGCGGAGAAGTTCGGCCAAGGTGGGCTGGTCCTCGGGTATGGGCCCCCAGCCCGGCGCGCCGACGAAATCGCCCTTGAGACGAAAGTCACCATCGTGAAAGGGGTAGCACCGCCGGCCCGTGTACAGGGCCCTGCGGGTGGGCAGCGTGGGCAGCGACTCCGGGTATGCCCGCGTCATGATCAGCGATTCGGCCGCAAATGCGTCGAAGTGCGGCGTCTGCAACGGCCACCACGGGGCCGGACCGTAGGCGTTCACGCAGTCTTTACGCAACGAGTCAAACACGACAAGAATGATGTTCATGGGTTTCCCTCCCTCAACCGAAGACGCTCCGCGACGAGTGGCGCAAAATGGCCTCCATTCTGGCCAGGACGCTGGGCCCTGTCAAGTCTCGAAGGGGTTCACGGAGGAATCCGGGCCCAATTGTTGAAATCTGGGCTCTGTTCTGCTTAGATGGATCCGCGCCATCGTGTAAGTCATAATCAGGTGGTGGCGGCCATGTCTTTGAATTCCGCGATGGGAAATCTTGGTTGGAATGCAGTCGTCTGGATGGTGAGAGACTGATTGGGGCCTAGTGGCCTGAAGGGAGAGCGGCGATGGCGATCATTGACACGACGGAATGGACGAAGGAAAAGGTCCTGGCACTTACGAGGGAAGAGGCGCTCGAACTGTGGGGCAAGTGCCCGGCGGTGGACATGGCCGAATTGAATGGCGAATACACAGGACTGATTCCCAACGCGGGCGATGAGGAAGCGCAGAAGCGCGCCGCGGAGCATATGTACAATGAGGACGGTCCGCTGGGCTGCTGGCTTGGCAAGGCGTACAAGCCGCTTACGGGCTCGACGGGAGACGGCTACAACCACTGGCGCCGTCCGGGCGGCAAGGTCGAGCGCTACATGCGCTTCGCGACCGAGATGGGGACCTCGCTCATCGATGGCAAGCCGGCGCTCATGATGTACTACGGCGCGTACCGGCACCGCTTCGTGCCGAAAGGCTCTGAGAACAAGCTCATCGATGAGATTCGGAAATTGGCGGACGGCGTTTATCTCGGCGTTGGCACCTCTGAAAAGGCGGATGGTACCCGCACGCCACCGGGACACTTCGCACTGGTCGGTCCGATCGGCGAGTGGCTCGGGGTTGATGAGGGAAATGAGGAACTGAAGTAGCACGACAACGCTGGGTCTTGCTGGAGCCGCTGCGTATTGCGGCTACTCGAACGCGTGCACGCGCGCCATCCCGGTAGAATGTAGCTGTCTTTCCATGACGATGTGCCTCACGTCGGTTCGACCGTCAGAGCGTCCACCCATCGCGGTACTGGTAATGGAGATACTGGTTCGCTAGGGGCTGGTTGGGGAACATCATGTGCTTGGCGTCCCATTCCAGTTCCGTGCCCGGCATGTGGTGCGCAATGTTTCCCAGCATCGCGATCTCGGTCAAAGGGCCGCCGTAGTCGAAGTTGGCGCCGGCGGGCTTGTAGCCTTTGCATGCCTGCAGGAAGTCCTTGTGGTGCGACACGTTGTTGGGCAGACTGCGGTCCTGCGGGTCGGCCTTTACGGTGCGGTCTCCCTTGTATTCCTTCATTTTGGCCTCGGGGATGATGCGCCAGTACGCGGCCCCGTGCGAGGCGTATATGATCTTGCCCTGGTCTCCGATCACGAGCGCGCCGATCGGTCCGCGGCCGGCCCAGTCGGTGGTTGGGATGAATTCTTCGCCGTCTTCTAGTTCCTCGGGCCGCGGCAGCGTGTACTTGTCTCCGTCGTACCACGTCATCGTGACCGGAGGCAGCTCGCCCCGTTCCGGAAATTCGAAACGGATCTTGGAGGACTGCGGAAAGGTCTCGATGTGCGCTTCGGGGTCGAAGCCTTCGGCTTCGGCGTAGACCGACGAGGGCGCGCCGAGGTCCAAGGCCCAGAACACGGGATCGACGACGTGGCAGAGCCAGTCTCCCAGCATCCCCGTTCCGAACTGCCGCCAAGAGCGCCACATCCCGGGATGGTACATCGGGTTGAACTTGCGTTCCGGGGCCGGGCCGAGCCAGAGGTCCCAATCGAGTGATTCCGGAATGGGGTAGTCCTGTCCGAGGCGCGATACCGCGCCGATTCGGCTGTAGTTCTGGCCAGCCTCGAGGATGTGTATTTCCCGCACTTTCCCTATCGCGCCGGACCAGATGCACTCGCAAAACTCGCGAGCGGTATCGGCCGAATGGCCGTGGCAGCCCAGTTGGGTGGCTACGCCGTACCTTCGTGCGGCCTCGGTCATCATTCGCACTTCATACATGGTGTGCGCGAGGGGCTTCTCGCAGTAGACGTGTTTTCCAAGCTGCATCGCCGCCATCGCGACGACGGCGTGCGAATGATCGGGAATCCCGACGGTGAGCGCGTCGATTCCCTTCTCCTCCTCCAAGAGCCGGCGGAAATCCGTGTAGAACTTCGCGTCTGGAAAACCTCTGACTGCCGGTTTCGCCCGCTCCGTATCCACGTCGCATAGCGCAACGATCCTCGCGCCGGCAGCGTTAGAGGAGCGAAGATCCTGACCGCCCCAACCAGCCACGCCGACGCACGCGACGTTGACCGTTTCGCTCGGAGGCGTAAATCCCTTGCCGCCAACGACGTGTCTGGGCACTATCTGAGGATAGATTGCGCTAGCTGTTGCCAGCGCGGCAGCACTCTTAAGAAACTGCCGCCGGGGCATTCCGTTCTTTGGCTTGTTCATCGGCTCTCCTCTTTGGGAAGGCGTTACGCGGGATTCCGCTTATGGGGCCGCTCCCGGCCACCGGGGGCGGGCCCGCGACCATGGTACTCGCGAAGACTGATGCCGTCAACAGCGGACCGGTCCTGCTAATGGGTCTCCGCTACTTGCCCTGAATGCGATACAGGTGCGTTTCGCTTCGGATGAGCAGCGAGTTGCCGGCCACGGCGGGAGAGGCCCAAATGCCCACCCTGTCCTCGAGTTCGAGGTCGTTGACGGCCAGTTCCTTAAATGTCCGCCCGTGTTCAATGACGGTGGTTAGGCCCCTCTCGTTGACGGCGTATACCCGGTTGTCGCCATACAGCAGGGAGGCGCCGTACTTGCCGGGAAGACGCTCAGACCATACCGTCTCGCCGGTCTCGGCTTCGAGGCATGTCAGCACGCCCTTCTCGCTGACCATGTAGAGCAGGTCGCCGGCGAGTACCGGCGATGGCGAGATCCCCACGCCCTCGGTGATCTTCCAGGCGACATGGGAATCGGTCACGTCTCCTCTGCCGCCTTCACGGATCGCCCACAGCCGGGATATGTATGGGAGTCCGCCGGTGTTGGCGAAGATGAGCCCGTGGCCGGTGATGACGCGGGCGATGCTGTTGTCGTCACCATAGACGACCCGCCATAGCTCCTCGCCGGTATAGGGGTCATAGCCGTTCGCGCACTGCGAACCGTTGCTGACCAACTCCTTCTTGCCGTCCACCTCTACAATTATTGGCGTGACGTAGGCCTTGGCGAAATAGAAGACACTCGGATCGATTGCGTCGTAGATATCTCGTGGCCGATCAGCGCGCCAAACATCTTCGCCCGTCTTCTTGTCCAAGGCGGCAATGAACTGGACATCAACGCCCTCGAGGCTGACGATGAGGAAATCTTCAAACAGGAGAGGCGAGGCGGCCGGGCCCTGCAGATGGTTTGTGTGCAGATCGGTCTTTTCCCACAGGACCTCGCCCGTGGCCGAATCGAGGCAGGCCGTTCCGTAGGTGCCAAAATGGACGTACACGCGGCCCTCTTCCACAACGGCCGAGGGGGTCGCAAACGTATTGCCTGGATGGATTCTCTCGAGCTTCTCCGGTTCAAAGATCTTGATGTCGTGGATGACGGCGCCTGAATCCAAGTCGACGCAAACGGCGTAGAGGGCCTTGCCGTCTTCCGGGGCCGTGGTGATCCAGATTTGACCGTCCAATACGACCGGCGTGGAGAAGCCCCTGCCATGGATGGGGGTCTTCCACGCAACGTTCTCCGTCCCGCTCCAGGTAAGGGGGAGACCGGTTGCATCGCTTCGGCCGTCGGCGGTGGGTCCGCGCCAGTCGGGCCATTCGGCGTGGGCCAGGCTGGTGCACACAAAAAGGACGGCAATCGAGGCTATGATACTTGTACGCATGAATCGGCTCCCTAGCGAAAAACGCTTGTGGCTGCGAGTGTCTGCGCGGGACCGTATACAGTATCCCGCTGTGTAGTCATGGACTTGTTGAGAAGAGCCAGTCTAAGCTAATCCGCCGTTTCAGCACAAACGTTTTGCCTAAGCGCCGATGGCCGCCCTTCCTTCAAACGACCGTCCTTGAGCCACCTCTGCAATGAGGCGATTGGGCCTCAATGATCGCCGGTCTTCTGGGTGCGGTTTGAGGGCAAGTGCGCCTGGAATCGCGCCGTCGGCAGAGGCCCATTTGGTTTTTAAATTGTGCCCATGAATTCCTTAACTCCTTTGACAGCAGTGGCTTGAAGTGCGCAAAGTTGTGCGCGGGCGTGGCGTATGGGGTTGGATCTTGGCACGCAGGGCTTAGGGTGGCTGGTGTCGAGCGTGCCGGAAAGCTTGCAGATTATTGTGCCTCCTTGTGTTAGACTGCGTGGAAGATCGACGGGACCTCCTATTGTCTTGGGCCGGTGGGCATGGGGGGAGATTTCTTTGCGTCGGAAGTGGCCTTGACCACGGTGCTTCGGTTGCCCGGGCGCTGCGGTGGTATCTTTGCTGCGCTAGACGATTATGAATTGGGCCTCAATCAAGGATGAAGGAAAGGACGTTTCATGAAAACAGATCCTCAGATGAAGAGCACCCAGAACCGCCGCGATTTCCTGAAGATTGCGGGAGCTTCGGCCCTTGCGGCGGGACTCGCGACGGCGCCTCAGGCGGATGCCGCCTCGGGCTATATTCAGGGATTCAGCTGTATTCCGCTCAATTTCGGGAGACAGTTTGGCGACGGGTCCCTGTCTTTTGAAGGCTGGGTGAAGATGGCGGTCGAGTTGGGTCTAGACGCGACCGAGGTTTACGATCCATATATCCGAGGACGGGACGCGGCGGGCAGAGAGAAGTTGTCCGATCATATTCACGAGGCCGGGTTGAGAGTGTCGCAGTTCACAATCGAATCCAACCTGTGCAATGTGAAGGACCACGCTGAGACCATCCCGCACATCAAACGGTGCATAGACAAGGCGAAGGTATTCAAGACCAATATCGTGCGTGTGGTTTCAGGTCACGGCAGCGAGGGACTTGACCACGAGGATGTTCTGGGATACATAGCCGACGGCTTGAGGGCGGGGCTTGACTATGCTGAAGAGAACCAAGTGAGGCTTGCGTATGAAAATCATTGGGGCGTGGGCACGAACCTGAAAGATTACCTGAGGATTCTTGAGCTGGTGGGCGATGACCGTTTGAAGTGCAATCTGGACACGGCCAATGTCCCCACCCGCGAAACGCTCGAATTGACCAGGCGCATTGCGCATCGGATTGTGCATACCCATGTCAGTGAACTCAAGAACGAGCGGCACGGCGCCATCATCGGCAGGGGCGACGTGGACATCAGGGGCGTCTTCAAGATTCTCAAGGGCGTCGGGTACGACGGTTGGGTGTCGCTCGAGCCCCTGTCCGGCGGCAGGGAGGACCTTCAGTTCAGCGTTGACCATGTCAAGAAGGAGTGGGAGGCGGCATGACTGGGCCTGGGGCGTTCACCCGTTTTCGATTCGAGAATGTGCGTTCGAATTCAGACCGCAGGTGAATCTTCATAGCCAACGCTAGGCTGCAATGTGGTTGGGTGAGGCTGCATAGACGATTCTCGGGAGGATGACATGGTTACACGTAGAGGTTTTCTGAAGACGGCGGGCGCCGCGATCGTTGGCGTGATCGTTGGCGCAATCATAGCCTCGACCGTTGGCGAAGGTCTGCGGAGCGAGGCCGCGGAGGACGCTGTCCTGAAGCTGGAGTCCTTTGACCACATTGGGTTCGTCGTGGCGGACCGCGACGCCGTCATCGAGTTGTGGTCGCCGTTGTTCGGTCTTGGTCCCTGGAGAAAGGTCGATCCCCCTCAAGGACCCATGGCGAAGATGGCGTGGGTCAAGGTGGGCTCGACGCAGTTCGAGTTGCTCGAGCCCCGGATGGAGGTGAAATCGCACTGGTCCGATCACCTCGAGAAACACGGTGACGGCATCCACCATATATGCGTCCTTTCGGATGATGTCGAGACCGACGTGGAGCATCTGATCGCGGTGGAGGGGGCGGACCTCTTGATCGGTTCTCCAGGCTTCGCCTACGTGAAGACGGAGGGACACGGCGATTTCATCCTGGAGGTGCTGGATAAGCGCGCTAGCGCCGCGTCCAGCTACTAGCGGCAACTGCCGGAAGGCGCCTTTACGGCCTGACTTCTAGGTGTAGATGCGTTTGGGACGGCGGCGCGCGGTGGGTAGTGGCGAGCCGGAGAGTAGCGCGCGGTGGATGTTTTCCAGCATCGCGTCAGTGCCGTTCATGACGCTGACGATGACAATGTGCGCGATGCGGTCGAGGAAGGCGCCATAGTCCTGGCCGCCTTCGTAGTGGTCTTCATGGACGTGGGCGAAGACGTGGTTGTCCTGGTATTCGGCACAGATCCGGTCGCGGAGTTCTTGTCGCGTGTCGTCCTCGACGGGCTCCGGCCATAGGTATCGGGCCTGTGCCCTGGCTTTGGGCAGCGGGGCCTCGCGTTTGAATGACGAGGTCACTTCGTCGAAGCCTTGGTCGGCGCCGTTCTCGGCGCCGATGACGACGATCTCGGACAGACGGTCAACGAATGATTCGTAGTCGTCGAAGCGCGCGGTGTAGTGGGTCTCGTATATGGGCTGGAAGGCCTTCGCGTCGTGGACCTGCGAGCGGAATGTCTCCGCTATGCGGGTCCGGATGACTTCCTTGTAGCCGTCGGGCCAGTAGCGTTCGGAGGCGCTGTCGGCGTCTTCGGTGTCAAGAAGGTCGTGCATGATTGCTCCTTTGGCCGCTATGTCTTCTCGCCTGGTAAGGGTGTAATTGGATCTGCGTCCTGCAAACTGACTCTTCGGCTACGGGCCACCACGCACTGCTATCGTCTGGCCCGTCACGAAGGCCGATTCATCGGACGCGAGGAACAGGGCCACGTTGGCGACGTCCTCGGGCGTGCCGAGACGTTTTAGGGGGATGAATGCCGGCGCGGCCTTTTTGAAGTCGTCCACGTACATCCCGTGTTGCTTGATCGCCTCGCGCATCATCTGGGTCTCGACGAAATCGGGGGCCAGGCAGTTGACGTTGACGTTGTAGGGGCCGAGCTCGATGGCGAGGGCGGTTGTCAGGCCGGTGAGGCCCGCGTTGGCGGCGCTGTAGTTCGCTTGGCCGGTCCCGCCCATGCCGACGCGAACGGGCGGCGCGCCGACAATGACGATCTTGCCTGCCTGTTGCTCGACCATGTACGGCTGTACGGCCTTGACGCAGTGGAAGCAGCCCTTCATTTGCGTGTTGACGACCGCGTCCCACTGCTCGGAGGTGAGGGCGTGGAAGGGGGCGTCGCGGCGCACGCCGGGGTTGGAGACGAGGATGTCGACGGTGCCGAAGGCGGCGGCCGTTTCCCTAATGAGCTTGTCAATCGCGGCCATGTCGCACACGTCGGCCTCGAC
>SDBV01006869.1_pt1 | contig 15667 bp, 17 predicted proteins | sample 2277081 | NCBI WGS metagenome assembly SDBV01 (sample SAMN10402039, study PRJNA504765) | marine sediment metagenome | isolation source: marine sediment core GS10_PC15, 223 cmbsf | place: Arctic Ocean: Southern Knipovich Ridge | collected 2010
AAGGCAATAAGACTGTGATAAAGGAATTAGTTAATTACATAGCAGCAAATACGAGTTTGACCGTCGGCACCACGATATTCGCCTTAGCCATGGATTCCGACACAATAGATGAGTGTATTGTCGTGGCAGAACCCGCACCGGGTCTGGTGGACGGTCTTCTGGCTGACAAACGCCAAATACCTCTCGTTGCCTATTCGAGAGCGAAAACACGTTTTACGGCACGGGATAACGCCTATACCGTGTTCGATCTTTTTGTATGGGGTGCTTCTGATAAATTTCATGGTAACACGCAGATAAGCCTGACTGCGATTGGCAGTGGACCGACCTACGTATGTAACTTTGAATGCAGAACACCTTATTATGTTGGTCTGGATGAGTCCGGTAGGCGGTATGTGTTTGCAATGCCTATCGACGTAACTGTGACAAATATGTTGTAAACAAGGAGTAATGTTATGGCTGTAGGAACTATGGGACCCACACGAGATTTAGGGCCGGCTATTGCTGATTGGGGAGTAACAGTTATATCAGAGATATTCGAGGAAGTGAGACTCACGCTTAATTCGGCGGATGCTGGAGAGGTGTTCGAGGCAATTACGGGGGGTACACCTGTAGATACCATTGTATCGGGGTATTCGGAATGTTCGGTGATTATACCGGCGACCCGGATTGCATTGGCTACACTAAATACACTCTTACCTGGTGGTACAAACTCCGGTGGGGCAACTGGCCTAGTAGGGATTGACCCTACTATCGTAACCGGTATATCAATGTACGATACCGGTTCGCCACTATTCATAAAACCGATTATAGCGGGTATAGCCGCAGTTAATGGGACATGGATGAGACTTGAGCATACTTATCCGCAACCCGCTTTCGATGTAGTGTTCAATCTGCGCGACCAAAGGGTGTATGGGCTGCGGTTTAAAGCTCATCCGGACGCAACGAGCAAGTTGCTGTGGTCGGCAGGCAAAGTAAGTATAGGTACATCATACTAAAGGGAGGTGTGTATGCCCAAGATTAACATTGACGAGTTATGTGAACCTATTGAAGTCACGGTGGGTGGTAAGGATTATACGTTCACTGACATCCCCAGAGATCTTGCAAAGAAGATGGAAGAAATCGGTAAGGACGCTGAGGGCAAGGAATCCGGTGATACCGCCCCACTAGTTAGCATTATGGCCGAGATATTGGGGGCAGACGTTAAAGAGATTAACAAACTTGGTCTGCGGAAGCTCCTGAGACTTGTAAAAGAGGTCATGGAAACCGTCAATGCGGAACTTGAAGGAAAAAACGTCCCAGAGGTCGCAGTTCCGAAATAGCTACTATAGCTGCGGCCTTCCCGGGTATGTTTACCTGGCGGGAACTGCTGGATATGGGTATCAGGCAGAAGGGGTATTGGTTAAGACAGGCTGATGCGATAAGACGGCAATATGTGGCTGCGATTGCATACGGTGTTAATATTGGTATGTCAGGAGAAGGCGAGAAGGCAATGGACGAGCTTGAGCTTACTACTACTGTAGAAGAGAGTAGGAAGTGGCGTTCGGAGGCTACGTGGAACATGTTGAAGTTTATGGGGAGGGGTACAGGTGTTTAATGTAGGATCGGCAACGGCGTATTTAAAACTGAATACTACTGGCTGGGTGAGTGGTATGGGAGCTGCGAACAGTTCAATCACCCGACTAACACGTACATTCGCCAAGATGGGGGCCACAGTAGTAGGCTCTCTCTTCCTTATCGAGCGTGAATTCGGGAAGTTTGACAAGGCTATACGACATGCCACCTCTGTGAGCGAGACCAGTGGGAAGCAGTTTGAGCAGATGTCACAGATGGCTTTGGATGCCTCGGTAAGATGGAATAAGGCTGCTACTAGTACCGCCCAGGCATTCTACTTTCTCGGTTCGGCCGGTTTAACCGTCACTGAGCAGATGCAGGCATTTAATACCACTATCATGCTTTCCCGGGCCATGGGGTCTGAACTATCCCAGACTGTGGAAGGTGTAGTGGATGTAGTTCGGGCATTCGGGCTGGAGTTTGCTAACATAACTGATATAGCCGATCAGTTGACCAAAACCGTCATTAGTTCCAATCAGCAGTTTTACACCTTGTCCCGCGCACTCACATATGCCTCGTCAACAGCCAGATTGACCAATAACACACTCGCCGAAACCACTGCTATGCTTGGGGTTATGGCTAATGCTGGTATAAAAGGAAGTATGGCGGGGACCGTGCTCAGACGCGCTATGACCAACCTTATGTCGCCCACAGGGGATATGGCTGAACTCATATATGAGCTTGGAATAAATATTTATGACGTCACCGGTAAAATGAAGCCTTTTATCAATATTATGGGCGAAATAAGTGACAAGTTGCGGGGAACGACCGACGAGTACAAAAATATGGTGTTTGAAGTGCTGTTTGGTCGTAGGGCTATTGCTGGTCAGATTGTGCTATTCAATTATGGCTCCGAAGCATTACGCAAATATGCCAACGAGATACGAGATGCGGGTGGGACTACGGAAAGGGTAGCCGGGAAGCAGATGAAGGCATTTACGGAGCAATTAGGGCGTCTCTGGAGGGAGATGCAGAGGATAGCAATAATGGTTGGGGATACGCTTGCACCAGCCATAGAAAGATTGGCCAATACAGTACGTGACAGACTTGGAGTATTTAAAGAGTATATTGATACTAATAAGGAGGCGGTTGCGGACATGTTGGAATGGATAGCGGTAATCGGGACCGCCTCCATACTTATACCACCTCTTATTCTCCTTATGGTGGGCCTCGCTAATCAATTTATACAATTAGGGGTTGCTCTTGGTAAAACAGGTATAGCATTAGCCACCAATCCATTTACTTGGCTCATAGCTTCATTATACGTACTCCGAACTACGCTCGCTACTGACTTTTGGAAACAAGCGTGGGAGAACAAGATTAAACCATTCTTGACTGTTATGGGTTTGGGCTTTACACAAACAATTACTCAAATAATGTGGGAATTCTCCCTTATACCGGAATCCATAGAAAGGGCATTTTCCGGAGAAGGTATACTGAACACAGTAAAATACTTCGTAAAAGCACTTCAACAGGTGGGACTTGCAGCACGTATGGTTGGGGCATCCTTTGTTTTCGATTTTAAAGAAGTAGCTCGACTTGGTAGCGAGTTCGCTAAGATTGACGAGGAGATGCGTGACTTGCTCTTTGGTGTTGAGGGAGGGAAGAGAGTGGGTTTCTTTGGCAGCGACGCAGAAAGAACCGCATCCTATCAAAAATACGTTGATGATCTCAGAATAGTGGGTAAAAAGCTCAAATACGAGGGTAGAGATATTCTAACTGATCTCGGTACAGCCCTAAAAGACAGAGTAACTAAGGACATGGAGATACTGAGTGGTCTGGTTCCATCCGGTCTATCGGAGGCTTATAAGAACCTAAGAGAATTGATTGACATCTTCATGGGAGGAAAGGGCTTTTTCAGAGGCATTAGCACTCCCGGTGGTACAGTTGGTAAAGGGACATTAGAGCGTATGGAAATATGGTATAAGTTACTCATGGATGTATATGATGCGGAGATAAAAGTGGCCCGTGAAGCTGTACGTACACCGACTATCTGGGAGGAACGATGGAAGTCAGGTGTGGTTACTGTGGCTAAGAGCATGAAAACATGGCGGACTGTATTTGCGAATGTGAATACCGATATACGCTCGGAATGGGCTGATACCATAAACGACGTAATAGCTAAAGGTGGGACACTTGAGGATTTCTTTGAGAATATGTTCATGGGTATTCTTAATTCATTTAATCGGCTTGTATCTAATATGCTCGCAAGCGACCTATGGTATGCGCTATTTGGGGGTGGGGCGGAGAGGCCATGGGGTGTTGCCTCGCTCTTCTATCCAGGTGGCGTAAAAGGGCAGCAGAGCAAGTACAGCCCAACCTATGACTGGCAACTTAATGAGCTGATGCAGAGATCCTTAGGACTTGCGACTCCACAAGGTGCAGGATATAAACCTTGGACAGAACTTGGCATGACTGAGGGTGCGCGTAAGATGGTGCCGGATGTTGTTATCAATTTTGATAATACGGGTCTACCGGCAAACTTACGCGAAACAGGGCGTGAATTCGATGGCAAGCAAGTCATCATCAGTACTGTATTGGAAGAAATTAGAACGAACCCTAATGTCGCCGCCGCGGTAAGAGGTACATAATGGCAACATTCCCAGTTATACAGAGACGGGGCACCGAGACCCATAACCCCATCGTTGGCGAGTTCGATGATACCATGGCGCATGACCCCACGATAAGGAGTTTGTCCGAGGGTGGCTATGTTGTATCACGGGCACGGTTCACACGAATAACACGTAAGTGGACTGTGAAGTATAATTGGATGATAGTCGCAAACAAGGATACAATTAAGGCATTCGAGGACGCCCGTAAAAGCGGTTCTGAGAGCTTTACGTGGACCAACCCAGCAGATAGTACTGTTTATACCGTACGGTTCTTAGGATTGATTGTTTATAAGGCGCACGCACATACTAACTTCCTATATTGGATGGTGGATTTTGTACTGGAAGAGGTCTAATGGACATACTGAACGATGCGTACATCACCGAACAGCACAAGATAGCGGCAAGCGGTGCTTGGCTATGGCTGCTTGAAATCACTACCGCCGGATTATCCCCTACTACCTACAGATATGCTAACAATAATGCCCGTGATGCTGTTTCCAACCGATACTCTACTACATGGAATGGGAATAAGTATTGGTCTATGCCCTTGTCCATGGACGATGTGAGTTTTTCAACAAGCGGTGAGTTTCCAGAATACAGGTTGCAGTTGGGCGATGCGGATATTAATAGCGCGCTCCGGGGGCGTATCAGGGATAATGCGGGGCTTGTGGGTAGTACGATACGGCTCATGGTGGTGCATTCAGACCATCTTGACCTGACTACGCCAGCCATCGATGAGTTGGCCGAGATATTGAATTGTGAACTCACAGCAGAGGCGGTTGTATTCACCGTGGGTGTTCCAAGTCTGCTTAGTCGGCGGTTCCCACGGGACCGATATGTACCCACCTTTTGCAGGCATAAGTTTGCCCTGGCGTTATGCCAGTACGTACAGCCCAGCAACATCCTTACCAGCACCACTATATCCTTTATACCCGGAATAGATACCGGTGAGCCGAATGTGCGTTATAATACGATATGGGTTAATAGTGGCTCACTTATCACCAGTGTATTCTGGAATGTGCCTGGGTCGTATGACGACGAGGGCCGTTGGGTACTGGACAATGATACTGCGTTCTCAATAAGAGGTTCGTTGCGCAATGATGGATATTTTCTGGCTGACAACGTGCATTTTGTCCGGCAACAATCTGTAAGGGTGCGTATGGAAGTGGATGGGGCTAAGACGTTTTATGAGGAAGGGGCCGGAGAGAGCATTTCTATACAGTTGGGATATTACAGTTGCGATCATACACTCGAAGCGTGTCAATTACGTGATAACACTCAGAATTATGGCGGAAGTCCGGGTATAGTAGGCGGTGTCTATGGGTAAGCTGAATGATCTTATTGGTGGAAGGTTTGTTAATGGCGGTAGGAGTGTGGCTAAAGGGCTGGATTGCTGGGGTCTGGTTATGGAAGTGTTTAGGCGGTATGGGGTGGAGTTGCCGGATTTTACCGTGGATGCCTTTGCATGTATAGCTATCGACGTACTCGCCGGGGAAGCCGTTGTATTGCGTATTTGGGAAGAAGTGTATGAGCCACTTGACAAGGATGTGCCATTAGTGGTGCTGATGCGTATGCACCCGAAGCTGATTACCCACGCCGGGGTGTTTGTAGGAAATAGCCGCATTATACATACCACAGCGGGTACGGGTGTTATTAAATCACGAGTTGATGCACTAAAAAGCCGTATAACGGGGTATTATAGACCATGTTCAAGATAACTAATATATTGAATCCGCTTACTGGTGGGGCGACCACAGCCGAGCATGAGTGGGTGAAGGGACAACCACTGTCCGAGTATATGGATTATGATGGGGAGTGTGTTGTGGCATGTGCCCGCCGCATCATTGAATTGCCCCTAAGTAAGATATTTCCGGCTAACACCGACGAGTACACGGTGATGCCTATATTAGAGGGCGGAGATAAACAGACGCAACGAGTAATGGCATACTTCGCACTCAGCGCTTCTTTATTAGCGATACCGGGCACACAAGCTACCGCATGGCATGGATTCTACATGGGGCAAATTGGTAAAGGAATGGCTGGCTACATGGGTGCCACTCTCATTAACCTATTTTTGCAGGATAAGGAGAAGGATAAAGCATCACAGTCATATTCATGGCAGCATAAGAGTAGTCCCACAGCCTATCATGGCATACCCATGCCCATAATCTACGGTAAGGCGAGAGTAAGACCGACACTAAAGAACAGATATGTTGTGATAGACGGGGATAAGCAGTATTTGTACGCCTTATACGGGCTTGCCGCGCATAAAGTGGATGAGAGAAGCGTACCCAGATGGTCTGATGATCCGCCACGTATATACACACGTGGAGATGAAGTTAGGACTATACTTGCACAAGATGAACCGGGCAAAACTTATACCTGCATAAGAGATCATGACCAGAACTTTGTGGTTCCGTTCTACATCAATCCAGACTATTGGAAAATAGGACACGGTACGGCATCCTTTATCGACGATGTTATCATTAATGGGCGTTCAATAGGCGGATATAATAGAGATGTGGAATGGGAGACACGACCAGGGTTGCCACAGCAGGCAGTGATAGCCGGGTTTAATGTTACCTACAGTAACTCTGCCCAAGACAGGATATTATATATAGATGAACCAGAAGTTAACAGGAACACGGCCAGAATCACATATACAAGTAGCTTCCGGCTTCTTGCATGGCAAGAGCATGACATCCTGTTTCACGGAGAAAGTTATAGAATACGCGCCGGGCATGCTACTCTCGCTTTCGGCCATATATACTATCTGTACTTTGACCCCTCGGTAGACGCAAATGATTATCTACTGTCAAGAGGTGCCGTACCGGCCTTCTATGTTATATTATCAGTTAATACATTAACAAACGAGATAATTTGGACAGAAAGCCTCCCAAGTGATACTGATTGGTTTAGTCCAATACTACCAGCTACGAGTGCCCACAATATAGAACTTACATTTGAATTCCCGTTCGGCATATATGGTATTGCTGGTGGAGAAAGCATGGTAAGTCAGACATGCAGATTATTTGCCCAATATAGAGAAGTGGGCACGAGCAGGTGGCTTAACTTTAGCTCTGGATTCTCGACTCCAGATCATAGACATCCGTACGACAACAGCGATATTGAGGCTATAGTTATAACACGTAAGAAACAGGAGATGTTTAGTACGTCCATAAAGGCTACATTAGGCTCAGCAGACTTCTTCCTTGATGATAGTAAGGTTTACGAAGTAAGGGTAGCGGCTAGTTCGCCGTCTATTGTGCGGCTCGTGAATGTGGCAACTATCATTTATGGTGTGGAGAATATGGATGAATCATTTCCGGGCTTCACTTATCCGGGTGAACCTCTACTTGGCATAAAAGCACTAGCATCAGGGCAAATCGACGGCGATCTCGATGTGCAGGTGGATGCGGAGAGAAGCAAGGTGTGGGTGTATAATACGCGAACTGTGGGCGGTGTAGAGGCCGGATGGGTAGAGGGAGCCGCTAACAATCACGCATGGGCAGTATACGATATACTTGCCAATGGACATCCGGACCACCCGGCATACCCGTCAGTAGGGAACGCTGATGCCGAAACACCATACGGGTGCGGTATAGACTACAGGCGTTTGGATTATGAATCTTTCCGTACATGGGCAGAAAACATAGGCGACTTGGAATATGAGCTTAATATTGTATCCGACACGTTCATGACCGCATGGGATGCCATTCTGCGTATTTGTCAAGAAGGGCGCGGCATGGTTTATCCGGTGGGCACCAAGATATTCGCATTCACTGATAAGGCGGAGGATGTCAGTCAAGTATTCACAATGGGAAATATTCACCGGGATACGTTCGTGCAAAAGTTCGTGGAAGCCAATCAGAAGATAAATATGGTGGAGGTTACTTATTACGACCAGGACCGTAATTATGAAAAGACGATGATAGCTGCGAGGACCGCGGATTGGGATAGTAGTACTGGCCTGAGTATACCAGTCACCATAACCCTATACGGCACTACTACATTCAATCAGGCATGGTCGATTGCACGGTTTATTCTCAGGGGGAATGAACTATTGGACAGTATTATAACATACGGCGTGGATATAGATGGGTTGGCGGCACAAGCAGGGGACGTGATAGAGGTGCAGCACGACGTACTCACGGTAGGTCAGGGCGGCCGCATCATAGGAGTGGTGGATGACCCGGTAACGGGTGTTACGCTGACCTTCGACCGTATTTTGAGCATAGGTGCGCTTGTATATGAGTTAGAAGTGGCACATTCTGATGGCACAATAGAGAGTAAGAGTGTTCATGGTGGCGGAGATACGGATGTTTTAACATTCCCGATAACTGATCCATGGATAGCAGTGCCGGAAGTATATGAGGTGTATTCGTTTGGTGTTGACGGCGAACACGCCAAGAAATATCGGATTACCAATATTAGTCGCACTAACGAACTCATGCGAACACTAACACTTGTGCAATACGACGAGAACATGTATGATGTATATGTGCCGAGTGATCCTGTGCTTGAAACCGAAGATGGCGGTGATTCTGCATCCAAAATAGTACCACCGGATACCACCGTGGAAGAGGTAGCAAACCTTCTTAATCTCGCATCCAATGTACAATTACGTGAAGTGGTGTCTGAGAATCGTGCCACCGGAGAGTACACATCGAGCATTGTTGTGACATGGGATACGGTGTTGGGTGATCCACGCGGTTCATGGGAAGTGTGGTTTAGGGATGTTGACGTGAGCGATGTGGATTGGCAAGGAACGTGGGGAGAAGGTACGTATAGGGATGGTGATAAGGTGGAATTGGGCGGTAAAACATATATTAGTCTCACGGATGAGAATACGTCAGAACCATTTACCAGAACCATGTTTTAGATGAGGGATGATATGCACGAATTAATACAATACGTTACCCCGGCCGGACTAATCGGACTACTTGTAATGGTGGGCAGACTCACGCAGTCAGTTGATGACATAAAAGACGGTATGAAGGAGTTAAAGGATGGTGTCGTGTGGAGCGGTGAGTGTGAAGCAACGCACAAAGAAGTGGATAGACGATTCGAGCGATTGGAAAAGAAAGCGAATGGAGGGTTATAATGAGTAAACGCGTATTAGAGAAGTTGATATTATGGTTACGGCAGAAACACCCGGGGACAGTAGTGCATATGAGAGATTTCTGGATGCACTATCTGGCCAGATTACTTGGTATAGTACCATTGTCCGCATCACTGAAAGCCAGAGTGTTCAGGAAAGACGGGAGCATAGAGGACTTAGGCACCATTTGTACCCACGTAGTTACAGATGCTTTCGTCGCGTATTTGGTGGATTCACTACAGGCAGTGGAAGCAAATTGGGACGACTTCAAATATCATGATTCCGGTACAGGCACGAATGTAGAAGCTGTAGGGGATACAGCACTTCAAACACCAACTGGGGAGGCTAGGGATGTAGGGACTCAGATTGAAGGGGCTACTGCCAATATCTATAAATCAGTGGTCACAAATACATACGCCGGGACGTTCGCTATCACAGAACATGGACTATTCAACGCGGCGGCTGCTGGTACGCTTATGGATAGAAGTGTATTTACGGCAATCAATGTGATCTCTGGGGATAAGATAGAATTTACCTACCAACTAACATGTACTGCGGGGGGCTAATGTGGAGTTTTTGGTAAGACTTGCTGATAAAACAAATACACAGGTGTTCTGCCTTAACCCAATACATAAAGGCAACCACATGGACAGGGTGGTGTTTGAGGATGATACTTTCTCTGCACCCTGTTCTGATTGTGGAAGTAATGAATTTCTATATCGCAAGAATAATGCCATCACGAAGAAGGGGCATTTTATCGCATATAAACCTGACAGTTGGACATGGGGCGGGAACGAAAGAAAGCATTATGGCATTGTGCGGATAGAATGTACTGAAGAGCAAGCAGCGACATGGTGTGAAGGTGTTCAAGATGAAAATCAAATTAACTACCGACCTCGTAAATTAGCATTTGATTTCGAGAAAGTTCTGACGATAGAACAACTGAAGAACTGGAATGATTTGAGAATGTACAGTGATATAATCATTACACAGGATACATCACAGATAAAAGAATCCACGTATGCCATTAACTCAGGGTAGCGTAACAATAAAAACCGCTGGTGGGGATTATTCCTCATGGGCAGGCTTCTGGGACGACCTCGGCAATCTCGATGGCCATATCACCTGTACAGTAGATGCCAGTGCGTTTACTGAAGCTGCTGGACCTGCTGCTATAACAGAGACTCTTGGTGGTTTTACACTTCATGTTTTGCCGGCAGCATTTCCAACAAAAACAGATGCTACTGATGGGGCTCGATTTACTTTTAACACAACAGACGCTATAATGGATTTGCAAATGGAAGGGCCGGGAACTGTAATAGTTGAAGGCATGGTGATGAAAAAAGGCACTGGCGCACCAACATTCTTTGTATATAGCCGTTTAACATCAACAGCCTATGTTATTATAATAAGAAGAAATATTTTAAAGGGATTGAGTGATGGAGTTTATATTACAGATAATACTATAACAGATTATAGTGTTTACAATAATATTATTTATGATTGTGTTTTTAGGGGAATCAGAGCAGGACAATCATTTCCAAATGCCATTATTGCAAATAATACGATTCATAATTGTTTAGATAATATTTACGATGGTGGTATCGGGGGTAATGTTTATAAAAATAATCTTAGTTATGGAGCAACAGATAAATGCTTTGAGTTTATAGCTTCTGCGGATGGTTATAATAATGCTGACTCTGATGACACAGGAGAAGATGCCGATTGGTCTACAGGAGCTAACAATGTTCCAGGAATAGCAGACCCATTTAATAATCTTGCTGCTGACGATTTCATAATTACAGCAGAAGGTGATATTGGTACAGCGGGATTGGATTTAAGCGGTGATTTTACGGATGACTTTTTTGGAGTAACACGGGTAAATTGGACAATAGGGGCATGTGAATATATCACACCGCCAACACCTAAAGCCGTAGGTGGTACGTTAGCGCTATCGGGCACACTAGCGAATGCATTAGAGCTATCTCGGAGCTATGGAGGTACGTTAGCGCTATCGGGCACACTAGCGAATGCATTAGAGCTATCTCGGAGCTATGGAGGTACGTTAGCGCTATCGGGAGCATTATCACGCGGCCAATTCGCAAGCATGGCGGGCGCCCTTACTCCATCCGGTACCCTTGTTGCTGCATTTATTATAGTACAGGCAACGGGGGGCGAATTAATGCCACTGGGTACCCTAGCTATGCGTAACCCCGACTGGCTACTCATAGACGAAATTCTCACATGGATGGGAGAGTGGGATAAAACATATCCCTATGATATTAACGACGTGGTGCTGTACAAGTCAACAGGCGGTAACGAGTGGCATGTATTTGTGAGCAAGATTGGGCATAACGTAGGCAACATCCCCACTTCATCGGCAGAAGCATGGCGCAGATTATATCAGGAGCAGTGGTCATGAATATGAAACGGGTGATAAATGATAAGAAAACCACACTTACACATGATTTCACGCCAGAACATGAATATGAAGTAATAGTGAGGGCTATTGGTCCGGATGGTACCGAACAGGCAATGGAACTTTCTGCCCGCAACACAATAACCATTAAGGGTAGGCAAAGTACACCAACAGCAGCTGCAGACTTAGTAGTGGTAGCCGGTCTCTCCAGATTATCCCTCTCATGGACAAATCCAGCCGATTATGACTTCTATGCTATGGAGGTGTGGAGAAGTGCAACAAACATTATAAGTACCGCCACTAAGGTTGCAGAGGCATGGGGAGATCACTGGACAGATGAGATAGGCTCGACGAATACTACCCGATATTATTGGATTCGGTCCCTCAATACATCAGGTTATACATCAATCTCATTCCATCCTTATACGCTCACAGGGATAGGTGGTACAACTACTGGCATTATTGTGACAGAGATTGATGATTTCTCCGTAACTGCGACCAAGATGTTTACCAAAGCAATCATACTTACGGGAGATGCGTGGGCGAATAACAGTCCCGGTGGTGGGTCGATAGCGTGGAATGCCCACAATATCGTATACAACGGCGCCTCCTATCCCATTAAAGCAGGCAACACGGCACTTGGGTACATTTACTGGATAATTGGGACTGCTGTGTACTCAACGTCCACCGCACACCCTGTATTGGGCACTACGAGATTTATGATAGCCATCAACACGGCCGGGATTCACACCCTGGTATGGAATTCCAGCGCCAATATGGTTATTGGGACTGCGTTTATATCCAATCTCGCTGTGACTAATGCGAAAATAGCCCTACTTGCTGTGGATACGGCACAGATTGCGCTACTTGCTGTGAAAGATGCACAAATAGCCAATCTCGACGTGGATAAGCTCACGGCCAACGCCGCCAGCACAAATGAGTTTGTGTCTAATACCGCCCAAATCAAGAATGCCATCATCACCAATGCAAAAATCAATGATTTGAATGCTATTAAGATAAATGCCGGGGATATTGCCGTAGCACGTATTACTGCACAAGCCGGAAATGCAGTAAATGCTGGTGTAGTTTCTATAAGTGCCGCTCGGGTAAATATTGCCGGTACAACCACGTTTACTGCAGGTTGGGCAGCAGCAGCGAATGCAGAAGGTGATATAGACATACTGAATACTACCAATGCGCCTGCTGAGGCTAATGCGGATGTAACAGGTAGCAATACAGCGGCAGATACAGTATTGGTGCAGGGGTCAACGATAATAATTGGAGGACACATAGCCACGGCTCTCCTGACTGCAACAAACATTCAGACTGGAATACTGACGGGGCGTACAGTACAAACAGCAGCAAGTGGGCTTCGGATCGTACTTGATAGCTTTAATCACCGTTTTGTCATCATCGCTGCTAGCGAGGCCACCGCAGTTACGATACAATCAGACCAAATTACCCTTGTCAGCGGGTATATAGATGCCGGTGGTGGTTTTAAGGATGGTGGAGTTGCGGGAATTGATGATGCAGGAGCGGGTATAGCATCGGCAATTACCGTAAGTGGTGGAATAGTCACAGCTATAACAAAGGTTAGCCATATCGGTGTTGGGGGAGCAGCTCATGCTGTTGTGATTGCTGCGGGGGCTGATGGATTCATGACAGGAGCAGATAAAACCAAATTAAATAGCATTTCAGGAGGATCACGCCCTGGCACAGTCATCGATGTCACCGGCACTGCACCTGTGGTATCCTCGGGTGGTACTTCACCAGCTATTTCTATACCCGCTGCAACGGCGGGTTCTGCCGGTCACGCCACCGCGGCGCAGATTACGAAGCTGGATGGCATAGAGGCTCTGGCTGATGTCACCGATCAGGTGAATGTTAAGGCGGCTTTTGATGATTCTGCACACGGTACAAGAAGTGGAGGAACGCTTCATGGCAATGCAACAGTTGTCACTGCTGGCTTTATGTCTGCCGCGGATAAGATAAAACTTAATGGATTATAACAGGAGGGCACTATGAAGAGTTTATTGGTGGTATTAGTGGCAATCATGGTTGGATGTTCCAATCCAGTCAACGACGAAATCAGATGTGTAACCGGGGTTCTAGGAGACCCGGACGGATTAGTATTGACGGAATGGTCAGAAGTACTATTAAAATTCTGGCAGATAGAAGTTCCATCCCCATACATACTCGAGGTCATTGTTAAGAAGAACTACAACGAATGGGTCACAGCATGGTGGTCATTAAGCGACGCTTTCGGAATACACCTTATCTTTATCTATGAATCAAGCAATGTAGATAGCTATTCGCAATATAGGATTGAGTATAAGAAATAAAAATTGCCCGCAGGTGTTTTCAGTCGACCAAGGTCTCCTACTTCCCACGGGCATACACATTTAGTTTTCCCAGTTCCTTACAACGGATAGGATAAAGTCAAGATAGTAGCCCATATTACACTTGTCAAGTAAAAAATGGAGGGTATGCCATGGCACAATATTTCACCCTGACTGAATTCGACTGTAAATGCAAATGCGGGAAGAATAACATCGATCCCAATCTGATAGTATGCTTGGACGAGGCACGGGAATTAGCCCAGGTACCGTTCATTATTAATTCCGGGTGCCGATGTGAGAAGCATAACCGACGGGTCAGAGGCAGCCGAACATCCTCACATCTAAAGGGTATAGCCGTTGACATCAAAGCAACCAACTCAAAAACACGGTTCGCAATATTACAGTCACTCTTCATGTCAGGATTCAGCCGCATAGGCATACATAAGCGGTTCATCCATGTGGACATCGACCACAAGAAACCAAGCACAGTAGTGTTTATTTATTAAAGGAGGTAAGCTCATGAGTTATTACGTGTTTAAGGAAAAGTTACAATTTTGGGTTGCATGGGGGATGCCAAGATGGTTAGTTTATTTCTGCACCATACGGCTAATCGCGAATGCTACAACCGGCAAATATTCCAAGACGGAAGTACCAAAATTAACGGCCATGGATGCGCTTAGCAGTTGGTAATTACGTAAAAGGGGGTAACACATGTTAGCTACAATTATTGGAGCTCTAAAAGCCGGAGGCGCACTTCTCATTACTCCACAGGGCATAGGCGCCGGGCTCGCTGTATTGGTATTGGCCTATGTGCTCAAGAAGATCGATAACAAGTGGGTGTATAAGCCCATCTACGGCGTATTCTACGGGTTGGGCACTGCCTGTACGCTTGGATGCTCCAAGTGGAAATGGACAAGCAGGCTGTGGAACAAGACCATTGAGCCATTCATCGTGGACTTACTCGACAATGTACTGTCCGCGATCAAAAACGGCCTATTTGATGGCCTTCACAGCGATAACAAATAAGGAGGTCACTGGAACATGACACACATCAACCTCGAAATGGAGCTACTGAACCTGGATGGCTCCGTGATACCGGACGATAAGGGCAAACCCACCACACTGAAAACTGTATTTTGTAATGTCCTGGTGAATCAAGCCGCGGGAGTCAAAGTCACAGGCGTGGAGAATGCCCACAGATTCAACCTTGCCATGCAAATCTACAATGCGGATGAAATAGAGTTGAGTCACGATAACGTAACACTCATCCGCGATCTCGTGGCAGAGGGCTATATCCCATTGGTTGCAGGACAAGTGTGGAATATACTCGACCCACCGGTAGAGGATACACCCTCCGCTACAGAGGAGCAATTACCAGAGACCATACCACCTACAGAACCCGGCATAATCTAATCCCCAACCCAACACAGGCGCAGTGTACTCCACCATTGCGCCTTTCCTATGCCCAAAAAGATGCAATATGCAACATGCCTCCCCCATACGCCGCTGCCCGGGGTAAAACACACATAGTACAATGAACATATTAGTATATCACTATGCGGGTGTACGCAAAAACGTGCAGTAT
>SDBV01006870.1_pt1 | contig 15665 bp, 12 predicted proteins | sample 2277081 | NCBI WGS metagenome assembly SDBV01 (sample SAMN10402039, study PRJNA504765) | marine sediment metagenome | isolation source: marine sediment core GS10_PC15, 223 cmbsf | place: Arctic Ocean: Southern Knipovich Ridge | collected 2010
CCGCTGGCCTGGTCCTTGCCGGGCGTTTTGCCGATGATCTCGGCGCGGCCGGTCACGTCCAGCAAATCGTCGACCAACTGAAACGCCAGTCCGATCGACTCGGAATAATCGTTCACGGCCTGCAACGCCTCCCCGTCGGCTGCGACGCACATCGCACCCATCCGGGCGGCGGCGCGAATCAGGGCAGCCGTCTTGCGCCGATGAATATAGTTCAGGCCATCAGCACCGGCGGGCACCTCGCAAAGTTGCAAATCGGCGACCTGCCCGGCGACCATGCCGGCCGGACCGGCTCCGCGGGCCAACTCGCCTGTCAATGCAGCGGCTACGGGGCTGGACGACTCGCCCAGCACGGCGAACGCCCGCGTCAGCAGAGCATCGCCTGTCAGCAAGGCCATCGCCTCGCCATATTTTACATGCGCCGTTGGCTGGCCGCGGCGAAGTTCGTCGTCGTCCATGCACGGCAGGTCGTCGTGAACCAGACTGTAGCAGTGCACCAGTTCGACTGCCACCGCTGCCCGGCCTACCGTTTCGGCCGATTCCGGCGCGATATCGGCAATGGGTTTGCCGCCAACCGCCTCGGCCGCCATAGCAGCCAGCGCCGGGCGCAACCGCTTGCCGCCGCTCAAGGCACAGTATCGCATTGCCTCGGCCAGCGTCTCCGGAGTGCCCGGCTCAATCAGCCAGCGGTCGAGCCACTGCTCTGCCAGGCAAGCATAGGGACGTAACAGTTCGTTCAGGGAAACCATAGCACTGCGCATCCTTCTTGAAGTCGTCCGATTATACCACCCCTGCCGCCCAGCCGAAAGTAACCGTCGCAACTGGCGGACGCAATCCGCAGCACCGCCTTGCCAAAAATGCCCGGACGGGTAATACTGTCGCCAGAAAGATACGTTTTCATACAGGAGCAACTTGATGCCGAAAATCCATCCGACAGCCATCGTCGACCCAGCCGCAATAATTGCCGACGACGTGGAGATAGGCCCGGGCTGCGTCGTCGAATCTGACGTAGAAATAGGCCCGGGCTGCGTGCTGCGAGAATATGTGATCGTCCGGCGCCACACCACGCTCGGGACGGACAACATGGTCGACGCACACACCGTGCTTGGCGGCGAGCCGCAAGACCTGAAATTCGACCCCAAAACCGTTTCGTATTTGCGCATCGGCGATGGGAATGTTTTTCGCGAGGGTGTCACGATCTCGCGGGGTAGCATAGCCGGCGGAGCTACCGTCATTGGAAACCGCAGTTACTGGATGGCCTACTCGCACGCAGGACACGATGCGATCGTTGAAGACGACGCGATCCTCGCCAACAGCGCCTTGCTAGCCGGGCACTGTCGAATCGGACGCCGCACGTTTCTGTCCGCACACGTCGTGGTGCACCAGTTCGTCTGGGTGGGCGAGGGCGTGATGACTCGCGGCAATTCAGGCATCGGCACCCACGTGCCGCCGTTCTGCATGGTGGCGGGCATCAATCACATCCACGGGCTCAACTCCATTGGGCTGCGCCGCAATCCTGAAATCACCACCGAAGACCGCCGGCAGATCAAGGAGGCCTTCAAGTTGACCTACCGTAGCGGCCTGCTAACCACCGACGCCCTCGCTCGCATGGACGAATGCACCGACTGGGGCGGGCCGGCCCAGCGATTCCGCCAATTCATCCGCGACGTGATAGAGGCCAAAAAACCTTACAATCGCAGCCTGTGCCCCATGCGATCCACGCGAGGCTCAAGCGCCGCCCACGGCGGATGATAGGTTTTGGCAAAATCAGCTTTGCGCCGGTTCGATGTGGACGATCACTTCGACGACGCTCGGGTCGGCTGCCATCGCCGCCTGCTTGACTTGTGAGGCAATGTCGTGCCCATCGCGAACGGTCAACTCGGGGGCGACCTGGACGTGGATGTCCATTTCTACCTTGCCGCCGACCTGCCTGGCCCGGATCGCATGATAACTGCGCACGCCCTGGGTCTGTCCGACCGCCCGCTCGATGCCCGCCAGCGTCTCGTCGCTCGGGGCCCGGTCCATCATCTCGCCCGCACTGGTTCGAATGATCCGTATCGCAACCAGCATCAAAAATGCGGCCAGCACGAGCCCGGTCAGCGAGTCCAGTAAGCACCATTTGGGCCCGCCCAGCAGCACGCCCGCCAGCCCGGCCGCTGCCGCGATCGACGTGAACGCGTCAGTCCGGTGATGCCACGCATTGGCCAGCAACGACAGGTCATTCTCGCGCCGCCCGACAAGGTGGGTCACGCGGAAAAGCAGTTCCTTTACCGGCACCGAGGCCAACGCCACCCAGAATGGCAGCCCCGCATCGACGCTCGTTGCCCCCTCTTGCAGCCGGCGGATCGAACTAACGGCAATCCACCCGCCTGCGACCAACAGGAGTGCTCCGACAAACATTGCAGCCAGCGTCGTCGCGCGGCGATGGCCGTAACGATGGCTGCGGTCGGCGGGCTTGTTGGCCACGCGAAGCCCAGCCAGCACCGCCACGTCGGTCGCCATGTCCGACGCGCTGTGCAGGCCGTCGGCAAAAATAGCATGGCTGCCGGAAAGGAAACCAGCCGTGATTTTCGCAGCCGTCATGAGCGCATTGACGACAATGCTGCCCCAGGTGACGCTGCGAGGTGTCAGGTATCGGGTTGTGTCGTAGCCGGGCATCTGTGATATCATCTAATATCGGTCAATAACGAACGTTAAAGCCTGCGTACTTCCCCGTAGCGGGGAACGTATTTTCGACCTTCTGGCGAATGTAGCGGCCCATCGCACCGGCCAACTCGCCCAGGAATTTGTCAATTTCGCGTCGGTCCCCTTCCACGACGCATTCGACCCGCGCGTCGTGCAGGTTGCGAACGTATCCGGTTACGTCGTAGCCGGCGGCGACCCGACAGGCAGTAAATCGAAAACCCACTCCCTGAACCGTTCCCGAATAATACACCTGTCTCTGCTCGGCTGCCATGACGCGTCCTCGCGGGAGATTTTACACGCCTACCGCGGATAGAGGAAACTCATTGTAATAATGGTTAGTGGAGGATTGCGTCGATCAGGCCGGGGATGGTGTGCACGTCGGCTTCGACGGTCGGCGACAGGCCACGCTCGCGCAGCGTCGCGGAAGTTGACGGGCCGATGCTGGCGAGTTTGGCGGAGCTACCGGCCAGAAGTTTGGGGGCGATCTGGTCGCAGAAATTCTTCACCGTCGAGGAACTGGTGAACGTCACCCAGTGAATCTCGCCCCGTTCGAGCAGTTCTCGCACGCGCGGGGCGCAGGCGTCGTCGGGAACCGTGCGATAGGCTGTCACCTCGTACACGTCGGCGCCGGTGGCTGTCAGAGCTTCGATCAAGTCCGGCGGTGCGATATCTGCACGCGGGCACAACACGCGAACATTCTTCATGTCCTGCAATTTCGCCAGCATAGCGGCGATTTCCACGCCGACGAACCGTTTCGGCTGGGCATCGGCGCGAATGCCGAAGCTCACCAAGCGGTCCGACGTAGCCGGTCCGATCGCGCAGACCTTGCAGCCGCTAAGCGAGCGTGCATCCAGGTCGGCTCGGGCCAGTGCGGCAAAGAACGCATCCACCCCGTTGACGCTGGTGAACACGACCCAGTCGAACGAGGCCAGTTCGGCGACAGCATCGGCAAGTGGCTGCGGATCTGCGGGCGGTTCGATGCGAATGGTTGGCGATTCGATAACCTCGGCGCCGAGTTGCGTGAGATCGGCCACCATTCGCGACCCCTGCGCCCGCGCGCGGGTGACGACGATCCGCCGGCCGAACAATGGCCTCCGCTCGAACCATTGCAGCTGCTCGCGCAGGGCGACTACCTTTCCGATGACGATCAGCGCCGGGGCGGCCATGCCTGCCTCGTCGGCCAGTTTCGCCAGCGTTTCGACCGTGCCGACGACGGTCTGCTGGCGGGCCGTCGCTCCCCAGCGAATGACGGCCGCGGGCGTTTGTGCGTCCATACCATTTGCGATAAGCCCATCGCAGATGCGGGCCAGGTTCGCTGCGCCCATGTAAAAGCCCAGCGTGCCCGGCCAGTTGGCCAGCGCCGCGTAGTCCAGGTCCGAGTCGGGCTTGTCGGGCGTTTCGTGTCCGGTGATCAGAGCGAAGCTGCTGGCGAGCTTTCGGTGCGTTACGGGAATCCCCGCGAAGGCCGGCGCTGCGATCCCGGCCGTGATGCCGGGGACGATCTCGAAGCGTAAGCCCGCCTCCGCCAGAGCCAAGGCTTCCTCGCCGCCCCGGCCGAAGACGAACGGATCGCCGCCCTTGAGACGGACGACCGTAAGGCCATCGCGCCCGAGCGAGACGAGCAGCTCGTTGATCTGTTCCTGGCCGAGCTTGTGTTTGCCGGCCCGCTTGCCGACATCAATTCTTCGCGCGTCCGGCCGAGCCCATTGCAGCAAGTGCGGCGAGATCAGCGCGTCGTAAACGACCGCGTCGGCCGAGCCCAACAGCTCGCGCCCACGAACGGTGATCAGGTCGGCATCGCCCGGCCCGGCCCCCACGAGATATACGCATCCTTCGCTCATTGATTTATTTTTCTATGGCTGATTCACGTCCGCATCAAGAAGTTCCTGTGACCCGTCGGCCAGCAGCATCTCGGCCACCTGTCGACCTAGCGTCTCGGCCTGTTCACAATCGGCTGCTGGTGCAGAGCAGGTTTGTCGCAGCAGGCGCTTGCCGTCCGGCGAGGCCACCATGCCCGTGAGGGTCAACTGTCCCGCCTCGTCCCAGCGGCCAAAACCGCCGATCGGCACGTGACAGCCTCCGCCCAGTGCAGCCAGCATCGCGCGCTCGGCCGCGACTGCAACTTCGGATTTTGCGTCGTTCAAAGGGGCAAGCAGCTTTCGCGCGGCGTCGTCATCGCTGCGAATTTCGATCGCCAGCGCACCCTGCCCGCATGCGGGGACGAACTCGGTTGGCTCCAGTCGCTCGGATATTCGCCCGTCGAGGCCCAATCGCACCAACCCCGCAGCGGCCAGCACGATCGCATCGGCCGGGCCTTCGTCGAGTTTTCGCACGCGGGTATCCACATTGCCGCGAACCGGCAGCACTTGCATGTCCGCCCGGGCGTGCAGCAGTTGGGCGCGCCGCCGGGGCGAGCCGGTCAGCACCGTCGCACCGGCCGGCAAAGTCGCCAGCGAACCGCCGCCGGATACGATCAACGCGTCGGCTGGGTCCTGGCGAGTGGGCACGGCCGCGATTTCCAGCCCAGCGGCGATCTCCGTCGGCAGATCCTTATATGAATGCACCGCCACGTCGGCCTGTCCGGCCCGCAGTGCGTTTTCGATTTCCCGGGTGAACACGCCCGTCTGCGGCATATCGGCCAGGGGCGCCTCGGCGGAACGATCGCCCATCGTCTTGATGAATTCCAGCGACACGTCCAGACCCGGATGCGCCTGTGCCAGTGCGTGGCGAACCCACTCGGCCTGCCATCGGGCAAGGGCCGAGCCGCGCGTTGCGATAACGAGGCGGCTCATAGCCCGCCCCCTCGCCCGCGCCCAAGGCGTATCGGATAAGAGATATAGATCGCGTAAATATCCATTGTGTTTTCGTTCGCTCTAAGTGCCGGGACATTATACTGACCCTGCTCCGCGAGCACAGCCCCGATTCACGTCGGGCGGTCAAGGCGAGGCGATTTAGCGGGCCAAACTCTGGCCATTACACTTGGCAAAAACGACAATTGCGAATAAACTATAACTAGAGCGATTGTGCCAACTATGCACCGCTCTTCGGGCGACAAGGAATTCTGGCCGCCCGGATGGAGGACGCAGCCCACGGAGCGGGCACGAACTAATTCAAGCCTACGCCGGCTTGTATGCTACTGCGCAAGTGCATTTACACGAGGAAGCCATGCGTATTCGAACGATTGCAGTTACGACACCAGGTTGCCTGGTCGCGTTGGGTGTATTACTCGCCCTTTGCAGCGCCGCACCGGCCCAGACCGTCAACACCCTCGTCAGCCCAGACCTGTTCGGCGAGCAGGTGGACGTGGTCACGCCCGGCTTCATGCACTGGAGCGCCGCATCGGGCGACACGGTAGACCCAGACGGCGACGCCAACGATTTCGACAACAGCTTCGGCGAGCACAATGGCAGCATTCAGAATCCCATTTACAGTTCGCAGGCCTACGCGTACGGCGCCGGAACGGTGGCCGAGGAATTCGCCTACGCAGAATCATGGTCCGACGTCCGTTGGGAGTTCACCGTTCCCGGCCCGGGCCAGTACGTCTTCGCCACACGGTTTTGGCGAGAGTACAGCGGGTCAAACACGGCCGTGGTGTCGTACCAGGTCGACGGGAACTGGATAGCTCTGCCGGCCGTCACCAACATCGACCACTGGGGCGGTTTCGGCAGCCTCTCGTGTTATCTCATCGAGATACCCTCCGGCCAGACCGTCGTACCGATGCGCATCACAGATTCGACCGGGCGGCTGCTGCTGCTTCGCATGCTGCTGGCCAAGCGGAAGGAAGCCGACGAGTTCGTCGCCGTTCCAGCCACCAGCCACCCGAGCATGATGTACACCGCAGCAGACGTGGCGACATTGCAGTCGCGGATCGCGGCGGCGGGCATTCCAAAAATCAGCTACGACTACATGGTCGGGAAAACGGCTTCGTATATCAGCGCCCACGACAATAACGGCACGTATTGGCAGCCTGGGCAATCCAGCCATACCGTCCCCCGCTCGATCGTGCAGACCGCGTTCGTCTACGCCATGACCGGCGACGATTATTACTACGATGCAGTGATCCGCATGATCGACACGGTGATGAGCTGGAACGCAAGCGACAACCCTATCGACAGTCATACAAGCGGCTATTGGAACATCCTCGGGCGAGGCAAAACAATTTCGATGATCGCCCTGGCCTACGACTGGATGTATCACCGCATGCCGGCGGCCAAGCGAGATGAGATCCGCCAGTTCCTGGCCACCGAAGCCAACCGCCTCTACCTCTATACCATGACTTTCGCCACGGATTCGGGCGTGGACAACTGGATTCCGTGGATCGGCGCCGCACACGGCATGGTTGCGACTGCGCTGCGGGACGATCACAAATGGCCCGACCAGTGGCTGGACGGCATGAAATGGATCGCGAGGATAAACCTCCAGGGCAGCGGTGAAGATTTCGGCTATTACAATAATGGTTACACCAAGGCGATCTATTTCGGCATGGCGCTGAAGACCGCCACCGGAGATGACATCTTCACTCCGCAGGCGACTTGGCTGACGCGGCTGCTGGACTACCGCATGACCCTTCTCGAACCGGGCGGTTCGGGGTATCCGACTTTTGGTGACGCTGGCAGCGGGAACGATCCGCTGCTGGGTTTGGTGTCGGCCACGTACTTGCGCGACCCGATGGCGCAATGGTATCTTCAGAATATGTCGTGCGGCACTTCCAGCCAGGTAAACGGCTGGGGCTGGGAACACATGATGCCGGTTGCTGTGGTCACCACGTACGACCCGACGATGAGCGTCCAAACGCCCGACGAGCCGCGTCTGATGCTGGCCGACAGATTCTACGATGATTCGCACCTGAGCCCGGGCCTCAGCGTCGTATCGGTAATGCGGACCGGCTACAACAATGCCGACGACGTGCAACTGGCCATGCGATCCGGGCCGTTCATGGCATGGCACGGGCATCCGTGTCAGGGCAACTTCACAATCAAAGCCTATGGCGATCGCCTGGTGGTGGACAAGGCTCTGGGCGGTTCGTACGGCTCGGCAGCCAGCAATTACTCCAAGACCGCCGGTGCGCACAGCCAGGTGATGATCGACGGCAAAGGCCAGGTCGAATACAGCGGCCCGGTCTACTACGCCCACGAGGCCGGCACGACCGGAACGATGACCTCCTCGCCCTACGTCGATCACGTCCAGGCCGACATGACCGTCGCGTATGCCAAAGGGCCGCTGGGCTCGATGCAACATGCCTACCGCGATTTCCTGTTCATCCGCAAGGCCGGCCGAGACGCCTACGTGGTGGTCGTGGATGATCTGAAACAGAACTCGTCTACGCACAGCTATCAATGGCTGCTCCAGACCGACGACGAGAACAGCGCTGTCACCGTCGCGCCCGACCACCATGTCATCCAGGGCTCGGCCCACCTTGATGTGTTCACGATCGACCCGGCCAGCGTAGACTTCAGCACTTCCACCAATCTCAGCATCTGGCGAAAGCTTGCGCTGACCAATCCTCAGCAGGTGGAACGAGGCACGTTTCTGAACATTCTGTACCCCCGGCGTTCGTCCACGCCCTCGCCGGAGGTTCAGCGAATCGAGGTCGGCCAATTGGTCGGCTTCCGGCTGGGCGACGACCTGATACTCTTCCATAAGGGTACGGGCGTATGGCAGTTTGAAGGCCTGGAGACCGATGCGCGCATCGCCTACTTCGAGTCCAGCGATCCGCAACAGACGGAGTTCCTGATCACCGATGCGACCGTGCTGCGATTCGACGGCAACGACATCTTCACCTCGCCCACAATGACCGCTACGACCGGTTCCTTTGCCAGCGTCCCTGGCGATCTGGAACCGCCGACTATTCTCTCCTGGCGTTCGGCCAACACTCACGGCCGGGGCATCGGCGAAGCCCTGCTGCAAATCGCAGATGACGGTTCGTTCAGCGAGCCTCGGTCGACTGGCATTAACAGGCTGATCGTGGAATTCTCCGAGGCAATCGATCCGACGAGTTTCACGGCGGCCTCAGTTAGAATCGCCGGGTTGGACGCAAACAACGATGGTGTGCTCCTGACGGGCTCAATGACAGCCGTTTCAATGCGAAACGGCGGTACGGAGGGCGTGATCACACTCACCCCCGCCCTGCCGGATTACGCACGCTACCTTGTGGTGATCGAAGGCGTGACGGACGCCGCCGGCAATGCGATTGCAGGCGATCTCGACCGAATCGTCACGGCATTGGCAGGTGACGCTACTGGCGATCTGCGCGTTAACTCGGCCGACCTTTTGGCCGTGCGCGACGCGCGAACAAAATTGCTCGATCCAAACGATTCGGTGCGGATTCGCTGCGACCTGACCGGCGACGGACGGATCAATGTAGCCGACCTGTCTTGCATTCGGCCTGGGATGGGCAACGATGCGACGGGGATCGCCGATCCGACGCTGCCCTGATTGCACGAGTGAAACAGGAATTTCGCTAATAGAAGACGCAATAAGCGGCATTTGATAAGTGGATTTTCACAATAGCGGTTGCCTCCAGACCGCGAGGCCGTAGAATCCTTTGTCATGGCTGAGTTCCATACAAACACACCTACGTTCAGCTTCGTCGTGCCGGTCTACAACGAGCAGGACGGGCTGGAGAATTTCTACGCACGCCTGACCGCCGCAGCCGAAGACCTGGGCGAATCGTACGAGATCGTCTTCATCAACGACGGCTCGGCAGATAGCAGCGAAGAGATTCTCCGCAAATTTGCCTCGGACGATTCGCGAGTGCGAGTGGTTTCGTTCTCGCGGAATTTCGGCCATCAACTGGCCATCACGGCCGGGTACGATTTCGCCGTCGGCCAGGCCGTCATCAGCCTGGACGGCGACTGCCAGCACCCGCCGGAGAAGATCGTCGATCTGGTCGAACGCTGGCGCGAAGGCTTCGAAGTCGTCTACACCGTCCGCAAAGACACCGATGGCATCTCGTTCATCCGCCGGGTGATGGGCCGGGCCGTCTACCGCCTGATGTCTGCTGTGTCCGGCGTAAACCTAACCGACCAGGCGGACTTCCGCCTGCTGGATCGCAAGGCCGTCGACGCGATCAAACAACATCGCGAGCACGCCCGACTGCTGCGAGGACTCACGCGATGGGTCGGCTTCCGCCAGACAGCCGTGACATACGTCGCCGAAAAACGCAGCTCCGGCGCCAGCAGCTACACGCTCGGGCAACTGCTCTCAATGGCAGGTGCGGGCGTGTTCAACTTCTCGCTGCGCCCGCTACGACTGGCTGGCTTTTTGGGCGGAGCGATGCTGGCTGCTGCGTTCGCCTATACGATCATCTCGCTGCTGCTCTGGCCGTTCGGCATTTTCCCCGGCATGATGATGCATCTGCTGGCATTCGTGGTCGGCCTGTTCGGCGTGCAGTTCGTACTGATGGGAATCCTGGGCGAATACGTCGGGCGGATTTTTGAAGAGGCCAAGGCCCGCCCGCTCTACATCGTCCGCGAGAAGATCGGCTTCACCGAAAGCGATTTTGACGTCGCCCCAACGTCGCAATCAGCCGACCAGCCGCAACGCTACACCGTCTTCACGTAGCGGCACCCGCCGTTCAATTTGGCGCGGTGGGGCTCCCGTCCCACCGCGTTGAGTTCATGAGTGTCCGTGTTAGACTATGGCGAATCCATCTTCGCAAATCTCCACGCTGACTTCGGCCGGGACTTCCAACCCCAGCAACTGTGCCGGCTGAGTCGACGCCATCGCCCACGCCCGCTCGAAACTCACATCGCTTTGGCTTGCCACTCGGATGACCGAGCGGTCCAACGTCACTGCCGTGCCGGCCAGGTTTTCCTCGCCGGGTTTTTGACATCGCCCATTCGCCGCAGCCATCACCGTCATGCCCGCAAGCAAGTGCTCGCCGGGTGGACAGTCGGCCGCGGAAATCACGTCACTGATAAGGATGCTCCGCTGCGGCGTCTTGGCGCGGATGAAATTCTTCAGCGTTGTCAGCGGCACGTGATGGCCGTCGCCTATGAAGCTGGCGAAGAGCCGATCGTCGGCCAACTGCGTCTGCACGTAATTGTCCAGCCGGGGCAGCATCTGGTGCGAGCCGTTGCCCAGATGCGTCGAGAGCTTCGCGCCGGCGGCGGCAGCTTCTGCCAGTTGGGCGTTGCTCGCCTGGGTGTGGCCGATGGCCGGGCAAATGCCAAGCCCCGCCAGTCGTGCAATAAGCTCGATCGCACCGGGCAGTTCGGGGGCGAGTGTAACGAGGGCTATTCGCCCACCGGCCGCGTCGAGCAGACGATCGATCAGGTCCGGGTGCGACTGCGGTGTGGTGCAGTGCTGCTGCGAGTGCGCGCCGCGCGGGCCTTGGGCGGGCGAAATGAAAGGCCCCTCGATGTGCAGCCTGGGAAACACAGCCGCCAGTTGCGCGTCGGCTGCTACCAGCTCCGCATATCGCTTCGCGCGGGCGATCATCGCTTCGGCGGCGTCGGTGATCAGCGTGGGTAGCATCACGGCGATTCCCCGCCGGGCTGTCTTGGCGACGATGGCGTGCAGCACGTCGGCCGACCAGTCGGCGGCCGGGCCGTTAAAGTCGAACCCCGCGTAGCCGTTGATCTGAATGTCCACCAGCCCCGGCCCGGAGTATGTCTTTGGAATCTCGCTCATGAAGCCGATTCTCCACGCCCGCCCGCTGTTTGCAAGCACCGAAGGCGGCTTACTGCTTCGAACGCCGCCGCCGATCCCGGAGTTCGTGTTGTTGATCCAGAAGGAGTATTTGGGCTTCAATCGCATCTAAAACATCTTTGAGAACCTGTTTTTCGTCGTAGTCTTTCAAAGGAGAATCATTGAGTTTAGCCTCTATGTCGCCTTGTTTTTCTTTGAGACGAGCACGGCTCATGTGTCTCAATTCTTCCTTCCACTTGTCCCGTTCGGCGATCATGGTCAAGCGCTGATTTTCGCATCTTATTTTCTCGAACCTCTCGAACACCACGATGAAGAAGAACCCAAGAAATAAACTCAATATGGAGGCAATAGAAAGACGCGTAGCGATAAATCCTCCGTCTACGTCGTATCTGCCCCAGTGCCCCGGGATGAACACAAGGACTCTCTCGATTCCTAGAAAAAAGATGCCGCAGATGCATAAAAAAGCACCAATGAAGACAGCAAATTCAACCCGGGGATGTCTTTCCTTGAATCGATCTCGTGCGTCAGGATCAAAGAACCACCAGATAAAAACAATTGGTGATAAGATGAGCCATCCGAAGAGAGGGATAGCAATAAGGAGTATTAGCAAGAACTCGCCCATTTCGTTTCTCTGACAAGCATGAAAGCCAACTATTTCTACTGACTTGGCCGATCATGCCAGCGACCAATGCCTTGACGTGTTACAGGAGTGGATTCTACTGGACGGCATGCTCCGAGGCAACACCGCGACACACAGCGATTGCGATACCGTGTTGCGTTCCCCTAGTCAGCAGCTTATCGTCTTGGCATCAAATCAGCAATTGAAAGGGAGCAGTATGGGAACGCCCCCAGAGCATTCTTACTCGCAATGTTTCGGTCCATTCAATGAAAGAATCTCTGAGAAGAGGGAGCCAGCCGACAAGTGAGTGGCCGGGCAAGACTGGGTAAAGCATGGCAACGAATAACCAAGAAGGCCAAGTGCAAGATGAATGACGTCAATCGTGACAGACTGCATATCTTCTCCGGCTACGCCAATGATGCAAGATCACCTGAAGAGCTTCGTGAAGCTATTGAGAAGCTTGGGCCATTACCTCGTTACCATGAAAAAGGTTTTCTGAACCAAGATACGGGCAAGTCGGAAACTGAGGAATGTGATTTTGATTCAGCGTTGAAGGTTGCTCAAGCTATCTATGGACACTGCCGTAAAAAAGCCATCAAGCTTTGGGCCTCAAACCCCAAACTCCCGCCACTACCCCAAACCGAAAACGACCCTTTCTTGGGCATGGGTACTATGTCAAGCTGGTGCATAGAGGCCAGCACGCGCCTTCAGGAGGAAGCGAAGCTCTGGAAGAGGCCTCTGCTGTCATATCTCGGGCTTCTTATCCTTGTGCTCATTCTAAGCGCACTTGCAGGCTGGCTGGCAAGGCTCCTGCCGCTTTGGGGTGACGTTGTTCCGGTTTTTGTCGTCCAAATCGCCACTGGCGTGGCTGTTTTCGTTTTTACACATCTATGCCTTGAGCTTCTCCTTAGGAAGAATCCACGAATGCAGCAATTGTGGCCATTCCGTCGGTTGCAGCAATTCCGAAAGGGGCTATGGACTGTCACTGTCGTCATAGTGTTGGGAATCATCACCAGCTTAGTGGCCAACCGAATTCAGAACCGCATAGATTCACAGCCCTCCAGGCAGCATCCTGCATCTACCACGAACCCAAGCAACCCAGAGTCAGGGGAGTAGATGATCACCGACATCAACAAGCCGGTGGGCCAGTGGCACGTGCACGTCCGTATCGCACTGTATCTGCCGGATCAGCGGGCTGAAGTAATTTTCGCCTTACGTCCGATAACCCTAACTCGTACACTATTGCACGATGGAACACGCGCCCGAAACAACCCGGTTCCTGGACCATCTCGACGCCGAGCGTAACTTCTCGGCGCACACGATCCGCTCGTACACAGCCGACCTCGAACAGTTCAGCCTGTTCCTGGCTGCCTGCGGAGGCGAAGACTATCGCGGCGGTGAACTGACGTCCGAGGATCTTCAGCGAACCGACCCGCTCGACCAGGCCGATCTCAGCGCCGCCCTGCTGGCCGTCACTCCGCAAACCATCCGCGCGTACCTGGCGATGATGCGTAACAGCGGCTACTCGAAGTCCACCGTAGCACGCAAGCTGGCTACGCTGAGAAGCTTTTACAAGTATCTCGTTCGATCCGAGAAGATCGACGCCTCGCCGGTCAGCGCCATCCGCACGCCGCGGCAGGACAAGCGACTGCCCCGCTGTCTGGACCTGCCGCAGGTGGAGGCGCTGCTGATCGCCCCGCCGGCCGACACGTTCCAGGGCAGCCGAGACCGCGCGATACTCGAGACGATATACTCGGCCGGGCTTCGCGTCAGTGAAGTGGTCGGGCTCAATCTGGAAGACCTCGAAGAATTCACCGAGGCCGTTCGCATTCGCGGCAAGGGCAAGAAGGAACGCCTGGCCCCGCTGGGCACCGCAGCGATACGTTCGATCGCCGCCTATCGAGCCAGACGAAAGGCGATGTTCGGCAAGTCGCAAACCGGGCCGCTGTTCGTCAACAAGTCCGGCGGTCGGCTGTCGACGCGTTCGGTTCGTCGCGGCATGGACAAGTACCTGCTGCTGGCGGGCCTCGATACGCGAGTCAGCCCGCACACGCTGAGGCACAGTTTCGCCACGCACATGCTCAACGCCGGGGCCGACCTGCGAAGCGTGCAGGAAATGCTAGGCCACGAAAGCCTCTCCACCACGCAGATCTACACCCACCTGACGACCCGCCGGCTGAAGGAAATCTACAGCCGCGCCCATCCGCTTGCCGGTTCGCGATGATCCTTTCGCCGTGGGGGCTATTTTCAATTTCGCCGAAATTCTACGGGGCGTTAGTCCGTAGTTCTTTACTTTCACCGATTATGTCCACCCGGTATAATTCCCATCCGCCAGGCGGCTCGACCGTCGGCAACAGTTTTTCCGCAACTCATCAGGAAAGGTCAGGACAATGGCATTCAACGGCGTCAATATGAATATGGGTAACATCATGAAGCTCTCCAACGCCGTGACGCGGTCGATCACGGCCGAGAATGTTTACGGCGAAAAAGGCAAGGGCGGCATGGCCGAGGTGTCCGAAACGCCGCAGCCTGAGGTCACCCGCATCGGTCAGGAATGGGGCAAGGGTGACTCGGCGCGTGAGCTTGGCCAGAAGTGGAAAGTTCGCCCGTGCATCACAGTTCTGGGCAACTCCACCATCACGATCATGGACATTGACGGGCCTGGCGTGATCCAGCACATCTGGATTACGGTGAAAAAGCAGCTTTTCCGTGACCTGATTTTGCGGATTTACTGGGACGGCGAGGAAACACCGAGCGTCGAAAGCCCGCTGGGCGACTTCTTCTGCAACGGCTGGTGCGAACGAACCAACATCATGGCGATCCCGATCAACGTCAATCCAAGCGGCGGGTTCAATTGCTACTTCCCCATGCCGTTCCGCAAGCACGCCCGCATCACCATCGAGAATCGCAACCCCGAAAACGCACGCGGCTTCTTTTTCACCATCAATTACGCCCTCACCGAAGTCGCCGATGACGACGCCTACTTCCACGCGCGCTTCCGCCGGACCAACCCCGTGCCCTATAAGGATGATTATCTGATTGTCGATGACATCAGGGGCAAGGGCCACTACGTCGGCACGTACATGGCCTGGCAGCAGAACAATCGCGGCTGGTGGGGCGAAGGCGAGATCAAGTTCTTCATGGACGGCGACGGCGAGTTCCCCACGATCTGCGGAACTGGCACGGAAGACTATTTCGGCGGCGCGTGGTGCTTCCACGACACCTACAGCGCGCCGTTCATGGGCTACCCGATGGGCCACGTATCGGATACCGATGAATCGCCGGCCGGCACCCGCCACACGCTCTACCGCTTCCACATCATGGACCCGATCCGATTCGAGAAGGATCTGCGAGTGACGATGCAAGCAATCGGCTGGCGCAGCGAAGGACGCTACATGCCATTGCAGGACGATCTGGCATCGGTGGCCTACTGGTACCAGGCCGAGCCGCACAACGCGTTCCCCGAGTTGCAGGATCGCGATTACCTGGAAGTGCAATAACGGAGTTTCGCGAGAGCATTTCACGATTGAGATGCAGCATTATTTGCGTATGGGCTCCCCAGCAGGAATGATGCAGGCTCGCGAGTGACCTGCTCTATAGCAATTCACGTTTGTGATGCGGGAATGCCGATAAGGTGAACATGGCAATTGCATCACAGGAAATTCGAGAACGGGCGATCGCTGCCTACGAGGCTGGCGGCGTAACACAATCG
>SDBV01006871.1_pt1 | contig 15661 bp, 33 predicted proteins | sample 2277081 | NCBI WGS metagenome assembly SDBV01 (sample SAMN10402039, study PRJNA504765) | marine sediment metagenome | isolation source: marine sediment core GS10_PC15, 223 cmbsf | place: Arctic Ocean: Southern Knipovich Ridge | collected 2010
TACCGGCACTGGTTACCAAGCTGTGGTTACCAGTTCAGGTTACATGGCCTTGGGACGTTCGCTAACGGGTGTTCCGGGCTCGCGGTTCGGTTGCTACAGGCCGATCGGTGCCGTTCGTTGGGGGGCTTCCTGACGAACCGGAAGGCCATCCTGTTTGGCCTTTGGAGAGGCTTCGAGGATGGCCTGTTTGCCGGGTTCGGGTCGGGTTACCGGGGAGGGGTTACCTATGGCATCCCATCCAATCGGATCAGTGCTTCATTCAGAGCCGCCATAGTGTGATACCAACCCTCGCCGCAAGTCTGGAGCGCGGTATTGGCTTGCTGGACTGCAATCCCGGACTGATAAACAGCGAGTGCCAGTATTGCAATTACCATCACGATCACTAGAGCTGTAAGGAGTTTAGGTATGCGGCTCATGGCACGTTCTCAGCTAGGATCAAAAGGGCGGCATAGCGTCTCAAAACCTCCCCGAACAAAATGTCGCTGTCCCTTTCGGCATTGACAGGAATGCTCATTGTCCAGCGCTTCTGCGGCCCCTTGTTGCTACCGCAGAGCGCGGAGATTTCGGACCATGCCTTTTCAAGCAACTCATCGTCCGGCAACACCGCCAATGCGTCGAGTCTTGTTTTCGGTGTTCCCTCATTTCTTCCCATGACCACCCTCCATTCGCTCAATCAGCCCTTCGAGCACCTGATCCACTAGGACGTTGTGCGCTAACAGCACATCGCGGATGCCTTTCAGGTTCTCCAACTCCCACGACAGAATGTCGTCTTTAGGCAAACTGTCTTCTGGGTGGCTCACGCCGATCACTAGCTTGAGGTCGTAGATTGCGCGCTTCATATTCAATGCGGCGCGGGTTAGGTTCCCAAAGATTTGTTTCATTGCACTATCTCCGCATTACGCATAGCCAGCGTAGCCTCGCGCGTGGCATCACCCACGGCATTTATAGCGGCGTGCGTACCCCAAAAAGTCAAATACGATACGCCTTGTGCCTCATCCATTGTCGATGGTATGTCTCGCACACATTCCGCTCCCCATCGCTTTACGCCGCTTACCACGATTGTAACATTCACGCGTATTTGGACGCGTCCCTCGGGGAACATTCCGGTTTTCATTTGGTGGTCTCCTTTCGAGTTTTGTTCGGTAGCTCTGCTGACAGACCTTGCAGTATTCCCCGTGCCTCTTCGAGGCTGGCTATGGCACCTTCCAACTCGTCAAGCTGATCACAAGTCAGTGCGCCGGCGGGGAAGTTCGCAATGTGTGCGCTTCTGATTATGTGGAGATCGTTCACATAATCAAAAAGTGCCATAGCAGTCTTCCAGATTAGCTCTTTGGCCTCAAGCTCTGCCTCAAGTCTTATCTGTTCCATTCCGTGATTGTGTGGCATTTATGGTGGCCTCCTTTTTGAGGTAGAGGGGTCGGCCCGAGATGCCGACCCCTCTATGCGATTTGGCTCGCGGGGGATTAGGACTCCTTCGCTAGATAGCGCTTGCGAAATGGCAAATCGGGGAAGGCGGCGGCTACCTCGGTCGCCTCCTCCTCGGTGGCCTTGAACATCCAGAAGACGCGGCGTGGTCGTGGTGCGTTCAGGTTCTCCACAATCTTTGCGGCCTTAGCTTTCGATATTCCTTCGGCCTCCAACTCTTCTATCGTGATCTTCCGTGCCATGGTGACCTCCTTGTTATCGGCTCCGGTATGAGCCTTAGATATAGATAAGTGTAAGCGGTGGTACTCCATACGTCAAGTTGCCCTAAGTACCGGCGGGGCCCGTAACGCGTGCGCGTTCTTTGAGCGCGTGAGCTTTCCGCTCAGGCGGTGTTCTTCCTAACGCTGTCTTCAATCCCATTACGGCGTGTGCTAGCTTCATGACATTTGGCTGTAAGTCAGCCCACGGGAGCGCGGCCTCTGGGTTACTGATGAGGCTCGTCGCATAAGTGATTTCGTCATAAATTCCTAGCAACCGATGATGAATGTCGGTTAGCGTTTCGATGGCCTCTTCGGCCCTAGCTTCGGGTGACGGCGCGTAAGCTGTCATTATGAAGTTTTACTCGAAGGTGTAATAGCCTTCGAAGCGTCCCTTCTTCTCGTGAAAGAGAAGTTTTACCTTGAGCGGCGCCCGCGTCCGAAGCATGGCCCACGAGGTCAACTCTTGGTGGATCGCTTGACCTCCGAGGATGCAATTGAAGCGCTCGCCGTTCTCGTCAACCGCAATTACGAACCACGGGTTATGAGCCTGCCTCTCGTACGCGGTCGGGAATTGGCGGGCATACGCGATGATAAACGTCTCGTCCACCAAATCCTTCGCCTCGATCTTCGGCCCGACACGATCTCGCCGGAGGGATGCTACGTCAATCGGTTCCTCCGTGAGGCTGGCCTCCATCTCAAGCATTGCGTCCGCAGGAATGAGGTTAGGACTGATCTCCCCCACGTCCTCTGGACCGATCTCCTGCGCCTCCTGTTGGTCGTCCATTTCCATCTGCTCTTCGGGTTGCATTTCGTCCTTAGCTGGTGACACTGGTGGCCTCCTTTCAAAAGCCTTTCAACTTACGCGCCCTCATAAGTGTACTGCCTCACGCATTTTGGGTCAATCGAACCCCAGTCCTCCCGGCGTGTCCGGTTTTGGTAGTATCAGTGCCGCTTCAAATCCGTATTCAGCCAGGAGGCTGTCTTTGGCTTTGCGGCCTTTGGCTAGTGGATAGACGTAAAGATATTTCATTCCGGTGCGTTTCTTCTTTAGACCCAGCGCGGCCATATCCAGCTTCGCGGATGTGCCGTACTGATCGTACAAGGTCTTCCGGTCGTGGACCTTCCCGGTGGTTCTGTCCTCATACACAAGGTCGGGCTTTGACTTGCGCACGTACACAAAGTTGGTGGCTTGATAGATGCCACCGTGGTGACCTTCGGCACTGTCTGCATAAGAAATTACCATCTTGTAGTCTGTATTCAGTCGCAACCATTTTAGCGACTGGGCTACGAGGAAGGATAACCGCAATCCCTCGGGTGGGTCTTCTATGCGTGCCAGTCGTACCAACTCCAGCATAAGTGGCTTCGCGGTCATTTGGCGCACCGGATGTGCAAAGACAATACAAGCCACGAGCGGACCACGATCCCCAAATAAGCCGCCGGGCTCGCGCAGGCTAAAATTGAAGAGCGTTACCGCATTCAGCTTCCCCGAATAGTGCCAGCGTTCTATAAACTCCTTCGCCTCCCACCTCTCCGCAGTAGTGAATATCAAGCCGTTCAGTTCTCCGAGTGCTACGTCGATCATTGGCGGCCTCCTTTTAGTGACAGTTCATGCCACGGTGCAGCCAGTGCCGTGGCCCAATCCATCCGCTTCCTAAGCCAGCGGTGGTAGTCCAGCTTCTTTATTCTGTCGTGTGAGTTCGTTTGGGTATCTAGGATTTTAGTTCGCAGTCCTCCCACGCGGTACGAGCCGAGGTTGTTCACGAACCCGGCACCCTTCCCCTTTATCACAGGCACAAAACCCCAGTCTTGGATTACTTGCACCACGTCGCGCATGGCTTTGTAATAGGGCGCAATGTATCCGTCGCCAAAAGCATAGACTGCACCGGCGGCTACAGCCTCAGCCGCCATACCATTGAAGCAATCTTGTATCAATGTAAACAGTTGCGTATTGGCGTGCTTACCATATCGCCACTGCACCCAATTACCTTTTTCTGGGGACCACATTTCCATTCTGTTGGCACGTCCAACACTGACTAACGAGTTACGTGCCACCTTTGACTCCACGAAGGGGAAGTCGAGCGGCGGTCTTGTAATGCCCAGCCAGCGGCCCGGGAAGTAGTTGAGGTTCCAGCCACAGCGGAGCATTACAGACCAGTATGCGGCCCTTGCGTCAACGTAGAAACCCTCTGTGAAAGTAGTGGGTCTGCAATACATAGGCTGCTCAGACATTTCCTCTTTGATCTTCTCGTGCTGTGCCGAGGTCCATTTGGGGCCGCGCTCATAACGTGCGGCAAGATAATCGCGTGCCAGTGCCGAGGGTGTCTCTTTCGTATGATCGACTGAGATTAGAATACTGTCTTTCAAAAAGCGACGCTTCGTACTCAACCCGCACCTTGTATAGCGGGACACGATAGTAGTCTCATTCATCCACTGGGGTGGCGGTAGCATGTCCACCTCGTGTGTGTCCCACCGCTCACGCCTCTGGTGAACCCGGTCTTCGATAATTGTCAAAACCGCGGACGTGCTCATTCAGTTGGATAGTAGAAGTACACTGTGTATTCTGTTTGATCTGCCTCCATATCATAACGTTCAATCACGAACAGCACCCTCTTTGCACCAATGCTCTCCACATAGTCTGTTACCTCCTTCTTTGTCATAAAGCTCTCGCGTCTTTCAAACTGGCCGGGGACCGCATCGGCACTGGGCTTGAAGAATGAAACACCGTCGATTTCGTAGGCCTCGGTTGAGCCGGGGAACCCAGTCTCTTTGTCTAGCAATTCTGCAATGTCTTCCGAGTGTAGCTGCTCGCCGTATTCGCGTTCGCTCGGCGCGGCTATCTTTGTCGTGGCCGTGAACCCGCGCTCTATGTCTGTGACCCGCTGGGCTGACCACCTCTCGCCGGTGATACCACTCAACACAGAGGCCGCCCCCGCTTGCGTCATCGGAGGCGGCCTGTCTTCCGCTCTGGCACTTCCTTGTCCTATGAGAACCTTTGTCGCGGCACCTTGAAGGCGTTGCTCGTACTTCTTGACCGTGGATGATCTTGCGCTGAGTTCGCGGAGTGGGCGGCCCGTCTTTACCGCCTGTCGATAGCGGTACAGTTGACGGCGGGATATGCCCAACAGTCGTGCGGCTTTTGTCGGGCCGATCTCATTCGATAGGTTGACAAGTTTCTGGGCTATGGCCGCCGAGCCAGCGGCCGCCCGTTTCGCTTTCGCCATGCAGTCGTGCCCTTCTCGGTCGTGGCTAGGCTAGAACCTTCATTGTACCAGCCAGCCGGTCACCGGCCAAGTCGGTGCGGTGGCCGATCCAGCCATGGCGACGAATGAACATAATGACAGAGGCGCCGATTGATTGAAACCGCGTCCGGTGGTATACTACAAGGTGCAGTCGGAGGGAGCCGGTAGCACGGAGGTGGTGGCCTCCACCGGCTTCCTTCACCCTAAAACCGGAGGCAGTAACATGGCCGAACCTACCAAAGAAGAACTACAGGAAGAGGAAACCGAAGAGGAGAAGGAAGAACCCACTTCGGAGGAAGAACCTACCTCGGAGGAAGAAGCCGAACCCAAGTCCAAAGACAAGGAAGACGAGGAAGCCGAGGAAGAGGCCGAACCCAAGGAAGACGAGGAAGACATTGCAACTAAGTTTGTCGGTACCTTAGCCGACTTCGCAAAGAGTACGTCTGACCAGCTCGCAGTCTTGACGAAAGCACAACAGAACACGGAGGAGCGGCATGAGCGACAAGAGCAAAGAGGCAAGCGGCGACGTGACTATCGAAAGTCAATCCGAAGCTACAAGCAAGCCGCCAAAGTCAAAGCTACCGCCGAACCTGCAAACAAAAAGAGGGGACTCCCCTTCCTCCGAGGTTAGCCCCAACGAACCTCAGATCGAAGCACCACCCGCAGAAGATCGCAAAGCGGATTTTAGCTCTCTCATGGGCCGGATCAGAGAGCGCGTTATAGGCGATGCTCCCTCTGAGGACGAACAACCCAAGTCGAAACCCAAGCGCAAGAAGACCACGAAGGCACAGCAAAGCGAGCTACAGGACGCCGCGCGCATCTTGCTTACTCCCCTTCTTATCTTCGCGGTCGGTCAATCTTTGGGCGAGGTATGTGTACCCACGAAAGATGAGGCGGACGCATTTGTGGACCCGGCGGCGCGCATCTTCGCCCGCCATGTTCCGATCCCCGACCATCTCAGCGCAGACATTATTGACTTGCTCGCAATGACAGCCGCATGCGTAGTTTGGTACAGTCGCGTTCACCCTGATCTTCCGTGGAGCAGCGATAATGGCACAGGACCCAAACCCAATGCAGATGGCCGCGGACCCGTCACGGGCCGCGAGGTGAAGCAGAAGGCAAAAGAGAAGGTCCCCAGACCCGTGGGTGCGGGGATAACCGTGGACGAGTTGCTAGACAGCCCGGAGTTGATAGATGCCAAACGATAATGAGCTACCCACCATAAAGGATCGTTTACAAGCGGCTTTCGACACCGTGATAGTTGAGGCCAACATAGCCAAGCCTTTGCGAACTCTGGTATCTTCCGTCTTTACAAACTTCATGCTGAACACCGACGAGGCCAAGCTCGAGGGTATGTTGCTCACTATGCGGGACGAATTGATACCCTTCATTTTGGAGGGTGACGCAATGACGCTGGCACCGGAGGAGGAGATCGCAGTGGAGGAAGTATCCGCTGATTGACGTTAGGACGCATGAGCGCGTAGCCCTAGTTGGCACCACGGGAAGTGGCAAAACCGAGCTTGCACGTTTCCTGTTAGCGCATGGCGGCGAGCGCGTATTGGTTCTCGACCCAAAGCACGAATTCGCACTTGAGGACTTCGAAGTGAAGCGCAAGCTCCCGCTGCTCAAAGAACAGTGGAAGACAATCTTTCGTCCGGGCCCTGACGACGACGCGAAGATGGCAAAGTTGGTGCTCGAGTGTCACAAGCGGGGGAATTGCAGAATATACAACGACGAGGCCGCAACCGTAAATGATGTGTTCCCCAAAACTACAAAGGTGCTCGATAATCTGGCGCGTACTGGAAGATCGCGCAATGTCTCGCTATGGTCCACTACGCAACGTCCACGCTGGGTCCCCAAAACCTTCTTTACAGAGTCGGAGGTCTGGTTTGTGTTTACGCTCAGGGACCCCGCGGACAGGAAACAAGTTGCGGGCATCGTCGGGCCGGAGGCAAGCGAGCGACTTTCGATGTACCACTTCCTTTACCTCAGGCCCGGAATGTTGGAACCGGAGCTAATGTATCTTGATCTTGACGAACAAAAACTACACGTGGGCGAGATGCCCGTGGGCGACTTGGAGGCCGCGTGATGAACACAAAAGACGAAAGGAGGCATAAGTGGACGCAAAGGCGTTAGGCAATATGATGCTCTTCATCGTAGGGTTTTTACTGCTCTGGGCCGCGATGAGGATGGCGTACGCACTTGCAAGACCGACCTTAGCACAAGTCAGTCCAGATGCGGCGCAAGCCGCAGACTTCGTGCTGTTCTAGTCACAGGAGGTAAGTATGTCAGTAGGGCAAGCGGTTGTGTACCATAACCCAACAAGCGGGCAAGACCAGCCCGGCGTCATCATGGCGCAAGCAAAGGTCGGGGAGGGCAAGGAAAAGCGAACGGTGATTACGTTGCTGATCTTTGGCTCACCTACCAACTCGGTTATTGAGAACGCGAACCCGGGTCAAGAACCCGGGGAGTTCGAAAGCGCCTAATGTTGGTGATATCCCACTATGCTAATTGTGCACGAGCACAAGTAGTACGAAAGGAGCAAGACAATGGCACCATGGGGTGACCCAGGAGTCACGGAACAGCAAGTGGTTTTGGAGGATAACATTGCCCACCCGGGCGATGCGGGCGGCGTCAAAACCGTCACCCTCCAGCGGGCGGGGTATCTGCGAAGGTTGCGGCTATACCTCGACACCGTAATCGAACAGTCGGCGGGTGGTACAGCGCCAGTGAAGTCTGAGTATGGGCCCTTCGGGTCCATGGTTCGCAAGCTCAGAATTGAGGCGGCCGGTCGTCAGCCGCTGTTCGTCCTGTCGGGTTTGGGTGCAACAGTTTTCAACGAAATTCAAAACCGCGACGGGTCCATTCTGGCAATACCGGCGTTCAACGCCATTCACAGCGTACCCGAGGCCGCGACGCTCGTGAAGTACACAGCACCGGGGACAGCCGCGCAGACCTACAACGTGGCTATGCCGCTCGAGTTTCAGTTCTCGTACCCCGTGTACGTCCGCGGCGTAGCACAAGAGTTGGGTCTCTGGCTCTTGCAGGACCGCAGTGTTGACCTCGCGGTTGAAGTGGAGTTCTCGGCTCCATACGTGGCCGGTGCCACGCCTCACAGCGCATACTCCGGTGGAGCCACGGTCGTAGCGCCGATCACGATTGCTAGCTCTAATGTCAAGATCGAGCGCGAGCTGTACGCCGTTCCTGCACGCAAGGAAGACCGACCCATTGGTGCATGGGCCCACCAAGTGGTTGAGCACGAAGCACCAATCGCGGGTAAGAAATTCCGGTTCGATGTGCCTGCCGCCGGTCTGCTCCTGCGCGCCACTATCATCACGCTCGACAGTTCTGATGCGTTGGTGGAGCACACCGATATCGACAATGTGTCTGTAATTTACGGCACAAACACGACCCCCATTCGTCGGCCCGGTTGGGGAATGATAAAGGAGTTCGTGGACGATTACGGACGCATGCCGCCGAAGGGTGTTGTATCCCTCGACTTTTACAAATGGGGGATGGACACCTTGAAGTTGGCGAAGGATAGCGAGGTACTCGCCAATTTCCGTATCGAAGGCGAATACACAAGCACCTCGACCGGCAAGGCGCTCATTATCCTCGACACGCTCCAGCGAGTTCTACGCCAAGGGCCGCAGTCCTCATAGCGAGGACGATAGGAGGTAATAAGTATGCAACGCGGAGCAAGTTTTATCGACATAGATCAGGGCGTACCCGCATCGCCGGAAGACTTGGAGGCGAGCACTGAGGCACCCGGGCCGACCCCCGCTATCTCATTGCCGCTGTTCATGTTCATCTTCGCGGTCGTCGGGTTTCTGCTCCTGCGCGAGGTGTGGGCTAAGTGAGGGTTCTTGGCCTCACCTTGCTTCTAATCGGAATGTTGCTCGTGGTCATTGCCGCTAGAAATCGCGTCGATGCGCTGTTCGCAGAGCTAAAGCAAAAGTCGTGAATAATCGCGGTACGACTATTGCCCTGTTGGTTGCTATCCTGTTCTTGAGTATGTGGAGCAGCGGCCGCTTACAGCGCATCTTAGCGATAGCGTTCCAATAATGTTTTACGCGGTTTTGATCCTTGCGGTATTCGTGGTTCTTCTGTTGGCCGAGATCAGCCCGGAGGCAGTCAACGCTCTATTGATCTTGATACTTTTGGGTTTGGTTCTTGGCCGCGCAGAGGATATGCAGAAGTTGGTTACCACTATATCGCAAGCCGCGGGCTCAAGTGAAAACTAGGAGGCTAAGGTGACATTTCTAAGCCGTATCAACTGGATTACCGTAGGCGCCACGATTATCGTTTTGGTAGTCTTGGGCCGTGTAGTGTCAAGGAGGTGATGTATGCGCGCAGGAGATATCATCGCGGGTATGGTGCTGCTCATTGCCATGTTCCTGATTGTCAATAATTGGGAAGGAAGCAATGCGATCCTTCGCACTGTTTTTGGCGGCACCGCAAAACTAACCAAGACCTTGCAGGGGAGGTAAACATGGCGCACCAATTCAAAGAGCCGACTATCTCCCCTCGTGGTCCTGAGATAACCTCAATCGAGGCCACTAGGCGGCGACAAGCCAACGCGCGCCTCGACAATTACGCTGTGCCGTTCTTCTCGGCCCACGATCTTGGTGAGCGCCAATTAGTCAGTATCGGCGCAGACCGTGAACCTCTGGGCCCGTTCTCACCCGTAGGTGAAGAACTGCGCGCACTAGTGGCACAGACGGAGGCGCAAGCCAATGGCCGACCTTCCTAATCTGCCCAACCCTACAAAACCTGCGGACGGCGTTGCTAAAGGAATGAAGGGTAGCTTCAAGCGACTGGCGGCGTTTGCCAAAAAGCGCCCGGCTATCGTGGCACTTATGGTCGGTGCTGTCGTGCTGGTTGTCTGGGCAATCCGGCGTCGTGGTGGCTTCGGCACAGGTGCAGCGGAACGGCGTCTTGGCGAAGAGGACCCACTTCTCGAGTTGGGCGCGTCGGGCGTACCGATTGAGGAAGACCTCGGCGGTTTTATACCCGGTGTATTTCCGGCACCAATGCCGTACTATGAGCCTTCCACATACCCGGGTTATACACCGTCTCCCGCATATCAAGATATCGAGTATGGTGCCGCCGGTGCTGTGCAGAGTTCGCTGTCGGATACGGGTCTGCTTGACTTCCTGCGGCTGGCACGAGAAGCGGAGTCGGGGATCGAAGCTCCTGTGGCCTATGGTCCCGAGTCGGGCTTCATATCCAAGCTAAGGACCGTTCCGTATGAGGAGCTTTTCAAGCTGATACCAGGCGGCACTTATGATCGACCGGGCTCGTACCTTGTAGCACCCGGTGAATACCGCCTCGGTCAAAGTGCGATAGAAGACTTGGCACGTGTTCGTGCTTTCGCTCCAACGCTCACCGCACCCAAAACCGAACCCCGACAAGTCTTCTCCACCATAAGACAGCGTGCCGCCGCTGTTCTACCGAAGTTGGCACCAAGCCCAACCGGAACCCCAACGAGTGGCGCGAAACCGCGCGCTCTGCAAATACAGTCAAACATACCCGTCTGATGAGCAACGGCGGGGTTATGTCGCTGTCTGACTACCTCAACAGACAACCCATCTTTCCGATCCGCGGAGGCCGAGTTACCGGCGGAGCCCAAGCCGGGCACGTAGCCCTAGACATTCGCGCTCCCGCGGGCACGACTGTATACGCATCCGAAGGTGGCATCGTAACCAGAGTGCAGGACTTAGCCAGAGGCTACGGTCGCCACATTGAGATCAGAACACCGTCGGGTGTGGAGGTGATCTATGCGCACCTGCAAGACTTCGCGGTACGCATGGGGCAAGCTGTCACGCGCGGACAACCCATAGGACGCGTTGGGAGCACCGGCGCGTCTTCTGGGCCGCATCTTCATTTCGAGGTGCAACGACCCGGCGCAGAAGTCTTCCGCGGCGGACGCTCGGCGGGCACAGCGATTGACCCGAATACTTATCTGCGCGGCGCTGTGTCGTCAATAGACGCTGTTCGGGCAAAGTCGGCGGATGCACTCAAGACGCTGGCAGGCATACCCACGCCGACACCGGAGGTTAGTCTGACATCCACACCGTCGCCCGTGTCCGCACCGATATTTACACCACCGATAGTAGTGCCTGTACCCATGCCGCCGCCTACTCCCACCGCACAGGTGACAGGCCAGACCGACGAGGAGGACGTGGGACTTGACCCGTTCGGCCTCAAGGGTTTGGCAAACAAATACATAAGGCGCTCGGCGTTCTTCTTTGCAGGAATGGTACTTATCGTCGTCGGTTTATTTATGCTTTCGTCAGGACTGCGGGAGCAAGCCGGTCCCGCCGCAATGAAAGCTATCAAGGTGGTAGGCGGTGCCGCAGTAGGTGGCCCCGCTGGAGCCGCCGCAGGAGTAGTCGCATGAGTTGGATTTGGACACCCATAACCATCGCGGACGGAGTTGAAAAAGACGACCCGACAAAAGTGGATATCACCGCGGCCATCGGTCGCATACGCGGTTTTGCGTTTATCGTGCCGTCCACTACCGCCGGTCAGGATGCGGGAGTTCGTGTACTGGCCTCCGACCGGCGCTTGTTCCCCGGCATGGCCGAAGGTGCTGACCAGTGGCTTTATGTGCAGAAGTTCGTGTTCAATCAAGTTTACGAGGATGCGGTTACATTACAGGAGGTGGCGCCGGTGTTGCTGTCGATACAGGGCTACAACAAATCCGGTGGCGAGATAACCGCGCAGGTGGGCATACGGCTTGAGCCCGCCGGTGCAGTCGCGGACCAATTCCAAGCCACCATATCTTCCGCATTGAGCGCCCTAGTTGAGGTTATGAGCTGGCCCGATGTTGAGCGTCAGATACGTCGATTGTGGACTGTCGTAAAGAAGTTCTCAGGAGGAGACAATGAGTGACGAAGCCGTGGAAGAAACTTTTGACGCAATGGAATGGGAGGGTCAGCGATACGTTGTCCAAGTGCGCGATATCCTCAAGGAGCGCGAACAGCCGCTAGACAAGAAACACGCGCTTGACATTCTGGCTACGCTGGATGCGGAGCACGACATCACCGCGTACATGGAAACAGACGAGGTAGACGCATTCCTTGAAGAGTTCGAGAAGGCGTTTGAGGAGGCCGAAGAAAAGCACGACAAGATCGAAGACGCCGCTGATGGCGAGAAGAAATCCAAAGATAAAAAGGAGGACGAGGACAAAAAGAAAGACGAGGAAGGTGAGTGAATTATTTGAGCTTCGGGCCGCAATCAAGGGCACGAAGCACAGGCCGGGACTAATGGAGCGCATGCAAACACTTGAGGAATGGCGACAAGAGCGCGACAGCGAACGCCGCGTAACCCGCGCCCTGATAATCGGTGTGGGTATGGGTCTAGCTGGCAATACAATAGGGATATTCGCAATCCTGCGGATCATCCTGACAGGAGGGTTCTAATGCTAACACTGTTCATCTTTTTGGCCGGTGCAGTCGAAGGTGTGAATGAGCTAACCTTTGGCCGCGTGTTTGGTGAGGGTAAGAGGTTGCCGAAGTTGGGCTACGTGCTGCCCTTTACTGCGTTGGCATATGGTGTCGCAATAGCTTTTGCGGCCGAGCTTTCGCTTCTGACTTGGGCCGCCGATGCTATCGCGGGTGCCACCTTGAAGTTGATTTCCCCGGCGGTTGACTACTTTGCAACCGGCGTGCTGATCTCCGCCGGAAGCCGATGGTTGCATCAATTCCTAAGTTCCTTCGCACCTGACAAATCTGCACCCAACGCAAAACACTTCAACTAGTGTTGAAGTCTCCGACATATGCCCGGTGTAGACAGGGGTGCACTATGCCGGGCAATTTTTGTGAGGTGAACTCATGCCCGCATGGGATTTGAAAGAGCTTGACCTCGAGGCCGGTAAAACAAAAGTCGTACCTTTCAGTTTCAAGGCCGACAGTTTTATAGTCTATGCACGCGGTACGGTCCCGGTTCCGGGCATTCGTATCCGACCGGGCTCAGGTGTTGGTATCTCGTCGCTAGAACTTATTGGGGACGGCTCGGTGTCGGTACCGGCCAGACCCGGAGATGAGAAGTACATCTCACTCGAGAATGGCACTGCGAACACCCAGCATTTATTCGTCATTGCCTCTCAAGGAGTGTTGCCCACAGTCGTAGGCACAACGGGCGCCGGTGCACTAGACATGTCTGTCGAAGCAATGGCAAGTCTGGGTTCCCCTAATACCTACCGACAGCGCGGAAGAGTGCTCTATTTGACCGGGTTTGAGATTGACCGCAATGACTGGGCCCTTTGGAGTTCAGACGCATTCCTCGGCACAGGAGGTAGTATTGACGTATGGGAGGGCGACGGCACAGCGGGAGGACAACAACCCTTCCGCGGCTCTAAGTGCCTGAGAATTCATGCCGATGCTGTGGCCGACTCGGGCGAGGCATGGACCTCCGCTATCAAGTTACTACCCGCTATGTGGGCAGAGAACGTGGGAGTAGAGCTGGAGCTTGCTCTTGGTGAGAACGTTCAGGATTTCAGAATGGAGCTGGGCTGGGACAGTGACGGTATAACACGCCGGGCAACTATTCTTATTGACCCGATCAATAAGAACCTTAGCTATCTGTCCTCAGTAGGCCCGGACGTGTGGACAGAGTTCGGCACTTTCTTTGGGGAGTGGCGCTCTCAGGCCGCCGCCTCATTGCGCTGGGGAAACTGCAAACTTGTCGTTTCCGACAATCAAGATGAATACTTGGCTTTTTATATCAACAACGAATTTTACTCGCTGGCCGGAATTCAAGTTCCTACCGGAACCTACCCTATTACCGCATTCGAGCGGTTGGCAATCAACTTGCGGGTTACTGACAACGATCTGACCGAGGGTATCGCCTACGTTGACGATGTGATCCTGACCGAGCGAGAAGAGGGCAAGCCGTAAATGGGCGGCAACGCACTCGCGGGGAATGTGTTGGGTGGGGCTGGAGGCGGGGCTGCTCTACCTGCAATCAGGGTCAGAGCTTATTCTAATGTCAATCTCAGTATCCCCTTCAATTCTGCTACTCCCTTAGCATTGAACGCCGAGCGTTGGGATAGCCACGGAATGCACGATGTGACCACGAACAATACTCGCTTGACTTGTGTGCAGGATGGACTTTATACTCTCGGCGGGAGCGCTTCCTTGGAAAATAACGCAGGTCAATACGATCTCATAATGCGCTTGAATGGAGTAACTAACATTGGGCATAAGAGGCTCCACAGCATAGGAACAATGAGAACCCAAACGGTGGGCGGCGATTACGTGCTGGCTGTGGGGGACTATATCGAAATGTTGGCCTACCATAACGGAGCAGTGGTAAACATCCTCACTATTCCTAACTACAGTCCTGAACTCTGGGCAAGTCTAAAGCAGCTATGACCGATCACCGAGTTTTCGGATTTGATCTGGGCTCACAGATAGTCCTGAACTACCCGGAGGAAATCGACTTCGATCTTCTGGCGGACTGGGATTTGAAGCCCGAGTTCGTATTGATCCGCGCCCATAGCGGTAACTGGACCGACCCCGCTTTCGAGCACTTCGTCAGAGAATGCGAAGCACACGATTTACCTTGGGGTGCATGGCACGTGTTGGCACGACGCGTAAGTGCTACCGAGCAAGCCCGCATCTGGGTTACCAAACCTGCGGGGCTCATGGGACGCTGGATTGATTACGAGCCATGGCGCGACGGTAGTATTCCCACAGGAACACAGCTACTCGAGACGTGGGACATTTGTGAGCAGAAGGATGGCCGCGCTACAGGATGCTATAGCCGCTATCGTGTGATTGACAAATATCTGAATGCAATAAGCACAGAAGTTTTGAATATGCGGCCGTGGTGGCTGGCACAATATCTGTACTTTCAGACCATACGTGGAGAGCATCCGGGTCCACCCACAAAGCCTGCGCGCGTCAGTCGGGCTAACATTCTGATCCAGCAAACCGCAGACAAGCTACCGCCGCCGCCGGGATCGGTGCCGAACGCAAAACAGTTTGACCGTAACCGATGGGAGGGTAGTATGAGTTTGGACGAATACCTTGACCCGGCGATACCACCAGATGCAACGATAGCGGCGCGAGTAAAGCGGCTAGAGGAAATGGCGCACAGACACAGCGGAGCGAATTATGGAGGAGTTGACAGGTAACCGCATCATGTGATAAGATACTGGTAACCGAGCAACAGAAATAGGAGGCCACCAATGTCCGAAGAAAGAACTAGTACTCCGGTCAGACTAGATAATTTCGTTTACGATCTTCTGACCGTTATCCGTGAAGAGCAGGGATTGAAGTCAATGAGCGATGCAGTTCTAGTACTCCTGCAAGCCTCACCCGATCTGGTGCCGAAGCCCTTACGCGAGATCGTAACCGCTCGAGCGGTCAAGGCCCAGAACGACGGCGAGGAAGCACCGCCCAAAGAGGCGTACTATTTCGCAACCTCCAAAGGCTTGTGGGATATTCAGCCACACGCATCGAAGCCAGAGAAGTCTACGCAGAGCTACGTTACGCCTACGGGTTATCTGACGCTTGCAAAGGCAGATTTGGTGGACGTTCTCGACCTAATAGGACGGCGCGTACCGCTACGGACTGCAATCGACACCGTTATGAGCGACGCGATAATGAAGTTCGCCACGAAGGGGATTACACCTCGGCAGCTCAAGCAAATCAAGGAGGCCACCAAATGAATAGCAACCTCAATAAGATTAAAGCCTACAAGGGGTACTATTACACAACCACATTC
>SDBV01006872.1_pt1 | contig 15660 bp, 18 predicted proteins | sample 2277081 | NCBI WGS metagenome assembly SDBV01 (sample SAMN10402039, study PRJNA504765) | marine sediment metagenome | isolation source: marine sediment core GS10_PC15, 223 cmbsf | place: Arctic Ocean: Southern Knipovich Ridge | collected 2010
GCTAAATTCTGCCTTTATGTTAAATCCTGGTCCTCCCTGCCCATCATTACTCCTGTCTTCATCTTTTGTATTGGGGTCGCCACCTTGAATCATGAATCCTGGGATAACTCGATGGAATGCTGTGCCGTCGTAGAAGCCTTCTTTGGCGAGCTTGATGAAGTTCTCAACATGTCCAGGAGCCGTTTGCGGGTAGAGCCTCAAAACAATGTTACCAAACTTCGTCTCAAGGACTGCTAACACCTCGCCTTGCAATAGAGGTGGTTCAATAATGACATTACCTGGATTAACTGGAGGAATCCCCACAGGCTCGTCTTCCAACGGGGGTACCTCCTGCCCTTCCTCAATTGGAACCATTACTTCAGGCTCCGCTACCGCTCCAGCTCTCGCATCTGGAACTTCTATGTCGACTTGTTGACTAACAGAAACGGGCTGATTCGTTTGGATCGTAATCAGGAAGAGACCGGTTATGGATACCAGTCCAACTATGATAATGCCGACGACCGCCACCAGAGGTAACGTTTTCAACTATTCGGCACGATCCTGCAAGCACAAAAAAGGCTTGTTACCGTATCATTACAATAGATCTGCCGTAGAAATGGATCGTCTGAGTGATCGTCCCATCAGAATCCGACAAAAGTTTCACTGTTAGGAAGAAATGAGTGGCGAATCACGTTCGGCGGTACCTGAACCGAATATGTAGAGGGCCCGGCGGGACTTGAACCCGCGATCTCCGGCTTCGGAGGCTTGCACTAAAAAACAGCGCCCTGATCCATTCTAGGCCACGGGCCCTATGACAAGATATGAGGGGTATCTTTTAAGAGATATCGATCGAGAGTTTGACGGATGCGCGTAAGAGCTTTGGCGATCGATGTCGATGGGACCATGACGGAAAATGATGGAACCCTAAACTTCGAAGCTGCGAGCGGTGCAAGATGGATGGAGAATCGAGGACACAAAATCATATTCGTCAGCGGAAGGAGCGCCCAAGAGACTTATTCTCTTGCTACATACATCGGAACAACGCGAGTCGTGGTCGGAGAAAACGGAGGTGTGATTCAGTTAGGCCCGAACCAATTCAGGGTCATCGGAAACAAAGCAAATCCACTGTCCGCCTATGAGTATCTGTCCCAAAAAATCGAAGGTGTTGAACTTATGCCGGTGACCCCACGATTAACCGAAATCATACTGGAGCGGACCTTCGATATTGAAAAGGGGGTGAATCATTTGATAGAGAGTAGAATCCCAGTTAGCTTGGTGGACAGCAAATACTCATATCATCTTGCCCAGAGAGGATTGACAAAGGCGAGCGGATTATCTATCGCTCTGGAATATCTCGGCATAGATCCTGAGGAGTGTGTAGCGATTGGGGACAGCGTTACTGACGTATCACTCTTTAGCATATGCGGATATTCTATTGCACTCGGCAATGCGGATGAAGAAGTAAAAGAAAAGGCCAGCTTTGCCACTGACCGGAATATGGGAAGTGGTGCGGTCGAGGCACTCGATCACGTCGCAGAACGGTTTCTCATGATCGGGAGGGATAATAGCAGCCCATGACTCTGAGAGCATATAAGCAAACCATTAAACGGAGCCTGGAAAACACGATTGAAAAAAGTGGCCTCCCTGAGGTCGAAATCCAGGTAAAAGAAACGACACGACCTGAGTTCGGTCAACTTTACGTGAACACTCCGTTCACTTTGGGGAAAATATTGGGACGGATGCCGATTGACATTGCTGTAGAATTGGCTGACGATATCGAGCTACAAGAAGGCCTAGTTGCCATCCCGTTTCAACCAGGGTATCTTAATTTCAGAATTAGTGGGAGCCAACTCGCTTTGAAGACATTGCGAGCGAGCATAGTTCCTGATTTAGGCAAAAGAGAGACCGTTATCATCGAACATACAAGCGTGAACCCCAACAAGGCCCTTCACGTCGGACACGGGAGAAACCTTGTTGTCGGTGATTCAATCGCAAGGATATTGAAAGCGACTGGCCATATTACGACTGTAATCAATTACGTGGATGATTCTGGCGTTCAGGTGGCAGACATCCTAGTCGGCTTCCTTCATTCCGGTTATCCTGTTTGGCCATCCAAAGGAACGAAGTTTGATCAATATGTAGGGGACGAAGTCTATGTCGGCGTGAACGAAAAGTACGCTTCTACTCCGTCACTTGAGGAAAAAAGAAAGTCAATTCTTCAGAAGTTGGAGGGTGATAATGAGATATCAAAATTTGCCAAAGAGATCACGGTAAGGATACTACGCGACCAGCTCAAAACATGCTGGCGATTGAACTCCAGGTATGATCTCCTCGTATTCGAATCCGAAATAATTTCTTTGCGACTTTGGGATAGTATCTTTCGGAAAATGAAAAGGGCCAGGATTGCAAAATATGAGGACGAGGGTCGGCTCAAGGGGACTTGGGTCGTTACTCAGAAAAATGGGAACACCGACCCGAAAAACGGCGATGATGAGAAAGTCCTAGTACGAAGTGATGGTACGGCCACGTATATCGCCAAAGATATTCCTTTCGCAGCTTGGAAGCTTGGATTGACTGAAGACAAATTCAGCTATTCTAACTTTTCGAGGCAACCAGATGGTAGCATTTTGTGGAGAACTTCAACGAAAGACGGAGAAAACCATCCAAAATTTGGAGGCGCTAATCGTGCAATAACAGTGATTGATGTCCGTCAAAACAGGCTTCAGGAAATCATACGCTCTGTGCTCGAAGCGGTGTCGTCGATGCCATTGCGCGACCGGTACATCCATTTGGGCTACGAGGTAGTGATCCTAAGTCGGAAGTCCAGGACAAATATGTCCGGGAGAAAGGGAGTTTATGTCAATGTTGATGAAGCCTTGAATGCGATATCTCAGAAGGCGATGATAGAAACGAGGAAAAGAAATCCAGGGGCCAGTCAGAAATGGGTAGAGTCGATCGCCGAGAAAATTGCTATCGCAGCACTAAGATATAGTCTTGTACGGCAAGATTTGGATAAGGTCGTCGTATTTGACTTTGCGGAGTCATTGAGACTTGACGGGGAAACAGGACCTTATGTCCAATACTCGTTTGCCAGAGCTTGCAGAATCATCGAGAAAGCAGGCGAGGAACCGATCATCTCTGAGAGCTCTGCGTCATTGTTGGATAAGGAATGGGAAGCCTCTCTCATCCTTTCCCTAGCTAAGCTAGGTATGAGAATTGAAGAATCAGCTTTGAATCTATCTCCAAAGAACCTTGCGAAATACACATTCTTCCTTTCAAGCCAATTCAACGCATTCTACGAGAGAAGTCCTGTCCTTCAAGAACAGAATAGGGAACTTCGAAATGCACGGTTATCTCTAGTGTATCGATTCAAGGAGAGTCTAGGTATAGTAACGAATCTCTTGGGGATTGATACCCCGGAAAAGATCTAATCCTATCATTGTATCTTTGCGAAACAGTAAAAGCTTAAGTTATCCCCCAAGCCCAAGTGAGTGATTTGGACGATTATCTTCTGATGATCCCGGGCCCAACGGGCGTCAGTACTCGGGTTCGTAAGGTAATGAGCGACCCCCAGATCGGCCATTCAAGCGAGGAATTCCAGGAATCATTCCTAGAGCTCTTGAATCTAACAAAAGAGGTCTTTAAGACCAAGACTGGATACCCATTCATATTAACGGGTTCTGGGACCGTAGCCATGGAAGCTGCTGTTACCAGCCTTATCGAACAAGGCGACCGTAGCTTGGTTCTGGACACTGGTCATTTTGCGCGAAGATTTGGAATGATCCTTGAGAGCCACGGTCTGGACGTAGACTATCTCCATTTTCCGTTCGGGAATCACGCCGATCCGAAAAAGCTGCGGGAACACCTCTCGCACGATGAATACAAAGCGGTCTTCATAACTCATGTCGATACATCGTCAACGGTCATGAACTCAATTTCGGAGCTTGTAGGAGAGGTAAAAGGGGCGAATGCTTTGAGCATCGTTGACTCGGTTTGTGGAGTTGGAGGGTGCCGAGTTGAATTTGATAAACTGCAAGCAGACGTCGTAATAAGTTGTTCGCAAAAAGCTTTAGCCGCCCCTCCAGGCGCGGCGATATTGATGATCTCGCAGGAGGGGATGAGACACCTAGAGAATAGAAAAACCCCGATTCCATCGTATTATATGAACTTAAAGAGGTGGAAGGAGCTTATGGACGATCCCCGGAGATACCTAGCTACGCCAGCTGTTCAAGTAATGTTAGCCCTTCTCGAGTCATTCAAGATGATAATTTCGGAGGGGATGGAGGAGAGGTGGAGTAGGCACCGAAGAATGGCCGAGGCGATCAGGGCGGGAATCGAGGCATTGGGTTTAGAGTTCATTGCCGAAGATGGATATCGAGCCGATACTGTCACAGGATTCTTTGTACCCACCGGAAAAGCAGCATCAATAAGGTATACCATGAAGCATGAGTATAACGTAGAGGTCGCAAGGGGTTTTGGAGACCTCAGGGATGATTCATTGAGAGTTGGCCACTTTGGCAACATAAGCCGGAAAGAAGTCAGTGCATTCCTGTCCGGACTCGAGTTGACCTTGGCAGAATTTGGGAGCAAAGTCAAAGAGGGGGTCGCTCTCGAAGCAGCGGTACCTTTTATTACTCCTGAGTTGCGCCAGTAGCCTTCAGCTCGCTAATTGATCGAACCTTATGTCAAATCAAATACTTAGGGGTATGGTTGACGCCCTACTCGACGAAACCACATTCGGGGCATGTTAGAGGCTCTGAATCCACTTCCGCCATGCAGAACTTACAATACCTCTTATTCGGAGCATCTGGTGTGGGAGGCTTAGGTTCCTTTAGTATTGTACCTGCGACTATCATCAAAAGCCCCCCGAGAAAGATCGTTATGCCCAGAACACCCGTTACGAACACTAAGAAAATACCAAACCCAAGAATCATGAAGCCACTCACAATGAGGGCCGGCCACATGCTTGCGCTGTAATATTCACAGAATTTAAGAACACTATTATCTTTGGGAGTTTCTGCTGCCTGATTGTGCCTAACAACATTGTGGATATAATTTAACAAAAGTCCACTTAAATCCGGCTCGCAGTCTACGTGTTATGGGTATATTCACATCGTTCAAAGGCTTGTTCAGTGCTCCCACAGTCGATAAAGTGCACGCGACTTCTGGCTCGGATCAGAACGTCTCAGTCTTGGTCGCCAAAACGAAATCATATTGCGTCAAATGTCGCACAAAGCGAGAAATGCTGAACCCAGTGCAGACAACTCTGAAAAACGGAAGGAAGGCAACTCGCGGGGTTTGTCCAGTCTGTGGTACGACAATGTTCAGAATCGGGGGCTAGGTAGACCGAACACACGAGAAATCGGAGACCGAACTCCCTCCTGCCTTTTTTTTGGCACCACCGTTTTGAAATGGTCAAGGTGCGAGAAGTCCAGCACCCTTTACAGGTCAATCGAAGATAATACCTTTCTCTTCGTTCTGCAAGAAAAATGGCAGCTCTGTCAAATGCCTTCAGGTCATCATTGTCTACCTAACTCTGAGTCTTCATCGCTGCCGAAGGTAAAGAGAATAGGAATGATCCTTAAGTCTTTAAGACTGTGGGGTTCTCTCTAGAAAAGCCGCCTCAGTTCATCTAGGGAATTTTCCTTTTGATGTGAATTACACGGCCTGCAATTGACGCGATTCTCCTGTCATGGGTTGTAATAATGATGGTCTTCTTTCTCAGAAGGGAATCCCCTCTTATTAGGGAGAGAACCATTTCCGCCATGATAGGGTCCAGAGCCTCAGTCGGCTCGTCCATCAGGACAATTGCAGGATTTCCAATCATGCTCCGAGCTATAGCCACAATTTCCCTTTCTCCAACACTTAGGTTTCCAACGAGTCGCTCTGCCATCTTGGTTATCCCTATCTTCCGCAGGATCTCAGTTGCCCTCTTTCTCCTCTCCTCCTTCCCGATCCCAAGAAAGACTAATGGTAACTCTATGTTTTCCACTATCGTGAGCTCAGGAATAAGATTTTGCGTCTGATGAACTATCCCGAAGGTACTCGCCCGCATTTCGGCAAGTCTGTTATTGCCCATCGCGCCTAGGTCTAGGCCGTTGATTTGGATCTGGCCTTTTGTTGGCTTGGTGAGACCAGAAATAAGATTGAGCAGAGTCGTCTTTCCTGACCCGATGGGTCCATGAGCAACCAGAAGCTCTCCACTTTCTATCTTTAGATTGACTTTTTCGAAAACATTGCCAGAGGAGCCATTGTAGGACTTGCTGACATTCTCAAGGCTGATAACCAGCTTGCTGCCCAATTATTTCACTGTCTTTTAGAGAATGAAATAGCGTCGTTGTGCGTGGTTTGAAGGGATCTTGTGATTCCTAGATAGGATCCTGTCAGAATTCCTCCGATCCCGGCAATTCCAATAGTCACCAAATGAGCAATGAATCCCTGGTTAAGAAGTGCCTGCAAGCCGTACATGATCGATATCGGTTGAAGCACAATAATGGCAGTGACTCCCAATATGTAGCCTCCAAGAATCCCAATGAATCCAAAAAGGAGAAATCGTGCGAGGACAGAAATAGTTATCGATCTGCTCTTAGCTCCTAGCTGATGGAGAACGGATACGTTCCTCTTCGAAGTGTTTAGAGATTGTTTTGCCAAGAGATACTCGACCAAGAACATTGATGCGAAGGCCAAGCCGGCGATCACATATTGTCCGCCGTTGCCGATAGAGGATACTAACATCACCGAGTTCACGGTTATGACCAGGGCGATAACTAACCCCAGGCGAAGTTGCGTTCGCTCCATCTGAAGACCGCGCGCAATAATCTCCATTGGGATCATGATGCAAAAATCACGGCGACCGGTCTTATGTCACGCTTAGTTCCCGTTGATTGATTCTAAAGGTTGGTTATTCTCGGAGCTTGAATTCACTGTGGTCGGGGAGGTGACAGGGCTATCGTCCTTAATCGATCCGTTGCCAGATTCACCGTGATCGTCAACAACATTCGGCACATCGTCTCTCGCCCCGGTTTCCGTAACTGCCTCTTGACCCGCATCCTGACTATTCCCTGGTTTTGCAGTCCCAGTTAACCATGTTAAGGTGAAGAGGATTTCTGATCTTTCTTGCTCGTCTCTAGTCATCATTTCTACTGTGCTATCGCTTGCCGCTTTGTATGTTTCTTCGTCAATTTCCTTCGCGCGGAATTGGACTTTAAGTCCACCGAGGAAACGTTCTACATCCATTCTCGTACCCTCCAGCTCCTTTACCCGTGCCTTCAGGATTGAAGTAAGCGAATCGAAGGAGGATCGTAGTTCTGTGATTTCTCCCCCGTACTTCGCCTTGAGCTCTTCATATACGTACTGTGGTACCTCACCTTCGTTACGAAGATCGTCTAGTACTTCTGATCTCTTCTGCGCAACAATAGTGTTCTTCTTTAATTTTTCTACCTGCTCCCTCCATTCAGGGAGGAGAATTATGGACTCTCCGTCTAGGATCACCCTTTCACTTGGAAATTCTTTGAACAACCCGGAACCAAGTTCAACGCCCACTCCTTTCATTTGCCCAGAGCTATCGAGTGAGAATCCGATAACGTGGCCAAAAAACCGGCCGTATGTATCCTTAACGGGCCTCTTGACCAGGCGAGTTAGGGTCTGTGTATGCATCATGTTCAATAAAACCTCTAGTCCTGAACACTTCCCAGACGTACTTATCGAAGGGGGTGAATTTGGTTGAGTAATAATGTCAAAACAAAGTAATTGCCTTCAAAGTCCAAGCTCCGCACAAGATAAATATGCGATGGGGGAAAAGCAGCTGTGCTTCAGACGGTCCAGATTCCTCGGTTGAGAGCATCCTTAGCCAATTACTATGTTTTGACGAAGCCCAAGATATGGTATCTCCTGGTATTCACTTCTTTTGGAGCTATGATTGCTGCTGGTGGATTAAGCGTGTCCCCCATTCTGGCATTATTGGTAGTTACTTCTGTAACTCTGGGTTCGGCCGGGTCTAACGTGCTCACTTCTTACCTTGATCGGGATATGGATGCAATCATGGAAAGAACAAAGCAAAGACCGATTCCTACAGGGAAGATAACTCCATTGCGGGCACTCGAGTTTGGCCTTCTTCTTGCCGTTCTCTCAATTACCGGAGCCGTCGTTATCGACTTTTCCATTGGTTATCCGTTAGTTTCTGTTATTATGGCTCTAGGAATGTTTGACAACATCATCGTCTACAGTGCTATTCTCAAGAGAAGAACTATGTGGAATATCATCGCCGGCGGCTTCTCTGGTGCGGCCCCTGCTTTGATTGGCTACGCCGCAGTGACAGGAATTATCGATCTAAAAGCTATCCTAATATCTTCACTTGTTTTTGTCTGGATTCCGGCGCACATTTGGAGCCTTTCTCTCAAATACAAAACTGACTATGCCAAAGTTGGAGTTCCGATGCTTCCAGTCGTCCTTAGCGAACGAACCTCGATCCGAATTATAGCAACTAGTTCAATACTTATTGTAGCATTCTCGCTAGCCCTTTATTTTGTCGGAAGCTTTGGCCTCCTCTATCTTTTCACTGCTTCATTAACTGGGGCCGTGGTTCTTGTTCTAGGTGTGCAACTTGTTGCCAAGCCTTCAGAAGAGAAGGCATGGAGGCTTTTCAAGTTCACGAGCCCGTACCTAGCGCTCCTCTTCATTGCAATGATAATCGAAGGAGTAATTGGAGGCCTACTTTGAGGATAAAATTTTCCACAGGCCAGCTAAAGTGTTTGCTGCCTAATCTCGTCTTTTAGTTCACCTATGCTCTTGCCTATCGGATCTATTCCAAGCGCTTTCGCAGCGTTCTCAAGCTTCTCTCGATCTTCGTCGCCTAGTCCTTGCTCCAGTTCTTTTTCAATTTCTTGTCTCCCTTTCTTGTACTCGCCTGCGGACCGACCTATGGATCTTGCCAACGAAGGTAACTTTGTCGCACCAAACAAGAGCACAACAGCAATAATCCCTATAATGATGAACTCGTTCGGAAAAAGAGATAGAATTTGGGAAGAGGGCATGAGCTGTACTCTGTAATCAATGAACGCAATAGGCTACTTTAGCTTTGCGCCTTATTGACAAGTGCACGAGGATTTGCCAGTTTCTTCTAGAGTCCAGAGTGTTGTTGTTACATAGCTAGCCTTTAGGAAGACAAAACTTTCGGTCACTGGATTCCAAGGGGAACTAACATGCTGCTGAATAATCGGACAACCCAGCTGTCACTGCTCGCAACGTATTTCGCGCTAATGCTTCCTATGTACATGTATCCCCCAAGCCAGTTTCTTGCTCTTGCCTTGATAGCCTTATTTGTACCTCTCTTAACGAGGCGACACTTGGGCTATTGGATCATCTTGGAGGTGGTCATAGCAATGCAAACCTTAATCCTAGTTTTCACATATGATATCTTTGTTTTCGCCGAAACTATTTCCTATGTCAGTCCAATTATCGGCCTCAGTGCATCCTTTGTAGCAGAGGGTAGACTTTCAGACTACCTTTTTACAAACCCTTTTGGATTCTTCTTCATCCTAGCTGGAACGAGCATGTTATATCTCCTTATTATACGGCCATCGATTTGGTTGGCGAGATCAATCCTCGACGCCAGAAGGAGGGTCAGAGTCTATCTCGGGAATCTCAACTGAGTCTGAACCACATCTCTCTCAGCGTCTAAAGAGGTCTTTATGGGGAGGCATGATTAGCTCTTTTGAAGACCCATCTCCCCTTCTATATTGATAGCCTCTAATCAGAGCAACTGGAATATTCTCGAGCTTGCCACAGACAAGTTCTCCCGCCGCGGCAAGCTCATCTGCGGTAGCGATCACAGTTGAGCTAAGGATGTTCCCAAACTTGTCTCTCCTCCCCCTATAGTCTTCAAGTGGAATCAAACCTGCCACCCCTATTGCCACGTTAGTTTGACCTTCTCTAAAAGGCCTTCCAAATGTGTCGGATATTATTACCGCTACATCGTTACCGGTCAGTTTCATAATCTCCCTTCTTATCCTTCCCGCGGATCCATCAGGATCGAGGGGCAGCAAGGAGAAGGTGCCTTTTTCGACGTTGGATTGATCAATCCCAGAGTTAGCACACACAAGTCCATGAATTGTTTCTGTGATGATTATCCCGTTTTCAGCTCGGATGCTCCGATTGCTCTCTTCGAGTATCAGTTGAATATGCTTCGCGTCACGAGAGAGACTTTTGGCTAATTCTTTCGCTTTATCGGAGGCAATGATATCTCTAATTCTTCTAAATCGATTTTCGACCTTCGAAATAATCTTCTGCGTTACAATGAAAATGTCATTGTCCTCCACACTCCGGTCCTCATTTTTGAGTGCCTCCATAATCAACTCGCCAATACTATCACCAGATCTGACTTCCGGAATCCCCTTGAGGCCGAGTATAGTCAGACGCGCATCAGTCAACAAACTCTCGACATGATTGTTCCATTTATTCGTATCCCGAACTAGTAATGAATTATTACCTCATTTGAGTCGAACAGCTCCAGAAGCTGGTTGTGGTTTATGACTCGGAAAGTTGGTACCTCAACCTCAATACTCCTATCATCCATATCTTCCTTCAAAGCGTAGATGTGACTCCCCTTCTTGGAAATCCGAGCCCAGTTTTTCTGTATCTCTGTCCCAGATATGATTGAAAGGACTCCGTCCCCCCTGAGGAGGAATTCGAGAGAGACGACATGACCTGTACCTCTTCCCAAAGAGCTTGATATATCGTCTGTAAAGTCCTCATCTAGGATTATAGGTTTTGAAAAGATGACTAGCACGTGTGTTTTCTGATAAGCTCTCACAATTACGACCTGAGGATGAAGTTGCCTTAAGCATGATATCTGAAGGTTTCTAAATCGTCGCGTAAAGGACGGATTCGCTGGGGATTACGTTTATCCCTCCTTGATCTATCTTGTAAAGGCGAGCTTGATTGTCATGCTGAACGCCTCTCATTTTTTCTATCTGGATAACGTATGACAGATGGTTCTCATTCCTAATTTTTTTCATGACAATTGTCCCTTGAGAGAGATAATCCTCGATTTGATAAGATCGTATTGGGGCGTCTGTCGGCAACTCAGTAAGTAAAAGACTGGTGGCTCCTAATGTTGAGAGATGTTGAATTAGATCAGCCACAGCAATCCTTCTTTCTGATTCGTTCGGAAAGAGGACGGTCAGCATCGCTAGAGGATCGATCACTATTCTCTTCACTTTAGCCTCTTCGACTTTGGATCTGATTGACTCCATGAGCGAGAGGAGAGAGAATTCTTCTTTCTTGACATCATAGCCACCCACCTCGAGGTGACTTGGAATGCTGCGCAATTGGGTAGCGTCTATAAAGTTCAGACTTTTCCCTCTCAAACCATTTAGGTCTATTCCTACTGACAGCATTGCTTCCTTTAATCTCGATATGTTCTCGTCGAGTGACACGTAGAGACCTCTCTCTTTGAACAGTTTAACTCCATTGTATAGGAACTGCATAGCCAACGTGGTCTTGCCTGCTCCGGGAGCGCCAATGATGGAAACTGAATAGCCAGCAGGTATTCCTTTGTTGCCAAGCATTTTGTCTAGGCCCGGTATCCCGGTTTGCGCAAATTTCAACGGAAGCTAGCATTTAGAAACTTGGAATGAATAATCTACCTTTGTCTGTCCGCTGTGTAACATGCTTCCGTGAGGCTTCTGTATGTATAGAATTCCTAGAGGATAGGCGCCTATGGCAGGAGTCGTGGAGATCTTGATTGAGCTACTTCCCCATTATGATCTCGATCGAGCTGACATTGCTAGTCTGACCGGTCTCCACACTTTTAACCTGCTCTGTATCTATCGCAATGTTCTTGATTCCGACATCTGTGGCAAATCGTTTGGTCAGGATCTGCGCAACGTCGACCGCCGTGCTAATCGTTCTGCCCCGAGCCTTAACGGTTACAGAATCAGCTCCGCTCTGAACTACTGTTAGGCAAGCAAGTACATAATTCATAACTGGTTTTTTCCCGACATAGATTGTATTCGGATCGCGCGGTGGCTGCTCTGACGTTCTGGTATTCGGATCGCGCGGTGGCTGCTCTGACGTTCTGGTATTCGGATCGCGGACTGGCTGTTCTGACGTTCTGGTATTCGGATCGCGGACTGGCTGTTCTGACATTCGTCCCTCGGACGGAATGAAAGGAATTGCCAATAAATGTCTTGCGGTGACGCCGCTCTCCCCGGGGTAACATTATTCAATATGCTTTATTACCACGCCTTCATGTCAGCAAAACCATGCCAAAGGCTTTTGTTCTTGTCAATATTAAATCGTCCACCGAAGAGACGGTCGGTAAGGCACTTAGGGAATCGAGAAACGTGGCTGAAGCTCATTTCATTTATGGGGTGTATGATTTCATTGCCACGGTAGTCGCACCGACTACCGACGAACTAAAGGCAAGTGTAATCGCTCTGAGAAAGATCCCCGAGATTACTTCTACATTAACCATGATGGTCATTGAGTAGGTCTGGTAATTCGAGAATGCCTATAACAGATGTGGTAAAGAAACAGCTGGCTCAGAGAAGAAGGCTTTTCGCCAAAGTATGTATGAGATGCGGAGGGAATAACCCCATACAGGCAACCAGATGTAGAAAATGCCGAAGTGAGGACCTGAGGTTGAAGAATCGGGCTCTGGGAGCTAAGAAGTGAGCCGAGCAGGAAGCGATGGCGAACCGACCAGAGATTCTTTTAATATGGGCCGGGAGAGATTCGAACTCTCGACCCCCGCTGTTTTCTCGATTGAGTAGGCTGTGAGAGCGGTATCCTAACCAGGATGTCCAAGTTGCTTTCGATCTACGAAACTCTCTAGACGACCGGCCCTATTCCTCGGCTTGCTAGAATAGTAATTATCCTTTCCATGTGCGCTGAGACTAAAAGGTAAATAGAGAGAAGGAATCTCATCCAACAAAGCCCCGGAATAGCCCCGTAGAGGAGATGTCTTTGCGGAGTCTAGCGGCCAACTTGCCATGAGGGCTAGGGATACCAGGCTCTGGATCACTGAAGATACCTGGTGACCCCAGTTCGAATCTGGGCGGGGCTACCTTTTTCTTTCCTCATTCGTCCTCGTAGACTGAGGCTACAGATACCGATGCAGATGAGAAGACTGTAAACCCATGTTCTCCCACTTTGTAGGGATGAGGATGTCGATCATGTGCCGATCCTCTCAGTTTTGCTATTCTAATGGATGTCATCAGGAGATCATCTTTTAGGAATGATTCAAGTTTGATAACGCCATGGGCAAGGTATTCCTCCAGCGAGAAACCTTCTTGTGCTGACTCACTGGTCACAAGGATAGTACATCCATTATCATGCAAAGCCCTAAAGAATCTGATGATATTCTTCCTACGCACTCTCTCGCTAGATTCCTGAACAACTAGGGAGGTCATTCCATCTATTACCAACCTCGCAATGTTTTTCTCTTTCACTTGATTATTTATCAGTTCGCTAATACTCTCTACGGATACGGTCGATCCCAACAGGAGACCAGACAGATCAAGTAAGGTAAGCATCCCCGATCGTTCAAGGCCTTCGACATCCCAACCAAAGCTTTGTGTATTCTCGATCATGTGTTTCGGATCCTCTTCGAATGTTACGTACATTCCTTTCTCCTTGCTGTTTTTAATACCGTGATATAGGAATTCCATCGACATCGTGGTCTTGCCAGATCCGGGCCCTCCTACTAGCAAGAGTATCCTCTTCTGTGGTATTCCTCCCTGCAAGACATTGTCCAGGCCCTCGATGCCGCTTGGGATTTTCTTAAGCGAGCTAATAACTTTCTGCATTGGGACTTGCCCTAACCTTGATTGAATAACTAACCTTGACGTTCGCACTCATGTAACAAACAGCTGCGAACTACTGAATTTCCATTGAATCTTTTTTGAACCCCAGTTCAGTTAAAATCGTAGAAATGCTGCCTCGATGGTCCCCCTGAAGGAGGATCAAGCCTTTCTTGACTGTTCCCCCCGTCGCAAAATGTCCCTTTAGGACCTTTGCGATCTTTTCAAGGTTATTTGCCTTTGCATCAATACCCTCAATGATGGTGACTGGTTTCCGAAAACGTCTCATCTCGGTCCTTATGATAACCTTAGCATTCTCTCGGTCCTGCTCGTTCAGGAATTCATCGAAAGGATCTTCGCTCAGGAACTCCACCTAGATAATTGAGGATTTCATAGCGGTTTGTTCCTAAAATTATGCGCTGACATGAAAGGCTTTGACTCGCAAACGAATTGTGATCCAGATATTTAAGTCATCTTGATGCCTTCCTTAAAGGTTAATTCTTACCAGTGCGGTTTACTATGAGTTTGCAGAACCGAGCAGGCTACAGAGGATCATCTCTAGAGTTCCTTACGAAAAGGAACCTATCCCCAGGTGATATGCTCTCAATTAGGAAAGGAGGTATAGAGTATGTCGGGTCCCTTTTGCCAAGGTATGAACACGCCGACGAGAATTACATAACCATTAAACTCCCAAATGGATACAATATCGGAGTAAAAGTCTCTAACATCGAATCCGTTTCTAAGCTGTCCGACGGTACGAAGCCACTTTTCGCACGTCCAACTCTCCCCAGACTCGATTCCTCTTTACCTCGAATTGTTGTAATGGGGACCGGCGGAACCATTGCTTCTAGGATAGATTACAAAACCGGCGCTGTGCATCCTGCATTCTCAACCGAAGACATTTACGCTGTGATCCCCGAGATTTCTAGATATGCCCAAATAGATACCGTTGCCGTTTTGAACGATTATAGTGAAAATATTGCTACTCGGGAATGGCGCATTATAGCCGAAGCGATCGCAGACAAGATATCTGGAGGAGCTGACGGAATAGTTGTTAGTCATGGGACCGATACTATGGCATATACTGCCGCGGCTCTAAGCTTCGCTTTGATTGGCTCTCCAGTGCCTATTATCTTGGTCGGTTCTCAACGGTCCACCGACCGACCGTCCTCCGATGCCGCGCTTAACATGATCGCCGCGGTTTTAGTGGCTTCAAGACCTGAATTCTCGGGTGTATATCTCGCTATGCATTCAAGCAGCAATGATGATTCGGTCTCAATACATCTCGGGACCAAAGTGAGAAAGAACCATACCAGTAGAAGGGACGCCTTCGAATCAATCAATATCCCCCCAGTTGCTACTGTCAACGGAGAGAGAATTCAGCGCTTGGGCTTGCCCAAAGAAGGAAAAGCCAGTCGATTCGCCCTAAGACCTGGTTTTGAGGAGAAGGTTGCCTTGTTGAAGTTTCATCCCGGTTTCGACCCAGACCTGATTGATTACTTGCGTACGAGAGGATACAAGGGACTAGTTTTGGAAGGAACTGGTCTTGGACACGTGAGTGCTAAATGTTATGAACCTATTAGGAGAGCTGTTCAAAGCGGTATTCTCGTCGGAATGACTTCGCAATGCATATGGGGAAGAGTTCGGATGACAGTGTACTCGACTGGAAGAGATCTCATGAATCTAGGGGTAATCCCTTTGGATGATATGCTGCCAGAGACCGCACAAGTCAAGATGATGTGGGCCATCAAGAATTCACATGATCTCGAAGATGCGAGGAATACAATGATCGTGAACATTGCGGGTGAGCTAGTAGAACGATCCCCAGTTGATCGGAGGCAATCTTGACTACAACTACGTTCGATCCAGAAGGTCTAGA
>SDBV01006873.1_pt1 | contig 15660 bp, 14 predicted proteins | sample 2277081 | NCBI WGS metagenome assembly SDBV01 (sample SAMN10402039, study PRJNA504765) | marine sediment metagenome | isolation source: marine sediment core GS10_PC15, 223 cmbsf | place: Arctic Ocean: Southern Knipovich Ridge | collected 2010
TGTTGGTGAGAAATGAGGAAAAAAAAGTCGCGGCCATTCACATTACCAAGCAATCTAAAGACAATAAGGTTTTCATTGGATTTAATCCTATTTCTCCTAAAGTATCATTTGTCACAAATAAATATGATGTTTGTTGGAGAGGTAGAAGGGATCTTATCGGTGTAGTATTAACAAGGTAAACTGCAATCCTTTCATGAGGGGTACCTTTTACGAGGTGGGCGGCACAACCTGACTGCACAGATCCTGGGGACGGTGTGCGGTGAACCACCCGTGTATAAGGATTTCGTCGCACCCACAACCACCCAAGGATAAGAAACACTAACAAGAAATTCCAGTTCAGCTAGCAGAACAGGCCCTGCTAACCAGGGTCTTTTTCATGTTATGAACAGGCACTGGTAATTTCAATATTTGCACGAAAAGTAGGTACAAAATAGTGGGCGCGGGTAGACTTGAATGTCATCCCCGGAGGGAGCTCGACCTCACGGACTAGGGTTCAAGTCCTGGTGGGATATTGATTACCTTTAATTGTTCGCAAGATTACTTCTTTGTATTTGTAACAATTACAGAACCTACTCAACGTGTTTGCAGTCCGAGACAATTTGACGATAGCCAATACTTGAATTTTTCGCTCTGCCTACCGGAACTGAAGGCGAGTATGGAAAATATATGCTGGGTGGCTGATAGACCAATTTAAGAAACTATGTAGGTCATCTTTTGGATAAAATTATCTCTTCTGTCAAAATCGTGCTGAGAAAATGGGTTTCTTAGCTGATTAGCGTAATCACTTATTTCCAAGAGTAAGGCTTGGTGAAATCTTGCACGGTCAACAATCAAACCTTCATCAATATGGCCTGGATAACTTAACTGTACCATTTCAGGCATATCTATACGGATTTTTGATGATTTTTTAGTTTGGGCTTGGTGGAGTATTCCACAACGAAAATGGCTGTAGAAAATCCTCGCTTTATTCTTGCTGTTAAAATCACTTTCGAAATGTTCACTATCTTTAAAGAATTTCCAGAAGGCAATGTAATGCTCACCCCGTGTCTTATCAAAACCCATGTAGAATTGATACAACGTCTCTATCAATAAACAATCTATTGCAATAATAACAAAACCACTGAATTCCCGAATTCGCAAATCTGGGTGATTTGCGATTTCTCTGACCGGTTTCAAGAAACGACCATTTATTCGGTCACAGAAGATTTCTACTGCTTGTTGCCAATCTGGGCTGTCGGGATCATTTAAATCCAGGCTCAACCAATTCTCTACTGTGTAATGGGGTGATATATAAGGATTATCAATTGATGGCAACCCAAGAGTTTTAGTTCCCATTCTTTTCGTCCTAATTTAGGCTTTTACAATTTCCTGATGTCGTTTTAGATCTGCAATCTTATCTTTAGCCTCTGCCTTAATTTCTGCAAGAGTTATTCGTATCTCATTTTTCTTCTTCTTGTTGAAAAAACTTGATAAAGCTTCTAAATCATTTAACTCCTGCTCTAGTAAAGCATACGTGTAATCCAATTCTCGTAATTCTTGTCTCAAACGATTAATTGCAAGTTCAGATGCTGTTTTGTCAACACCAATTCTTACATCATTTAACCCCTCGATTACCGGTGCAATAGCAACCAGTCCACCTTCTCTTTTTACAATATGCTCATTGCCACAATGCCCACAAGCAAACCTATTTATATCTGAGGTTATTTTTAGCTTACCTCCACATGTTGGACAAGTCAAAGTTACAAAATCCACTATAAATCTTTTCCTTTATGTTGATTTAGCCACCTAATAGATTGATAAGTAAAATTTCTTCAAACATATTCTCCATTTCGGTACATTATAAATTCAATTAAAGAACATAATATATACAAATCTGTTATATGGGTCTAACCGACGCCTATGATTCGGAAATTAGACTCTTAGGATATTATCTATAAAACTCACTTGATAGGAGATGATATACAAGGAAATGAACTATCCACTCCATTAACCTTTTTTTGCACACTCTTACCCAGAAATCGTTTCGGTTCGAATACTTTTTTAAAGAATGTAGTTGATTTAATATTTTTTTGCTAAAACAATCAATAGCTTGTCTTAAGATTGGTTACCACAACCTCACGGATTGAGGTTCAAGTCCTAGTGGGACACAAGCTATGAGAGTTTGTTTATCGAAATGTTGAATAAATTCTATATCAATTATGGGATTATGATAAAACGATAAAAAGACTTAAACCTATTATGCAGCATAATCATCAAGGTAAGCGGAAGGGCTAAAGCCTAAATCCAAAGATTCTTCACCTCCGGAATGATATCGTCTAAATGTTGTATATTTCCTCTTACCATTATGTTCATAAGATATGCAGTTATCTATTATAACTTTTCCAGATTGTTCGACAGAGGGAAGTTTCACTTCTAACACCACTTCAGGACTACCTTTCTTTATTATTTTCCGTTCATTTGAAGTTAACAATTTACCCAGAGCAAATATTAATCCTGGGAATCTTTTGTCGACAATATCTAATCGAGATTCCCATTCTAATATTTCATTACCATCTAGCGATGTTGTTAATCCATATAATTCTCTTCCCATTTCAAGTGCTAAGATTCTGATAATTCTATTCATGGGATACCCTAATGAAAAACCAAATTCGTTTACCAATGCAAACCTATAAAGCATTTCCTCAACGAAGTCAAATCGAATTAATTTATAAGTATGATATTGATTAAATTCTTCTTGATCAAGCTGTTGAGCTTGTCGAAGTATTTTTCTAGCTTCTGAGAATCGTCCAAACTCAATTAAAATTTTTCCTTTGAGGGTAAGTGATTTCATTGTGTTCTGTTTAGATAATCCATCAGTTGTAATAAATTGTTCAACAAATTTCATTGCTTCAAAATAATTTCTTGCGCCAAAGTGTACTTCTGCAATTAAAAAAATGAGTTCTGGGTTTTGGTAACCACTTTCTAATGCTTCATATAATAATGAAATGGATTTTTCATCTAGGCCAAAATCGATACCATCCCAATACCTAATTTCGTTATATATAAACTCACCTCGTTCAGGGCCATTTAGCTTATCGATTTCATATCGTAGATCTTCCCACCATAATTCAACAGGGTAGTCACTAATACCCGAAGAAGTCTCTCTTCTCATCTTTCTAGCAATTGAAATAACATCGTCTGAATCAGCAATCTTTATTGCATATCCCAAGTCTCTAATTGCTGCTTCTCTTAAGTTCTCGATTTTATCTACATCTTTGCCAGATTTACCGAGCTCGATATAAACCTTTGCTCTAAAAATAAACAAATCAGAGTCCGGGTGAATCTCGATTGCTTTGGATATTGCTGAAAGGGCATTGTCAAAATTACCAACTTTAAAATGAATTTTTGCTGCTTTAATGTACTGATTAGATTCACGAGAAATAGGATTATCTTCATTTGTCATTGAGACAATTTCTTCGGGACTAGCTTTAGTCGTTGTTGATCCCCTTCTTACAAAAACCATATCTTGTTCGATATGATCTATTGAGCGAGCAACCTTATGTGGTCGTATTGTAGGATGTATGAAAATAATCCCTACTTTTTTTGGAGTATCATCAGGGGTCATTTGTTTCAACTTGCAATCAATATTAACTGGAGGAGTGATATAAGCATGACAAATTTGTTGTATTCTTTCTTCTTCAATTTGTTTTATACCAACAATTATTTTATCGTCAGCAATGCCCAGTAGCAAATATCCGCCATCACGGTTGCTGTTTGCTATTGCAATTACATCTTTTATAAACTCAGCTTTCGATCGTGCCACTGTAAGATCCAATTTAATTTTAAAATCTATAAAAGAATTTTCGCCATTCTCTATATATGAGAATATCGTCTCTTCATCCATTTTTGTAATCCCTCGTGTTTATTTGATCTTTACAATAAAAAACTTTAGCCAATTGATAGTCAATTCTTTTGATAAAAGCCGTTATCACAACCTCACTAAATGGGGTTCAAGTCCTGGTAGGATGTAAATTGCTCGTTTTTTGTTTGCAGTTGAGCGATCAGATTATCATCCAACAGGATCGGAACTAAGCATAAAACCAAAAGGATCCAGGTTCTATTCCCCTCAGGAAATATTTTCATGATGTTGCGATATGATCTCAGCAGCCATAACGTTCCGGTTCAGCGTTGGCACGCAAGCGCCGTTCGCGGCAACCGATTGTTAGCTGACGCTATTGGGCATCTTTCCGCCGTCGCATGCAACGACGCGACTGCCAACCGGCACTTTCTCGTCGACGCCGTGACCAGCATTTTCAGGGTCAGTCTTGCTGATCTTCTGCATTCGCAATTTGATCAAAAGCTGAAGCCAAGATTTCTGCGGGCTGTGCCCCTGAAATGCCGTATTGGTCATTAATAATGAAAAACGGCACGCTGGAAATAGATTGTGCTGCTGATTGATGGATTTGCTCCTTTACCTTGTCTTCATCGTCGCCCGCAGCGAGCTTTGACATCACGCTGGCCTTATCCATCCCCGCTTCTCCGGCAATTCGCACCAGCACGTCATGATCTCCGATGTTTTCGCATGCAACATGGTGAGCATTAAAGAGCTTTTCTGCGAGCGCGTTGGCGTCGATGTTTTCGTCTTCGGTGGCCCAGAACATCAGCACATGAGCAGAGAGGGTATTGGGTGCCATCGCATCCGCTTCATTGCAGAAGACTATTCCACCTTCTGCTCCCGCATTCTTCAGAGTCTCGCGTAGATTCTTGGCTCCCTGATCCCCAAACTTGTTGCGATAGTAATCCCGCCGGTTACGGCCCTCGCGCGGCATGTCCGGATTGAGCTGGAAGGGCCGCCAATTTAATGTAATATTCAGATTCGGTCGCTGCTCGATCGCCTTTTTCAAGCGGCGCTTGCCCAATAAACACCAGGGACATGCGAAGTCAGACACCATCTCTATATTGATTGTTTTTGGCATTATTGAATCCTCATAATCAATAGGAGGCGTTGGTGCCTACTTCGGCATCGCCACCAATTGATCAGCGACCGCGAGCATGTCGCGACCGCCAATCTCTATGTCCGGACCCAGCGGATACAAGGTTTTTCCCGGGCGTTCTAGAAACGCGGCCCGCATTCCGGCGATAGTGGCTCCAGCGACATCCCAGCCGTGGGCGGCGATGAGCATGCAGTTACCGATGGGTACACCCACTTCGTGTGCCGCCCAGTGATAGGTGCGGGGGTGGGGCTTGTAGACGTTGAGCCCGTCAATGGTCAGCCTGCCATCGAAATACTGCTCGATCCCAGCGTGCTTTACCTGGGACTCGATGACCGGCGCGGCCGAATTGGTGAGCGTATACATCCGAAACCCGGCACCTTTCATTTTCTTGAGACCGGGCGGCACATCCGGGTGGGCGGGGATGGTCTTCATCGCATCCATGGCTTTTCCGGCCTTCGTCTTGTCAAGCTTGATGCCATGCCCTTCAGCAACCATCTGCATGCAGGCCGCGCCGACCGTGCCAAAATCGTGATAATTGGAGGTGACAGTATCGACCAGCGAGTGCTGCAGCATGGTGGAAAACCACAACGACACAAGGTCTTCACGCCCGTCGAAGGCTTTTGTCACCTGCGGTTTCATCCCGCTTAGATCCAGCATGCTCTCATTGCTATCGAAAAACAGCACCTCGGGACGTCGCATACGTCTATCCTCCTGAGCCTGTGCCCCCGCTGGTCCAGACACAACTGCCGCCGTCTTCAATATTTCTCGTCTACTTGCCATGGTATTGCTCCGCTACGGTATGCCTCGGATAACCCGATTCGTTCTGTCTTGTGATCACAAGCGACCTTGGTATGAATTCGGTGCAGCTAACGATAGCCATAAGGCGCGAGCGTTAGCGAGCCGGACTTGAGGGGGTTGTTATGTTTCACTTATTAAACCAGATTCTATAGCTTGCTTTTGGTTGCTAAAAATTGCCATGGCGGTATTCATTTTATGGAATCCCAGTTTGCTATAAAAGCCTTCTTTTCCTGGGTTAGCGTATAAAATAATTTTTTTGTGTCCTTCTGATAGCGCCACTAAGTTTTCAACGATTTTTTTACCAATTCTTAAACCCTGGTATTCAGGGTGGACCGCAACATCACATATATATGAACAATCTACACCATCAGCTAAGGCTCGCCCTACACCTACGAGAGTATTATTTGAATAGACAAAACACTTGAATTTGCTGTTTGAAAATACTGTTGCCAGGTTCTCCGGAGATTTTTCTCCAAGTGGAGCAATCCGATACAGCTCAGATAGCTCCTCCCAATCTACTTCACTGTGATCATAGACCCATGAAAAATCCATCGTGTTCTCCTTGTGAAACATAAAGGTTGATACGCAAAATTCTTTATGCATATTCCCCCCTTTTGGCACATTATACATTCAAATATCAAACCTGATTTGGATAAAATCCGTTATTTGGGTCTTATCAACACCAAAGATGCGGATAATTCGACTTATTGGATATTATCCCTAAAGAATACTGGACAAGAGAGAAATGAACCATCCACCCCAAAATACCATTTTCGGAACACTCTTCCCCAGACCCTTTTTCAACGGGATGTGGTTGATTTAATTTTTTATGGTGGATCAATTAGCTTGTCTTATGAGAGGTTAATACAAATATAGCATAGATTTAGGGTTCCACCCTGTGGATAAAAATCCATCCTTATCCAAGTTGGTTCCCTTGTGATCGGGATAATGATCGGGGCATGGATAACGGGGAGTTCGCTCGAAGCCTAATGAGACATCGCTTTGACTCCATCTTCACCTCGCTCTAAACGCGCTTCTATCCGGGCCTGGACGGCGGAAAAGACCAGGGTCATCATCCAGTAAAAGAATGCGGCCATGATTAAGGCTTCCAGGCTGCGGAAGTTTGCCCGTCCCACTTTCTGTGCGCGCCATAATACCTCATGTACAAACCCGGTCACCGCTACCAAGGAAGAGTCTTTCAACATGGCGATGTATTCGTTGCCGATGGGCGGGATCGCCAGACGTAAAGCCTGGGGTAAGACGATGTAACGCATCTTTTGCCCCGGACTCATCCCCAGGGCGGTGGCAGCTTCGTGCTGCCCTTTACCAACGGAAAGGATCCCAGCTCTGAAGATCTCACTCATATAGGCCCCGTAGTTCAGCCCCAATGCGAGCACACCCGCCCAAAAGCCCGATAAATAGATCCCCATCTGTGGCAGTGCCAGAAAGAAGAAGATCACCTGGAGATATAAGGGCGTGCCGCGGATCAACGAAATGTAAAACGTGCTTACAGCCACTGCCAGCGGATTATTAGAAATTCGAGCCAGGGCAGATATTAAAGCCAGTACCATGGCCAAGAGGATCGAGGCTATCGAGATCAAGATGGTTGCTAAGGCGCCTTTAGCGATGAAGGGGGCAAATTCCTTCATGAATTCAGGATCCAGCTTGATAAAATTGATCTGGGTAAAACCAAGATCGATCTCAAATCCGCTGAAAATCAAGGCAAGTATGAGCAGCAACAGGATCCAGGCAAGCGCCATCTTGGCGCGATAGGCCATCCGCTTGCCGCGTTCTTCTGCTAACAACCGCTGGAGATCTTCTTCATAAGAACCCATGGAAACGTTGTCAGTTGCCATTTATGTTCTCCTTGATGAAAAGGTGGAAGTAGAGCATTCTACTTCCACCTTTTGTTTGAGGGGTTATCTCGCTAGCGTGGGTCTTTTGTCAAGTCGATGTCAAACCATTCCATCGAGATGCCAGACAAGGTTCCGTCGGCGTGAAGTCCTTTGAGCACATCGCTGACCGCGCTAATGAAGCTGGCGGTGTCGTAAGAAGAACTCTTGTCGATCGAGGGGGCCAATTCTTCAATGAAGACGACGGGGCCAATCTTGACCACATCGAGACCGCCGGCCATATTCGAATTAACGACGGTGTCTGAGGTCAGGTAAATCGAGAATTCTGGTCGCCCGGCAGCGATAGCTTGGGCGCATTCCTGGTCGGTCGGCAGCTCCACCAGGGTGAAATCACTGGGGGGATCCACGAGGATGCTCTCATCAGGGATCGTAAGTTCGCCGTTGAACCAGTCCAAGTAGGTCGTTGCGGATGCTAAGCAGATGGTTTCGCCTTCCAGATCATCCAGGGAGGTGTAGCCGGAATCCGCAGCAGCAGCGAATTGAGCTGGAGTGTAATAGTAGGGCTGGGCGAAGTCGAGCGCTTTTTGCCGGGTCTTGGTGATCGTCATCGAGCCGATGCTGATGTCCCAGCGGTCTCCCCAACTGCCTGCCGTCACGAGGTCCCAGTCCGGGGTCGCGAAACAGACTTCCACACCGAGGCCTTCGGCGACAGCGTTAGCAGTATCGACGTCGAAACCCATCATCTCGCCGTAGGTCAGCGTGTCATTCGGGCAAACGGTTCCTGCTGCCCGGACCGCGGTGGGATCCAGGAAGCTCTGGGGTTCGTAGTTCGGGTCGGTGGAGACGACCAGGTAGCCACGGTCCTTGATCACTTCAAGGAGATCGTTGCTGCTGCTGCCGCCGCCGCAGGCTGCCAATCCGATGCCTACGATTAACAAAAGGACGAAAAGGGGGAAAATCTTTTTCATTACTGCCTCCTTAGGAAATAGTGGATAGAAAGGTATTCTGATTATACGGATTAAACAGTCAAATAGCAACTATAGAGCCAAGTATTTTCGAGTTTTTCCTCCAATCACTTCTGAGAATAAAACTTATTTGTTACACTAATCCTGCAATATCTGTGAAAGGAAGAGCTTTGTGCGGTCCTCCTGGGGATTTTCGAAAATATCTTTGGGCGTACCGGTTTCAAGAACAAGGCCTTCGTCGAAGAAATACATCCGGTCAGCCACACCGCGGGTAAATCCCATCTCGTGAGAGACGACCAACATGGTCATCCCAGATTTAGCCAGCCCAACCCTTACATCCAAGACTTCCTTGATCATTTCGGGGTCGAGGGCGGAGGTGGGCGCATCGAAGAGCATGATCTTCGGCTCCATTGAGAAGGCGCGGGCAATTGCCACCCGCTGCTGTTGCCCGCCGGAGAGCTGGCTGGGAAATTTGTTAATCGTCTTCTTGATTGGGTGTATGCTTTTTGGCTTGGCGAGTGAATAAAATAAATGACTATTTGGGTTTCCCCGCCTCCCTACCCAAACCGTTCATGAACGTTGAGCGGTTTCTCCGTTTAAACGTCTTCCGCTTCCCATGCTCCAGGTGGGACGAGAATATGAGCAAGACCCAGGATATAATCTCTCCACCCGGTATATGTGCAGGTTAACACCGCCAATAAGGTTTAGCGGAAATTGTGAGGCTGGTTCAAGACAACTACACACTGGATCAAGTTCTTGATCGATAATATGAATGACGCTGGTTGGAGATGCTGTGGCGCGAGTATGGTTTTTTAATATCCCTTTCCATGGGCATGTCAATCCGACCTTGCCGTTAATCCGAGAACTCGTACGCAGAGGGGACCAGGTGACCTATTTTTCCACCCGTGCGTTTGAAGACAGAATCAGCGCGACGGGGGCGAATTTTCGTGGATACGAACATTCCCACGCTTTTGAGCAATCCCGCAATGTCTCCCATATCATCCATCATGGCAACCTGGTGGCTGAGGCAACCTATGCCCTGCTGCCCGAAGTGCTTTCATCTGTGGAGTTGCAGCAGCCAGATTACTTGATCTATGATATGAGCGCTCCCTGGGGTGAAATCGCCAGTCGGAGATTGAATATCCCTGCTGTGGCCAGCTTTCCTCACCTGCCCTTTTACTGGCGGACGGTATTAAACGATTGGAGGGTTTTCCGCAAGACGCTGCAGAGCATCCGGCCTGGTTATGGTTATTGGCGCAAGCTACAAAGGCAAACTGCAAAAATCATGAAGGAGTATAAGCTGCGCGATCCAAAGGATATCAATGTGTTGTCCAGTTCGGCGGAATTAAACATCGTATTTTCCTCCCGCTACTTCCAACCTTATGAAAAACACTTTGATGATTCGTATCTTTATGTCGGACCCGTAATTGATCTGGAGCGCCAGGAAAAGCCGATAACAATTTCTAAAGAAAGCGATCAAAAGTTGATCTATATCGCTGTTGGCACGGTCTACCAGGCCAGTTTAGAGTTCTTTCAACGCTGCCTGCAAGCATTCGACGATAAACGCTATGTAGTGATCATGTCGATTGGGCGGTCAGTAGATCCAGCCACTTTAGGGCCTATTCCCCGGAATTTTACGGTAGCCCAGTTCGTACCTCAACTGAAAGTGCTCCAGGAAGCCGATGTGTTTATCACGCACGGAGGTATGAACAGCATCAGCGAGGCAGTTTTCTATGATGTTCCCATGATCGTGGTGCCCAATACCGTCGAGCAAGCCACCAATGCCGCCCGGGTGGAGCAGCTGCAAGGGGGCTATTATTTAGATCATACCGGTCTCAGCGTTGAAAAACTGCAAATGGGGGTGGAGAAAGTCTTAGCCGAGCCAGCCTTAAGTGGAGGCATTGAACGAATTCGCTTTTCCTTCTTAGAGGCTGGGGGAATCCAGCGTGCCGCCGACGCGATTGAGGCATTTAAACACACAAAAAACCTGATTGGAGTATGACCCGGAATACCAGATATCAAGGAGTCATAGATGCTACAATCTCAAGATTATCCCTCATCATATCCGTAGAGTTCTCATGCAATTTTATTTTATTCACGTTTCTTCCTCCCTTGAGTAAGTTTCAGTCCACCTATTATCATGAGGGATTATACATTGTTCAAGATCGAGTGATGGAATATGAAACCCTATATTTATCTAGACAAATCTAAGTTTGACTGTTTGAAATCCACATCATACTTAATTCAAGCAAATCTCCATGCCCATTGGGGAAAGAAATCGTACTTTAACAAACGTAAAGAGATAATTCCAGGGTTTTAGCTTGTATAATATATTTCTTCGAGAATCTAGTATATTAGGGAGGTGTTTCATGCCACAAGCAGGAATTCACGGCATCCTCGGTTTGGCTGTACAAAAATGGACCCCAAACAGAATGTGGCTTCTGCTGGGAATTGTGCTTGGCAATCTCTTGCCCGATGCCGACAATTTCGCAGTAGCTGTTGCGACCGTTGCCGGATTACCTACGGAGGGTCTACACCGTACTTTCACACACAGCTTGTTCTTTGTCGGTGCCATTGTCATCCTATTCTACGCGATCGCCAGGCTTACCCATAATTCCAAATGGAACAACCTTGGCATCGGGTTGGGGATCGGGGTAGTTATGCATATCCTGCTCGACCTGCTGATATGGTTTAACGGGGTGGAGATTCTATGGCCGATCCCTTCTTGGATCAACCTATGGACCAACGTCATCCCTCCCGAATGGTGGATCAAACTGATGTTACCGGTGGAGAATCTGGCGTTTGTACTCTTCTTTCTATTCCTGGCCGCGAAAGCTCGTAAGCGCCAAACGGATATTGAATACCTGCCGAAACTGCGCCTGTGGACGATCGTTCAAGCTGTTCTCTTCTTCGTTTTTATGATTTTGGTTTTTACGATGGAGAGAGGTTTTATGACGATCTATGGGGCCGTCTACTTGCTCTCGCTGGGGCTGGTATTTGGGGTCACTATGCGTATGCGAGACACAATAGAAGCGACGGCTTAAGCTGTTTTCATAACCCCTTTGTACCTGCTCAGGCTGAGTAGCAACTTAAAAACTTAGATATGGAGAAGAGGTGGAACTTGAAAAGTCAAAGGAGTGGTTAATAAATCAGGAAACTCCAGCATTAGCTGCTGTGGTGGTTTGTACGGATGGGAAATTTCTTATTGAACTAGATAATGAAGGTCGATAGCGGATGAAGAAGCGTTATTATCTGCGCATAGAAAACAGTAATAAAAAATTTGAAGGAGTGTAAAAGAAAAAATAATTGATATTCCAGAAATCAAAGGGATACAATAAGGTTCATGGATATGTTGTCTGAATTGCGATAAGGCTGGGGAATTTAGACCTTTTGTGGGATCACAAATGGATCCTTTCATTGTCGTGTAACTCATAAGTGATCGGCAAACAGGCGTTCCACTTAATACTGCGACCCAGGCATTGATTTTCTAATTTGAATCTACATCCGAATTCACCCTAACTTTGGTGGGGTTGAATCTCTGTGAGCTCCGCCTGCATAAGAAACCTGGTCAATTGCATCATTGTTCTGATTTGACGAAGCGCGTGATTACAACTCCAGCGTTCGATGCCGCTGGTCGTTGTCCAGTAGTAACCCAGAAAGCCCGCCATGCCGTAACCCGGAATATTCAAATATGGTTGTCCGGTATCCAGATGGTGCTCAGATAGGCCCAATACGCCAACCCCCCACCACCATTGCTGAATGCCGCCATTTAACCCCGGGCGTTCTGGAGCCACGACCTGCACGCGGCGTAAACCATGGATTTTGACCGCCTGAATCGCCATATCAATCAAGCGCTGATTGTCCCGCACCCACAAGTACGATTGCTCCGGGAGACCCACCGCTTCGACACGGCCATCCACCTCGCGAAAATCCATCTCGCCCAAATGCTCCATATGGATCATCGCCACAATCTTCTCCCGCGCTTCCGGATATCTATTCAACCAGGACACGTCCTGGTGGGCTGGCTCCATACCTGGAATATAATGACGGCAATCCAGAAATATGGTCAGCGTCCGTTCACGCTCACCCTGTGGGGTATTTGAAAAATACTTGACGATCGCCAGCAAGCCAAGTGCCCCGTTGTCTTGTGTAATTGAAGGACCATCCGTGTGATTGACCAGCAAAATCTGCTCGTCTTGCGGCCTGCCGTAATGCTTGCCTGGCAAATAGGCAATTAGCTGCACCGCTTCGCTTGGTTCGACAGTGGCTTCCAAGCGCAAGGTTGCCATCTTCCCGGCTTTGGCATCTGCAATCACCTGCGCCCCGGCACCCCGGTCCAGGATCAGGCCGGGCATGTCGTGTAAGGTGGGTACCGGAAACGTGTACAAACCCACGGTGCGGTCATAGGCCATGTCGCAAACCTTGATCAAGCCCGCGGTGCCTCCAGCTATCGCAATCTCATGGAATTGCTGCTCAAGCTGGTACATGGTATCGAAAGTAATCGAGTCAGCTGGATCGACATACGTAAACAGCGGAGCAAAGGGATCGTCACTCCGGTATTCATAATCGTTGAATGTGGAATACATCAGGTATTCGTCATCAAAAGGCGGGTGCGGGTGTGGGATGGTCGGAAAGACTACAATCTTGTCTTTAAGTGATTGGGGTGGGTCCTCGTGATCGTAATACAGTAATTGAGCCGTGATCCCTGCGGGACCCGTAGAGCCGGAATACGCATCATAGTGGCTTACGCGCACCGGCTGCCCATCAGAAAGCAACGACCAGCTCGTGGCGTCATCCGAGGTGTGCCAACGCTCAAACGGCCAGCGATTCTTGAAAATATCGACGACGCCGTACTCATCCAACTTATTTTCCAAAAAGGCCACATAATTGCGCCACTTGGGACTGCCGGTAAGTGCCGGCTGATTGTCGTCTCGCAGTTGTGCCCAGGAAGTCAGCTCTTCGGCGGAAACAATCCAGTTGGTATTCACGTCTGTATCGTTACCCATATTAAACTCTTCTCAAGAACCCTGGATTCATAGCGATGTCCGGCATCTCCGATTTGCCGTTGAGTGAGCGGTCACAGCCGCCTGCAGCTTCTCCGCGTAGTCTACCCGGTCAAGCTTTAGTCCCCAGTTTACCCGGTGTTCTTCAGCGGGGCACTTGATGCGGGGTGCCATGCACACAAGCTGCCGGCCGGCTTCACATAGTGTTTGGCAAGCATGTATAATGCTCCTCCGAAATCAAGCCGCGGTAAGTCCTTGTTTCTATTTGTATAGTATATAGCGATCTTGCATCTGCCAGCAAGACTTCTTCTGAAAGGTCCCGAGCCTTTGTTTTCCTGATCCATTTAGCTATACTGTCTTATCCGGTGATAACCATAACTGCTAACACCACGATTGCGCTTATCTAGAAACGGCTTACTATCAGTCAAAACCATATTGTGAAGAGCCCTTGATCAGGATCTCTCAGAAGTAGCCGGTACCTGGTTGGCAGACTTAAGTAGATGCAAAGTGGTCCTTGATAACAATTGAACAGTTAGTGATAAAGATTCATGAGAAGAGCAGCTAATATTTCACTCGAACCGTTCGAACCCGCGCTTCTTCATTAGTTCAACCTGCGCACATCAAAACTATACGATCTGGCTGGAAACCGGGGTGTTGAATATTCGATATGAGACAAAAAGTTCACCGGTCTTGATAGCACCTGACGACTGCGAATATCCCCGGTAAGGTACTGACGATCGTATCCATTGTTTCACAATATCTTGAATCGAGTGATGTCGACACCAACATGATCAGCGAAGAAGCTGTAATAGCCCCCAGAAGTAGACACAACAGAATTTTTGACACATGTACAAGAGATAGACGTTACACTCTGTGACTCTTAATCGTTAGCCCTGAAAGGACAAGTCCATTCAGGATGTACCCTACTAACAGGACTTACCCCTGTCAGGACCAGGTTGCAGGTTCGAGTCTTGCCGGGGTCACCTAAAAGGACCCATCCCAAACTGCGCACCTTAGAGGTCGAGCAGTTTCTCGCTATGCTCCGTTTTGAACAGTGGGATAAGCTGGCAGAACTGCCGATCGACTTGAATAGGAGCGGTCGGGATGATTTCTTTTAATTTCCCAAATATTTCACCACAATCCCATACAGGAATTCTCATCCATAGGCATGTAACGGTGCAGGCTGCCGCTGACGTTACTGGCTATAACATCCAGTACCTACGGCGATTATTGCGTTCTGGCACGCTGGAAGGCATCAAAATCGGCCAAATATGGTTGATCGAGATGGAGTCCCTAGAATCGTATCTGCAATACGTAGAATCCACTTCTGACCAGCGTTGCGGGCCAAGGTAATTTTAATTAAGAGGGCGCGTTTATAAATGTAGACGCGAGATGTTTACCTTTGTAAACGGATTTCTGTAGAACGCCGCACATCATTTTAAACGCGAAATAGCAAGCTCACCATTGTTTATAACAAAACGAATCCAGACAAGCAAAAAAACACCCATTGGGGATTTATATGGCGGAACAGGATTAGAACCTACGACCTCTTCTGTGTAAGAGTTATCGGGAGGGAGTCCATTAGATTTTCCCCCAATATTTAGTGTTATAAAGTCTATCTAACCACCATATACAGGAGTCGAGATATCTAAACAATCTATAAAATCCATGCCTGTCATGTCTGGTTGCACCCGAATTGCATTTGCATGAAGAAGGAAAGACGACCTGCTACTTAGTCCATGAGATGGATAATAATCGTCTGTGTTAGGGTAGAATTTACTCTTGTGAACGTTTGTCGCATTCGACATTACACAACAACCTTAATATTCATCCTTTTGTCACTTCGAGACCTAATTGTATTTGACGAATTGTAGAGGAGTACTTATATCCCTGTGAACATACATAAAATGTAAGAGGTCGGCGTTCTGCACCTTGGCGGCAAGTTGACGCCCGATATCTGTTATGTTGTTGCCTGGCAGTTGCATATAACAATAGAGCGTTGCCATGTTTTGGAGGATTCTAATGAAGGTGTCAAGGCAGCACACGCGAAGGTGATGATCCTAATCAT
>SDBV01006874.1_pt1 | contig 15659 bp, 10 predicted proteins | sample 2277081 | NCBI WGS metagenome assembly SDBV01 (sample SAMN10402039, study PRJNA504765) | marine sediment metagenome | isolation source: marine sediment core GS10_PC15, 223 cmbsf | place: Arctic Ocean: Southern Knipovich Ridge | collected 2010
GTTCATGTACCTGAAGTAAGTAATTGGGGTGGTGAACATCTTTTAAGGAAAAAATTACAAAAATATAAAGATAAGGCTGAGAAGTATCTGGAAATTTTAAGTGCTCCAATAAAATTTTCTTTTTTTCAACAAGAAGAATTAGATTTGTTAAAATTAGCTTTTATTAAAAATAAAATAAAATTAAAAGAGCATGTAGAAAAATATTTCTGGATTTTAAACAGTTATGGTGGTAATAGAATTCTTAAACCAAAATATTTTGAAGATAGATTAAGAAATTTATTAAGAAAAAAGAATGCAAGAACTTTAATTAATGAAATTGAAAATACAATTAAAAATAATAAAAAGAGAAAAAGTCAGTTAATTAAAAAATTAAAATTAAATAAAGAAATTGTTTTAATAGTTGAACAATTAAGCCAGTCTATCTGGTGGCAGGATCTAAGAAAAGGATATATCTGGAGAATGAATTATTTTTGGGATAAGTTTTTGAAGGAAATTTGTGTTAGAAAAAAGTGGAATTTTAATGATATTTTATACTGCCAGTATTCTGATTTAGTCAATATTTTAAAAGACAGGAAAGTTATAAAAAAAAGAATTTTGAAAAGAAAAGAATATTTTGCCATTTATTATGATAGTAATAAAATAAAATATTTTAATGATGAAAAATTTATTAAAAAACTGTTTAAGAAATATCATGACGTTAAAATAAGTGGAAAAGAAGAAGTAAAAGGCCTTGTTGTTAGCAAAGGAAAATATCAAATAATTCAGGGAAAAGTAAAAATTATAAAAAATCCATTTAAAGAAAAAATTAAAATAAAAAAAGGTGATATTTTAGTGGCTGAAATGACATCTCCTGAGTATGTTATTGTTATGAGAAAAGCAAAAGCAATCATTACAGACCATGGTGGTATGACTAGCCATGCAGCAATTGTTTCTAGAGAACTAGGGATTCCTTGTATTGTTAAAACAGGCAATGCTACTTTAGTGTTTAAGGATAATGATCTAGTAGAGATTGATATAAGTAAAGGTGTCGTTAGGAAGGTAAAATGATTGATCTATTAAAAAAAAATATCAATAAAGATTGGTATGAAGAGTTTTGTGAAGCATCTCCAATATTAATCTCCCTACCATCCCATGCAATTGGGCAGGAAATGTTTCCTTTAAAGAGACAGTATAAACTAGTTGCTAATTTCTATGAAAACAATAAAACCCATTGGTTTACTCTTGTTAAGGATCAAGACTTAATGTTTGAAGAGATGCTTGATAATTATCTTAGAGATAAAAATTATTATATAAAATGGTTTAATAAATGGAAAGTTAAGACAAAAAAATTTCATAAGTTATTTGATGAAATAAATAATTTAGATTTTTCTAGGATTAATAATAATAAATTAATTGAATTACATAGAGAATTTTGGAAATTAATCATAGATTGCAGAAGGATTTCTATGATAATTGAACCATTTACTTTTGCATCTGAAAGGCACCTTATGAAAGAATTGATGGATTATTCAAAGAAACATAAAATTAAAGAATTAGGAAAGATATATTCTATATTAAGTTCTCCTGAAAAACCTTCTTTTAATTTTCAACATGACCTTGAGCTAATAAAGATTGCTAAAACTATTAAAAATAAATTTAATAACAATTCTATTAAAAAAAATCTTAAAAAATATTGTTGGATTAGATGTAGTTGGGGTAAAGCTTATAATTATAATAAACAAGATATTATCAAGGAAATAAAGCAATTGCAGAAACTGGATTTAGAGGATATTGAAAAAAAGAAAAGAGAATTTTATTTTATTAATATCAAAAAGAAAAGAGAATTGTTTGATAAATACAAATTCAATAAAGAAATTAAAGCAATATCTAAGATGACTGCTTTCTTTTCTCATTGGGGTGATCTAAGAAAAGAAAACGCTTTAAAGTTTATTTATGCTGAAACTTTATTTTTAAAAGAATTTTCAAAAAGATTTAATCTTAATTTTAATGATTTGCATCTTTTTGATATAACAGAAATTGAATTTATATTAAAGAATAAAAAGAAATATGAAGATGAAGTAAAAAGAAGAAAGAAATTGTTTCTTTTGATACATGCTAATCATAAAATTGACTTTTTTTTTGGAAAATCAGTTAAAGATTATTTAAAAAAAATGAGTAGAAGTATAAGAGATATATCAAAACTTAAAGGTGTTTGTGCTTCTCCTGGAAAAGTAAAAGGAAAAGTAAGAATTATTCATGAAGGTAAGGAATTTTCAAAATTTAAAAAAGGAGAAATATTAGTTACTGGTATGACAAGACCAGACTTTATAGTTTTAATGAAAAAAAGCTTAGCCATAGTCACAAATGATGGGGGAATAACATCTCACGCAGCTGTTATTTCAAGAGAATTAAAAAAGCCATGTGTTATTGGCACAAGAATAGCTACAAAAGTTCTAAAAGATGGAGATTTAGTTGAGGTTGATGCGAATAAAGGTGTGGTGAGGAAAATTAAGAATGGCTGAAAATAAAAAACAGAAATTTGTCTTAGCATATACTAGAGATAGACAAATAATAACTCAACATGCTTGGTTTTATGGAAATTCAAAAGGAATGGAAAAATTACTCAATTGTAAAATCCCATTTAAAGTTCCAATCACCCTCTATGTTAATAAAGGGCCAATCGAAATTTGGGAAAATAAAAAGGCTATAAAAGGATTGAAAAAAAAAATAGTTGAAATTAATTCTTCCAACAAAGAATTTTGTAAACAAATTATTGATATATTTAATAAAAAATTAACCTTTTTTTTTAAACCTAAATGGAAAAAAAAGTTTACAAGAGATATAGGTGAATTAAAAAAAGTTGCAGAAGAGTTTGTAAAATTTTCCCCTTATTATGTTTTTATTTGGTATTCTTTGAATTCAGGTAAAATTACGAGTTTTTGTAAAAAAGAAATTGAAAAATGGAGAGAACAAGATGCATTTTTTGAAAATACTGGAAGATATATTGAAAAAAGTCTTGAAAAAATTTACCCAAAATTCAAATCTGTTTATAATTTAATAACTATTGATGAGCTTGATAATCTTCCAGAAATAGATATCTTAAAAAAAAGAAAAGAAAAATGGGTTTCCATACCAGGTGTGGTCAGTGAATTAATTTCTTTAAAAGAATTTGAAAAAAAAAATACAAAATATATTTTTGAGATGGATAATATTTCAGAGTTTAACATATTAAAAGGCAGGGTAGCTTTTCCAGGTATTGTTAAAGGAAAAACTAGAATTTTGAGAAACCGTGATCAGATTAAAAATGTTAAACAAAAAGAAATAATTGTTTCTCCTATGACTATACCTGAATTCTTGCCTGCAATGAAAAAAGCAAGTGCTTTTATTACAGACGAAGGTGGAATTCTTTGTCATGCAGCAATTGTTGCCAGAGAGATGAAAAAACCATGCATAGTGGGGACAAGAATAGCTACAAAAGTTCTAAAAGACGGAGATTATGTTGAGGTAGATGCAAATAAAGGTGTTGTAAAGAAAATTAATCCTGAGAATAAGATTCCTTCTTTAATAGATCAGATAAATGATGTAAAAGAATGGTTAATACTCAATGGTACAGGAGTCCCACATATATTAGGTTTTGGAATGAGACAATGGACCAAAGGAGTTTATGAAAGATATCCAGATAATGTTATAATGAATCTTTGCGGATTTTATTATACAAACAAAGGAAAGAATGGTCAGTGTTTTATTATTAAAGATGATTATCGTTCCTCAGCTAAAAAACTTTTTGCAAATCTAAGTTTTCTGAATAAGCTTTTTAGAGATTTTGAAAATGATGAAAAAGCATTCCTTAATTTTGTGAAAAAAATTGAAACTAAAGGAGAAAAATATCTTTATAACAACTTCAAAGAGTTTATCAGGCTTTACGATGCTGAATACATCTCTGGAGAGTGTGTTGACGGAATGATGGTATATGGTGACGAATTTGTTAAATATATAAAAAACAAATATAAAAAATATCATAAAGAAATAGATATTTTGATAAAACCTTATGGTATGAGCTTTAAAAGTCGTAATGATATAAGCTTATATTCTATCGTAGTTAGGATAAAAAAAAACAAAAAAATATTTAAAACAAAAAATGATCTTCTAAAAGATAACAAAATTAAAAAAAAAGTTCAGGAGCACAAAAAAAAATTTTATTGGATTCAAAATAGCTATAGAAATATTGAACCTCTTTCTGTTGAATATTTTGCAGAAGAACTTCTTGATTTATTATCTCGTGACATCAAAACTCTTGAAAAGGAATACAATCAATTAATTAATTATGAAACAAAACACAGAAAATATTGTGATAAAATAAAAAGAATAAAAATATTTGAAAAACAGGATTATGAGAAACTTCTTTGGTTAGGAAAAATTGTTTATTTAGTGGACCGGAGAAAAGAATACAATATACGGGCTAATTATTTCATAGGTTTAAATCTTAAGGAGTTATGCAAAAAACATAATCTTCCTTATAATAACGCATTATTCTTATTACCTTGGGAATTAGAGTCAATCATTTCTAAAAGAAAAAAAATTTCTGATTATCCAATAAAAGAAAGGCAGAAAAAATTTTTCCATTTTTATGATAAATTTGGACAAGAAATTCTTTTTACAGGAAAAGAAGCAGTGGATTTATTCAAGAAATTATTCCCCGAAGTAGATAAAAATATTACAGAAGTCACAGGTCAAATTGCTCAAAAAGGAATTGTAAAGGGGAAGGTAAGGGTGATTATGAATCCAACAGGAGCTAAACTTAATAAAGGAGAGGTTCTTGTTACTGGAATGACTCGTCCTGATTTTTTTGGATTAATGAAGAAAGCTGCTGCATTTGTAACAGATGAAGGAGGTATAACTTGTCATGCTGCTATTATCTCAAGAGAATTAAAGAAGCCATGTATCATTGGAACAAAAATAGCAACAAAGATTTTTAAGGATGGAGATCTAATAGAAGTAGATGCAAATAAAGGTGTTGTTAGAATTTTGAAAAAATTAAAATAATTCTTATAAAGAAACCCAATTTTTTTTGTAATACAATTCATTAAATTCTACTTTTACATATTCTGCTGTAGAGATTATATCCTCTATGCCAGTATAATGATACAGCCAAGTATCTAACATCCAACTATGGCCTATTCCTATAACAATAGTATAATAATCTTGATCTGATGCTCTCTCTTGAGCAAAATTAACAAAATCAATTATAGCTTCTCTTACTGTTATTGGGTCATTTATCCCTTTTTCTTGTATTTCTTTATCAAATCCTTTTTCCCTATTTAACCAATTTTTAAAACATACAAGATCTGCTTTATCACCATGTTCTTTAATTGCTTTTTCGTATAAATCAAAAACTCCTTGCGAGAGAGGCCCCATAAACAATCTTTCATCCTCTTTTTGATAAAATTCAACATTTTTACCAATCTTTTCTGCTTTGTTTATGTGATTAATTATTTTAGCAAAAATCTCAGTTCTTTTAATTTCGCTTGTATAAATCTCAATTTTAACTGGTTTTGGAGAAAGCAAAATCTCATCTTTAATTAACTCAGCTACGTATTTAGCTTGTTTTACTCCTAAAAAACTTAAGTTTCTTCCTTTTTCTTTAGTTTTATCAGGATGTCTTAACAAATATACAGAACCAAAAAGAGCAAATTTATTAAATTCCTCGATTAATAATAAAAAAAGATTATTTATTTCCTTCCTGTCTGTTTCTTTATCACACCCTGCTATAAAATTCAGCATATAATCTTTTATTTTTTTTAAGTAATATAATTTGTTTGGATGTATTTCTATATTATTATTTTTTATATAATAATCAACAAAATGATAAATTTTTTGAGCATAATTTTTATTTTCTTTAAAATTAAAAATTTTAGAAAATTTTAAATTATGTTCTATCTTTTTAATATAAAATTCAACATTTATTGTTTTTGAACTAAACATTAAGATGATTATAGACATATAAGTATATATATTTTATTAATTAAAAAAGGAAATGAAAAAAGAAATTAGAATTATTGGCATAGATGATTCACCTTTTGACAAATTCAAAGATAAAAATGTTGTTATAGTTGGTGTTTTCTATCGTGGTGGTAATTATCCAGATGGTGTTATGACTTCTGAAGTTAAAGTAGATGGAGATGACTCTTCAGAAAAGATAATTGAGATGGTTAATAAATGTAAATTTAAGCCACAATTACAATGTATTTTATTAGATGGAATTGCTTTTGGAGGATTTAATGTTATTGATATTGAAAAAGTTAGTAAGAAAACTAAATTGCCTGTAGTTGTTATTATAAGAAGAATGCCAAATATAGAAAATATAAAAAAGATTTTTATAAAATTAAAGAAGAGAAATAAAATAAAATTATTAGAAAAAGCAGGTAAAATATACAAATTAGATAATATTTATATTCAAAAATATGGGATAGATTTAGAGGATGTAAAAAAAATAATTAAGATTTCTGCAACACATTCTTACTTGCCAGAACCAATTAGAGTAGCGCATTTAATTGGAGCTGGATTAAAACTTGGAGAAAGTAAGGGAAAGGCGTAAACTTACACAAAAATAAAAAATTTTAATGCCAAAGCTAGGACAATATATTTAAATATTAGACTACCTTTCTTTCTAAGGGGGTTATAAGAAAATTTTCCTAAACAGATAAGCTGGGGGGAAAAGAAAAAAAAAAAATGAGTGATAATAATATTACCACAATTAACAATCTAAAACTTATTAATGGAGATCACATATTAATCACTGTTAACCCTAAAATATATTCATTAGATGTTGTGCAGTCAGCTGCTTATATTTTAATGGACAGGGCCCATGTAATTATCGATGGTGACCCAAAAGAGAAAATTCTTGTTGAACTTAAACCCACAAATAATAAAGAAAATCTAGAAAAGTTAGGTAGGGATTTTAATAACGAATTACTCAACTATGCTGTTTATAAAATACAAGCAGAAAGAACAAAAAATATTAGGGAAATGATTGTTAAAAGAGCTTTATTAACAAATCTTGGAGAGCAAACAGACTCTCTTTTAAAACAAGAAAAAGGGGAGATTCCACTTGAGGACGAAGAAGCAGGTGAATGTGATGTCCAATTAGAAGATGAAAATATAAAATTGCCTGAAATAGAAAACAGCAATAGTCAAAATTTTGAAGATGATTCAGAAGGAATCATGATTCCATGGGGAAAAAATCCATCTGATAAAAAAGGAAAAAAAAAAAATGGGAGTATCTATTGACAAGAATAAAAAAGAAGTAGTTGTTGATGTTAATACAGAGTTCTACGATTTAGATAGTATAATAGAGGCTGCTCAAGAATTTACAGATTCCTGCTGGGTTTATTTAGATAAGGAAACAAACGGCAGAGTAAAAATTATAATCAATCCAAAATCAAAGAAGATTGATATTAACATAGTAGGTTATGAATTTTATAATTTTGTGTTAGGATTAATGAAAAATAAAGGTTAATTTTTTATTTTTATAATCATAATCAAAAATAAATTAATAAAAATGATAAAAACTGAATTTAAAAATAAATTAATTGAAAAATATAAAATAAATAACTATCGCATAAAAAAATATGAAAAAGGCATACTTTTGACTACGGATAATGGTTTCTGGAGTTTTATTTCATATGATGATTATAAGAAATTAAAGTTAAATGTTTTGAATCCTAAATCCCATACGTTAGATCCCAAGTTGATTAACAAGTTAGAAGAAGATGGAATCATAATTACAAAATCGAATCAGGAAAAAATAATCAAACAGTATAAAGATTATTATTGGCATTTATTTACAGGAACCAGCTTACATGTAATAGTACCTACATTAAGATGCAATCACACCTGTATTTATTGTTATGCAATAAGAAGAGCTCCTGATGAAAAAGGATTTGATATGACTAAAAAAACAGCAAAAAATCTTATTGAGTTTATCTATCAAAGCCCTGCTCATAGTATACGGTTTGAATTCACAGGTGGTGAACCGCTAATGAATTTCCGAGTAATAAAATACATGGTAAAGTATGCATTAGAATTAAATAAAAAATACAAAAGAGAGATTGATTTTGCAATAATAACAAATGCCACATTATTAGATGATAAGATGGTTAAATTTTTTAAAAAATATGGTGTTGGTTTATGTTTTTCTTTAGATGGACCTAAAAAACTGCATGATGCACACAGAAGATTCTTTAATGATGGTAGGGGAACATACGATGAAGTTGTGGAATTGATCAATAAAATAAAAAATGAATATGATTATGAAGATCATCTAAATGCTGTTCCTGTCATCACAAAATTATCAGTACCATATTGGAAGGAAATAGTAGATGAATATGTCAAGCATGGATTTAAAAATCTAAGATTAAAATATATGACTTGTTTTGGCTTTGCAGATAAAGCATGGGATAAAATAGGTTACACCTATCAGGAATACCTTAAACTTTGGAAAAATTCTGTCGAGTATATGATAAAGTTAAACAAAAAAGGTGTTGAAATAAGAGATGGTATATCAACAACAATTTTAACAAAAATTCTAAAACATCAGAATCCGGGCTATGGAGAACTAGAAGTTCCTTGCGGAGCAGTTCTTGGACAAATGGTTTACACAGAAAACGGGGATGTTTATCCATGTGATGAAGCAAGGATATACCCTGAATTCAAATTGGGAAATGTAAATGAAAATAACTATAAAGAAATAACATCACATTCAACAGCATGCTCTATGATAAGCGCTTCTTCAAATTTATCTTTGTTGTGCGATTCTTGCCCTTGGTTTAGTTATTGTGGTCTGTGTCCGTTGCAAACGTATAGTATGCAAAAATCTCTTGTAACAAAACTACCTTTTGATATAAAATGTAAAATGCATAAAGAAATGATTAATTATCTATTTGAAAAAATATTGTTTAATGAAGAAGATGCAAAAATCCTTAAAAGCTGGATTGGTATGCACGATACATTTTAATTGTTTAGTAATTCAAGAATAATGGTTTAAAATGTCTGAAAAACGAGTCGATATAAAAACAGGATTTAAATGTAATAATAATTGTAGATTTTGTGTACAAGCAAATAAAAGACATCTGGGTAATAAAACAACTGAGGAAATAAAAAAAGATCTTGAGGAAGCATATAAAAATGGTTGTAAGGGAGTTGTTTTTACAGGAGGAGAAATAACAATAAGACCAGATATATTTGAAATTGTTAGTTATGCTAAAAAATTAAAATATAATACAATACAAATACAAACAAATGGAAGAATGTTTTATTATAAAAAGTTCTGTGAAAAAATAATTGAGGCAGGAGCAAATGAATTTGCACCTGCATTACATGGCCACACAGCAGAATTACATGATTATCTAACTCGTTCACCAGGTTCTTTTAAGCAAATAACAATTGGTATGATGCATTTAAAGGATTTAGGTCAAAAACTAATCACAAATACAGTTGTTGTAAAGCCAAATTATAGGCATATCCCAAAAATAATGAAACTTTTGCTTAAGATTGGTACAAACCAGCATCAGTTCGCATTTGTTCATATATTAGGTAATGCTGAAAAATACGCTGATAAGATTGTGCCATACAAAACATTAGCAATTCCATATATAAAAAAAGCAATAGACATTGGAAATAAACATAATATCTTGGTAATGGTAGAAGCAATGCCTTATTGCCTTATGAAAGGATATGAAAAAAATGTCTCTGAGTTATATATTCCAAGAACTGAGATAAGAGACAACAAAGGATATAGCTCTCCTTTTGTGAAAGATTTCACAGAAGTTAGAAAAGATATATGTAAAGTAAAATTTGCCCAGTGTAAGGAGTGCAAATATGAGTTAATCTGCGAAGGTCCATGGAAAGAATATCCTAAACTAAAAGGAGACTCAGAATTTCAGCCAGTTCTTGGTGAAAAAATAAATAATCCTAAAATAGTTCTAAGACAAGAAACATCATTAAAAAAAACAAAAGTTGCAGTTATAAAAGCTGAAGATTACTCTGTAGTAAAAGACTCAATAAACAAAGCACTAAAGTTAATTGGTGGTTTAGATAAATTCGTTAAAAAAGATGATTTGGTATTGCTAAAGCCAAATATGATTGATCCATTAACACCAGACAAAGCAGCTACCACTCATTATTTATTTGTTAAAGCAGTTATTGAATTGGTAAAAGATATTACTGATAAAGTTATGGTTGGTGATTGTTCAGGTGGCACAGATAAGAATGCTACTGAAAAAACCCTTGAAAAATCAAGAATTAAAGAAGTTGTAAATGAAACAAATGTATCGTTTAGAAATTTCCAGAAAGAGGAATTCATACCAGAATATATTAATAATCATAAAGTCCTTGAAAAGACTGATTTTGCAAAAGCTGTAAAAGAAGCAGATGTAATAATTAACTTACCAAAGTTAAAGACCCATGGTATAACATTTTATACAGGAGCAATAAAAAATTGTTTTGGTTGTGTTCATCCATTAGAGAGGAAATATCTTCATAAGAACTTTTCAGATAGGATTTCTTTTTCTGAAGGATTAGTTGATATATATTCGCATGTTAAACCAAAATTAAATATCATGGATGCTGTCATTGCAATGGAAGGAGACGAAGGACCTTCTCACGGAGATCCTAAATATGTTGGATTAGTTTTAGCAAGTGAAGATGGTGTTGCTCTAGACACAGTAGCTTGTAGCATAATTGGCTATAATCCAATGGCAATGCCAACAATATATGATGCTCACAAAAGAAGGATTGGCTTAGGTGATATCAAAAAAATTGAGATTCTTGGAGAGGATATAAAAGATGTAAAAGTCAAAGATTTCAAGAAGAATTCCTTATTTGATTCTGTAAACAAATACAAAAGAGAGAAGGGATTTAATGAAGAATTTGTATTTGAGCCAAAGTTAGTTATAAAAAATTGTAAAAGGTGTGGTATTTGTGAAAAAAATTGTCCTGTTAATGCAATAACATTAAATCCATATCCAATAATAGACAAAGATAAATGCATACACTGTTATTGTTGCCATGAGACTTGCCCAAATAAAGGATTGACACTTGTAAAGAAAAGAATAAAAGAAAAAATAACTACCCCCCTTACAAATTAATTTAAAATATAAATATATATATAAAAAAATGGAGTTATCAAAAGGAATTATTTTATTTTTCTTAAATGCTAATTTGTTTCTATTGATATTATTTATTCTATTTAATCTCAAAGATATAAAAGAAATTTTTAAAATAATATTTAAAAATATAACTAAATGGCAAGCAATTTTTTTTTTTTTTTTAATTACAATTCTTTTTCTTTTAGTTTTATATGTTAATATTTATACTTCTTATCCTGAACATCTTCTTTCTGAGGGAACCCCCCATAAAATACAAGCTATTTGTTTATCTTCCCATGAAAAAAGTAATAATATTATTTGTAAATTTGGTGTTTTCGGTGATTCAAAAGATGTAGGATATCCTAATGTACTTATGATACTGTTCTCTATGTTTGGAATAAAGGATAATATTGTAGTTATGTTCAATGCATTAATGATGATATTAAATACTATGCTTATTTTTTTGATTGTCTATTATCTATTTAATAAAATTGGTGCTGCATTAATTTCTGGTTTATTATTTACATTTATGCCCCATAAGTACGTATTAGGTGAAAATACTATTGAATCTTTTTTTTTATTTATGCTTCTTCTCTTTATTTTTTTTTATTTTATTGCTTTGAAAAAAAATAAAATTACTAATTATTCGCTTATGTTCCTAACTTTGTCTTATTGTTTAGCTGTAAGAATAGATGTCGTAGTTTTATTACCATTATTTGCAATAGGACTGATAATATTTAAGAAAGAAAATCTTGATTGGTTTAAATTTATAAAAAAGTTATTTTTATCTTTTTTAATTGCTAGCCCTTTTTTCTTTTTTATTGTTTATTTTCATTCTGTAGAAAGTGTTAGAGGGGCGTATTTAAATACAGACATACTAGTGATTGTTCCTATTGTTATATTGTTATTATATATTTTTAAATTACATTCTGGTTCTTGGAAGCAGTTTATTAAAAAAAATAAATTTATAATATTAACAGCTGTTCTGCTAACAATATGTTTTTGGGTTTATACAAAATTAATTAATGATTATTATATCTATGAAAGTTTCATTTTAAGTAACCTCATAAAAAAAACACCCGTTTTTATTTCAGTAACATATCAATATTTTTTACAGTTTGCTAAGTGGAGTTGGCTAATAATTTCCATCATAGGCATTATAGGTTTGTTTTATAAGAATAACCATAAAGTAAAAAGCTATTTTTTTTTTTTAATATCTTTCATTATGTTTTATTTTTATACATTATTTGATCCCCATCCAGGAGGAGATACAAGATTTCTTGTTATAATATTTCCATGGGTTTTCATAATTCTTTCTTTTGGCATGATAAATTTATGGAATAGATTAAAATCAATAAAGTATTTTAAGATTTTTGCAGTTATTATAGTTATTATAATTTTATCACAGTTTAATTATGATGATATTCTTAAGCCACAACGTAGTTTTCTTGGTATTTTTGATAACAGAATTCATGAAGACATAAAAAGTTTTATGCTAACTACTGATAGATTGGAAAAAGAGAATTATATTTTAATGCCAGGTCTTCAGTCATCGATGAATTTGCTTTATTATACTGATAATAATTTTATAGATGTTGATCCAAATTCAAGAGACTCTTCATCTATGTTTTTATTCAATAAAGAACTTAATATTACAGAGATTATTAATCAGCTTTTGAAAAAAAATGAAACAATTTATTATGTTAGATCACCAAGATGTGTTCATGAGTTTGAAGATTGTGCAGCAGTTGATAAAAAATTCGAGTTTAGATTTCTGTTTGATGAGGGAGAATTTGAAGTTTATCAGATAATGAAATATAAACATATCTAAACTAAAGTTATGGAGTATCTTCTGAAAAATAATCTAATCATATTTTTTATTACTCTATCACTTTTTGTTTCCTGTTTTTTTAATATAAAATTTTTAATTAATCTTAAAATTTTTAAGGGATGATAAATTATTTGAGTGAATAAGAAATTAGTATAAAGCTCTTTTTTGAACTGCTTTACTGTATTATAATTAGGATAGTAACTAGGTATTATTCCTGTAATTAATTCTTCCCAATTTCTGATTTCTTTGATATGTTTATACTTTTCTGTGATTGGACATTCAGGATAAGGAACTAAAGGAAAAACTCCAATTTCATCAGCGCCTTTTTTTGCTAATTTTTTAACATATTTTTTGGTTAATAACCTGTCTTTTTCTTTTTCACCAATTGCTCCAATTATTATATAGATAGAAGTTTTGATTTTCAGTTTGTTACAGTAAGATGCTATTTTCAGTATTTTTTTAAGGTTAATAGATTTATTGAATACATCTTTTAATAATCGCTGAGAACCTGTTTCTGGAGCAAGAGTTATTTGAGTGCAACCTGATTTTTTCATTAGTTTCAATAATTCAAAATCTACATTTTCAGGTCTTATCCCATTAGTCGCCCCCCATGTAATATCTAATTTCCTTTTTATCATTTCATTACAAATTTCAGTTATTCTTTTTTTATCTAATGTAAGGTTATCATCAACAAAATGGAATTCATTAATATCTAATTCTTCAATACAATTTTGAATTTCATCAATAACATTTTTAGGAGATCTTGGACGCCACATTCTTTGCCAAAATACAGCGCTTGAACAAAATGAGCAATTATTAGGGCAGCCTCTTGAAGAAATTATTGGAGTAAATTTATTGTTAGATGGACCAAAACCAGATTTTTCCTTATAGTAGTTATGCAAAGGAAAAAGTTTTCTTGCTGGAAAAGGTAACATATCAATATTTTTTACTAAAGGAATTTTGCTATTTCCTTTTTCACTTTTACTTATCACACCTTTAAGTTTTTTATGTTTTATTTTTCCTTGTAAATATAAAATTAGATTATATAATGATACTTCACCTTCTCCAAGTACTACATAATCTGCACCATTTTTTAAAAATTCTTTGTAATTAAAAGTTGCATGAGGTCCTCCTATAACAATAGGAATTTTTATTGATTTTCTTATTTCCTTAATTAACTGCATTACTACATTATGCTGAGTAGAATATCTTACTGTAATAGCAATTAATTTGCTTTTTTTATTAATCCTTTTAATAATTTCATTATTAGATAATCCTATAATAGAATAATTTTTTTTGTAATCTCTTCTTTGATTAATTCCTGTTCCAACAGCATCAATAACCTTAACATCTACCTTTTTTTTTAATAAATAAGCAGCAATATATGCTAAACCTAATGGAAGATTAACTGAATATGTGAAATTATATTTTCTATCAATAATAGGTGGATTAATTAGTGTAATCATTTTTAATTATTTATTAACATAATCATAACCATAAATATGATAGTAAGGTATTAAATATTTAATATCTAAACCATCTTTCAGGCCTTTTGTTACATAAGTTGTGAACCTTGTAAAATAGGAAACAGGATTTGATTTTATCATCCAAATTAATCTTTTCCCAAAAGTATAAAGATATGCTTTATACTGTAATAATTCTACTTGTCTTGGAGAAAGATTTTTTAATTTAACAACAGCATCATATGTTATATTATCTGCTTTTTCCCATCTCTTCTCATCAATTTTATCACCATATTTTTTTATAAGAACTTCGCTTTCATGTGTAAAAGGCTTAAATATGAAAATTGCAGATCTATTTGCATTAAGTTTTCTTGCTAATTTAATTGTTTCTTCAATAGTTTTTTTTGTTTCTGAAGGACCCCCAACCATATAATAAGCAGTTATTCCTATACCATATTCTTTACATAATTTAAATATCTTTTTGATTTTTTCTTTGCTAATGTTTTTTTTATAAACTTCATTCCTAACAAAATCATTTCCTGCTTCAACACCCATACGTAAGATTGTACAACCAGCTTTTGAAAGCATTTTTATTTTTTTTTTATTAAGATGATCGATTCTTGAAAACATACTAAACTTGTATTCAGGTTCGCCTTGTTTTTTATACTCTTCACAAAAACTCTTTAACCATTTTTGATTTAATGTAGGTACTTGATCGAATAATTGGGCAAAACGCATACCTTTTTTTTTATATTTCTCCCATTGGAGTAATATTTCATTAGCATATTTAACTGGATTGCGGAGTCTGTAATAAGATCCTTCTACTGCTTGGGAAATTTGATGAGCATCACAATAACTACATCTATATGGACAACCCCTATTTCCAATAAAGTACAACATGCCAAGATAATAGAAATATTTCTTTAGATCATGCCATAAATCCCAATTAGGAATTGGAAATTGATCAATGTCTTTAATAAAGCAACCAATCTTATTTTTTATAATTTTTTCATTTTCTTTTGTCCAAATACCAGTTATTCCCTTTGCAGATTTTCCTTTCTCATATCTGTCTAAAAATTGAGCTAAGGAAAATTCGCCATCACCTATACAAACAGCAGTGGCTTCAGGAATATTTAATGTCTCAAGAGGTTTGATGGAGGCATGATATCCTCCCAGAATTATAGGGAGATCATATTTTTGTTTTATTTCCTTTGCAATTGTCTTAACATACTGCATATACAT
>SDBV01006875.1_pt1 | contig 15657 bp, 39 predicted proteins | sample 2277081 | NCBI WGS metagenome assembly SDBV01 (sample SAMN10402039, study PRJNA504765) | marine sediment metagenome | isolation source: marine sediment core GS10_PC15, 223 cmbsf | place: Arctic Ocean: Southern Knipovich Ridge | collected 2010
CCTCCGGCCACTGCCACGCTCACCCTTGAGTGGAGCGAGTAACCCCGAGTTCATGGAACGGATTCGTTGCCTACAAGACCACCATCATGTGAGCCACAAGGCTCGCAGGCGATGTAACCGCAAGTTCCGTCACGACATCAATGCGGCCATAGACGGTGCCCAGTTCCAAGGACGCCTCATGGCAGCTGTGGCAATGGGAAGGAGGTGATAGCTTGCTGAATATGGGCGGAGCGTCTCGCGAAGCGACCACGTAGGGCGTCACCGTAGAGGGGATCAACCCTCAGCTGGCCGCATTGGCCCTTTACGAACGGAGAGCCGAGCTATGGAGATCTAGCGAAGTCCTCTCACCCTCAAGGTTGCCTTCAATGAGAGCCCCTAAGATGGACCCCTTCCGACTTAGGGGCTCTCAGACAATTCCAGATACTCTTGTCCCCTACTTTCCGGTAATCTTGCTCTCCGGGAGTACCTACGAGCTGAGGTGGCGGAACCGGTAGACGCGCCTGGCTTAGAACCAGGTACCCGCTAAAGGGTTTGAGGGTTCGAGTCCCTCCCTCAGTACCAGCAATGACTCAGGAGACCAAGCAATGGAAATCTGTGGCAGGATAACTCGTGGTGTTGTTGGAATGCATCGTCTCTGTATCGAGAGGCCGGAAGATCAGTTCCCGCACACTCACGGTACAATCCACGATCATCAGGCCGTCACTCTAATGGAAAGACTTGTCTCTTTGGCCCCGGACGGACAGTGGCAACTACGGACAATGGCAGATGACAACGAAGCAGTAGAGGACTCACCTGAGCCCGGAACACAGGAATACACAGACTCGCTAATCGCACACGCTCACAGTCTAGGTAAGCCAGTCATCGAATTCGGCCCCGACGACGACCCCAAAGATGTGGCACAGCGCCTGGCAGACGCAATAGATGAAGCTCCTGAGGGTGGGTAGGTAGAGTGCCTACAGGGTCCTGGCCTCCACAACTGATCTGTCTCAAAGAACACCAGCACACCACAATGATGGCCGTACACTCCTGCAACAACCCAATCCCTCTCGCCCTCCCCAGCTATGTACCTCCACCCTGGAACAGCCACCCTGGCGGGGGCCAAACAGGAGGTATCATTCACAGCCCAAGGCTCACGCGATGAGCCCCTATAGGGACGTCTTTGTACTACTGGTTTTGCTATGGCGAGGAGCTGTACTGCTACAAAGACGGGTCACTCCAAGAACCACCCTAGGAAGGGCTTGCACTTCTTGGGTGCTGGGGTGTCTAGCAGTTGTACTGATGGTTCAGGGTATTTTATCAACACTGCATGGTCTTCTACTGGCCTTCGTAGCTACATGTACCAGCCTGTGGTTCTTCTTCCGCCTATCAGAAAGGAAATAAGCTTTGGCACTTACTGAGTTCCTAAACGTTGTGTACTGGTCTGCAGCTATAGCTACTGCCAGCCTCTCAGCTGTGGTGTCTCTTTGGTGTGCAGTTTGGATCGTTGAGATGTTTAGAGGCCTACTAGGCAAGGAGTCCTAGGCATGACCTATCCGGATCCTGTCACTTGGACACCGCTCGGTCTATCGTTTGATGTCTTTGCCATACTAGTCGTCATTACGGTGTGTGCTTTCTTCTACCTGGCCCTTCGTTGGATGTCCGAATACATAGCCTTGTTTGGGTCAGCTCTCATAGCCCTCACTGCCCACGCTATAGGGCTGATTACTTGGATGGTCTTCCTTCTAATAATACTATCCCTCCTGAGTTCACTAATATACACTGGCTACCGGCAGCAGAGGAGACGCTAAGGTGCTGTTTCAAAAGCAGCCCTGCCCCACTAAGACTGGCCTCTGGAACGACTGCGCACAGGGCTGCCAACACTGGGTTGAGCTAATCTGTGGCATAGGGAAGACCCAGCATAGGCGACGCCCCCGTTCTCGAGATCACACCTGGGGCGATGAACAGTCGCCCAAACGTGAACGAGCTCTTGCAGGAAGGTCTCTAGCGAGCGATTAGCAAGATGACTATCACACTAGGTCTGGTACTTTCACTTGCTGCCAACATCGGTGTAGCTCTAATACTGCGGTATATGTGGAAGACGAGATGGCGCTGGCCTATTACCTACACTCTATCTATGTCGGCTCTCAACGTCAGTGCAGCTATATGGTACGTTCCGTTCTTTAGCACAGTTGTGTGGCCACAGTGAATAGTTGGTCCAGCATAGGACGTAGCACCTACATCAAGTTCGACATGGAAGTGCTTCCCGATGGAGAGCGCTTTTGGTACATCAACCGACGACTTGTGACGCGGGCTATCTATGACGGAGTCGTACGGTGGTATGTGTGGGGAGCAAAGCTATGAACGACGCGGAGAGGGCAATTCTCCACTCTCTAATCCGGTTCCTCCTCGTTGTGGGGGTGGGCTCTCTCACCGTTGCCTTCGTTGCCATTATGCTACTACTGCTATGGCTGCTATAGAACTACTCCTTGACGGTCACTGGGACGGAGGTATCTCTTGAGTAAGGTATGGGAAGAGTGGCAAGAGCAAGCACGGACAGCTAGCACAGACAAGTGCCAGCAGTGTGGTCAGGGCCACGGAGTAATCCACGGCGACGAGCACGAGTATGTAGCTCCTGAAGATCCGCTTGACATGCTCTATACCGGGCCGTGGGAATCTTCTGGTGGTGGAGTGAAGGACCAGAAGCCTTGGGTCTACGTAGAGTGCAAACTGTGTGGTATGCCTACGGAAGTGAGTCTTCGCCCTAGGAACCACCGCAAGTACTGTTCGGCTAAAACCTTCCACTTGGGGACTGCTAACAGTACCGAATTCCTAGAGGTACTTCAGGGGGCTGAGTGGTCCAAGGGCTATGTAAAGGACTTCACGGGCGGTAAGGGCTTGTGTCCTTCATGTGGAAAGCATTACCAGGAAGGGCACTACTCTAAGTGTCACTTTGCGGCTGCCATTCTCAAGCTGGAACAGCTCATACAGGAGCAGCTCACAGGTAGGGTAAGGTTTCTGCCCGCCAAGGAGCCGAGCAAGTGAGTAGGACCGATGACCACATGGTCGACCGGGTTGGTGACTATGTCCCAGGCCCGCCTGACGAACAGCATAGGTTTCAGGGGGGCCAGTATATGGGAGAGGAGGAGGTTTGCTCGGAGTGTATTGGGGTAGAGAACGCTCCACAACACGGCGACGAACCTTGGCCCACCTATCGAGGAAAGACCATGACAGCCATGCGATGGGCCGACACCGACGACACATGGCTCTTGAGTAATGACTCCGACGTGCTTGATGAAGTTCGGCGAGTTTTTGAGGGTCGCATTCCTAGTGACGTGCGGCGATACATAGAGAAGAGGGACGACATACTAGCATTTCTACGGTCCTCACTTCCATCAATCGCAGCACGGGGACTGCTAGACGCTCTCGAATAGCTACCGGACTAGAGAAGTAGGATATGCCAAACACTCTGCACAGCGACGGGCCGCTTCCACACGAGAAGGACCACGTTTGCGGCAATCCTTCTTGCTGTTGCCATTACGGCCGACCTCTTCCCACGATCACTGATATCATCGATCACCCCCACCGTTGGAACGGCTGGCCTGGAGCCATGTGTCAAGACTGCCACGTCGAGGACCAGCGAGAACTTTGCTTAGCCGGGGTGCACCGCCCCGTGCAGTTCCAACAGAAGCAGTATGGTAAGGACGCACAGATGCTAGGCGATCACATGTGCGTCAATCCACCCTGCACCGCACCCAACCCAGGTTTCCCAAGTGACCATCAGGAGGTTAGTGATGGAGGATAGGTCAGTTGCCTTGACGTCTATACCAGGCGACAAAGCAATTCCTCTGGAGCTCAATGTCTCAACCGGTGTCCTCAAGCAAGGGGAGATTACCTGTTTCCTGACACCAACAGAGGCGCGTCTCTTAGGCTTCCTAGCAACCCGGTCGGACCGCTCAGCTACGCATAAGACCATTCTTAGGCAGGTCTGGGGTTCAGAGTACTACGACGAGATAACCTACGTCCGCGCCTACATCTACCGCCTTATCAAGAAACTCCGTGAGTCCTTCACCCTGGAGATGGCTAAACCCATTACAAACCTTCCTAGTGTAGGATACAGACTGGAGCTAGAGATTCGAGTCTCACAACTACAAACCAATCCGACCTTTCTGGTGGAAATACTGCAGCTAGTCAAGCAGATCGCAGACCGGGGCGAAGCTACCGGCTTGGACATACAAGCAGCTAGGAGGCTAACTCGCGAAGCACAGAGACTCGAGATAGGGGACCTCCAATCAGACGAACCGTAGACAAAGCCGACGAACCTGCTGTATAATGAAATCATAGGTACTGACCCAAAGCAGAAACTCGAGGTAAAAGTCGATGAAGCTACTCACCGCAATCAAGCTGGCGTGGAAGTATCTCCAGATGCCGGCAGACGACCAGCGATGGACCTACAAGCTCGCGCCTGGGGTCTTCCACATCAATCCGGAAGTCTCTGGGGTGGTAGAAGGCTGGGCTCTCGAAGAAGACAACCACGGCCAAGTCGTGATCTACACCGAGCACTACCCGGACGCAGCCTGCTGCGGGGCATAACCCGATGCAGTACAGCGCAGGGTTCCACATCCGCCTCTTCTCCATCATCGTCCTCTCAATGATTCTCATTGGGATCGTGGTGGAGTCCATCTAACATGAGAAAACAAGGCGAACCTTCTTGGCCCGCAGCTTTTGGTATCGCAACTGCTGTCATAGGCATCCCAACATGCATCATAATGGGAGTGCTTTACCTTCTGGGGATCTACTAACATGATCTACTGGCTGGAATTCATCGTCCACGACTACTGGCTCGCATTCGTTGTCACCTCAATCGTCTTCGCAGGGATCGCAAGCCGAGTGGTTTATGACCTGGTCCTCGAGGACTAGACACATGACCCTCACAGTCGAGAGCGTCTGCCCTGCAGGCGGAGAACACGAGAACATTGTTACAGCCGACTACCACTCTGAGATGACCAGTTCCAGGGAGGCCTACGGTCGTGCAGTTTCGTTCCGGGTTTGGCTAAAGCCCACCTTGAGCTTCTGGGACTCTGTCATCAGGGGAAAGGAACAGACGAAAGAGACTAGGGCCTTCGTCATAACCCTCTGCCGGAAGTGCAGTACCCTCTTTGGAGTCTCAGAGTGATGTTTAGGAAGTACAGACCCCGGTACCAGAAAGACAGCAACGAGCTCGAAGTCCCTGAGAGGCCCGATGAGCCCGCCTGGGTTACCTTGAGTGCCACCATAGTTGCGGTAATTGCCCTACTGATTGTGGGTGTAACCCTCGGCTTTACAATCTGCCATTTCATAACTGAAGGAGGGTAGCCAAATGACACCCAAGCACCCCCCAGTACCTCACCCCTCTAAGGACCCAGGAACCTCGCTACCCCAGGCAGCCGATTCCTGGTTTGTAGTATCCGTCGCATCGTTTGTAGCCGGGCTACTTACATTTCTCTTCTTCTGGATGCTACCCATGGGGGTGTTCTCAGAGGTCTTCAATGGTGATCTTGCTAACGCTGAAGGCGGAGTGGAAGTCTGGGCTGAGTGGACCTACCGAGCCGACCTAGATATGGTACTCTACACTCTCCTATTCGACTGCGCTGTAGTAGTTATCCTGACTACCATAGCCCTCAGCACCATAAAAGGATTGGAACGAACCCCAGGAGAGAAGGATCCGCGAAAGTACAGTCCCAACTACCGGAAAGCTAGGTAGGCTGATGTCAGAACACTTCGAGGATTACGTGCGGGCTAACTTCCCGGGTATATCTGAAGAATCCCTCCAGGCCTACATGCGGGGAAGAACTCTGGGGTCTGAGCGTCAGAAGCCCGGAAAGTACAACCCACAGTACCGGAAAGCCGGAGAGGAACGCCCAACCCAGGACATGTCCGCCTGGTCTGTTGTTTGGCATATCGCCACAGCTATCGCACTAGGTACCCTGGGGGTAATGGCTGTTGCTGCAGCCGCCTATTTCATAACCTGGGGGGAGTAGACTGAGTATGAAACCTAGGACCCCCGAAACGTCGTGGTGGAGGTTCTACACCACACTCGCCATGTCTTGCTCTGTCCTGCTCCTATGGTTTGGAGTGCCTAAATACGCGAACCTGACAATCGTCCCACTTCTAATACTCGCTCTTGTCTACCCCAACAGGACTAGGTACGTAAGTGTGCTACTTATGGGGACGATTGTACTCCTCACCTGGAAGATACTGTCTCCATAACTCACAGCTAGTAGAGCTGGATACCTAACCCAAGCTAACACCGGAGAACAAGATATGGAAGCTCCCGGCTCCCGTGAAGGGGTCCCTGAAATTGCGAACATCCTCTTTCATTGGCAGTACGACCGTAGCTCTCCAGGACAGAGACATAAGATCGCCTTTCTGGACACCCCAACTGGCGACCTAGTTGTCTTTCCCCACCGGGACTGGGATGCCCCTGTAGGTGTCACCGTTGAGTGTGTTATCTACCCTACCTACAGGGCAGGTGTTGCAGCACCTAAAGATGGAATACCTACCAACCAGAGGGTATCGAGCTACACTCTCGAGTCCCTGCCAATCGGCATCCGACGCATGCTTGTCGACGAGGTAAACACAAACCTCAACAAGATGACCGACGCTTTCGAGGCGTCCACAAACTTCTTCAACGGGCTGATCGAACGACTGTCCCACGACATTGACTGGGGTGACGAAGAGGACAGCTCAGACACTGAAGCACCCTCTGGAGGGGGGTGACTTATGCTAACTCTACTACAACGCATCTGCATGGACTGTAGGAAGACCTACGGCTTCAAAATCTGTCGCGGCTCCTTCAAGTTCATGCAAACTCACGGTCTGTGCAAGGACTGCCTCAAGGTCAGGATGTCCGACATGGATCTTCGGAGAAACGACCCGGCCTACACCGAACCTGCTCTAGAGTGGCTAGAGGCGCTCTCTATGGAGCGTGAAGAGCAGGTATTACACGACGGGGAGAGCTTTCCCACATCATGATCTATATACCACGGGTAGTGTGCGGGTTGTGCGGCCAGAACATGCGCTGTCTCACGAACGAGGTAGCAGCCCGAGCGACTACAGCAGGGGCACCCTACTACATCGTACAGTGCGACCGCTGGGGCTGTCCGAAATGTGATCATGAGGTCCTAGTAGGTTTTGCTAGCAGGCCCACACACAGAGCCTCTGATCCAGACTTCGGAGCGCGGCCCTACGACACAACGATCGAGTTAGAGATGCCCTGAGGAGCGGTCCCTGATGCGTAAGTCTACCGCAGCCGTCCTGTTTGCTCTGGTGCTGGCTGTTGCCATGAGCTGTTCTGGAGGCTCAAGTGAAGAGCCCATAAAGTACCCAGAGGTTGCTGAAACCCCAACACCTACGGGCACACCCACCCCTACAGCTACAATCACACCTACACCTACTCAGCGCCCTGAACCTCTGCCTACTCTGAAGCCAGCAGCAACACCGGTCCCCATAGTCATAATCGTAACAGCGACCCCAACAGTGACACCTATTCCTGGAGACACACCCACACCGACGCTAGTTCCAGATACCCCTACACCGGTAGTGATAATCGTCACAGCTACTCCAACAACGACACCAACTCCCACACCCATACCCACACCAACACCTATCCCTACTGCCACACCTACAGTGACGCCTACCCCCACCCCGACTCCAACTCCAACGTCCACGCCGGTACCTACGCCTACACCCATCCCACCTATCTCTCACACCTTCACAGGTAAGGGCGTTAGTACATATAGCAGCATAACCTTCGACCCGTACCGGACCCTCGTCATTGAGATCGTTACGTCAGGCGAAGGCGGTATACACGTAGAGCTAGTCTCACCTGCAGGGTGTGTAACCGACTTGCTCTCAACCACTACAGCATACACCGGAGACGTGGCATACAACCTATCCACATCCGATGAGTGTTCGGGTTCCATATATTTCGCCAACTCGATCCTGGTAGTAAGGACGGCACTAAACACGGCCTGGATAGTCAACTTAGACCAGCTCGTCATGCCTGCTCGAGTACTTACCCCCAAAGTCTACATAGGTACAGGTACACACGTCCTGGAGCCAATACTCTTAGACCGGGGGGACTCTGTCAGGGCCATATCTGTTGGAGAGGGTAAGTTTCAGGTGAAGCTGTTGGGGCTGTACAAGAACGAGAGTGACACCTACCTGTTATTCGACGAGACACGCGACCTAGCAAACTCTATCAATTCTTTCCTACCCGCCCCCACTGGCGTGTATCTACCTGTAGTGATAACTCAAGAGAACCGAGAGTGGTCCCTGGAGTTCTTCAACCACTAGAAGGAGACCCGGCATGCAGACCCTAATGTGGACCCTAATGTGGACCCTTGCATCCCTCGCAGTTACAATACTCTGCGTACTTGGAGTCATCAACTTCGCTACAGAAGGAAGCTGGGACAATGCGGGTTGGCCACTAGCGACCTTATTCCTTTATTGGTGTTACTGGCGTATGGGTAGAGCACATGACAACTCCAAACTCAAGCTAGAGACACTAGCAATAGCGTTACGGCAGATACGAGACGACCCAATGCGAGATGGCGAAAGTCGTCACATTGCTACCCACACTCTTATCAATGCCGGAGCAACGAAAGGAGGCTAGGGTAGTGCCAGACTTCATAGTTGATCTTTGGAACTGGCGAGGCTTGCTACCGGACGGACACTTCCGCGACGCTGTTCTAGCCCTCAGCACAATCGCACTCTGGGAGATAATCAAGGTGGGGCTACGTGTGTACCGGGATGGTCGATGACTATGACCCCCAAAGGAGTACCTGCGCCCCTCTCCCTCTACCCGTTGACGCTTGATGCGGTTGTGCAGCACGTGGTCCATGAGCCTTCAACTCACCCAAGTACCTGCACAGTCTGCAACCCACTCACTATACAGGACTGGGTGCGTAGCCTAGATAATAACCCTGCTCAGGAGGAAGACCCGAATGCCTGCCCGAATGCCTAACAGTGGCAACGAAGTAGAGAGTGACGCAACCGGGCCGCTGTTGTCTGGTGGCATACCTGAATGGGTTTCTAGCAACCCTTCCATCATGGCTGGAATTAGGGCCGGGTTGGCCGATCTGGCAGATGGGAGAGTGCGTCCGTGGGAGGAGGTTCGAAAGGAACTAGGACTGGGCTCGCCAGAAAGTTCACATGTCCATGACGAGGTCCCTGACGACGAACGGTCTGCTATAACGGCGTACTACGATGCTTTCAACGGGCAGGAGATCCGGTTCTGTGAGTGTGGCCAGCACGCCATCAAATATGCCGGCGGTTGGAAGTGGTACTCAGGTGTAGCTGACACACCCAAGCCCGCAGGAGAGGGTGGAGATCATAAGTACGGCTGCCTAACCTGTGTCTCACAACATCCCCCTTCAGAAATGCTCAAGTGTACCGACGGCCACTGCTGTGATAGTTGTGGGATGTGTCTGCGTCATTCCTGTGACAGCTATAACGGACATGACAAGACTTGCCCTTGGGCACTACCCACTGACCGCTATCTCACAGCCGCAGAGATTCGTACGAGACGCGCATCTTCCAGGGGGCCTCAGAGGTGAAAGCTAGGGTCTACGACCGCAACGGGGAGTATACAAGCTTCCCGGGAATAAAGATCGTGGAGTTGCACTGGAACGATGGGTGTTCAGTGCAGCTGGCCGGATATGAAGTCAGAGACAGTAAGGCGACACGCCTACTGCTTCGGGTCTGGCCAAAGAACGGTACCGAGGAGTACGGTGGTGACAACCAGACCTTTATGGCACTATGCCTTCTCAGAGGTGAAGATGGCTGGGCCTTTGAGGACACAGAAGATGACCACAAGCTTCTGGCTTCCTTCGAGGATGCACTAACACGTGCAGAGAATGCAGAGGCGGACTCCCAAACTCTGAGAGAGACTGGTCTAACTCTCATGAAGGAGTATCGTCATCTGTTAGGCCAGACTACCCCTGAGGTCGTAGAGTTCGAGAAAGCTCTTGCTTCGGGCTTCCCTAGGCTAGTACCTCAAACTGGTGGAGGGTTGTGCCAGGTCTGTAACCTAGCGATGGCCTACCACATCTGCTTCTGCCCTGAAGATGACGTAATCTCTGAGAGGCCACGAAGTTTCTGCTCTGGATGTGACCATGACTTACATTCCGGGGTTAAATGCCCCGTTGATATAACCGACCATACGTATAAGACACCAAACCCCGACCTACTGTGTTCTGGCAAGTGCGGTAACGGACCCGACTGCGTTCTTCCACAAGGCCACATGCCTTCAGTCTGATGGCAATAGTACTAACAGACCTACGAAAATGGGACGACGCCGCGAACGCTCTGCTATTCGAGTCACTAACTGGTCTAGACACAGTCCCCCATGCCATGCCCGCTACTAAAGCTGTTGTAGCATGGGACCAAGCTGTGGTTCCCACAGACGAACTTCGTTACGGCCCCGGAGACATTGTCCCGTGGCTCAATAACTCGACATTCTTCGACAAGATTGTTCGCTGGGGAATGCGTAGGAGAGACTGGCGTTACCTCCTGGTGGAGTACGAGGACACTGTTCTGTTGATGTGGTTTAAGACAGACGTCGAGTACATGCCACAAGGGCAAGTACCTTTCGATGGTGAATTTACTGCTGCTTGTCGATTAGCCCTCTGGGCAATAGCAGCAGACGAACGGGTGTAACAGGCGACGAACCTGCTGTATAATTATAGCAGATAGCAACACAAACCGGAAATGGGAGAAGGCGATAGGATGACAGAGAGGCTAGAGAGACTGGTCCTCAAGGTACCAGCATGGGGAATCGCCCTAATCACATGGACTGTCATGGCTGCTATTGCAGGTGTGATATACTTCGGTTTCCTCCGATGAACTCCTCAAGAACAGCCGATCACGAAGGTAGCCTGAAACGGGGTAGCTGCAGACGAACCGGTGCGACAGCCGACGAACCTGTCGTATAATTGTAGCAGATAGCAACACAAACCCAGAAGCTACGGGACAGGACGGCGAACCGTGATTAGGATAGTAGTCGGAGCCCTCACAAGTCTAGCGGTAGGAGTAGCCCTGGTACTTGTCGGTACGTGGATGCTACCTATGGCCGAAGCGGGCCACCCGATCGCCTTCGACTTCCTGTTCATTGTGGGTTGCATGGTAGCACTAGTGATATCGGTTGCCGTGTTCGATCTCATCTCAGGACTCGGTATCTTCGACATCTTCGACTCGCGGAGGTAGCCATGAACATGAAGACACTACACGAAGCCTGGCGTCTAGTACTCACCCTGGTGTTGCTCCTTACCGCTGGTAACTGGTTTCTCTTTGGCAGCAACCTCATCGGGTACGGCTCAGAGCAGTGGGCAGCAAAGTCGTTCCAGCAGCAATGGCTGCTCGCTCACGTACCCTTCGTCCCAGCAACCGTGATAGTAGTAGCTGTTGGGTGGCTCCTGATCTCACACAATCGAGCAGATCGAGCGCAACGCTCGGAGGTAGCAGGTCAGTGAATGCCAACGCCACAGACGTCTTCATCGCAGTCGTGATAGTTGTCGGCGGTGGCATCATTCTCGTTAGTTACATCCGCAGTCGCCTCCGCAGGTAGCAACACAAGCCGGGAGCTAGGCATGAAGATCACGGTCACCTACCAACTCGAGGACAAGAGGCCCCGAAAGCTCGCAATTCAGCGTCTTATGGCTCTTCCTCCCCTGATGCAGCCAGTCGCGCCTGAAATGCGACAAGCTATCGGGGACACCATAGAGGACTTACGTCATCTCTACGAGGAAGACTCCGGAGTGGTGGAAAAGATAGAGGTGATTCAGTGAACGCCCCAAAAACAGCCGATCACGAACATGAGCCATGCTGCCAGGGGCCTGACTCCCCTTGCTACATCTGCCAGCCAGATGCCCACAACTGCTCACCCACATGCAGACTTCACGTAACGCATGTGGGGCCCTGCCTTCAGGCGGAGGAGGAGAGCAAGAGACGCCACGTCGTCCTAGCAATAGCGATGGGTGTACCCTTAGTGGCCTTCGTCGTCGCACTTGTACTCGCCCTTCAGAACTAGGAAAGACAGAGCAGTGGACTTCAACACAATCCAGACCTATTCCGCAGACATCTTCATCGCATTTGTGGTCGTTGTCGGCGGTGGCATCATCCTCGTTAGTTACCTCCGCAGTCTCCTCCGCAGGTGGCGACGCAAGCCAGAGATACCCGACATGAAGAAACCCCCCACCAGTACCGACTACGTAATAGCCATAGCAGCTTCAGTAGCAATTCCCCTCCTTGTACTTATAGGCGCCATTGCAGACAAGGTATTCGACCTACCATGACCTACGTTATCTACTGGGCACGCCTTCTATCCGCAATTTTGCTTGGGGTACACATCTTTGGATCCTATGGCGGAGACCCTGTTGCTAGCTTTGTTGTCGGAATAAGCTGGTGGGCTATAGCTCCTTGGTGGGGGCGACTACTGCGAAAGCAGTGGAACGAGCTTATTGGGAGGAACAAGCAATGAGGGGTCCTACACGTCTCATTCTAGGGATTGCGACAGCAATCTCTGTGGCAATCTACATCGTCATAGTCGTACTCATAGGCCTAGGCTAACTCTCATGTTCCAACGTAACAGAAAGCCAGTAAGCAAGTGGCAAGAGTGGCGGGAGAACCCCTTCAACTGGGCGATCCTCTCTATGGGGTTGTTAGGATGCGCCCTCTTGACCCGCATAATCTCTGACGTCATCACAGCTTTCATCAACCGCTAAAGACGGAGCTTACCAGATATGGCCGAAGCCCAGAAGAGATACTACAAGCGCCAGAAGGCCGCTAAGGAAGCGCTAACACGTCTGAAGTTTGAGGACCCCGGAAGGTACCAGAAACTCCTACTGCGTGTACAGGGCGGAGAGTCTGTTGTCAAGGTCGTAGAGGGCGACCACGGTGGTCCCGACGCGCTTGTCCAATGCTTCGTTCCCGCAAAGGACTTCCCCTCCGAGTTGCTCGGCGACCTGAGCGACGGTCGGGGACGCGAGGACCTCCTCGTACGGAACGGTCCCAAGCGAGCGGATACCGAGGTTGGCCAGGCCCGTCGTGGTGGCAGTCTTGATACGGGTGTATTTTTCCGGGAAGACCTTGTTCACGATCGCGCCCATAAGCTCGGCCCCGCGTGCGGTAAGGAAGGTCGCACAGAGCGAGATAGCGTCGATCGCACGTCCGATCCCCCCCCCGCTCACCAACAAAGCCTTCGCCCCCACCAGGCGCGCCACGTCGGGGGCGGACAATTGGAGACACGACCCCATCGCCACGTGACCCATACCTTCGATGACAACGACGTCGTGATTCGCCCGCAGGCGATCGCAGATCGACGTGATCTTCTCGGAAAGCTCTGGGACTCGGTGGCTTAGGATTTCCTTCTCCACGCGTCCTCGCGTCAGCGGCAGCGCCATCGTCGCCGATTCCTCGCTCATACCCGTCGCCTGCGAAACCACTACAGCGTCGTCGTGGACAGGATGACCCGCAACGGTATGAACGCGCTGCCCCAGCGGTTTCGTGTAGGCGACGCTCATCCCGCGCTGACGAAGAGCGTTGATAAGCCCGATGCAGAACGTCGTCTTCCCGACGTCCCGCTGCGTCCCCACTATGTAAAGGGGTCTCACGTTACAGGTTCCTCAGGGAGGACTTCAAAAGCCTCCCCCGCTCAGGCGAGAAACTATTCTCTCGGACAAAACGACGATATCCTCGATACAAAAGAACGATTCGATGTTGCGCGGCAGCAGCAAGACCGCGGAAGGGGCAAGCTCTTCATCTCCAGCGTACCATACGAGGCGCAGGTGCACACGCGGGAACGGAGTGAAATCCAACGAGAGATCTCCGCCCTGCCCGATCAGTCCGCCGATCGCTTCTCCCGCGTGCAAGAGCGATTCTCTGTCCTTGGCGATGGTTCGGCAGAGGCGTTCGATGACCCGCCCCTGATACACAGGTGCGTAGGCGCGGCCGGATGGAAGCTCCGCAAAGCTTACAACGCCAGGATCCTCCTTAGGGCGGGTTGTGACGGAAAGATAATGCAGGATAAGAATCTTCCACCAGGGACCGATTGGGTCCCCATCGCGTGTGCGTACGTCGCCGTCGTCGAGATCGACGGTAAGTGAGGCTTCGAGAACAGGAAGCGTCCAGAGATTTCCCGTGCGTTTTGCCCCCAACCACTCCAATTGCTCGGGAGACTGCCCGCCCAGCGCTATCATCGCCCGCCGCGCAGCTTCCTCGAAGTTGTGCTGCGGCGGCGGGACCGCCGCTGACGGGACGGAATCACTCTCCCCGCTGCTCACTTGCCTTGGCCTCCAATCGCTGGCGTATGCTTTCCAGGCACTTCTTGGCGCGGGGATCGTTCTTGATCTTTTCCAGGCGGCGTTGGAGTTCGCGGACGTCGATCGCCTCACCGAGGCACTCCGCCGCCGCCGGACACCAATCCGCGCACTGTGGTAACGACTCGCGAAGCAGAAGATGTCCGCACCGGCACCGGCGCTTCGGTTCGTCGGTGAAGAACTCCACCAACCGACCGCAGTCCGGACACGGAACGATGACGCTGTCCAGATTGCGCCGCGTCATCCGACCTGGGCACTTGTTCATCATTGCAGTACATCCTATCCGGAACGCGCCGCCGCCAGATACGAATCGCAGTAGATCATCTTCTCCAGGAGCAGCTCAACTGTGATGGCGGTGTCCATCAGTTCGGTATCGAGTGGGTCCATAATCGCCGAATCGAGCCCATTCGCCATCGCCATCGCCAGGTACGTCCGATTGATCAGCCCACGATTACTGCACCGCTGGGAAACATTGGAAAGACCAAGCAAAAGGTGCGGGGGCGGATCGGCGAACGCCTTGAGCTGCGCGATCGCGGCCATGCAATTGCCCGGATTCTTCGGCGAAACGTTTACCGGTAAGATGATCGGATCAATGAAGAGCTTCTCCGTCTCCAACCCACCCTCCATCGCGACGGTTATCAGTTGGGCGCCCAACTCCACGCGCTTGTCGATGTTGCCCGGGACACCATCGGCGTCGATGGTAAGACCGATCAGGGACGCATTGTTCTCTGCGGCGAGACCTACGTATTGGGCGGCGATGTCCGGATCGGCCTTGCTCGAATTGATGATCTTTTCTCCAGGAACCTTCGGGATGACGGAAGACATCACGTCCCATTTCGCCGTGTCTATCGCCACCGGAGCGTCCGTGACGCTGCGGATGGTCTCGACCAACCAGAGCATCGCCCCTTCGGCGTCGCTGACGGTTGGTCCGACGTTTACGTCCAGCGCGGTCGCCCCTGCCGCCATCTGCCGCTTCGCCAGATCCTGTATCGTCTCCGCGTTCTTCTCGCGGATGGCGGCCTTGACATCCTCGAACATACCGTTGATCCGCTCACCAATTACGTACATGCTCTTGTCTCCTTCCTACGCGCTCGACGCGGGGATGAATCTATCAATGATCTTCTTGACGTTCGCGATCGCATCCGGGTGCCTCATAATGAGCAACTCCGTTCCCGCCTGAAGCAGAACCGTCGCGGTCGCCGATTCCCACATAATCCCCCACTGCGAGCGGTTTGCATCAGTGACCGACTCGAAGGGGGGGGATTTTGCTTCCTTGGCTCTCCAGGCCTCGAAACCAACGTCGCAAACGACGGACTGCGCGAGA
>SDBV01006876.1_pt1 | contig 15655 bp, 15 predicted proteins | sample 2277081 | NCBI WGS metagenome assembly SDBV01 (sample SAMN10402039, study PRJNA504765) | marine sediment metagenome | isolation source: marine sediment core GS10_PC15, 223 cmbsf | place: Arctic Ocean: Southern Knipovich Ridge | collected 2010
CCCCGCGGCAATCACAACTTCGGTTCATTGATGAACAAGTTTTTAGAAAAAAGCGGTCATTCCGTCAACGGGCAGCTTACGCCCAAATTCTTTGAGGAATGGGCTAAGCGCCATTGCATGAAGCCAGTTTGCATTGTCAGAGATCCAGGTGTCGATATTTTGCTTGCTGACTCAGGCGAACCGGTACGAAAGGATAACGGCGATGGCGTGGAATTTTATCGTACTGGCTATTCGCTTCACCGATCAGGACTGGAGATTGGCAGTTATCACGATTACCCGACATCAGACTTTCTTTTTGACTCCAAGCGCGGAGGACAGCAGAAACGAATTGACGAGGCGCTCGCACATGCGCGCCAAACGCAGAAGCAACTAACAGACGCAGGATATTACGATGCCGAAAGAAAAGGCCGTTTCAATCTCAGACTTCATTGAAGAGAAAGATTTCTCGTCAATCTCCGAGATGATCATCCAGGAGCATAAGGACAGAAAGAAACGCCGCGAAACTCTGGAATTGCATTGGGATGAGGTTGATCGGCAATTGCGCATGGAACCAGAGCTGTCTCATAAGCAGGATATTCACGGTAAGACATTTAAGGGACGCGAATGGATGCCAGAAACAGAATTGCCTTTGCAGGCGCAAACTTTGGAGATGTTGTCTGCGGATGTAAGGCGTTTGCTGTTTCCGAAAAACCGTGATTCGTTTAGCGCGCGTGCGGCCCTGACCGATAAATATCTGAACAGGTTCAATCGTGCCGGCTCGCCGATTGTCGGAGAAAGGCCGGCAAAAGACCTTAGTATCCACACGGAGTTGAATCAGGATAACGGTGATCGTTTAGCGGCAGCCATGATCACACACTGGCGCTCGCAATATGATTACCGTGGCCATATTGACAAGATCAATGTACAGGCGATTGCCCGTAGTTTTGGTGTTGGCAGGTTGCGCAAGGTGCGGCGAAGAATTCTTGGGCATGATGCCAGGATTGGTGGATCAATAAACCAGAAAATCCCAGTCATCGTTCCGCGGGATGTACGCAAGGTCTATCTTGATGACAATGCGACATCTGTAATGCATGAGGGGGAAACGCTGGGACCGAACATTATTCAGGAACAGTCGATCAGATATGCCGATCTGATGGCATCAGCGGCCGATGGCGGCACAGACCCGAGAGACGAGAACGGCGGGTACGTCCCATCACAAATCAAGAAACTTTCCGGCAAATCAGACGACACGGTTCAATTACTTGAGCTTGAGGGGGATCTGGTTGTTGATTCGACGAACAGTACGCTGATAATCAGGGATGTTGTCGTTACCGTAGCTGTCGGCAGCGAAAAGACGAAGCAAAACTTCGGATTGGTCCGATTTCGCGAAGGCGAAGAGTTTTCAACATATCTTGTTCACCATTACCACCTAGAGGGCCCGGAATTCACCTATGGCTCGTCTCCGCTACTGAAAGGCATGCCGATCGCCAGGCTGGCTGCACAGGCCATGAATCGCATCATGGAGTCGGCACAACTCAAGAATTCGCCGCCGGTAGGGTGGAACAAAGACGAAATCGCCTTTGCCGGAACCGGTGGGCCAGTGATTGAACCGTATGCACAATGGAGCACGACTGATCTTGAGGCAATTAAGGTATATGCCGAAGTCGGCGGTGATCCGAGCGGATTGCTGGCCGTATTCTCCGGGCTTCTGAGTTTGTATGCCGATATGACGGGTGTTACACCGCCACGGCTTGGAGCTCAGACAAAGAGTCATACCACGGCCTTTGCAAAAGATGTTGAACTCAATCAGGGCGCAGTCAGAACGGTTGATTATGTCAATTCGATTCTTGAGGGCCCAATGACGCGAAGTCTTGCCCTTGAATATCGTATGGGGCTTTCTACGATGCGTGGCCGTCAGACGATTTTTATCCCGAATTGGAATGAATTCGTACACATTACCAAGGCGCATCTGCCGGATATCGTCAAATTTATCGCCATAGGCGCAGGCGCACCGGCCGAAGATCAGGCACGCAATCAACAGCGTTTGGAATCTGCTCAACTTGCATTATCACTTGATGGTGCCGCGCAAGAGACTGGTGCAGATCCGTCAATCAACATCCCCGGCCTTATCCGCAATGTTCTCGAAAACGGTGGCTGGGTCGATCTCGATGACATTCTCATAGCAAGAGAAGAGGGCACAGCAGAATGATCCTGACAAAACGGCAAGAGGGCATTCTTAAAGGACTGCTCAATGACGATGACTGGGTAGATTTGCTCGAGCAGATCAAAGCGGATCGTGAAATCAGGCCGTGGAAACCCAGCAAGGAAAAGGGCGAGGATGAGAAACATGCACAATGGATTTTTGACTCCGGAAGGCAAAGAGGCGTTTCGGATATTTTGACAATTTTGCGTTTAAACACATAGAGGAAAGACTATGCCCACTGAAAACGAAGAACCCACAAGCAAGTTGAATGAATTTCTGAAAGACTGGGATGAAAAGAAATCTGACGATGGCAACAAGGAGTTGTTGGCAAAGATTGCCGAGCAGGGAGAGCAAATTAAAGGGCTTCTTGATAAGGATGCCACTCGGGATAAGGAAGCAGCCTACAAAGAGGACATCAAGCCGGTAATTGCAACAGTCAAGGGCGAAGAAACGGCTTCAGACAAAACGGTCAATAACTGGCTGAATGGAGAGGCCGATGAAGATCCAAAACTAAGCGCCATATTTGAAAATCGCGATAAAAACCCCGAGGCATTTAACAAGATGATCGAAGAACTTACCCCCAAGTTCAAAGAATACATCCAAGCCGAGGCAAAGAGGGTTCTGGATATCAAGGACGATGCTAACGCGCAGAAAGACGCGAAAGATGCGAAAGATGCGAAAGATGCGGAAGATGCGAAAGATGCGGAAGACGACAAGGACGATGCCGCCGCGCGTACCCTTGCACATGCAGTTCGAATCGTGCGTAACGAAAATACGCCTGCTACCGATGATTATGAGAAAGTTGAGTGGTCTGGGCTCAGCGACCCCGAATTCGCGCGGGTGTCAGAGAAGGTGTTTGCGGACATGAGAAGCGGCAAACTCAAGCCAGGAAAAGCCGCGTAGCTTCTGCCAGAACAGAATTGACAGAAATTTCAGTAATTGTTGACAATTACCCCAATCTATGGATAATCGTCAAGTGTAAGGCCAATCAGGTCACACCGATCGGGGCTGCAATGGCTCTGTTGAGGAATCCGATAAGCCTTCGAGTGTCTTGAAACCCGCTCACGAGCGGAACAAGAAACTCAAGGACTGACTGTTTTCAGTCAGGAATTATTGGGTTTTTCAAAAGGTGATTTATGGCCCTTACAATCTCCGACTCTGTAAACGAGCTACCGAAGCCCGTCAATGCAGTATTTCAACAGACGCTGCTTCGTAATGCGAAGCCGCGCGCTCCTTATTTTGTGGGCACCCTGCCGGGTACTTTGCAGAAGCAAAGGGGCTCCAGTACCGTTACGTGGCGACGAATTGAAAACCTCTCAGCAGCTACAAATGCGCTTTCTGAACTGACTACTACGGCCAGCTATATGCAGGGCCGAAGTGCGGCTGCTTTGTCCGTTACCCCCGTGAATGCGACAGCACTCAAGTATGGTAACTTCGTTATCTTGAACGAGGAAGTCGATCTCTTTAACTTCCCCGAGCAGTTTGCCAAGATTCTTGAGGTTATCGGTATCAACGCCGGGAAGAGTCTCAACATTCTGCAGCGCAACGTTGCTGAAGACGCCGTAACGCTGGTTAACGCCGGCAACGTGGCCTCAGATGGCCTGATAGGATCTAAGATCACACTCAAGAGCGTTCAGATTGTCATCAACGCGCTTGACAAGAACTCGGCTACGACTTTCACGCCAATGACCACTGGTGCCCTGCAGATTGGTACAGTTCCGATCAATATGGGTTACTGGGCTCTTTGCCATCCAGACGTTGCGATCGACGTTACCGCTTTGAGTGGGTTTACATCGATCGAGAAATATGCTGGTCAAACTGAGACCGTGCTTGGCGAATTCGGTACGCTTACAGTCGCCGGCAAGGCCCTTCGGTTTATTTCGTCCGAAGACGCTGGCGTCGATGCGGGTACTGGTATAAACGGCTCAGACTCAAGTGGCCTGAATGGCACCGCCGATGCGACCGATCTCTATACCACCGTTATTTACGGCAAGGATGCAATCGGCTCTGTTGGTCTCGGCGTGCAATACACAGATGGCATTTTCCGTGCCGGAGATGATCTCGATCCAGTGGACGTGATCGTCAAGACGGAAGGTGGTACATCAGATCCGTTTGACGAAATCAGAACCGTTGCCTGGAAAGCATGGCATACGGGCGCTCTATTGAACACCAACTGGGCGCGCGGCATCCGATCAGGCGCGACCGATTTGACCCAGTAAGAGTCAAGTCAACAATGAACTGAAGGCCACCTTTTCGGTGGCCTTTTTTATGGAGAAACAAATGTCAGAACTACATCAATTTATCGGAGAAGACAGTCGCAAGCCGATTCAGAGACTGCGGCGTTGCCAGTTACATAAAATAGCTGATGGCTTCAAATTGCAATACCCGCCTGGTGCAACCAAAGATGTGATGATCAAGTTGTTCGAGGCGCATGAGATTGATGTCACACAGTCTCCTGACGTGCAATGGCAGATATTTAATGGACAAGATATTAAAGGCAATCCACGACAGGAGATTTATCCTGTAGAGCAGCAGCCGGCCAGTATAAGAAATGGCGTAAACGCCGCTGCCGTCTTGAATGAACGGCTGTCCGCAAAAGAAGAAGAAGAACAGGAGTTCGATAAAGCGAGGATCAGCGCTTTAGAGCGCGAACTTTCCCAGGCACGAAAAACCAATGAGCAGCTTCAAGTGGTGCTGGAAGAACGTCTCGCGGCGCTGGAGAACAAAAAGCCTGTGGATAAGGACAGTTCGCCGGCAAACGAGTATTGGGCGAAATATCGCAAAGCTCGAGAGATGGGTTTGGATGTGGACCGCTGCATGAAGCTACCCCAAATCGAAGCAATGATCGCGAAAGCCCAGGAATGACCAATGGCCAATAAATCCCTTTTGGATGGAACCAATGAAGTCCTGAAAAAAGTGGACATTATTGAGGGTGATACCGGCCTTTTGACCACGCTAACGGACTCTGCACGACAAGTCTTTATCGACACTGCCATTCAGTCTCTTAACGAAGTCGTTGATCAGATTTATTCGGAACTTGGCAAGCCCAAGCCACAGCAGCTTGCCGAGGCAACTATTACCTTGCTCACTGATGATCAGGACTATGCGTTGGCAAGTGATCTGGTCACGCTATTGCCAGAATTCGCTTTGATCGATGAAACGAATAATCACGTCATTACGATTCTTGATGACGATGATGCCTATCGACATCTAATAGTGGGTGATCTTGATCAGGACGACACCGGTCTTCCTTCAGCGGCAGCTATTCGCCCGACCGATGGTCAACTCTGGATGGACCGTAAGCCTACGTCTGCCGAGAACGGACGGGTTTACAAATATCGATACAACAAGGAGTTGGAACTGGTGGTTGCTGCGGACACGTTTCCGTTCGGCAATACGGTATTCAGAGCCGTGGTGCCAGCCGCTGCCGAGCTGTGGAAACTGCACCGGCATCAGGAATTCTCTCAGGGCCTGTTCGATGCCTCTATGGGCCGTGCTGCGAGAGCTGTAAGAGGGCTGCCAATGCGGGATTCATATCTTCCCGGCCACGCCCATAACCCTACAGACCCTTTTGAATCGTGACCAAGAAAGTACGCGACGAGTCTTCCGAAATCGTAAGATTTGGAGGCGGGCAGAACTCGCGTTCGTCTCAGGATCAGGTTGATCCGCTGGAATGCACCAGTGGCGCCAATTACACCCTTGACCCGGGAAATAGCGAACTACGGCCGCGTGGCCCATTCGACGAACTAGGAACAGCGCCCAACGGCGCGGAAATTCGGGGCTTTGCAACGCTGCTGAAAACGGACGGTACTGTATCAATGTTGGTACAGGCGGGCCCCACTGTCTATCAATGGGACGGTAGTGCATTCACCAGTGTTGGCACGGTAAACCAGCTTGCGCAACTCAGAGGGCCGCGTGAGGCGAACTGGGCGCTTACTGACAAGGTTCTTATCTCTGACCTAAATCTGCAAGACGACGTACAGGAATGGGATGGGACGACCTTCCAGCAAACCGCGTTTTTGCAAAGCGATGGGTCAAGTCTATTCGGAGCATTCAGAGCTCGGTATTGCATTGTCGAGAACGAGCGAGCGTTCTTCGGCAACATCCATGAAAGCGGTACAGCTTTTCCACATCTATTGGTATCGAGTGAGTTAAGCAATTATCTGGTTGTTTCGGCTTCTGACAGGCCAGCATCATCGCTTGGCGCCGATGCGCCATGGTTTTTGCCAATGCCGCAATTGAAGCCGATCAATGGCCTTGCCTTTGCGTTCGGTGTCTTAGCGATAAGCCAGGAAGCAGGCGCGATCGAAAAGCTGACCGGCTCGACCGCAAAAGACTTTGCGCTTGATAAGTTGCATGACGGTTCCGGCGCCCGCGGCCAGAAATCGGTTGTTGCAACCAGTAATGACATCATTTATGGATCCCCGGGCAAAATCGAAAGCCTGAAGGCGACTAACAAATTCGGCGATGTCGAATGGGATGATCTGTCGTTCAAGATCCGACCCGACATTATTGATGTCGCCGGTTGGGAGCTTGTCTATAACCCGCGCTTGAAGCGTATTTATTGTTTTCCTGACGGCCAGCAGGAAGTTTGGGTGCTGCACATTGATTTCATCGGCACCGATCTATCGCCATGGGTGAAATGGACGACACGCCATGCACTGTCGTTTCAACCGACTGCAACAATGGTCTGCCGGGATCCTGTGGACGGGCTGGAATACACGTTCATGGGGGATGCGACAGGCAAACTTTATCGTCTTGAGGGCACCGGAACATCCGGAGACGGCGGAACAGATGCCGTTGAAGTAAAGCGAGTGTCAAAGAGCTATGCAGCACCGCTGGATACCAAGGCGTTTCATATCAATGGCTGGATGCAGCACAAGAAACTGGCAACAAGTAGCACGGTCAAACTACGATTTCTATTCTCTGGCGAACACGCGTTCGACACAGAAAAGACCATGGCAACAACGGCAGTAACATTCGATACGCCCTATGGAGGGGCAGTTCATTATGGAGGCCCTTTCTACTACGGACCGAAGCAACTCAACAGATTCATCAGGCGCATCTTTGGAATCGAAGGCCAAGGCAATCAGTTCCAAGTGGAAGTGTCCGTCGATGATAACAACGACTTTGCGATCACGGAAGTTGGATTCCGCTACGACTTCGCGGACTAGCCGGCGCGATCTTCTCAAGCGTAAGCCTCGAGTGAGGCTAACGCAGGACTCAGATATGCGCTGGCTGTGGGCGGCCTATAAATCAGGCATGTGGCGAGACAAACTTTCCGGGCATCTTTCACAGGATGGCTTTGAGGAAAGGTTTTATGAACTTGCCGGCAAGGTGAAATATGACTGGATCCTCGAGGCGCAGGGCGACGACGGACTGCAGCCAGTGGGGCTGATATTGGGTCAGCAGGTTTTGACCAGTGACGCGTTTGACCGTGAGGTTATTGAGCCATTTGTGGAATGGTTTCCGTGGGCAACGCCCCGCAATCAGATAGAGGCGACAGCAGCATTTCTTAACCATATTTCGAAGCAGGTCAAGATTTTTGTTTTTGCTGGAGAGGATACGATCAGGTTTTGGAATTTGTTTGTTCGACTCGGGATGATACGAAGAGGATGCAAGGTGATTGATTGTTTATCGCGTGACAAGAACGCGATGTTTTACTACACGGTGAGCAAATGAGTTTCATTGGTAACATTTTCGGGAAGTCCAGTGGTGAGAAGGCGCTGGCTAATTTTAAACCCGTCTCGTTTAGCTCTCCGGGGCTGAGCGGAACATTCAAGGACAATCGCTTCACTTTGCGTCGAGGTGACGAAGCTAGCGCGGCTCTTGGCGATATTCGGAGTTTGTCTCAAGAGCAAGCGGGCGCATTTCGTGGTCTTCGTGATCGGGTCAAACCTGGCTTTGGCGAATTAACAAGAACAAGGATTGACGCAATTCGGTCTGCCGGCAAACGGACGATCGGCAATCTCAGACAAGAACTGACCAAGCGGCGTGTCGCGGGTTCATCCTTCGCCGAGCGCGAGATAGCCAGCGAAGAGGCGAGGTTTGGTCAGATTGAAGAACAAACAAGAGCCGAGAGTTTCTTGCAGGAGTTGTCCCTTACTGGTGAGTTGATTCAGAAAGAATTTGCGGCCGGGCTGGAAGGCATTGCAACCATTTTGAAGCAATTGAATCTGGAATCTACGATTGCCGCTCAATTGAGCCAGTCAGCGGGATCACAAATAGCAAGTTTGCTACCCGCCAGGGAACAAGCGGCAGCGGCAAGGCGGGAAGGCAACGCTAACTTTTTTGCTGAATTGATTGGACTGTTTTTCTAAGAGGTAGTTATGGCTAATAGACCTTTAGGCGCTGGTGGTGGCTTTGCTGGTGGAATTCGTTCCGTCAGAGATCGCAAGGAAAGGGAAGGAGTGCGGGCGCAGGAACAGCAACAGGCTGATGCCGGAAAATTTTCCGAGACGATAAAAGAGTCCGAAGCGTCAACGCTGGAAAGGCAGGAGCAAATTCTAGCTGAACGCGAGAAGGCGGTGCAGGGCGGAGCGACACAAGAACAGTTGCAGTCATTCGATCAAGCGGCTTTTGCCAATCTGGATATGCACGCGGAGTTTCTTGAAGACATTAGGGCCAATGGAGAGGCCCTTGGTGTTGATATGTCCGCCTTGAGTGGACAAGGATTTCTTGACCAAAATACACCCATAATCCAGTCCGCCATAGACGCATCAGGCTTCCAGAAAGAAGAGGGCTTTGAACTCTTGTCCCCAGAAGCAATAGCGAAAGAGATTCCGCAACTTGCAAACACAGACGCCATCGTACAGAGGAATAAGGCCAACGGTAAAATAGAGTTACTTTTTCCATCCAGTGGCGATGAATCAACAATCGCCGAACGCATAAGGCTTCTAACCCCGCTTGTAGGGGAAGATAGGGCTACGCTTGTTGCGACAACTGCGGCTGCGGTTGTTACGAATCCGATCGACGGGACATCTGCTGTAATAAATAAAGGCACTGGCGAACAAATCGGTCCGCCGATTGAACCGATTGAACCGCCAGCAGAAACAACCCCAGTTATTCCAACTGATGTCGCGACCGCATCTGCAACGGGCGTCAAAGGCATAGTGACAAATGTTGCTAATACCCTTAGAGATGCGTTCGGGATGGGCTTGCAAGACCCTGAAGCGCAAGACGCAACAGACGCATTGACAACGATACAAACGCTTACATCCCTGCATTTATTACAGCAAATATCGGGTAGGGATACCGATGGTTTGCGTAAACGGTTGGACAAGTTGACTGTTACGCCGAATAGCATTTTTCAAGGCGAAGAAAGATCCAAAAACAGGCTTGAGGATACGCGGCAAGTGTTACAGGGCGAACTTGATCGCATGCAAAACCAATTGAAAACCGAGATTGATCCAAAAACCCGAGTTGAACTGCAAAACAATATTCCACAAATCGAGCGACTTCGCGATGCTTATGACGGCCTAGTTAAAGGATTCGACAAAGAGGAAGAGGAAGCAGATCCAGAACTCGAAGCGCTTCTTAATAAGCATGCGCCAATAGTGGAAGAAAAATAATGCCAGTGGCATCTGATATTGACCGATTAGTACGCGCGCTGAAGGCCGCTGACGAAGCGGGCGATGTGGAAGACGCTAAGAAGCTGGCTGCTGAAATCCGTAGAAGGCGCGTTGAGCCTGCTGGCGCCACTACCAGATTGGCTGCAGGCACGAGCGTTGGCATTGCAAAAACTGTCGGTGCCCCGGTTGATATCGTTAGCGCGATGCTAAGCGCTTTCGGCCTTGGACACGAAGAGCCATTGGGCGGATCCCGAAGCATCCAACGCGGACTTGCCGCACTGGGAATGTCGGTTGCTCCCGGCGAGGAAGAAAATCTTGGTCGGGCCGGACGGGTCGGCGAAGTGATTGGTACTGTAGCGGTCGCTGCCCCAGCGCTTGTCGCCAGTGGTCTCAAGAGCGCGGCTACGCGGCTTGCACCACGCAATGTTCCGGGTGCGCTTTCAACGAGCCAGCCAGGCACTGGCAGCGCCATTATTCAGGACATTGCCGAGACAGCCATTCGCTCGCCCAAGGGCTTTGTGGCTGGCGAGGTTACAGCAGCAACTGGTGCTGGATTGTTGGGTTTTGAAGCGGCACAGCGATTTCCAGACTCTCCGGGCGTTCAGGCCATGGCAGAAGTCATCGGTGGTTTTGGGCCAATAGCGGCGGTAACTACCGCAAAGGCGGCCACGAAGGCGACTGTATTTGGGCTTGAAAGAATACCACTTTTGGGCAAATTCATTGTCAGGAATGTTCGTACTTTCGTAAAGGCCCTTACGCCTAAAGGTTCTGTTATACGGGCTGAAGCCCGTGTTAGGCGGTCAGTCGAAGACCCACAAGCCGCTGCTACACGGATGGGCCGCAAGGACATTCTTGAAGACGCGCCATTGACCGGCCTGCAAAAAACAGAAGTGCCCGGCTTACTGGCGCTTGAACGATCAATAATGGAATCGACACCAGAATTGTCATTGAGAAGACAGGGCCAGCTTTCCGAAGTCAACGAAGTCATTCGCAATGCCATGGAGGCGCCAGTACGCACAATTCCAACTGCAAAGGTTAAGGATTACCTCGGAAGCCTGCTTGATACGCGTATGAGCATAGCTGCTGCACGAGCAGAAGAACGCTTGGGTGAGCTGGGCGCTAAGGCGACCCGAGAGGACATCAACCGGATAGCGCGCGAAGAGCTTCTCTCTGCCAAGTCTGCGGCGCGACTTCAGGAAACGCAATTACACAATTCTTATCCACAAGATGCAGCCGTACCCACAACCGCTAGCCAAGAATCCTACATGGATTTCAAACTGTCGGTGCCCAAAGCGCAAGCCGATGATATTCCAAAGGTCGCAAAGAAGTTTCTTGATCCTGGAAAGCTGACCAAAGAAGGCAAGCCATCGAACAAAAACTTTTTGGGCGATGAAACCGAAGTCAAAGAACTTCGCGGCCTGCAGGGCAAACTTCGAGAAGAGGCTAGGGCTGCACGCAAGGACGGCAAATTCAACAAGGCTCGCATCGCAGATGATATTGCGGATTCTATTACTGACGATATCGCCGATGCTGCTGGAGGTCCGGAAGTTCGCGAGGCCGTAGATGTTGCGGTTGCGTTCTCCCGCGATCTCAATACACGGTTTACTCGTGGGGCGGTTGGCAAGTTGCTCGGCAGAGAAGGTACGGGCGGCGTAACGACACCAGAGTCGTTGACCCTTGAGACTACAGTTGGCGCCAGAGGGCCGCGAGCCAAGGTTGATACGGACGCATTGCTTGAGGCAGTTCGTGTGCATGTGCCGCCAGAGATTGCGGCAAGAGCAGGTTTTAGCGGCGACGAGGCCGTTATGCGCGGGCACATCCAGGGCTTCCTGATAGACGATTTCAGGCGTTCTGCGGTTGATGGCGGGCGAGTTGATGTCAAGGCGGCCCAACGATGGTTAAGCGAGAATCAGGATGTTATGGCGCGTTTTCCAGAGTTAAGGCGGTCTATGGAACGGGCAAGGGTTGCGAGCGATGAATTCTCTGCGGCCGAACTTGCATCCGATCCAAAAATCTCGCGTGCCGCGGTATTTATAAATGCACCGCCTGGTAAGGAAATTGAGCGGGTTATCAATACAGCCAAGCCCAAAGAGGCTATGCAGGAATTGGTTGCTTTGGCTCGCACTGACCCAACTGGTCGTGCCGAAGAAGGGCTGAAGGCCGCATTCCTTAAATTCCTGCTAAAAAGGTCTGAATTGACCAATCAGTTGGACATAAACGATCTGCCCTTTGTATCAGGATCGCGAATGACCAAATCAATCAACGATCCAGAAGTTTTTGAGGCGATGCGGGGACTCTATACCCGCGAAGAACTGGGCCGGATTGAGAAAATCCGACAAACCGCATTGGTGCTCGATCGTACCAGAGGCGCATCACTTGCGGAAGAGGGCGTGATAGGGGACGAACCCACAGAACTGCTTAACATAATTGGTCGGGTATCGGGAGCTCAAGCTGGTCGAATTCTCGCCAGATTTACTGGTGGCGGCACAGTGCAAACGCCGGGAATCTTGGCAGCACAGACCAGAAAACTAATGCTGTCTGGAGTACGAGATCCAGCGGGCGCGTTACTAACCAAAGCAATAGACGATGAAAAAATGCTCAATGCCCTGTTATTGCCATTGGACAAACCAGCAAACGTTTCTATTGTGCGTGCGAAATTGAATTCATGGGTACTCGACGTTTTGATCGAACAAAACGAATTTGACGAGGAATCTGAGTAATGGGAAATCCCTATACGTCACAATCCATTGTGGCTTGGAACACAAACCCGCCGAGCGATGATGGCAGCGCGATAGCCGCCAACCAGCTTGAATGGCAAAAATTACTCGATAAAGTCGGAACGCCACTAAAGAACTTAGCCGAGGCGATTAACACGAAGTCCGTCAATGCTCATGCCCGTCGCTTAGGCACTACGTTCGAACTCAAGACCACAGACTATTCGATTGCCGCCCCTGGGGATCAGGGCAAGTTCTTTAGCGTTACCGGCACGACAACGATCACATTACCCGCTGTCGCCGATGCTGGTGATGGCTTTCCTGTCGCCGTGATAAATACAGGTTCGGCGACGGTTACGATTGATGGTAATGCTTCGGAGCTCATCAATGGTTCTGCGAGCATTACATTGGGCGCCGGTCTTGCTGCCATTTTTACAACAGATGGTTCGGAATGGGTTGCCGTTTTTGGCACCTTGGATATTTCAGGACTCACCGCTATTCAGGCCGATGGGCTTGCTTCCACCGATGGATTTCTCGTCGATGATGGCGGAACGCCAAAACGCATGGAATATACGGATTCTGGTGTCCGGGTGCAAACAGTATCAGGAACGTCTGATGTGCTCGCTACCGCAGATATGAATTCGTTCATTGAATATACAAATGCCTCTGCTGTATCTGTGACGCTAAATACAGGCGTTGGCAAGCCTGGTAACGTCATCATCATCAAGCAGACCGGGGCCGGTCAAGTTACGGTTTCCGGCACGGCTACGTTGGAGTCGTCTGTTGGTAATAAAACCAGAACTACGGATAGCGTCATTACGTTGGTGCATCTGCCAACTGCGGATACTTGGGCGCTGTATGGAGACATGGCCGCATGATTGGATTGCTTGCGGCCTTTGCCGGTGCTCATGGCGGGTTGGTGGTTAGTCCTCTTGGGACATCCATCTTCAACTCAAGAGTTGGAGCAGATTGTTTTGCCGGGGTGCGATTTAACAACGATGGCACAGAACAGGCATCTGACAACGTAGGGACGTTTAATGTCAGCCGCTTTAATTGGCTGGACCAGGGAGCTGCAGTTCAAGTTTGGGTTGAGCGCACTATCAATTCTGGAACACTAGATTGGATGGATGCTGGCGCCGGACGATTGCAGCTCAACACGACACGCTCTTTCGGCAATACAAGAACAACTATCGGCATGGATACAACAAATGTGACATTTGACTTTTATGATGCTGCATCTGGCGGTAAGTTATTAGCAACAGTTACTTATGACATCATTTCTGAGGAAGAGGCTTAATGAGCAACGGAAACCTAATCACAAACACCCCGATCGTATATCTGGCGCCAAAAGATTGTCCGTTCAGCATTGATGGACAAAATTTGGTTGAAATGCGCCGGGCACGTTTGCGGCAGATCGCCAAAACTGTTGGCGTTTCTCCTGACGATTCGAAACAAGACATCCTTAAACGGATTATCGGAAAGCTAAAAGTAGCGGGCGCACCAAAGGAGTTGAATGACCTGTGAGCGGTCCATATACCTCAAAAACCATCGTTGGGTTCAATGCGTCACCTCCGCCCAATGACGGATCCGAAGTTGCAAGCAATGATGTGGATTGGGATTTCCACATCAATAAGATTGGTACGCCGCTCAAAAATCTAGCGGAAGGAATCAACAGCAATGTATTAGCCGCATTCAACAGTATTTACGGTATGACGCAGGCAGAAAACGACGCCCTCGTAACGATCGTAAATTGGAATTATTTACCCGGCAATGTTCTCAGATATGGGACTAATACCATTCCCGGAACCACAGATATGAGCGTGGCATTACAAGCCGCGTCTGATTCTAACGGTTTCGTATTTATACCGGATGGAACGTATTTACATGCAGCTGGATGGGTGCCACCAAACGAAGTAAGGATTGAAGGAGAAAGCAAGCGCGGAACAGTCCTTAAATACACCGGATCCGGTACGGCGGTTAAATTAGGCACAAGTGACTCTGTTCTCAATGTGGGCTGTGCTATCAGGCATCTTTCAGTAAAGCCACAACACAAGGACGCGAAAGCGATCGTGTTAAACGCAACCAATGGTGCGTTTGTAGAAGCTATTTATATTGAGGGGCAGGCAACCCCATTTGATAATACAAGGACCAGTGTTGGCGTAACCATTGACGGTCGAAACATCAGTTCATTTTTCAACACCATTAAAGATGTCAATGTTGCTCATTGTCATATGGGCTATGAATTGGGAACAACTGGAACCACTCAAGCAACCACTACTGACTTTATCAACTGTCAGGCTTTTTGCGATGTTGCTACAGATAACTCAGGCGTGGGGATCAAGATAGACAATAGTGGCGATGGCGCATCTTGGTATGGCGGCAACCTAGAACAGTGCGCTACCGCCATACAAATGACGGCTAACGCTCGGCCGATGACCTTTTTCGGAGCGAGATTTGAAGCAAACACTGTAGATATTTTATTTGATTCTGGCGCAGAGACCTCTAATTTCATTGGTTTGCTTGATTTTCTGTTTACAAAAGTTACCAACAATTCTGGTAATCCCCAGCAATTCATCGGCTGCAATCAAGCGTCTTTGGTTCCATACACTGAAATACCACGACTGTTATATACAAAACCCATTGAAAATGTCACTACCACGAATGTAATTACAGCAGCCGAATCAGGCACAACTTTCTATCTGAACTCTGCCGGTGGATTTACCTCAACCCTCCCTGCCCCCGCTGATGGATTGCATTACACGTTCATTGTAAGAACGGCGCCATCAAGCGGAAATTATGTCATTACCACAAATGATGGTGACAATGTTTTGAACGGGTTTTACTTGGATATCGTTGGAGAATTGGTGTCTTTCAATGCAATGGATATATTGAATTTTATTTCCGGCACCTCGTTACAAAGTGATCGTCTGGAGGTTGAATGCGACGGCAATACCTGGCATTGCATGGCATTTTCAAAAGCTGATGGCGGCATAACCGTGAGCGTCACTTAATCTAACAAAAACCTAAAGGAGAAACACCAGGAGATACCGATGAAATACATTCCCTTGCTGCTTTCCGTCATTTTTTTGACGGGATGCGCTGGTACACCAACTGTTGAGTTACATAAGGCGGCAATGGGATGTAGGGGTGAGTTGGTAATTGAACCCAACGGAATAGTCAGAGACCCA
>SDBV01006877.1_pt1 | contig 15649 bp, 14 predicted proteins | sample 2277081 | NCBI WGS metagenome assembly SDBV01 (sample SAMN10402039, study PRJNA504765) | marine sediment metagenome | isolation source: marine sediment core GS10_PC15, 223 cmbsf | place: Arctic Ocean: Southern Knipovich Ridge | collected 2010
GATTATTATCTGTTATATATTTGCTTAAAATAGAAAAAAGATAATAAATTATAATGGAGAATATCAATCCGATTAAAATCCCTTTAAAATAAGTTTTTTTTAAATTTGTAAAACCAAGTATATGCAATATTTTTTTTGCTGAATATCTCTTTATTATGAATAAATCAATTACAGGAATAACAATACAAATTATTCCATGAAACATGATAAAAGTAAGATAGATGTTGTTTAATATTTTTAATCCAATGAAAATAGTAATTGGGCCTAAAGCGGCTAATATTAATGTTGGTATCATTGCCTTTTCTTTCAACTTACCATATTTCAGCCGAATTTCAATGATTATTTATATTAAAAGTGGAGCAAAAGTTATTAATTAAAATCACAATCGTTCTACCAGGTAAACTATCCCTTAATAATATTCGGGGCCGACGGGAGTTGAACCCGCAACACCCGGATCGACAGTCCGGTACTCTAACCAGATTGAGCTACGGCCCCATTTGTTTTATGCACATAATTATAATATATATTTATCTCTTGTCAAGCTTAAAATATATTCCCTAATCATGATCGAGATCCTTATCTCCTCTTCCTGAGATATTTATAATAACAATATCGGATTTCTTAAATTTCTTTTTATTCTTAATAACCCATGCAACAGCATGTGCAGATTCCAGGGCCGGTATGATGCCTTCTTCCTTAGATAATGCTTCAAAGGCTGCTACTGCCTGCTTGTCGGTAACAGCCGCAGGTGTAATTCGCCCGATTTTTGATAAGTATGCCAGTTCCGGGCCTACACCCGGATAATCCAAACCCGGTGCAATAGAATGGACTTTATCTATCTGACCGAATCTATCTGTTAATAATAATGATTTCATACCATGCAATACACCTATCCTGCCTTTATTCAGAGTTGCTGAATGATAATCCTGCTTCAAGTCTATTCCCCCGGCTTCAACACCAATAAGTTTGACTTTTTTTAAATTTAAAAATTGGGTAAATATGCCCATGGCATTGGACCCGCCACCAACACATGCGGCAATATAATTTGGCAGTCTTTTTTCTGATTTTAAAATTTGCCGGTAAGTTTCCTTGCCAATAATGGATTGAAAATATTTAACAATTTCAGGATAAGGATATGGTCCAACCACAGAACCGATCATATAGTATGATTTCTTAACATTGGCTATCCAGTATCTGAAGGCTTCATTTATAGCATCCTTTAGGGTTCGCTGTCCTTTATCCACAGGAACCACTTCTGCTCCAAGGAGGTTCATCCTCTGGACATTCATGGCTTGTCTGTGGACATCCTTGGCCCCCATAAAGATTCTTGCAGGGATCTGAAAGTATGCCGCAGCAGTTGCAACTGCAACTCCATGCTGTCCGGCTCCAGTTTCAGCGATTATTTCTGTCTTCCCCATTTTTGAAGCAAGCAATGCCTGACCCACAGTATTATTTATTTTGTGTGCTCCGGTATGCAGTAAGTCTTCACGTTTTAAGTATATTTTGCAGGCCATGGATGCTGAAAGATTATTAGCATAAGTTAATAGGGTAGGGCGGCCTGCATATTCTTTTAATATTGCTTTGAATTCCCGGTTAAATGCGCTGGATTTTTTATTTATATTAAATTGTTTCTGCAAGTTCGTAAGAACAGGGATGAATTGTTCCGGTACATACCTGCCCCCAAAAGACCCGAAATATTTATTTGACATGCTGAAAATCCTCCTGAGATTTTATATTACTTTTAGCACTGTTATTTTGGGATTTATAAAACATTGTGGTTTAGTCCTTGATAGAAGTCTAAAAACTTAATTCCTATATAATATACTATTATTAAAAAATTCAAAGGTTTAATTCCTATAATTTTAATATATTTTTGTCTCATCAGGTCTGATAAGATTTACTATATCTTTTATATTTTCCTGGCTTTTAATGCCGGGTGATTTTTCTACGCCGCTGTTTAAGTCAATTCCTGTTGGATTAAAGAAATCTATGGCTGGCTTTATATTATCTCTTTTTAAGCCGCCTGAAATGATTATTTTTGACATGTTTTTAAGAAATCCGAATTTTTCCCAATTAAAAACCTTCCCGGTTCCACCTGCTTTATTTTTTTGAAAAGTATCCATAAGAAAATACTTGATATTCTTATTTTTATACTTTGTTATCTCCTGCTTTGTGAAATCATCCTTAATTTGAAATGCTTTTATAACAGAATAATCATTTAATTTGTCTATAAATTCAGGAGTCTCTTTTCCATGCAACTGGATAAAATCAAGTGATAGCATTTCTGCAATTGATTTAACTTTTGTTATTCCTTCATTAACAAAAACTCCTGCAACTTTTAATTTTTTTCTCTTATTGCCCATTTTATCCAGAATGTGTTTTGCTTTTTCCGGGGGTATATACCTGGGGCTTTTTTGGAAAAATATGAATCCCATGATATCAATGTTGTTCTGAGCTAAATATCTGGCTATAGAAAGCTCGGTTATGCCGCAAATTTTAATTATAAGGTCATCCATAATAATAAACCAATCCTTTTAATTTTTTGTCAATATCATTTGATTTTAATATTGACGTGCCTATCAATATTCCGTTAAACCTTTTTTCTTCAAGGAGCCTAAGCTGAGCAGGATTATCAAATCCACTCTCAGCTATTATTATCCTGTCATCAGGAATTCGAATCCTTAGATCCAGGCATTTTTGAATATCAACTTTTAATGTATTCAAATCACGGTTGTTGATTCCAATAATATTAATATCATTTTTAAGCAAAAAGTCCAGTTTTTCAGGGAAGTGGAATTCAAAAAGCACATCAAGGTTGAGTTTTTTTGCATATTTATATAATGTAATACATTTTTCCTCTGTTAAAGCTTCGGCAATAAGCAGAATCGCATCTGCGCCAAAATATTTTGCCAGGCCTATCTGGAATTCATCTATAATGAATTCTTTGCAAAGCACTGGTTTGGATACGGCATCTTTCACTATTGCAATGTTTTCATAAGACCCTTGAAAGTATTTCTTGTCCGTTAGCACGGATATTGCTGCAATAGGGTATTGGGAATAAATTTTTGCTATATGTTTTATATTTTTTTCAGTTGGTTCGAAGATTGATCCTTGTGATGGTGATGCAGGTTTTATTTCCGGTATAACTTTTACATGTTCCTGTTTAATAAAGCTTTCCTTGAATTTAGATGGAATATTGGTGTTTATTTTTGCTGAAATATTTTTATATTTCTTTTTTAATCCTTCAAGTTCAGCGATTTTATGCTTGATTATTTCATCTAATATATTTGCTTTCATAATAGGCTTTTTTTGCTGTCCCCTACTGTATGTTATTCATTAGATATTGTTACCATTTTGTTTAGAGCGTCCAGGGCTTTCAAGTTTTTAATGGATTCATTTGCCTGTTCTATGCATGCAGGGAATGCTTTTTCAAAATCATCTTCTTCTTTTGAAACAAAAATTCCTGCTGCAGCATTTAATAAAACAGCATTCAATGCAGTCTGGTTGTTTATTCTATTATTTAAAATGTCTTCAATAACTGCCTGGCTTTCCTTAACATCACTAACCTGGATATCTTCCAGCCTGCCGGATTTCATATTATATTTTTCCGGGTCAAAAGTAAAAGACCTGATTTCATTATTATTAAGGAAAGACATCCGTGTTAATGAGAATGGTGATATCTCATCCATTGATTCAACACTGGAAAAAACCAGTGCTTTCTGTGTGCCGGTCTTTTGTAATATAGAAGCAAATTTTTCTGTTAATTCAGAAGAAAAAATACCAAATATCTGCCTTTTTACTTTTGCAGGATTGACAACCGGGCCCATCATATTGAAAATAGTCCTTGTTTTCAGTTCTTTTCGAACAGGGCCCACATGCTTAAATGCAGGATGGTATAAAGGTGCAAACATAAATCCTATACCTGCCTCTATGATAGATTTTGTAACTATTTCTTTTTCAGCACTGATATTTACACCAAGAGCTGTAAAAATATCTGCGGAACCGCACTTGCTTGAAATAGATTTGTTGCCGTGTTTTGCCACTGTCACACCTGCTCCTGCGCAAACAAGAGCAGATAAAGAGGAGATGTTGAATGTATTAAAACTATCTCCCCCGGTGCCGCAGGTATCTACAGTAGGACCGGATACCTTCACTGGGATTGCTTTGTCCCTCATCACCTTAGCTAATCCAACGATTTCTTCCACGCTCTCTCCCTTAATACGAAGGGCAGTGACAAAGGCTCCAAATTGGGCAGGAGTAGTCTCCCCTGACATTATCTCCTCCATAACTTGGGCTGCCTCCTCTGTGCTGATGGGCTGGCCTGAAACCAGAGCTTCAATAGCTTGTTTAATCATGGAATAATCCCCAAGAAATTTCTTAATATGTCCTTTCCCACCATGGTCTTAATTGATTCGGGGTGGAACTGGATTCCCTCTACCAGATATTCTCGGTGGCGTACCCCCATGATGATATCTTTATCTGTCCAGGCGGTCACCTCCAGGCAATCGGGTAGTCCCTCCCGCTGGATGGCTAAGGAATGATAGCGTATCGCCGCAAAGGGATTGGGTAACCCCTTAAGAATACCCCTACCGTCATGGTGGATGAGAGAGCTTTTGCCGTGCATAATTTCTCCAGCATGGCTCACTTTACCCCCATAGACATAGCCAATGCACTGGTGTCCCAGGCATACCCCCAGGATGGGTAGCCTTCCGCCGAAACGATGAACTACCTCGTTGGATATACCCGCCCGCTCCGGGATAGAGGGACCGGGAGAGATAACAATTGCCTCAGGGGATACCGCTTCGACCTCTTCCAAGGTTATCTTATCGTTTCGTGCCACCATCAACTCAGCACCCACTTCGCTGAGATACTGAAAAAGATTATAGGTGAAGCTATCGTAATTATCAATGATTAAAATCAAGATCTCTCTCCAGAGCTTATCTTCTCCGCCTCCTCAATAGCCTTGAGTAAGGCTGCCGCTTTGTGCATGCTCTCTTCGTATTCCTTCTCCGGAATGCTATCGATAACTATCCCTCCTCCAGCCTGGACATAGGCAACCCCTTGAGTGATAACCATAGTGCGAATAGCTATAGCGGTATCCATGTTTCCTGAGAAACTAAAATAGCCCACTGCCCCGGCATAGGGTCCCCTTTTATCAGGCTCGAGCTCGGCTATAAGCTCCATCGCCCGTATTTTAGGCGCTCCCGAAACTGTGCCTGCAGGAAAACAGGAACGGAGGACATCGTATGGAGTAAGATTGCGACGAAGTTTGCCTACTATATTAGACACCAGGTGCATCACATGGGAGTAGCGCTCCACACCCATTAGCTGGGTGACCTGAACCGTACCAGGCTCACTAACCCGGCCGATATCATTACGTCCCAAGTCCACCAGCATGATGTGTTCTGCCCGCTCCTTCTCATCATTTTGGAGTTCCTCCTCCAGAGCCAAGTCCTCAGCGGCATCTCTCCCACGGGGGCGTGTTCCAGCCAGGGGACGGTAAGTAAGCGCGCCATCTTCTTCACGCACCAGAAGCTCAGGAGAAGCGCCAACGATATAGCAATCGTCCAGGTGAAGGTAATACATATAGGGGGATGGATTGATGGTTCGTAATGCCCGGTAGATATCAAAGGGGTGTGTGTTTATTGTCTTGGCTAGCCGCTGCGACAGAACTACTTGAATTATCTCGCCGTCGTAGATATATTCCTTCGCTTTGACTACCATGGATTCATACTCTTCCCTGGATAGGTTAGAGGAAATTTCGCTTTTGGAGGAATGCTTAGTGAAGCTTAATATCTTACTGGAAGGTTCCAGTGGTTTCCTTAATCTCTGAACCAGGCTCTCGATTTTTCCCACAGCTTTGGAATAAGCCTTTTCCACATCTCCATCCAGATGGACATGACTCACTACTTTTATCTTATGCTTGAGGTGGTCAAAGACGAGAAGAGTGTCGTTGAACATGAAGAAAGCTTCGGGCAGTTTCAGTGGGTCTGGTTCGGGTGAAGGGAGTTCCTCAAAGTAGCGCACTGCCTCATAACTGAGATACCCCACAGCACCCCCATGAAACCGAGGAAGTTCAGCCACAGTTACCGTCTTATATTTTTCCAGCTCTTTTTGTATCAGCACCAAGGGGTCTACTGCCCCCCTCTCCTCTCCGAGTCCTGTCCTCAGCACAAGATAAGGTTCAGTGCCGATAAAGCTATAACGAGCCAGGTGCTCTCCCCCCTCAACACTCTCCAGGAGAAAGGAGTGAGAGCCCCGGGCTGTTTTGAGGAAGACAGTAACCGGGGTTTCCATATCAGCTAATATTTCCCGGTAGATAGGTATCAGGTTGCCCTCTTTAGTTAGTTTTTTAACCTGCTGTAGCGTAGGAAAGTACATCGTAGTTTCTCCAACCTTAAACTAAAAAGCCCTCATCCCTAAAGGGACGAGGGGCCTCGTTGTGCCACCCTTCTTAGCCATCTACCCAATAAGGGATTTATGACTATCTCTTTTCAGGTACAGAGTTTATGTAAACCTCTATACCCTGGGCTACAATAACGGTGCCCTCTCCGTCAAAGCCTACTCAGGACGCTAACTACTGGCCCCTTTCTGTTTGAAGCTCCCGAATCCATTCCACCTCTGCGTTAGCGTCGGGCTCACACCTTATCCCAACTCTCTGTGCCTCGCTTTTAGGTGTACTAGTTTCGTTCTCAGCCTTTACTCCTGAAATATATCACCTTTTATTTTTCTTGTCAAGCCTATGCACCACGTTCAGGTGACTAATGACACTTTGCCCCAGATTACGATAAGCTACACCCTACCTGTGCCGTTATGAAAGGTGTATAGAGAAACTGTTACTGTTCTTGATTTTACCCATGACGGTACGTGACCCTGTGTGCCAGACAAAACCTCTGCCTCAGCTTACCTGCCTATCCTATATAAAGAGCAGGCAAGCAGGAGTTTCTTGAATGCTAGTAACAGAAACTAAAGAAGAGAATGAGGTGTCGCTAATCGTATGAATGGGTACAATTATTTGACTTCCCATGGAGTATAAGCTATACTTTTTCAGGGCAGAAGTAAGGGTGGGGCGGCGAAGATTAGCATCGCTATAAAATTTCAAAAGAGTTTCTTGGAGGTGAATACACGTTGGATAAACTTGGGTTAGATTCTATTTTTCATCCCAGATCCATTGCTGTTGTAGGAAGTCTACGAGATGCCAACAGACCAGCAGCAATGTACCTACGACAACTCAAGAGCTTTGGTTTTCCGGGGAAGCTATATGGGGTAAGTCTGGGAACGACAGCTGTCCCAGAGTTTGAAACATACCAAAGGGTGAGCGATATACCCGGACCAGTAGACTATGTTATATCATGCATCTCTGCCAAAACAGTATTGGAACTTGTTGATGACTGTATTAAAAAAGGGGTAAAGGTAATTCAGCTATTTACGGCTCGATTGGGAGAAACCTTCGAGGCTTCGCTTCAGCAGCTCGAGCGGGAAATCATCCGGCGAACTCAAGAAGCTGGAATAAAAGTCCTCGGCCCCAACTGCATGGGCATCTATTACCCAAAGGGTAAACTCACCTTCCGCTTTCATTATCCAAGTGAGAGTGGCCCTGTAGCATTTATTTCACAGAGTGCTGGCAATGTCGCACGACTAATAAGCCTGGGGACGGGAAGAGGTGTTCGCTTTAGCAAAGCCATCAGCTATGGCAATGGTGCCGGTTTGAATGAATCAGATTTCCTGGAATATCTCACTGATGACCCTGAGACCAAAATTATTGCTCAGTATGTGGAGGGAGTGAAGGATGGTAAGCGATTTCTAGCTACCCTGAGGAGAGCAGCAGCAACGAAACCTGTTATATTAATGAAAGGCGGGTTTTGCAGCGCCGGTAATAGAGTCGCTGCTTCCCACACCGCCTCTCTAACTGGTAACCGAGTCGTATGGGATGCTGCGCTTAAGCAGGCGGGAGTCATAAGGGTAGATACCATGGAAGAAATGATTGACGCAATCCTGGCGTTTATGTTCTTAAATGTGCCGAAAGGACGCAGAGTAGGGGCAATGTGTGGAGGAGGCGGTGATAGCGTGGTAACTGCGGATCTTTGTGAGGATGCTGGCTTAACGGTACCTCCTTTGCCTCAGGAAGTGAGAGATGAAATAAAGAAGTTGTCTCCTGAGATATACCCCATCATCGGCAATCCAGTGGACTACTCAGCACTCGGTGACCAGCCTATTTTTACTAAAATATCTGAGATGCTGGCGACTCATCCCCAGATTGACCTGTTGCTGGGTGATGCTGAGGTAGCTTGGCGGCTGGATGAAAGTAAGGGATTAGACAGGATATGGGTTATGATTGATATGCTCCTCAAGATGCGAGAAGTTAGTGGCAAGCCTTTAGCCGTAATTATCGTTTTGCCAGATTCTGGGGAGGTGTGGAAATGGGAGAGCCTGGTTGAGATGCAGGATAAATGCCGTCAGGTTGGTGTCCCCGTCTATCCTAGTCTAAAGCGAGCTGTACAAGCGATAACCAAATTTGTAGATTATCATAAAGTACCACAGGTAGCTATTGAAGAACAGTTACCACAACAAATACATGCCGATAAAACCGTGGTAGCTTAAGTTAGTCAGGACAATGAAAAGCGATTGATAAGCTTAAGTGTTGCCTTAGATATTACCTGAGATGCAGAATCTCACCAGCGGTTTACCCGCAAACTAAGTAAGGAGTAAAGTAGGACTATGATAAAGGCTGAAGTAATTATTGACGAAGACTTATGCTACGGATGTGGTCACTGCGTAAAATTTTGTCCCAGAGGATGCATCGAAATCACTGGCGACAAGTTTACTTCCGAGGGATATTTACTTCCCACCGTTATTAAACCTGAGAAGTGTAACGCATGCGGGGTTTGTGCTTGGCTGTGCCCAGCAGTAGCTATTGAGGTATTCAAATACGAGCCTGAACTTGTGAAATAGATTAATTTTACAATAGGAGGAATTTGAGTTAATGGGCGAAAGAGTATTTATCGAAGGTAATGAAGCTGTTGGCAGGGGAGCGGCTGCTGCCGGTTGCCAGGCTTTCTTTGGTTATCCTATAACTCCACAGAATGAAATAACCGAATGGTTCGCTCGTGAGTATCCTAAAATGGGAAGGGTTTTCGTTCAATCGCAGAGCGAACTGGGGTCAATAAACATGCTTTACGGAGCTGTTTCTGCCGTTAGAGCTATGACATCAACTTCAGGCCCGGGTTGGTCTCTTATGCAAGAAGGAGTATCCTCCATGGCCAATGCCGAACTTCCAGGTGTAATTGTTGATGTTCAGAGAGGCGGTCCGGGGAGCGGCACTATCAGGACGGCACAGCAAGACTATTTCCAGTGCACGCGGGGGGGTGGACACGGTGATTATAGAACTATTGTCCTGGCTCCTGCTTCATCACAGGAGTGCTGCGACCTCACACAACTTGCTTTCTATTTAGCTGATAAGTATCGTAACCCGGTGGTAATATTGTCAGATGCCATCATCGGACGGCTGAGAGAAATCGTAAATGTTGAGACTATTGACTTTGGACCTTTACCGTACAAGGACTGGGCAATACGGGGCAAAGCAAAACAAAAAGATGGGAAACGTCGTACTGTTGACCATAGTGCTGACTTGTATCATCGTGATCCAAACTTCGTAAGCTTCTTAAGAAGGCTCGGCCAGAAAATAGAGAAAATGCAGAACGCTGAATTGCGATGCGAAAACTATAAAACGGAAGATGCCAAGCTGATTTTAGTCGCATATGGATACACATCACGAGTAGCTAAAGAAGCAGTTAATATAGCGCGTGGTGAAGGGATTAAAGCCGGCTTAATCCGACCAATAACCGTTTGGCCGTTCCCTTATGAGGTGATTAGAGAAAAGGCACGACAGGGATGCAAATTTCTAGTAGTAGAAGATTCGTTGGGGCAAATGATTGAAGATGTTCTATTTGCTGTGGAAGGCTGTGCAGCGGTTCATTTTGTAGGTATCCTTGACCGCCATATACCTACTGATGGTGGCATGATCCTTCCTGATAAAGTACTTGAGATAATTAAAGAGATACAATAATTATAGGAAGGGGGTTTTAAGATACTGTGAGTCAAGAAACTAAAGTAGCAACCAAGAAAAAAATTGCCGGAAAACCAAGTTTATTGACACCTAAGGTAGAAGGATTCGCTTATTGCCCTGGCTGCCAGGAGGTGCTTGCTGCCCGAGTTATTGCCGAGGTTATAGAAGAGCTGAAAATGGAGGGTAATACTGTAGGTGTTTTCGGTATAGGGTGCAGCTCCTTTTTAATCCTCAGGTTAGACATTGACGCTATTATTGGTCCCCACGGTCGCCCACCTGACATAGCTACGGGTATCAAACGTGTATATCCCGAAAATCTTGTGTTCAGCATAGAGGGTGATGGAGGTTTAATATCAATTGGTGGTGAATCTTTGTTGGGAGTATTAACACGAGCTGAAAAAATTACCGTCATCATGCTGAATAATGCTGTTTATGGTACTACTGGCGGGCAAATGGCACCCACTTCCTTGATTGGACAGGTAACTTCAACTTCTCCTAAGGGACGAGAGGTATCCGAATCAGGATTCCCGGTTCATGCTGCTGAAATGATAGCCACCTTCAAAGGGGTTGCTTTCTCAGCCCGCGGTGCTTTTATCAGTCCTGCTACCTACAAAAAGACTAAGGGATATATCAAGACTGCATTTCAGAAACAGATGGCTAACATTGGCTTGACCTACGTTGAGATTCTATCTGCATGTCCGGCTAACTGGCATCTATCACCTGTAGACTCCTTAAAGTGGATAGAGGAAAATATGATAGCGGAATTCCCACTGGGTGAGTTTAAGAATGTGGATAAAATTGAATAGTATTTTAAGACATTGAGTGTAAAAATAGATATTGGAGGTTATTTATGAAGCAGGAATTACCTGTTAAAGGTGAGGTGATAGTGGCTGGCTTGGGTGGTGGAGGTGTACTCACATCAGGTATACTACTGGCAGAAGCAGCCGTAAATAAGTACAAGAATGTAACCTGGTTCCCGTCTTACGCTATATCTAAGCGTGGCGGCTTTTGCGAGTGTTCAGTTATTTTCTCCGATAGTGAGATTGCCTCTCCTTTATTGTCTCAGGCTGAGGGGATGGTCGTTGCTGACCCAGCGCAGTTTAAGGACTATGAAAACAGGGTGCGTCCTGGCGGCATAATGGTAGTTGAGAACGCAGGATTAAAAGTTAAATCAAAAAGAAAAGACATCAAAATAATTGAGATTCCCGCTATAGAAACTGCAATTAAAATCAGTGGCAGTAGCCGGGGCGCCAACATCGTTTTGCTGGGAGCCTTTGTTGAGTTAACTCATATAATCCCCCCCGAGCTTGTTAAGCAGCAGATTGAAAAGACCTATGCTGGAAAAGAGAAGGTACAAAAAAGCAATCTGCTAGCTTTTGAGGAAGGGCGCAGTATAATTAGGAAAAACTACGCCAGCTGACCTTAAAAGATTAAGAAACTGCTAGAGATACTGTAAAAAAATGCTATAGTCTAACTATATGTTTGCTGGCCAGCAGGAGGAATAATATTGGTAACTAAGCAACGGATAATAGAATTGGCGAAAGAAGAGATGCGGACGATATTGACTGAGATAGAAGCTAAAGAATTGCTGCAACAGGCGGGAATAAGCGTTGTTGATACTCGGCTCGCTACATCCAAAGAGGAAGCAATCTCAATAGGCAAGCAACTTGGTTTCCCGGTAGTATTGAAGATAGTCTCGCATGACATTACGCATAAGAGTGATGCTGGTGGCGTCAAGCTGGGGTTAAAGACACCAAAACAAGTAAGTGAAGCTTATGATAGTATTTTGACGGCAATTAAACAAAAGCATCCCGAGGCAGTGATTAATGGTGTTTCAGTGCAGAAGATGGCTCAACCTGGTGTAGAGGTGATTGTTGGTATGTCCAAGGATGACCAGTTTGGCCCAGTGATGATGTTTGGTCTTGGTGGAATTCTAGTGGAAATCCTGAAAGACGTCTCTTTCAGGGTAGTTCCATTAACCAAGAGTGATGCGCAGGAGATGATTAGTGAGATAAAGGGTTATCCATTGTTAAAGGGCTATCGCGGTCAAGAACCAGTGGATATCTCATATCTTGAGGAGCTACTATTAAAGATTTCTCAGTTTGTAGAACAGAATCCCGAGATAAAAGAACTTGACCTTAACCCTATTTTTGCCTATAGCAATGGTGCTGTTGCTGTAGATGCCAGAGTGATATTAGAAGAAGTGATTAGCGAACCTTAAACTCATGCTCAAGGCAAAAACAAGACAGCTAATGCTCTGATAAAAATAGGATAAACAAAGACTACGTATAATATCCAACCAGTGTATTCAAAGTGGAGTACGCCCCTACTTTTAGACTGTAGGTGCTAGAAAAGTCTGGCAGGATAACACCATATTTAGTTGAATAAACAGAAACTCCTCAAAATCATTCGTTAGTTGGTAACCAAGAGCCGAATGGAGTCCGTTCTAACTATAAACCTTCTCAATAAAGTAGCTCAACCCATGTCCTCATTCAGATAATTGGTGACACTTCGACTCAAGTTCCTATAAGCCATCCCTTACCTATGTCATCGCTAAATGTTATAAAGAGACCGTTACGGTTCCTAATTTTAGACAGAATGGCGAGTACGGCAGATGATTTGAACCTCAAACCTCCTGTGTGTAAAACAAGCAAATGAAACATTATTCAATACAAGACGTTCTATTAACGAGGATAATGCCTACTTTAACTACCGTGGCAAATGGAAGTGACTATAGGGACCAGTAATGAGTATTAGCACCAGAAAAATGACAAACGCTCCCATCACAGCCATACCAACCAAAGGAATCAGCCTCGTATCTGTGTCCCCTACCCTCCTCACTCCCGGGATGCGCATCATATGATACATCACGCGTAAGTAGAAGCCCCAAACGAGAATCATAGCGAAGACATAGGCTAGGATAGGCCAAGACACTAAGCCACGGGGTATCCGAAGAGCAGTCATTGGAGCAGTCCCTTCCTCCCCAAGTTCAAGAGATGATTCGGGACCGATGAACACCTCCCCTCCAAAAGAGGGGGAATGGAGACCTACTTCCGTCTGATAAAAAAGTTCATCGGTATCGGCTACGGCAAGCATGGTGACGGTTTCGATAACTTCATAACGGGCTACTATTTGTGTCTCTCCCGTCTGCCGTGGGGTATACTTAAAAACGGCGGCTCCCTGGTCATTGGTTACTGCTTCCCCAATTTCCATCAGGCCGATAGTAAAATATTCTACGTTAATAAAAAACTTCACGAGGGCACTCTCAACAGGTTTACCTTGGTTATCCCGGAGGATAGCGGTTAGGGTTAGTTGCTGACCAGACATGGCTTGCCCAAGAACAGTCAACAGCAAAGTACCAGCCGCTTCCTCACCAGGAGGTTGAGCAGGTGGTGGGGGCACTTCAGAGGGAACTGTTTCCCCAAGAGACCAGAGGTAAGTCAGGACTTGCCAGCGCTGCTCCTCAGAAAGGGAAGATTTGAAAGGAGGCATACCCTTATCTAGCCTACCCTCGCTCAATACCCAGAAATAAAAGTCAGGCTTTTCCTCCAGGCTCTGAGGATAATCCACAGCGCTAAAGTCAGCCCCAGCCAGGTTACCACCATTAGCGCCATGGCAGCTCAGGCAGGATTGCTGGTATAGTTTCTTACCTGCCTCCTGGGCTGAAGTATCACTCCAAGGAAAAGGGGGGTTCAGTCCGGCATAGGGAGGAGGTGGCTCCCCCTGAGCCAGGACGGTGACAGCTAAGACCCACAGGAGAAAGGTTATAGAGACAACTGAAAGGAGCAATTTGAACTTCATCATACCTTTTTTATCTCCTCCTCAGATTGTGCCAATGTTTCTGTTTCTGGTTGTTCTAACATCTCCCAGGTAGGCATTACGGGCAAGACCTTGGCAAAGAGAGCGAGGAGGAGCATGAACCCGGCAAAAGCCGCAACGATAATCGATATTTCCACCCAGCTAGGGGTGTAGGTGCCTAATTCAAAGGGCATCATAGGTACCTGGAGGGTGGGTATTATAATAACGAACCGCTTGACCCACATCCCCACATTTACCAGCACGGCAGCGGTTACAATCCGGGGAATGGTTGGCCCTCGTCGGAAGAGAAGCAGAATTGCCGGTACCACAAATGCACTTAAGAAAAAGAGCCAGAACCAGATGGCATTCTTCCCAAACAAGAGGAGGTTGAAGAGGTGTTCCTCTTCCACCCTAAGCTTGTAGCCTACCGTAATATACTCAACGAAGACGAAATAGAAGTAGGTGAAGAGCAGGGTTATCAGCAGATAGCTCATATAGCGGAAGTGCTTCTTAGTGACGTATTCCTCCAGGTGATATACTTTGCGGAAGATAGCCATGACAATAAGAACAGCACCGATACCGGAGAAGAGAGCTCCAATGACGAAGTTGGGGGCGAGAATGGTACTATCCCATCCCGGACGTAGCGTCATGGCAAAGACAAAGGAGACCACAGTATGGACCGATATGGCGATAGGTATTATCATTATAGTCATAATATGGTTAGCCTTCGCCAGCCGCTTCTGTTGCTCAGTAGTGTTCTGCCACCCCAAAGCGAGGAATGTATAGACCTTTCGCTTAAAAGCCGATGCTCCACATCCCAGCCTGTCTCGTATCAAGGCAAAGTCCGGGATTGCGGGCAGGTAGAGGTAGGTTATGCTCCCAATGAGGTAAGTACTAATTCCAACAACATCCCAGATAAGAGGTGACTGGAAACGCCCATACAATATGAGGTTCAGGACTCGGTCTGGACGTCCCATGTCTACGAAGATCATCGATGCTCCTATTATAAGCGCCGATATGGTAATAAGTTCACCCATACGCGTTATCGGAGTGCGCCAGCCAGCATGGGTAAGTCGCAGAATGGCAGAGATAAGGGCACCAACATGACTAACGCCAATCCAAAAAACGAAGTTAAAGATGTAAAATCCCCACATAACCTGGTCACGCATCCCCGTGGCTACAAGTCCGTAGCGAAATTGCACAATATAGGCGTAGAACCCCCAGGCAATTACTGCCAAAAGAACCAGGATGAAGGCATAGTAGCCCCTGGTTGTTTGAGTTAGCGGATTGAGTACGGTGCGCTCTAAACGCTCATTGTAACTTTCAGCTACCCTTGCCCTCATTTAGAAATCCTCTCCCCAGGGCCATATACCAGGTCGGCGATTGAAACCCTCTCCCCCCCAGGGCCATTCGGGTGGCTTAAACTCACGGGAGTCATTAGGTTTTCTGCCGAAGGTCTCCCCGTGGCCAGGCAGGTACCATACCCGAGGCTGGGTACCTAGTTCTTCCTTATAGCGGTAAGCATTATTCTCATCAAGAAACTTAGATAGCTTTACTACCTCCACCCCGTTACTGGCAATATCTTCGTTCAGATCACTTATGTAAAGAGCCTTCATTGGGCAGCCAGTAACGCAATAGGGTAGTTTGCCGTCGCGTAGAAAGTGAGCGCAGAACATACACTTAATAACAGTCCCCTTTACTGCTGGAACAGGGTACAAAGGGGAATATTCGGCGAAAGCGGCTTCGGGGGGTAGCTCCGGCTCACCCCAGTTGAAGAAACGCCGC
>SDBV01006878.1_pt1 | contig 15647 bp, 14 predicted proteins | sample 2277081 | NCBI WGS metagenome assembly SDBV01 (sample SAMN10402039, study PRJNA504765) | marine sediment metagenome | isolation source: marine sediment core GS10_PC15, 223 cmbsf | place: Arctic Ocean: Southern Knipovich Ridge | collected 2010
CATTATTTGTAAAATTATCATAACTTATTACAGGTGAGTGTGTTCTTGTGTATTTTGAAAAATCTTTTGTTAGGATATTAAGTTTGTATTTGGATGGATTTGTAAATTGATCTGTTCCAGGGTAGGGTATAAATATAAAAGGAATAACTTCGTCAAGAAGGTTTTCTTTTACTAGTTCTTGTACTTGTTTGTAGTTATACTTTGATTTTTCAACACTATCTCCTGGTAAACCAATAACAATGTATATTCCTGTTTTTTGTTTTGCGGATTTTGCATTTTTTAGTGTTTTTTTAATATTATTTAGAGAACTTACTTTGTTTATTGATTTTTGTATTTCTTTATTAAAGTGTTCTACACCAAAATGAACAACATCAAAACCCGTTTTTTTAAGTAGATTAGCAATTTCTTTAGGATAGTAATTAATTTTTGTATAGCATTTGAAAGAGGCATTTTTATTTTTTACTTTTTTACAGAATTGCTCTACATATTTAGGATTAATAGTAAAATTACTATCCATAAAAAATATTCTTTTGCATTTTTTATTCTCAAGTATAAGATTAATTTCTTCTTTAACATGATTAATGTCTTTAAATCTTATTCTTTTTCCCCAATACAAGGGTTCTGTACAGAATGAACAGTTATATGGACAACCCCTTGTTGAGTTGTAATTAAACTGAAAAAATTTTATTTCTGATTTTTTAATGGTTTTGTTATAATTTTTTAAAATTTCTTTGTTTAGTTTAGGTATTATTTCTATTGGTTTTTGGTTTTCGTTTTTTTGAATTTTATTATTTTTTCTATAGGTTATTCCTTTAATATCTTCAATCTTTTTCTTAGTGATGTCAAGAAATGTTTGTTCTCCTTCTCCTCTTGCTACAATATCAATAAAAGGATTTTGTAGTACTTCTTTATCAAGCCATGTTACATGGTGTCCTCCAATTATTGTTTTAATATTCGGATTAGTTTGTTTAGCAAATCTAAGAACATCACACGCAATATTATACTCTGGTGTTAAACAGGTTGTTCCAATAACATCATATTTTTTTGCCTGTTTTTTAAGAATGTTAAAAAACTCTTGTTTTTTGTAGTGTCCAGGAATTAGTTTACATTCTACATTATTTTGTTTTAGAAAAGAAGCTAATTGTAATAATCCCAATTCTCTTGAAAAATATCTTTTATAATCAGGATTAAGGTTGTAATATCTTCTGTATTCTGGTGGTTGAACAAGAAGAACTTTTGTCATATATTAAAGATTGGAGAATTTGTTTATAAATTTTGTTGCTATTTATTCTTCTTCATTGTTTTTAGATAATTATTTAGTTTTACTTTTATCTTATCATTGACATTTTCTTTAATTTCTGGTGGTTTTGTAAAATTAGTAATAATAAATAATTTAGTTAATTATAAATCAATGTTCCTAAAACAACAGAAATACCTTTATCCATTAATCTTTTCAATTTATTACTAGATGATATTTTATTTTAAGAAAGTCCTGGACTGTCTACATTTCCTAAATCTTTAGGGAGCATGTAAAAAAATTTATCTGCAATTTTACTTATGTTAAAATGTTGTTCTGTGTATCTGTCAGAAACACCAACATAAGAAAAATCTTTAATTATATCTAATAAATCAGTCACATCATATACCGGGTTAGTAGAAGTTACAGTTAAATTAGGTTCAAACAATATAATATATCTGAACATATTTCTATCCATATTGATTCTTGACTTATAACCATCAGGAAGAAGTGAACTTGGGTCTTCAACATAAGCAATTCTATTATGTCTTATCACGTTACAGATGTCGAATTTTTTTAGGTTCGGATCTCTCCGAACTTGCAAATACTTATCTATTCTTCTATACTTTCCAGTGATTTCATGTTTTGGTTGTATATGATCAATTCCACTTTCGTAATTTATTGCAGGATCTAGTATTTTTAAAGCGTGAGTAACATCATCATAGAATTGTAGTAAAACCTCATTTGAAATATTCGGACTTGTGGAGAACTGAACAACATGTTCTCCCAACTCCAGTACTTGTTCAAGTATTATAGGTTTGTCCATTAGGAAATAAGAGTTTGAAATAGAATATAAATCTTTCTAAATTATTGAATAAACTATGATATTTTCTTACAAAAATTTATATTATATGTTTTGAGATGAATTATTTGTTTATAAATTTGTTCATTGTTTTTAGATAATTATTTAGTTTTACTTCTATTTTTTTGTCCACTTTTTTTATTTCTGGTGTTTTTGTAAAATTACTTCCAAATCTCATTCCTGCTTTTTTTACTTCTTGTTCAATCTTTTTTGCATATTTAGAATTAAATTTTTTAATTGATGGAAATTTAGTAATTCCATCTGAGCCTGCTTTTAATAATAGATGTAGTTCATCTAGATGAGTTAGCCAGGATCCTGTAATTATTTTTATTTTTGGAAATTCTTTTCTGATTTCTTTTACCCATTTAACATAGTAGTTTGAAGTAATTGGTTTTGCTTTTTCAAAAATTGTTCTTTTTTGGGGTTTTAGTCTGTAGAATGTTATTCTGTCAATTTTATTTTTTTTAATAAATTGTTTTAGAAATTTAGTATCATTTAGTGTTTCTCCTATCCCTAGAACAATTGTTATGGATTTTTTTAATTTTAAGTTGTTGCATAACTTAAACATATCTTCAATTTCCTCTAAAGGTTTAGAAGGACATATTTTATCTCTTAATTTTGGTGTTATACACTCAACTGTTCCGCATATACCTTTAATATAGGGTTTGAAAAGCTTTAATTGTTTTTCATCTAAAATTCCTAGGTTTAACCATTGTTTTTGTTTTGTAATTTTGTAAATGTTCTTTAATAAATCTAAAATTTCTTGATCTGATTGACAATTACATCCACCTGAGATAAACTCTATAGGCCAATCACATGCTTTGCATATTATAGCTTCTGCTAGGATGCTTTCTTTTGTTCTTCTATCTTTTTTTGGATTAGGATTTTTGTTAGTTGTGCTTAGGTAACAAAAAGCACAATCTCTTTTAGAGCAATACCAGTTTATGAATATGGCTCTTTCAAAGTATATTGTTTTCATGATAGTTTAGGAAATAAATGAATGTATAAAAGGTTTTGGGGTTAGCATCAGTTTAAACTTATTAAATACTTTTCCCATACAAAGTGTGGGAAAATTGCGTCCGCAAAGTAAAATTTCCATTTCCAATTAATCCTGCGTAGCAGACTATATGTCCATAGGACAGGGGGAGTTCAGTTCTATCCAGCTCGTAAGAGCCTTTAAGAACATATATTAAGGGGACAATTTTAACATATCAAAGGCGAAGCCTCTTTCAGTAACATATTAGGGGAGTTCTGTAGAAAATAGAAAAATTTATAGGGTAGAGCCTATATAATTGTATCATATGGCAAAGCAGTATACTGCACCAGAAATAGAAAAGAAGGTTTTAGATCATATTAATAAGAAAACTAGCAAAGGGTACACTACTGATTTTAATCCTTTAGATGTATCTAAGGAAGGTATAGCTGATGAACTTAAACTTGATGATAAAGAGGTTGAAGAAGCTATTGAAAGTCTATCGGGTCAAGATAGTGGCAAGAGTTCAAAACTAAAAAGAATCGAATCAATAAAACCTAAATTTGAAATCTGGTTACCCTTCACAAAAGGCGGAATAGATATTAAAGATGCACTTTGTGAATCTGGATTAGCAGTTAAGGGAAATTTAAATGTCTTGTATTCTTTCTTACTTTTAGTTTTGTGTTATATACTTATTTTTGAGAAACCTTATTTGAAAGATTTTCTTGGTTTAGTTAATCCAGAGCAATATTTTGCTTGGGCAGTAATATTAACTGCTATATCTGTTCCAGTAGGAAATTATCTCGCAAGAAAATGGTATCAATGGAATTTGTTAATGCAAAGAGTTAAAGGAAGTAAATATTATGTCTATGCCTTAATCGCTTTCATCATTTTAATCATCATTAGTATTAATAAACAATGGAATATTGGGATAATACTTTCAGGCATTGCAGCATTAACTAATATTGCTTTAGTTATTTACCAAATAATAAAAGATAATAAGAAAAAATCAAGGAAGACTCCTTAGTGGCGTATAAGGCATCTCCCTTGAATCATACAAAGTTTCTTTGGTGATACTATTAGAAAAGCAAACATATATAAATAAGTAATGTTCTATAACAGATATAATAATGTATGATATATATGTAATAGGTTTTTGAAAAAATGTTATATGATTTATCCAATAAAACCCTAAAAAATGGCAGTTTGACTTCGAAAGTATATTTCCTATTACTTAAAAGTCCTTTTACAGTATCTGAAATTTCAAAATTGATATATGATGGGAAAGTACAATTAGCCCATATAAGTAAAATAATAGATCTTCTGGAAAAAGAAGGATATATCGAAGACCATTTTCTTTCAAGAGAAGAAAGAAGAGAAAATAAGATTGATTTGAGATGTAGATATTGGAAAGCAAATTATAAGCCGCTAATCGAATATGCAAAACGAGCAGTCGATATGAGGAAAAAGGATAGCCCTTCTTCCATGAAAAAAAGTATATCGGATGTTGAAATAGGGCTTTTTGAATCTATTTTAAAATCAATATGGTTTTCTTCGTTTTATGATGATACTTTCTTAGAAACACAGCATGGTGAAGTCATGTTGCATAATAAGATTATGCTATCGGATTGTCCGATTAGGTTTTTGGCTTTCATGTTAGAAGAACTTTTCTCAATAAGACTTACCCTTCAAAAGTTTATTGATTTTAATGTGTATTATGATAATCCAAAAATTCCTTTTGATGATTTTTGTGAGAAAAACACTAAATTAATAGGTGAGAAGACCAAAAATAGAATACGCATTGCACTTAAGAAAGCTAAAAAACATCTGGGAGATTATACATCTACCAATACTGCAATAGATTATTATCTGAAAAATTACTATATATTATTTATTCCATATAAACTATCTGAGAAATTGTCATCAATTGGGAGGGTACCTTTAACGGTATTTTTAGCATTTAATGATGCTGTTAAAAGCACAAGATAAAATGGTTCAATGTGAAGCATTAACAAAGAAAAAAGTGCTATGTATTAAAAATGCTTCACCAAATTCAAGATACTGCAAAACACATAAAAATTATAACCCAAATCAAAAATCCATTTATGAAATTAAACATGATGAATTAAAGCAAGAATTAAAAAAATCAGAGAGAAAATCCATAATTAATGCTATAATTATTGCTGTTATCACTATGTTAATTGGATTCTTCATCTCATATATTTTCTTCCTTGGAGGAGTTAGGACATCTATTGAATTGTCAGAAAAATCTTTCGAAGATTCATTAAAGTTAACAGAAGAATCAATAAATCAAACATTTCTCATGACTTCTTCAGTTATATTACAAACTAATGACACCATTAATGAAAGCGAAGGCAGGTGGTATATTAACATCACTAATACTCATCCAACAAAAGAGACAGGTAGAGTTTACTTATATAAGTTAGAAATTAATCCAGATAAACCCAGCATGGCTTTGGATCATAGTCTAAAACCTGGAGAGTCAGATATTTTTTCATTGACAATCAAATCAGAGGAGAAAAATATTTCATTTAATCAAAATCTTGAACCTTTTGGTTTTTCATGGACGCTTCCTGCATCTAAAGTGTATTATGTCAATGAACATGTATCCATTAGTGTTAAGATAACTTGTGATAATTGTCCATCACAAGGAATTATTCTTAGAGTGCCTGATTTTAATGCAATATCTATGCAAATAGGGATGACAAATAAAGGTATTCAAAGCATTAGCATAAATACTTATGAATGGCTGGATTATAAATTGGAAGATATTATGATAGGTAGTTAAATATGAAAAGACCAGAAAATCATATCAAAGAATCTGAATCATTCGCATATGTAGAAACCACCTTAAAAGAATGGGCACTCAATCGATTAAATAATGATTATGGAATAGATTATGATATCCAAATATTTGAAAAAGAAGAGGGAACAGAATTAAACTTTGGAGCACAAATAAAATCTACAGAAAAATCAAACGTTGATGCAGAACATTATAAATTCAGTCTAGATACTGATCATATTAATTACTTCTTCAAACAAAACAGGCCAATACTTCTGATAGTATATGACATACCAAGCAAGAATGCATTCTGGGTACTGATGCAAGATTATGTATGGGATGTTCTAAATAAAGAAAATCCAAATTGGTTAAATCAAGGATCCTCAACAATCAAACTACCATTAAGAAATGTTCTAACAGATAAAGAAGCAATCAAAAGAGCAGTAAAAAAATGTTTTACTAAAATAGCAGTTAAAAACTTTCATAACATATCAATCGAAGATGGACTAGGATTAAATGAAACTCTTGAAAGTATCAAAGGATTTGAAGAAAAAACAGAATATATCCTAAACAACAGCAAGATACTTCTAGCTCAAAAACTCACAATAACAGGAGATTATGAAACAGTATTCAAAAAACTAAACGAAGTCTACTCTCAACAAAAGAAAGACCTCCCACACTTGCGAGCAATAATAGCCCTAATCGCATACAGCAATATTGCAGTAGTAGAAGAAAACAAAAAAATAGTAATGCTTGCAGAAGAGGGTTTTCAAATAGCAAAACAACTCAATGAGAAAACAGGGTATGCAATTCTCCTGGTATATCGAGCTCAGGCATTACACTTTATACTGACAAAAAGAATAACCGAAAGCCTATATGCAAAAAAAGCAATGGGACATATGGATATAGCCTACATTATAAATTTAGAATCTGACAAGAAAATAAAAGAACTAAATGACGCACTCACTAAAGTCAGCCATGATGTAAGAGAAGCATTCAAGATCTTAATAGAAGCACAAAACCATTACATCCTCACATACTTACTGACACTAAGCATGCACATGACAACAATGACAATCATGCAAATAGGTGCTATGATAGGAAAAGACAAATTCAAAGATGAAATCAAAACAAAAGACATCCTGGCACAACACCTAATCAATCTAATAGCAGTATTCGAAGATGAAACCCTAGAATTAAACATCAGAGAATCTGTAGCCAATTATTATTATTATACTAAGGGCGCAAAAGACGCGCTAAAAATTATTGAACCTGCACTAACAATAGCAGAGAAACTAAAAGACAAACCACAAACAGAAAAAATCAACATGATGATTAACACATTCAAAGCAAGACCAGATCCATATCATGTAGAAAAAAGAGACTTCAATGAACTATCAATTAAAGAAGTCAAAGAACTAACAATAAAACACCTTGAAATAATGGGAGAAGATCTAAACAATGGCTCAGACACAAGCAACGCATTAAACTGGGGACTAAAAGACATGGATCCTGAACCATACCTAAAAACATGTGAAGAACTATACATCCACTACCCAGGCACAAGCTACTTAGGACAGATGACTGGAGTGCCATCAATAGGAGACAAACTATTATGGTGCAAACATGGCCATGTAACATATGACAAACACCTAGAGGGGGGATTTGAAGCTCACAAAGAAAAATACTGTAAGAACTGCAAACATAAAAAGCCAAGATCAAAAGATTGGATATGTAAGTGGGGTTGGTTCTGGAAAAGAGAAATCCCAAAACCAATACAAGAATTCAAAGAAAACATGAAGAAATGGTAATGATAAGGAACTCCCCTTTCAGTTTAAAATTGTCCCCCTTCTAATATAAATTTCTGCGTAGCAGACTAAATGTCCGTCAGGACGAACTCCCCTTTTTACCGTCGAGAAATGGAAATTTTATTGTATTTAACACCTATTAAACGAAGTTTTCTATCTTCAGCGTCTGAAAAGCAATCGAAAGTTTTTTAAATAAATTCATTTCATAAATTCAATTGTCTATTATGGTAAAGCCTCTGGGGAGATTTGCACTCCCGACCTGCTGATTTCTTGTTATGTTATTTTACTGGTTTTACGAGTCAGCCGCAATAGCTACTATGCTACAGAGGCATAAGAGATTAAGAAAATGAAGTATTTAAAACTTCGTGAGCAATTCTTCTTTTTCATACTTTTTTTGACATTTATTACAAACTAAATGTTTTTTACCTTTTGAATCTTTCATATAGGTTCCAATAGGTTTTTTTAAGAAAGTTTCTTTAACATTACTTTTGCATATGCCACATTTCATATTTTTATATATTTTTTAATTATTAATAAATGTTTGCAAACCTTTATAAATCTTAACTTAATTTTGGAATAATAGTGATAAAATGAAAATACAAAACATATTGATAATTGTTTTTGTTTTAGTAGTATTAACAGGATGTATACAACAAGGAGAAGGAAATACAATAAATGTTCAAGGAACTTCTGAACTTACATTTGATCCTGACCAGGCAAAAGTGGTTGCTGGAATTTCTATTTTGAAACCAACTGCAGAGGAAGCACAAACAGAGGCAAATAGAGTAATAAACGCTATTTTAGATGGTTTAGAGTCTGAAGGAATAGTAGAAGATAATATTGAAACAGAAAGACTAAATTTATATGAGCAAAAAGAGTGGAGAGATGGCAAATCTGAATCAATTGGATGGAGAGCAACCCAAATATTAAATGTAAAATCAACTGATTTAACAAAAGTTGGAACTATTGTTGATATTTCTGTTAATAACGGAGCAAATCAAATTAATAATATAATATTTGAGTTAAGTGAAGAAAAAGAACAGGAATATAAAAAACAGGCACTAGCAGAAGCAGCTAAAAACGCTAAATCAAAAGCAGAGACAATTGCAGAAAGTTTAGGGGTTACATTAGGCAAAATAAAGAGTGTTTCAGAAAGTAATTATTATGCCAGACCTTATATGTATGCAATGGCAGAATCAACTGGTGCAAAAGCAGTTGAAGAAGCAGCTACAGTATTGCCATCAGATGTAACTGTTACAGCAAATATAAACATAGTTTATTATGTAAAATAATTTTTTTATTATTCTTTTTGGAAAACAATATTAGGTAATTTTCTATCTTCATCCCCTTCTCCCCTATCTAACCCATAACCAAACACAAATAAATCAGGAATCTCTCTACCAAGGTAATCAATTGGTAAATCAATATCACTTTTTCTTCTTGATGGTCTGCTTAATAGACTACATATTTTTACAGAACGAGCCCCTTTTTTATTTAATAAATAATTTTTTAAAAAATCTAGTGTTATTCCTGTATCAATAAGATCTTCAACTACTACTAAGTCTAATCCTTCAACATTCTCTTTAATATCTTTAACAACAGTTACTTTTCCACATGATTCTGTTGAATTACCATATGAGCTTAGTTTAATTTCATAATCGCCAATTTTAAAATTTTGAATATCTAAAATTCTTTTCTGAAGATCATCAGAAAAAGTTCTTGCTCCTATCAAAACAGTTACAAAATATAAATTAGATTGGTCTTTATGGTCATCTACAATTTCTTGAGCAAGATTATTTACTAAACCTGCTATTTCTGCTTCATTAATTAAAACTTCAATTTCTGCCATATTTTAACCAAAAATAGTTCAATTATTATTAATCTTTTGGTTCTGGAGTTGTCCCAAGTTTAGGACGACAAAACAGGGAAAAAGTATTTAAATAAGTCTATTAAAATTGTATTAAAGGGGGCTTAAATGGGAACAAGAATAGAAGTGATGCCTAAAGGAGAAATTGATAGTGATTCTGATGGCCTAATTCTACAAAAACCCATAAAAGCATATAATATTGATGATAGCTTTACAGATAAAGAAATATCAGCTATTGAAAATCTTCTTGCTGATCCTGTTGTTGATGATGTTGCTATTAATCAAGCACTTTTTCCAAATCTTTGGCCAGATAGTGTTGTTATAGAAAAATCTCCTTTACCTGGTGTGAATGACCCTGAAGGAAAAGAAGCAAGAAACACAATACAAAAACTTTTAGATAGAGAGATTGACCTGTTTCAATTTCACAACAATACATATGGAAAGGAGAACTAGATGAAACAGGTTATGTTCTTTTACAAAAAGAAATAGGCAACCCACTTATTAATGGTTTTCTTAGAATAGAAGGTAGTGAATGGACTCATGAAGGTGTTGGATTTCATTTTCCTTATGTTGATTTGCCACAAGTTCCAGCATTTGAACATGTTAATATTAGTGTTGGTGCTGAAAAATTAAGTGAGTTGAGTGATGCAATGATGCTTGAATTAAATCTAGAAGAATTTCATAAAATACAGAGTTTATATGATGGTTCTTATGATCCTGATTTTATTGAAAGAAGAGCAAAAGTAGGATTAAAAGCAACACCTACAGATGCAGAACTACAGGATTTTGGACAATCATGGTCTGAACATTGTATTCATAAAAAATTAAAAGCAAAATGGATATATACTTCTGAAAATCCAAATGATGAATCTCAATTACCTCCTGTTGTTGATAATTTATTTAAAACAATAATACAAGGAACAACACAGACAATAGCTAAAGATGTTGATTGGCTTGTTTCTATATTTGAAGATAATGCTGGTGTTATAAAATTAAATTATAGAATAAATATTTCTCACAAGGTTGAAACACACAATTTTCCTACTTCATTAGATGCTTTTGGTGGAGCAAATACCGGTTCTGGAGGAGTATTTAGAGACCCCAAAAGTGTAGGAAAGGGAATGATTATTCGTTCAAGCCAGTATGGTTTTAGAGTAGCTCATCCAGATGATTATGCTGATCTTCCACTTGATATACAAACTCCCGCAAGAACATTGGAAGGGATGATCGATGGTGTTGAGGATTATGGAAATAAGATGGGAATTCCAACAAATTGTGGAAATGTTATGATTGATCCAGGATGGCTTAAGTGTGTTTGTTATGTAGGAGCTTTGGCTACTGCTGAAGCTGAAATCAACAGAAGAGCAACACACACAAAAGACATTAGACCTGGTTATATTGCTCTGTCTTTAGGAGGAAAGGTTGGAAAAGACGGCATTCATGGAGCTACTGCTTCTTCAACAGACATAAAAGCAGATGCTGAAGAAAGACAAGACGTAAGCCAAGCAGTACAAATAGGAGATCCAATTGTTGAAAAAGGGGTTTTTGAGGTTATGAACATACTACAACAATTAGATTTAGTTGAAGCTACACAGGATTGCGGAGCTGGTGGTTGGAATTCTGCTGTTGGCGAACTTACAGAATTGTTGAATAATTTGGAGCAAGAAAGATTTAGATTGCAAAATTATTTTAGAGAAGAAGGAATTACTTCAGATAGTTCTTATGATGATAGAATTAATGCTGCTTCTCATATAATCGATGTAAATAGAATTGCTTCTCCTTTTATTGATCAATTAAAATCAGATATTAAAACTGGAGATATTTTTTCAATGACAACAAATGGTCTTGGTGGAATGAAAATGGATTTAACTTTTGTTCCTGAGAAATATAAAGGATTAACAGGATGGGAAAAGCTTATTTCAGAAGCTCAGGAAAGAGAGGTTCTTGTTATTAAGCCTGAAAATATGGCTAGAGTTATAGAAATTTGTGAACAGAATAATGTTGATTTAAGTGAGTTGGGCGATTTTAACAATACTGGAGATTATCATGTTCTTGATCAAAGTAAATCAATAGTTTATCTTCCAGTCGATTTTATAGGAACAGCATTACCTCAAATGACAATTGAAGCTCATTGGAAACCTTGTGAATATAAAGAACCAGAAATTGCTGTTTTAGAAGATTTAACTGATCCTACTTTAGAACTTATGGGAAGACCTAACTTACAAAGTTATGATTGGATTGTAACAAGATTTGATCATGAAGTTCAAGGAGGAAGTATGATAAAACCATTAGTAGGGGTTGGAAGAGGTAAGAGTGATGTTGTTGCTAGCAGACCAGAACCAGAACATAAAGAAATTGTTATTGAAACATGGGGATCTAACCCATGGCAAGGATATATTGATGGTTATCATATGGGTGTTAATAATGTTGTTGATGCTGTTGGAAGAATAATTTCAGCAGGAGGAAAACTTCCTGATAAAGATACATATAAAATCACATTTAATGGAAATATTACTTGCCCTAAACCTGAAGAAGATCCTCATATAGCTGCTCAAGTTATTAGAATGTTAAAAGGTTCTGCTGATGCTGAGTTAGCATTTGGAACTCCAAGAATCTCTGGTAAAGATAGCACTTCTGTGCAAAGAGATTATATAAGTACTGAAACAGGAGAGAAGGTTACTGTAAAAGCGAAACCAGAATTATTAATGAGTGCAATGGCTGTTATGCCTGATGATTCAACATTAACTACTTGTGATTTTAAACTTTCTGGAGATGTTATTTATGTTGTAGGAGATACTAGAGATGAATTAGGAGCTAGTGAATTTTATTTAATGAAAGGGGAAACAGGAAGAAACGTTCCTGAATCTCAATTAGAAGAAATAAAATCAAGATATGCTGCATTAAGTGACGCAATAAGTTCTGAATTAGTTCATTCTGCAAGGTATTTAACTAAAGGTGGATTAGTAGAAGGTCTTATTAATTCTGCAATGGCAGGAGATCGTGGATTGGATGTAGATTTGAGTTCACTTGATGAAGGTTTAGGTAGAGCAGATAAAATATTATTTTCTGAAACAACAGGAAGGTTTGTTGTAACAGTTGATCCAACACAACAAGCAGCATTTGAAGAGAAAATGGAAGGATGTTATATAAGAAAAATAGGAAGTGTTGGTTTAGATAATCGAATAGATATAAACTATAAGGAAAAAACAGTTGTTTCTACAACTGTTGATGTAGCAAGAGGGGAAAATAGAGGAGAGATAATGTTTTAAGATGAAACAACCAAAAGTTTGTGTATTAAGAACAGATGGAATAAACTGCGATAGAGAAACAAAATTAGCTTTTGATTTAGTAGGAGGAGATAGTGGAATAATTCATATTAATTCTTTAAAAGAAAGATATAGTTCTGTTGAACAAAGACCTGTTTGTTTAGATGATTATCATATTCTTGCTATACCTGGTGGATTTTCTGGTGGAGATTATATTAAAGCAGGAAGAGTTTTTGCACAAGATTTAAAAAAATATTTAGGAAGAGAAATTCAACAATTTATCGATGATGGCAAATTAGTAATTGGTATTTGTAATGGATTTCAGGTTCTTGTACAATCTGGATTTTTGCCAGGAAATTCAAAAAAACAAACAGTTACTTTAACATATAATGATAATGGAAGATTTGAAGATAGATGGGTTAGATTAAGAGGAAATAATGATAAATGCATATGGACTAGAGGAGTTGATGATATTGAGATGCCTGTTGCTCATGGTGAAGGTAAGTTTGTAGCTGATGAAGAAACTATCCAAGATTTATTTGAACAAGGATTAGTAGTTTATCAATATGTTGATAGAGAAGGTAATCCAACACTTAATTTTCCTGATAATCCTAATGGTTCTAATTCTTCTATTGCTGGAATATGTGATGAGACAGGAAGAATATTTGGTTTAATGCCTCATCCAGAAAGATACAATCATCCAAATAATCACCCTTTAGCTTCTTTACAAAGAATACTTGATAAAGATTATGTAGATTTATCTCGTCCAGGTGTATCTGAGAGATTAGAGAGAGCAGGATCTTTACCTAAAGAAGGATTAGGATTACAAATTTTTAGAAATGGAATTGATTATGTTGTTAAAAATTTATTATAGGATGTTATTAAAATGGTAAATGTTATGGTTGTAGGAAGTGGAGGAAGAGAGCAAAGGCTCTTCAACAAAATAGAGTGAAATAAAAATGACAGAACAAATAATACCAATTTATTCAGGAAGTTTAGAGGATTTTCACTGGGTTGGTTTTGGTTCTGGTAGTGGGACTAATTTGAGAGAGTGTGCTAAAGTTATACCTCCTTCTTTGATTTTCTCTGATAAACCTAGTGCAAGTTTATTTGATTGGGCTGAATTATCACAAGAAGGAATTGTTCAAGAAGCGATTAATGGTTTTAGAGCATGTGGTAGCTGGAAAAAAGCACAAGAAAATTCTCAATTAAAAGCAGAATATCAAGAAAGAAGCTTAGAGTTTAACCAAACAATAGTTGATTTATTACATAAATGTGAAGAAAGGCAACAAACTCCTTTTGATTTAATTGTTTTAGGAGGGTATATGAGATTAGTTATGGAACCTTTATTAGAAGCATATAAAGATAAAATAATTAATGTTCATCCTGCTGATTTATCTAAACTAAAACAGCGTGATGAAGTTATTAATAATATTCCAGAATTTTATAGGGTGTTTGTAGGAGATAATGCTGTTTATGATTCAATAGAAGCAGGAGAAACTATAACAAAATCTTCAGTAATAATGGTTGATGAAGGAATTGATCATGGAGAAATTTTAACACAAGGTCCTGAATTAAGAGTTTGGGAAGAATTTTTAGAAGGGACTGGTCCAGAAAGAGAAGAATGTTTTAGAGAATATGCAGATGCTCATCAAAGTTTTCAAAAAGTAAGGAGTGATTGGCCTGCTTTAACAAGTGCTTTGGAAATGATAGCACAAGGTAGAATTGCTTTAGGAACTGAGAAAAATGTTTTGAGTGAATGGAGAAGAGTTTATGTTGATGGTAAAATGATGGATTATAAAGGTTTTCAAGTTGAACCAGTGTGTGAATAAAAAATGGAAAAAATATTAATGGTTGGAGCTGGGTCTAAAGTAGATCCTGGTTATGATGATATCAGGGTTGGTAGAATTCCTTTTAGAGAGTATATGAGTCAAAGAGGAATTAATGTAATTGATCCAATTGTAATTGAATCTTGCCATGGGTGTCCTGATCTTATGGATAAATATAGCAGACAATTACAGGAAAGAGTGGAGGATGGAGACAGAGTTGTTTCTGTTTTACAAGGAGGATTATTATTTGGATTACCGAGTCTTCAAGCAACACAAGTTACATTCCCAATTATATCTGTACCATTAGATATGGCTGCTTATACTGCTTTTATGGTTCCTTCTGGGCATGCTGCTATTGCTGGAGTTGGTATTGATAGAAAAATAGAAGGTATTTATGAAACAAGGCAAAGGGAAAAAGCATTAAAGATTGGAGCAAACATACTTAATTTTGAAGGAGACAGTGTAGCTTTACGAGGAAGCGGACATATAAAAAAAGTAGAAGAACAATTGACAAAATTCAATATTCCTATTTCAGATGATAGTAATTTAGTATTAAATTATGATTCTAGTCCATTAGAAGAAGGCATTAATAATGGAAAGATTTACTTATGGGCTAGTGTCCATGAAGATCTTATGCAAGGCAGGTATTTTAACGATGTAGAAAAAATGATTAACACTCCTACAAATACAATCCAAGTTAGGGGCGATAAGAATCTAGTAATTTATGCTGCTAAGATTCTTTCTTTGCAGAGAGAAGATTTAAGAGTAAAACTTAAAGAAATTCAAGAAAAGAAGAGGGCTAGTTATCCCGAAAGAGATCTTGAACAAGAATTAAGAGAGATGGATGTGTGAAAATGTCACGAGATATTTCAGAAATGGATTATGCATCAGCAGGAGTTTCACTTATAGCTCAGAATGAAGTTAATGCTAGGATAAAAAAAGAACTTCAGAAACTTGGGTTAAATGCTGAAGGTCTTTTTGGTGGTGCAGTAGATATAAGTC